>OMDF01000665.1_pt1 | contig 19053 bp, 18 predicted proteins | sample 1673631 | NCBI WGS metagenome assembly OMDF01 (sample SAMEA103958117, study PRJEB25191) | human gut metagenome | biome: human-associated habitat [ENVO:00009003]; feature: intestine environment [ENVO:2100002]; material: feces | place: Germany | collected 2013/2015 | reverse complement strand
GCTGCCCCAGCCAGGTGGGGGCAACCAGCCCGCTGGCCAGCAGGGCTTCCTGCCATAGCTCGGCGCTGATCTGGGCAATCAGACGTTCAGAAATCTTATCCGTGATATTGAACATGCCCGCATGATAGCACCGGGCAGGGAAGATGATCATTTCCCCCAGGTTTATATCATAAATGTTGCCGTCCACAGAATAGCGCACGTTGCTGCCCACCAGGGGCAGTACAAGCTCATAATACGGGTGAGAGTGTACAACAGACTGGCTGTCCTGCTCGTTGGTATACCAACCCACGGAAATCTGACCGCTTTCCAGCTCCATGCTGGCGCGTTCCTGCGTCAAAAACTGGTCCTTGATATGCGGTACTTTCTGGACGAACATGGTGGGCCCTCCTTTTTTGACTTTGCGGCGCGGATTTCTGGGGAACGTTTGTAGTCCGGTCCGGGATGTTGGGCATAGCAAATAACAAAATAGGACAAAAATGGCGGTAGTGGCCAATTTTTATATGGCATTGCCTTTATTATAGCATAGAGTGCAGCAAGATGGTATTGGCATACACCAAAAAATATCGATTTCTGGCAATAAAATCTGATTCTTGGGTGCAGCTTGCGTCAAAAGAAAGAGAATGAGAAGGGGAAAAATAAACAACGTTATCTAGGATATATTATTTTTTACGTATTGAATCGGCATGGACAATATGCTAAAATAACTTTGATTAGATCAAAAGAGGAAAGGGAGAATTAAGGATGTTTGTAGGAACATGGTGGTCACTGATGCCGCCCATTGTGGCGATTGCGCTGGCACTGCTGACCAAAGAAGTGTATTTGTCATTGTTTGCGGGGTGTGCCCTTGGCGCACTGTTGACGGCAGAATTCCACCCGTGGATTGCGTTTGATACGCTGTTTAACACAATGATCGATAGTGTGGATTTTTCCATTCTGATGTTCATGATCCTTTTGGGCATGATCGTTATGCTCATGCAGGAATCCGGCGGCACCCGCGCTTACGGTGAGTGGGCCTCCAGCCACCTGAAAAGTAAGCGCTCCGCTTTGGTAACGACCTCTCTGCTCGGTGCGCTGATTTTTGTGGATGACTACTTCAACTGCCTGACGGTTGGCTCTGTCATGCGCCCTGTCACAGATAAGTACAAGGTTTCTCGCGCCAAGCTGGCGTATATCATTGATGCAACCGCCGCGCCAGTCTGCATCATTGCGCCGATTTCTTCCTGGGCGGCAGCCGTCAACTCTTACGTTCCGGCGGGCAGCTCTATGTCCGGTTTTGAAATGTTCGTTAAAACCATTCCGTTCAACCTCTATGCAATTTTAACCCTGTATATGGTGTTCTTCACCTCCATTGTAGGCTTCGATTTCGGCCTGATGAAAAAGCATGAAGAGAACGCGGCCAAAGGTGATCTGTTCACCTCCGGCGGGGAAGAGTTCCAGAACCAGGAAACAAAAGACCCGACCGAGGGCGGCAAATACGCCAAAGGCAAGGTCATCGATCTGATTGCGCCCATGGTCGTCATGATTGCAACGGCAATCGCAGCTATGATCTGGACCGGCCACCTGAACGGCGGCCAGAATCTGGTGGAGGACTTTGCCAACTGTTCTTCTTCGGAAGCGTTGGTGTTTGCCGGTTTGGTCACAGTGGGATTCCTGCTGCTTCTGTATCTGCCGCGCCGTGTCATCGGCTTCAAGGATTTTATGAATTCCGTTCCCGAAGGTGGCAAGCTTATGATGCCCGCCATCCTGATTTTAGTGCTGGCCTGGACTCTGAAAGGTATGACAGACGCCCTGGGTATCGGTACCTTTGTACGTTCGGCCATCAATCTGAATTCCAGCCTGATGAACTTTGTGCCGCTGGTCATCTTCTGCATTGCAATTTTTATTGCCTTTTCTTCCGGCACCAGCTGGGGCACCTTTGCTATTTTTGTGCCCATCGTGGTCAACATGTTTGCTGAACTGGACCCGACCATGATGATCATTTCTGTAGCGGCTGTCCTGGCGGGTGCCGTCTGCGGTGACCATATTTCGCCTATTTCTGATACTACCATCATGTCCAGCTCCGGTGCCCAGTCCAACCATATCAACCATGTGCAAACCCAGATGCAGTACGCCTTTGTGGTCATTGCCGTGTGTGCTGTTGGCTACCTGATCGCCGGCTTTACCGAAAACTGGTGGCTGACCCTGCTTTGCTCGCTGGTGATTTTGACCGGAGTGCTGTTGGAGATAAGGAAGAGGGAAATGTGTGGCGATAAACCATACTGACGTAGCATCATCAAAAAGAACCTGTTTTGCACACTATATGGGGCACTAAAACCGGTCGTGCTTCACAGTTGTATGAACTATATATGAACTAAAACGCCGAACTTTTGGCCCCTGCGGCACAAAATTGGCACAGCTTTTTCAGAAGTTTTGAGGAGATGGCGAAAAACAAGAGAAAACAATGAGAATCCATAAGTTTATCACCTACTTCGTAAAACTGTTGTTGAGTACCCGATGCAGAGGGGCCGGCCTTCTTTACATGGCTGCCGAAGATGTTTGGTAAAAGAGTTGTAGTTACCGTCCATGGAACCTGTGAAATAATGTTAGTAACCAGAAAAAATCCTGATTTCATGCGGGTTTGCGCGGCTTGACCTTTTTTACCTTAACTTGTTTCTGTTTACCATGGTGCGTTGCGTTCCGGCGTGATTTCGGGGGTTAATGGCTTCTGGTTGCGCTCTATACTTAACCCACCACAGCGAAAGCTGATAGAGCAGAAAACAGAATAAGGAGGTACGAAGGCGAGCCTGCGTATAGATTGCTACGGTGATCTGTATACAGGCTTGTTGTCGTGCAATGAAATAAGCAGGGGAATCAACAAGGGAGATTACTTTTAAATTTGGGAGGAGAAATTAAATGAAAATCTTGGTTACGGGCGCAAATGGTTACCTCGGACAGGGTGTTGTGAAGGCACTCCTTGATAATGGACACAGTGTTGTAGCCGCGGATTTCAAAACAAACTATGTGAATGATCGTGCAGAAAAAATGGACTGTGATTTGTTTTCGGTAGAAGACCCTTATACATATTTTGGAAAGCCTGATGTCCTTCTTCATCTGGCTTGGAGAGATGGTTTTGTCCACTACTCGGAGAATCATATCGCAGATTTGCCAAAACATTATCATTTCTTGAAGCAAATGGTTGATGCGGGTATCGCTAAGATTAGCGTCATGGGCACAATGCACGAGATTGGCTTCTTTGAGGGCAGTATCAATGAAAATACTCCCTGCCATCCCATGAGTCTTTATGGCATTGGTAAGGATGCGCTTCGTAATTGCGTAGCGATGATGACTAACGGTAAGCATACCAATTGGCAGTGGCTGCGTGGCTATTACATTGTAGGTCATTCTGAGTTTGGCTGTTCGATTTTCTCAAAAATTACGGCAGCAGAAAAAGAAGGCAAAACTGAGTTTCCGTTCACAATGGGGCAGAACCAGTTTGATTTTATTGATTATGATGACTTTTGTGCGCAGGTTGCGGCGGCAGTTGGGCAAGATGAAATCAATGGAATTATTAACATCTGCTCTGGTAAGCCGGAAAAACTTGCAGATCGTGTTGAGCGGTTTATTAAGGAAAATGGCTATGGTATCAAGCTGAAATATGGTGCGTTCCCAGATCGTCCGTATGATTCTAAAGCCGTTTGGGGAGATAACAAAAAAATCACCCAAATTATGAACGAGAAGAAATATAAGGCATAAAGGTTGGAGAACGCCCATTATGAAGCGTAAGTTACTTTTAATAATGCCAAATTTCTTTGACTATCCGCAGGCCATCTGTGAAGAGTTGGAGAAGATGGGGGGATGGGGGTATGAGGTTGATTGTTTTGATGACCGTCCTAGTACAAATGGAATGGTAAAGGCAATCATCCGTGTTAATAAGAATTTAATTGGACAGTATATAAACCGATATTTTGAAAAGGTTATGAAGACTGTCCGTGCAAAAAAATATGATGTGGTCTTTTTGATTTCGGGACAGTCGTTGTCATTTAGTGAAGACATGATTCAACAAATCAAAGATGAACAGCCACAGGCAAAGTATGTACTTTATCAATGGGATTCGCTGAAGAACTTTCCGTATATTGAAAAGATTGAACCGTATTTTGATAAGTGCTATTCATTTGACAAAAACGATGTGGCAACGCATGAGAATTTGAAGTTTCTTCCGCTGTTCTATACTCGGAGATATGAAAATATAGGAAATAGCAAAAAGAGGGAGTTTCAGTACGATTTCTGCTTTGTAGGTACTGCTCACCCCAAAAAATATAAGTTCATTCAGATGATGACCCGGCAGTTGAAAGAGGTATATCCAAATCAATTTGTGTACTATTTCTTTCCGTCGCGGATAGTCTTTTTCTACCGCAAGCTTATGAATCCAGAATTGCGTCATGCGCATTATAGTGAATTTCATTTTGACCCACTTGCTGGTAAAGAGATGGATCGGGTCTTTGCAAATTCAAAGTGCGTCTTGGATTCTGCACAGGCAGGTCAAATTGGATTGACGATTCGTGTACTGGAAGCACTTGGGGCAAAGAAAAAGTTGATTACAACCAATGAAGATGTTGTAAACTATGATTTTTATCGAGAAGAAAATATATATGTATATGACGGACATTTCGATTTGAAGGCTCCGTTTTTTAACAGTGACTATGTTGAGGTTGAAAACAGCGTATATGAGAAATATTCGTTGAGAAACTGGCTGAAGGAAATTATAGGTGAATAAGGTGAAAGTAGTTCAAATTTCAACATTCTCATATAAAGCGGCCGGGAATATAATGATGAATCTGCATCGTGCAATGATGAAAAATGGTATAGATTCATATGTTGTATGGGGACGAGGAAGAAAAGCAGAGAACGATCACGAATATTTTATGGATGATAGCTGGGGAGTTAAATTACACGGAGTTTATACAAGAATAACGGATAAAACGGGATTCGCATCGACTTTAAGCACAAGAAAATTACTTAATTGGCTCGATGAAATAGAACCGGATATTATTCATTTGCATTGTATCCACGGATATTTCATCAATATCTCATTGCTTTTTACTTACATTAAAGAGAAAAACATTAAAGTCATATGGACGCAGCATGATTGCTGGGCATTTACAGGGCATTGTGCCTATTTTGATGCCTGTGGATGCGAGAAATGGAAGACGGGGTGCCATGATTGCGAACAACTGACAACATATCCTGCATCGAGGTTGATGGACAATTCTAAATGGAATTGGGAAACAAAAAAAGAACTATTTACAGGAGCAAATGTAACAGTTGTTACACCCTGTGAGTGGCTTTCTAAATTGGTTAAAATATCTTTTTTGGGAGAATACCCAATTCGTGTTATCTACAACGGTATTGATACAAATGTATTTAAGCCAACAAAAAGCTATTTCAAAAAGAAGAATGAAATCGAAGCTAAGAAGATGATTCTTGGCGTGGCAAGCGAATGGACCGAAAGAAAAGGACTTAGAGATTTTATTGAGCTTGATGAAATGCTTGATAAAAAAGAATATGTCATTGTCTTAGTTGGAGTTTCAAAAAAACAGGTGGAAAATCTTCCGAAAGATATAATTGCATTGAATAGAACAAACAATATCAAGGAATTAGTAGAAATATATTCAGCAGCAGATGTCTATTTTAATCCGACTTATGAAGATAATTTCCCGACAACAAATCTTGAGGCAACTGCATGTGGAACGCCGGTAATTACCTATGACACTGGGGGAAGCCCTGAATCGGTTGATCTACGGGCAGTTGTGCAAAAAGGAAATCTCAACCGAGTAAAGAATATTATATGTTCGGAGCTTCAAATCTTTAAGCCGAGACTTAGAGATGAAATGAAAGTTGAAAGCATGGTCGCAGAATATATTCAACTTTATCGTGATGTATATGGAGAATGATCCTAGTGAGTAAAATTAAAAAAGTAATAAGCAGATTAGAACGAAAAGTTATATTCATCTTTGATGGAATCAATTCAAAGACGTACATGAAATTATATAATAGCTGGTTAAAAAAGCAGGGAATCCAGTTGAATGGGCCAGCAAAATACATTCACCATACCGCTCAACTTGATGGTGTGGATTACACAAAAATTAAAATAGGAACAGATGTTGTCATATCACGAGACACGCTTGTTTTGGTGCATGACTTTTCCATAGAAGCAGGGCTACTGTCCTTGAATCGTGGTAATCCGGATAACGAAGCTAGATTTATCAAGAATGTCAGTATTGGGGATGGCTCGTTTGTAGGTGCAAGGTGCGTTATTTTACCGGGAACGGATATTGGAAAGCACTGTATAGTGGGCGCAGGAAGTGTCTTAACAGGGAAAACATATCCCGATTATTCATTGATCGCTGGAAATCCTGCAAGAGTTGTAGGAGATGTTCGAGAGTGGACGAAGAAAAAAATTGATGAAAACCAATTTTCATATGGTTGTATTATATGAGGGCAAATATTTCTTATGGGAGAAAGGTTGGGAAGAGGCTAATGAAACTGTCAGTAATTATAGTTTCATATGAAAATTGTGAGATCTTGAGAGACTGCCTTGAATCTATTAAAAAGTTCAATGATTTAAAGGATGAAGCAGAGATTATCATATCGGATAACAGCATAACCAACAGTGTTTATGAAATGGTTAAGAAAGATTATCCGGAGATTCAAATTATAAAGAATAACAATATTGGATTTGGCCCGGCAAATAACAGAGCAGTAGATATTAGCAGTGGAGAGTATCTCTTGTTTTTGAATCCGGACACAATCTTGTTAGAACCAATTTTTCAATTTGCAGTAGATAAATTTGAACAACAAAACAATCTGGCATTGTTCGGAATAAAACTGATGAATGTGAATGGAACAGCTAACAATTCTTTCTTTGCAATGGACAATTATACATTGTCTTGGACACTATTGATGAAAGCATTTTCTAAATTTGATATTTATATTGATGGAAAAATGTACATAGCAGGAGCAGATTTGTTCGTGAGAAAATCGGCATTTGAGGCGGCTGGATGTTTTGATGAAAATATCTTTATGTATTATGAAGAACCTGACTTGATTAAGCGCATCAAGAAATTGCCCAATAACTATATTACGAGTTTCTTCCCCGAAAAGAAAATGATACATTTGGAGGGCGCGACTGAAAAGAAGGATGCTATATCTACTGTAAAAAAAGTAGAACGGTCTCTTGCGACATATAGATATTATTGCGACAAATGGAATATTTCGTTTATAAGGAATATTCGACAGATGCGGAAATATCAGGTGTTAAAAAAAAATGTTAGTGGTTTTACTGGAAATGGTGAAAATGTGCGGCTGGCAAAAATGCAGATTGAGCTGCTGGATAAACTAATAGTGGGGTGAAGAATGTTCTTGTCATTTGTATGCGTATATATGTTTTTGCTTTGGAGTTATGTATTCTTCATTCAAAAACAGAAGTTTAGCATTATTACATATATAACTGCTGGTGTGTATTTCCCTTTATTCCTTTACTTGTTATATTGGTCTGATCTTTCGGACCGAACAGAATCATTTGTATTTGACTATATTTTTGTGTCACTTGCTATTTTATGCACAATATATGTGGGAATTACATATAGGGGAAATTACAGACATGTAAGAAGTATTGATGGTACAATTTATGTTACTAAGTTTGGTAGACAATTTTATGGGGTAATAAATTTCATCTATATAGCATTGTATTTTTTGGAAAATTACCTTGGGTCCGGTTCCGCTGTTCCGGGATTGGTTGGAATAGATATTCACACTTATTCTGCACCAATAATATCTTACTTTACAAATGCGCAGTATCTTTTACTGGCGTATAACTACTATTACTATAAATCAACAAAACGAAAATCAGCACTTGCTTTTTCATTAGTGGATATCATAGTCCCCGTTATGACTCGCCTAGCAAGAATGAGTATAGTAATGGCAGTTGTACAAGTTGGGTCTCTTATTCTATTTCTTGAAACAGATACAATTAAAAGAACTTTGTCAAAATTCGAAAAGAGAAAAATTAAGCGCATAAAACAAGGCGTATTTTTGGTAGCCGTAATCGGCTTTGTGACATTGTCCACTTTTACTCAGTATAGAATGAATCTTCATAATGCAGAATTTACATATGGTTCCGGTATTGCATTTAGTGGACCTGAGTGGGCAGAATGGTTGGCTCCGTTTTATGGCTATTTCCCGATGTCGTTTAATAATTTGAAAATCAATATTTTAAGAAGAAAAGTGACACATAATTATATTGGATTATATTCGTTTTTCTCCTTGTATTTTGGATTGTTTCAGGTAGATAATCTTTTGGGCATTGATACAGCAGGACAATTGAAAGGGAGACTTGTTACTAACGGTTTGGCAACTGTCCCAACTGCTTTTTGGGATTATTATTATGATTTTGGTCTGTTGTTGGTCATCCCAATTATTGTTGCAATCCTTATAAGCTATAACTTTGAAAAAAAATCGAGAAGAGAATTGAGAAAATTAACGTACCGAACACTATATTTCTGGTATGTGCCATATTGGTTCTTTGCTTCTTTCCAAAATACGCTATTTTTGGCACCAGCTATTGTTATAGCGGTACTGACGTATTATATAATAAAACATTCTTTCAATGTTGATGTTAGTTCGGAGAAACGGTAATGGCAAAAGGAAATAAAGTAATCAAAGCAGGTATTGGCTATACTGTTGGAAATATTCTTATAAAGGGAATAAATTTTTTGACATTGCCGCTTTTCAGCCGCTTGCTGACGACTGAAGAATTTGGCGTGTACAATGTTTTTGCTTCATACGAAGCAATATTATATGTGGTCGTTGGACTGTCAATTCATTCGAGTGTTAGAAGTGCAAATTTAGAGTTTAAGGGACAGATAAAGAAATATACTTCATCTGTCAGTTTGATTTATTTGCTAAATGCACTGATACTCCTTGCGACTGCTGTTTTTTGGGGCAACCAATTATCAAAACTGCTTGATTTCAGCAAAATAGAAATTGTTTTATTGGTTCTCTATAGTCTGGGAAGCTCCCTTTTGGCTTTATATAATAACCTGATTAGTTTGGAGTATTCTTACGGAAAATACCTTGCGGCATCTCTCTTTAACTCGGTTGGTAATGTTTTACTTTCGCTTGTTTTAATACTTACAATATTCCGTGACCATAGAGATGTAGGCCGTATAGTAGGTGGAACGGTAACGATTTGCCTCCTTGCATTGATTCTGTTGCTTTCAATCTATAAACAGGCTAAGCCCAGAATCAATAAAGTATATTGGAAATTTGCAGTAAAATACAGTCTACCAATCGTGCCACATGGTATATCACAGGTGCTGCTGGCGCAATTTGATAGAATTATGATTCGATCTATGGTAGGCAATGCGGAGGCAGGCATTTATAGTCTTGCAGGAAACATTAAACTGATTCTGACAATTATTACCGATTCGATTTCTGCGGCATGGACTACGTGGTTCTATGATCAGATGGCCGAAGATGGTGCTGAGCAAATCAAGGAACGCGCAAAAGAACTGAGTATGTTCTTTGTGGTTTTAGCAGTAGGACTGTTGGCACTTTCGCCGGAATTGATTTTTGTGTTAGGTGGAAAAAACTACGAGTCTGGCAAATACGTTGCAATTCCGATGGTTGTGGATGCGTTTGTTCTTTTCTTATATAACATAATTGTTCCGGCTGAGTACTATAAGAAAAAAACAACATATATTATGTTAGGAACAATGGCTGCTACAGTAATAAATTTGGTGACGAACTATATATTCATAACAAAATTTGGGTATATTGCAGCAGCATATACAACGTTGTTTTCTTATATATGTTATTTAGTCCTCCACATTATTATTTCTCATAGAGTAATTGGGTTTTATGTATTATCCATTAAAGACCTGCTCATACATTCTGGTATTATTTGTGGAATGGCAGCACTCGACTTGATTTTTATAAACCACCTTTTGATTAGATGGGGTGCATGTGCAGTGGTTGTTATCCTGCTTATGGGGTATTTACTTTATAAAACAGGAATATATAAGAAGATAGCTACAAGGAGATAAGTATGGAAACGAAAGAACCATTAAATATTGATGAAGTTCATGCAGGCACTTTGAAAATAGTTGAGAAGTTGTCAAGTATCTGCGATATGTTGCATATTGACTATTTTGTGGCATATGGATCGTTGATCGGAGCTATTCGACATAAAGGATTCATCCCGTGGGATGATGACTTTGACGTGATTATGTTGCGGCCTGATTACGATAAATTTGTCAACTATTGCTATAAACATGAAAAAGAACTATATCCGTTTAAGATTTTAAATAGGGAGGTGTCTAAGAATTATCCTTATACAATTTCCAGATTTGAGGATATGAGATACAAAGCTGTCTATGATAATATCGTGGATTATGATTCAGGAATGTTCGTGGATGTTTATCCGTATGATGGGGCGGGAACGGACGAGATAGCGGCCAGAAAAAAGATTGGATGGAAAAAGGACATTTTAGCAAAATGCGTTGGCTGGGCAATCAGAAACGAATATACAAGACCTGAAAACCAAAGCACGATTGTGGCTGTTCTTAAGTATATTGGATTTAAAGTTGTTCACTTAATTGGAAAAGATTTCTTCTTGAATCAATATGAGAAATTGAGTAATACATATTCTTTTGAAGATAGTACATTGGTAGGTTGTTTGTGTTGGGACGGCGGCCTATATGTGCTTGATAAAAAATTGTTTGAGAAAAGTATAACAGTACCATTTGAAAATATAATGGTTAAGATACCAGCCCAATATGACGAAATCTTGAAAAGGTCATATGGTGATTACATGAAACTTCCGCCTAAAGAAGAAAGAGTGGCAACACATGAATACACTTTATACAAGCGATGATGATTAAGTTGATCTGAAATTAAATGGTTGGCGATAGAGTAACTGTATGAGGTTACCTTCGATTGTAGATTAAAATAATTAACGTTTAAAGGGGGAGTATAGAAAGTGATTAAGGAAATCAAAGGCAAAGATTTTCGGAAAATGCAACTAACAGAACTGGATATGTTGGTTGAATTTGATAAGGTTTGCAGAAAGTATAATATAAACTATGTTTTATTTGGTGGAAGTCTGCTTGGAGCGGTAAGACATCAGGGGTATATTCCATGGGATGATGATGCTGACATTGGAATGCTTCGCGAAGATTACGAAACATTCAAGAAGCATAAAGATGAAATGAATCCCAATATTTGCTTCTTTCAGGATCATGATACAGACCATGAATATAGATGGGAATATGGAAAACTACGGCGTACAGGCTCTACTTATGTTCGGGTTGGTCAGGAACACTTGAAATGTAAGGTGCAGGGTCAGATGCAGAGCAAGTAATTCAACGGGTGGAGAAGAAAAAAAGCGATTTGTTCCGAATCACTTTATGGAGCATCGATGATCATTATACCAAGTCAACTTATCATAAATGGTATCGCTCGGTAGCAAAATATATTGTTAGAAGCTATGCAAAAATTCGAGGATCCAAGTATTTCTTGGATAAAATGGAAAACTTTAAAAACTTATATGACATAAAGAAAAGTCGATACATTGCAGAAATGACTTGGGATTCTGGGCTTACCCTATATGAAAAGAAATGGTTTGAAGATTATATCTATATGGATTTTGAAAATCTTAAGGTAAAAGTTCCGGTGGGCTATGATGATTTCTTAAAGTGTCACTATGGAGATTACATGAAGCTGCCACCGAAGGAAGAACAGGTTTCCCATCACGAATATAAGGTATATCGGCGCTAAAGTATATCAACCAATTCCAATACATAATTGGAATTGGTTTAAAAATATGTTCACGGAAGCGAAAGGAAAAAGGTACATGAACAAACAAGAAAGCGATATTCTGAACGCACTTTTGCTGGAACCTTTCATCAATCAGCGAATTTTAGCAGAAGTATCAGGCCACTCATTGGGAGTGGTAAATCGTTCGCTCAAGGAACTCATTAAAACTGATTATTTGGACGATTCGATTCGCCCTACAGTGAAAGCCATAACTGAGTTCAAGCAGAAAACTCCGCAACGTGCAGTTATTCTGGCAGCTGGATTTGGTATGCGGATGGTTCCCATTAATACAGAAATGCCGAAAGGTCTCTTGGAAGTCAATGGGGAGGCATTGATCGAACGTATCATCAAGCAGCTTCATGAAGTGGGGATTAAAGAAATCTATGTGGTTGTAGGTTTCATGAAAGAAAAATACGAGTATTTGATTGATGAGTATGGTGTAGAACTCGTGGTTAATGCCGATTATGCATCAAAGAACAATCTGCATTCGGTCAGACTTGTAAAAGAACATTTGGAGAATGCTTACATTATTCCTTGCGATATTTGGTGTGACAGAAATCCGTTCCACCGCCATGAACTGTATTCCTGGTATATGGTTAGTGACCTGGTGGATAACGAAAGCAATGTCCGTGTTAATCGCAAGATGGAACTGGTAACTGTGCCGGAAAGTTCTGGTGGCAATGCAATGATCGGCATCTGCTATCTGGTAAAAGAGGATGCCGATACAGTTGCAAAGCGTATTGATGATCTTTGCAAAAATCAGCGGTATGACGGATCGTTCTGGGAAGAAGCTCTTTATAATAAGGATCGGATGATCGTTACTGCCCGTGTAGTTCATTCTGCAGATGTTGTGGAAATCAATACTTATGAGCAACTCCGGGAAATCGACAGCGATTCTAACCAGTTAAAAACAGATGCAATTCGGGTGATTTGTGAGGCTCTGGATGCAAGGCCAGAAGCAGTTACAGATATTACGGTTCTTAAAAAAGGCATGACGAATCGTTCTTTCCTGTTTACCTGCAAAGGAAAAAAATATATCATGCGTATTCCGGGAGAGGGAACTGACCAGCTTATTAACCGTCGTCAGGAGGCGGCAGTTTATCAGGCCATTGACGGAAAACATATTTGTGATGATATTGCGTATATCAACCCGGAAAATGGCTACAAGATCACGGAATTTCTGGAAGGCGCAAGAGTATGCGATCCATTGAACTACGAAGATGTTAAGAAGTGTATGAAGCGGCTGCATGCGTTCCATGACTTGAAATTGAAAGTAAACCACGAGTTTGATATTTTCGGACAGATGGAGTTCTATGAAACGCTGTGGGAGGGAACACCTTCTGCTTATAAGGATTATGAAATAACCAAAGCAAATGTTCTGTCACTGAAGCCTTATATTGATGCACATGCTGGAGAAAAGGTTTTGACCCATATTGATGCAGTGCCGGACAATTTCCTTTTTGTGGAGAAAGAGGGCAGGGAAGAAATCCGACTGATTGACTGGGAGTATGCAGGAATGCAAGATCCTCATGTGGATGTGGCTATGTTCTGTATTTATTCTCTTTATAATAAACGTCAGGTCGATCGCCTGATTGCAGCCTATTTTACGGAAGGCTGCAGTGATGAAACTAGGATCAAGATTTATTGCTACGTTGCTGCTTGTGGTCTGTTGTGGAGTAACTGGTGCGAGTATAAGAGAAAACTCGGCGTAGAGTTTGGTGAGTATTCGCTTCGGCAGTATCGATATGCAAAAGACTATTATCGAATTGTTCAAGAGGAATTGAAAAAGCAAGGGGAGGAAGAATAAATGCCAAAAGTAGAAAGAACCATTATTATGGCGGCGGGATTAGGAAACCGAATGCATCCGGTGACGCTGACAACACCGAAACCGCTGGTTAAAGTAAATGGGGTGCGGATGATTGACACAGTCATTGATGGTCTGCATAAAAACGGAATTAATGAAATTTATGTTGTTGTCGGCTATCTGAAAGAACAGTTTGTGACACTTGAAGAGGAGTATCCTGGGGTTAAGCTGATTGAAAATCCATACTATGATACTTGCAACAACATCTCTTCACTTTATGTGGCAAGAGATTACATTGAAAATGCGATTATTCTGGATGGTGATCAAATTATTTATAATCCGGAAATTCTTGCACCAGAGTTTGAACGCTCTGGTTATAACAGTGTTTGGACAGATAGAGAAACGGATGAGTGGCTTCAGACTGTTGAGAATGGCATTGTTACAGCATGCAGTCGGACAGGTGGAAAAGGCGGATGGCAGCTGTACAGTATTTCCCGCTGGACTGCAGAGGATGGGAAAAAACTGAAACGGCATCTCGAAATTGAGTTTGAACAAAAGGAGAATCGGCAAATCTACTGGGATGATGTGGCGATGTTCTGTTACCCGGAGGAGTATCAATTGGGTATCCGTCCTATGAATAAGGACGATATTATAGAGGTGGATAATCTGAGTGAGTTGATTGCTCTGGATGCAAGCTACAAAAAATATGTGGAGGAAAAGTAAATGAATACGAAAAAAGAACATGGGAAAATAGACTGGATGATAACACTGGTGCCTTTGGCAATCGTAATTGCATTATGTGTTCTATTCTTTTTTGCGCCGGAACAATCGAATGCCATACTAAGTCAGATACGTTTTTTCTTTGGTGATACCTTTGGTACATATTACTTGGTAATTGGATTGGGGATTTTCATCCTTTCTCTGTATATTGCCGGTTCTAAGTATGGTAACATCGTCCTTGGCGAGCAGAATGAGAAGCCAAAGTATTCCTTCTTTGCGTGGGGCTCGATGATGTTCACCTGTGGTCTTGCAGCAGATATTTTGTTCTATTCGTTCTCGGAATGGGTGCTGTATGCAACTGATCCGCATCTGGCAGAGATGGGAAGTATTCAGGATTGGGCAGGTGTATATCCTCTGTTCCATTGGAGCTTTATTCCGTGGGGATTTTATCTGGTACTGGCCGTTGCCTTTGGCTTTATGCTTCATGTAAGAAAAAGAAATCGTCAGAAGTATTCAGAGGCTTGCCGTCCAATCCTTGGAAAACATACCGATGGCTGGGCAGGTCGCATTATTGACCTGTTAGCTGTGTTTGCACTCCTTGCTGGCACTGCTACTACTTTTAGTGTGGCGACACCGCTTATGGCAACCATTATCAGCGAACTGTTCCATGTTGCTGTTAGTCGTACTGTGATCAACATTATTATTCTTCTGATTACCTGCGCTGTATATACATATTCCTTGTTGCATGGATTTAAGGGAATCAGCAAGCTGGCAAACATTTGTATCTATATGTTCTTTGGCTTGATTGCTTTTGTATTGCTGTTCGGTGGAGAAACACGGTACATTATTGAAACGGGTTTTTCTTCTTTTGGCCGAATGGTACAGAATTTCGTTGACCTGTCCACATTTACTGATCCGCTTCGTACATCTAACTTCCCGCAGAATTGGACGATTTACTATTGGGCTTACTGGATGGTCTGGTGCGTGGCTGCCCCGTTCTTTATTGGCAGCATTTCTCGTGGCAGAACAGTACGTCAGACAATCCTTGGTGGCTATGTATTTGGTGTTGGCTCTACGTTGACGAGTTTTATTGTACTTGGTAACTATTCTATGGGAATGCAGGTCACTGGAAAGGCTGACTTTATTGCACAGTATCTGGAAAGCGGAGATTTGTATGGCATGATTGTGTCTATCATCAAGACAATGCCCGGCGCACCTGTTATCATGGTAGTTGTGTTGTTGACGATGATTGCCTTCTATGCGACCTCTTTTGATTCGATTGCTTTGACGGCATCCTGCTATAGCTATCACACACTGGAGGATGGCGAGCAGCCGAATAAGGGGATTCAGTTGATGTGGTGTATTCTGCTGATTTTGCTTCCGATTGCTTTGCTGTTTGCAGAAAGCTCTATGAATAATCTTCAGTCGGTGAGTATTGTGGCGGCATTTCCGATTGGTGCGGTAATCGTGATGATTGCGGTCAGCTTTATGAAGGATGCTAAAAAATACATGGAAGAACTCGGCAACAAAAAATAATTTATGGTTTTGTAATTTTAAACGAAAGAGAGAAAAGAGATTATAAAAACAACATTACTTATCATGGCAGCCGGTATCGGCAGTCGCTTCGGAACAGGAATTAAGCAGTTGGAGCCGGTGGATGATGCGAACCATATCATTATGGACTATTCCATCCACGATGCGATTGAGGCTGGTTTCAACCATGTGGTATTTATCATCCGTAAGGATATTGAGAAAGAGTTCAAAGAGGTCATCGGTGATCGCATTGCCTCCATTTGCAAGTCCCACAATGTAACTGTGGACTACGCATTTCAGGATATCAACGATATTCCGGGAGAACTTCCGGCAGGCCGGACAAAGCCGTGGGGAACCGGACAGGCTGTGCTTGCGGCGAAGAACGTAATTAAAACTCCGTTCATCGTCATAAACGCTGATGATTACTATGGCAAGGAAGGCTTCAAGGCTGTCCATGAGTATCTGGTGAATGGCGGCAAATCCTGTATGGCGGGCTTTGTGCTGAAGAACACCCTATCTGATAATGGCGGTGTGACTCGTGGTATCTGCAAGATGGATGAGAATGGAAACTTGACTGAGGTTGTGGAAACGAAGAACATTGTGAAGACTGCGGATGGAGCAGAAGCAGACGGTGTGACCGTCGATGTGAATTCTCTGGTATCCATGAATATGTGGGGCTTAACTCTTGATTTTCTGGATGTGCTGGAAAATGGTTTCAAGGAGTTCTTCGAGAAAGAAGTACCGGGTAATCCGCTGAAAGCAGAATATCTGATTCCTATCTTCATCGGTGAGCTGCTGGAGCAGGGAAAGATGTCCGTAAAGGTCCTGAAGACCAACGACACATGGTACGGCATGACCTATCACGAGGATGTCGCAGCCGTAAAGGACAGCTTCAAAAAAATGTTGGCGGATGGCGTGTATAAGGCTGATTTATTTGCAGACTTGTGATATACTGGGAGCGGTAGCTCCCTACGCTGCTCGAAACTTTGCACACCTCTCCGTGGTGAGCGGCAGGCAACGATCTTATGGTCGGCGAAGATGTGAAGAATATCGGAAATGAGGATTGGAGGGGATTTCAATGACAAGCTTAGAAATGCGAAATTTAATATTTGAAGCACTCTCAGAAAAAAATCCTGAAAGTACGCCATGGAATAGGACCTTTGAGATGTATGGTTATAGAGGAACTGTTTCTGCGTTAAGGGCGATAGTTGAATATATTGCCATTAAACATAGTGTGATACCGAAAGTTGTTGAAATTCCTCTAATGGCATGGGGAGTTCCTGGAGAATGTCCTCGATATGAAAGTAATACAAATTTAACCGATGAGAATTTGGATTTGTTTACTGAAGAAGTTCATATACTGGTAAATCACAATATTTTATCGCCGGGGGCTCTTGGCGGCTATGGAGATTATCTTCCTTATTTTCATGTTACCCAATATGGATTGCAGTGTTTGGAAAATAGAGATATTCTTCCATATGATCCTGATGGGTATATGAATAAAATTTCTTCCATACAAAGTATTGACGAATGGGAAAAATTCTATATTGAACAAAGCCTAAAATGCTATAATGCAGATGCCTTTGAAGCGGCACTGATAATGCTGGGATTGGCAGGAGAATACTTAGCAACAAGGCTAATTGAAAAAATGGATGCTTTCTTGCTGAAAAACGAAACATCTTTACAAGCTACATATCAGACCGCATTACAAAGTAAGAGAGTAATCTCTCAACGTTATGCAGAATATGAGAATATTCTAAAAGAGGTTCTTAAGCAGAAAGATTCTTCAAATCAGTGTAAGTATCCAGATTTAAAGGCTCTCTCACCGTTACTTGATGGTGCTGCAAAAGCAGTGTATGCTACATATTTAAGACTGACTCGAAATGAACTGGCACATCCGTCAGGATTAAAGATGGATAGGATAGAGTGCCTAACATTAATGACAGGCTATATAAAGTATTGTGAAACGCAACATAAGTATTTGGATTTCTATGTTGCTCATTCTTAATAACGTTTTAAAATATACATAGATTTTGGAGGTATCCTAAAATGCCCAGAACCAAAGGTAGCAAGAATAAACCAAAAGTTACCAAAGATTATGCATCCCAGATCGCGGAGAAGCAGGAGACTATCGCGTCTCTGAATGCTGAGATTGCATCCATCCAGAAATCAATTGAAGAGCAGAAAAACACTCTGAAAGAGAAGAAGACTGCTCTGAAGAAGGCCGAAAAAGAAGTGGCATCCTTGGAAGCAAAGAAGGCGAAGGCAGATGCCAAAGCTGCAGAAGAAGCAAAAAAGACAGAAGCAGAGTCCGTTCTGAAAAAGCTGCTTGCCGAAGGTATGAGTGCTGATGAAATCCTCGCAAAACTGAAATAACAAGAAAAACCCGTGATGGACAGTGCATAGCGCACCGTTCATTACGGGTTTTAGGATTATAAGAACATAAGATCATCCGGCGGCAACATCAAACTGAAAATGTGCCGGAAGGTTGAGATTTTTGATAAACGCATGGTGCTGGGCGTGGTAGTGCCGTAGATCGTACCCCAGATGATGCAGTTCAAGAAGTTTCACCAATACCAGATTGATATGAATGCGTTTGGCAGTGGCAATCTGAGCAGCATTCATCTTGCGTTTCGTCATCTGATAGACTTCCTCACTGTCCAGCATCAGGTGGGATGCAAAAGCATTCGGCTCATAAAGACAGATCTCCTTATCTGTAATCGCCAGAGATTTATTCAGCGTGTGCAAGTCCATAAGAATCTGATGCTCCAGATAATGCCCCAGAGCGTACCCGCAGACCATCTGCTTTGTCTGCGAATCAAGATGACTGTTGATAAGTATCAATGGCTTATCAAAATGGAGTGAAAGAAAACCCAGCACATCTTTGAAGCGGGGTGTTTCACTGATGTCCAGACTGCAGCTTCGCGCAATCCGTTTGATGTTGCGGGTGCCGGTATTTTGGACGAGGTCATTGGCTGCTTGGTAAATAAGAATGGAATCCATAATGTGCTCTCCTTTCGAGGATGGCATAGTGAATGGAACGGAATTTTACAGGTTCAATATCCGGTTCTTTTCTCGTTCTTGCTCGCGGTACTTAAAATAGGCTTTGTGCATTTCATACATGATGCCGTCCATATCCTGCG
>OMDF01000663.1_pt1 | contig 19068 bp, 14 predicted proteins | sample 1673631 | NCBI WGS metagenome assembly OMDF01 (sample SAMEA103958117, study PRJEB25191) | human gut metagenome | biome: human-associated habitat [ENVO:00009003]; feature: intestine environment [ENVO:2100002]; material: feces | place: Germany | collected 2013/2015 | reverse complement strand
TCACAATAAATACCAAGATAATAATCAGTACTGCCAACGTACCCAAATCACCGAACGAATCCTGTTGGTCTTCATACGAACCTGCTATCTGAATGCTAATTCCACCGGGCAAGTCCATCTTGTCAATAATGGCATTACCTTCTGCCACCACGCTTCCCAAAGGAGCCCCCGATATTACCGCAGACACAGTAACAATACGTTCGCGGTCTTTACGTTCAATGGTAGGAGGAGCCGAACGTTCGACTACTTTTCCCACATCTTTTACACGAACAGCTTTCCCGGCATTATTATAAATAAGGATATTCTCCAAATCTTCAATACTGGTACGGAATTCGGGCGCATAACGCACTTTAATATCATATTCGTCGCCATCCTCACGATAATAGGATGACAAAGCACCATTCACGCGATTACGCAAATACATGGCAGCCGTAGAAAGATTCAGTCCTTGTAAAGCCAGCTTCTCACGGTCAAAATCCACTTGATATTCCGGCTGATAATCCTGACGGCTGATGTTCACCTCTGATACGCCTTTTACATTCAGCAAAGCCGCTTTCAAGTCAGCAGCAGCCTTATCGGTCGCCGTAAAGTCGTAGCCATAAATTTCAAAATCGGCTGTAGACTGCCCGCCCATACCTCCACTGCTTCCGCCCAAAATCACCTGAGCTTTATCCAATTCGGGATATGCTTTCAAATCCTCACGCATACCGTCACAAACTTCCGCCAGTGTCATCTCACGGTCAGCAGGGTTATACAGATTAATATTAAACGAAATAATATGACTACCGTTATCCTGAATGGAAGCCCAAGTATTATCAGCATCTGCCTGTCCCACCGTGTAGTTGCAGACACGCATCACTCCATCGTACTTTTTCAACCAGTTCTCGGTTAACTCTTGAGCCAACGCCTGTGCACGCTCCACCCGTGCACCGATAGGCAACTGAAGCTGCACGGAAATACGGCTGTTATCCTGTGACGGGAAAAACTCCGTACCTATACCTTTTGCACAAATCAAACTGAGCACAAAGAATCCCAAACATCCTGAAATCACCGTCTTACGATGACGAACTGCCCAGTCCAAACGGTTCTGATACCAAGTATCCAACCCGTCCAACGAACGCTCAATCGGTTTATAGAAAGTAATAAACCACTTACTTTGCTTTTTCTGCAAACGAAGCATCTGTGCACACATCATCGGAGTGAACGATAAAGCTGAAATGGTAGAAATGGTCATAATCACACACATCATCCAACCTAACTGACGGAACAAGACTCCCGACATACCACTTACCATGGTCAACGGGAAGAACACGGCAATCATAGTCAACGTAGATGCAATAACAGAAATAGCCACCTCATTCGTACCATGAATAGCAGCCTGCTTAGGCTCGGAACCACGTTCGATATGAGTAGTCACATTCTCCAAAACCACAATAGCATCGTCCACCACATTACCAATAGCAATGGAAAGACAAGAGAGCGAAATAATATTCAGCGAACCGCCGTCTATAATACCCAAATAGATAAATGAGGCTACCAATGACATCGGGATAGTGATACAGATAATAACCGTAGCACGCCAACGCCCCAAGAATACAAATACCACCAGGATTACGAACAACATGGCGTACATGATAGTCTCTTCCAAGCTGTCAATGGTATTCAGAATGTTATCGGAAGTATTAACAATGATACCCAGCTTCACGTCACTCGGCAACGATTTCTGCAACTGCGGCAACATATCAATTACTTTTTGCGAAATAGCCACAGAGTTGGCACCGGACTGCTTTTGTACCACAATCATAGCACCTTGCACGCCATTACTATACGTCTTCTGCGCACGTTCTTCCACAGAGTCTACCACTGTTGCCACATCGCGCAAATAAACGGAAGCTCCATTGTGCGTACCTACTACGATATTCTCCATTTCCTTGGGGTCCTTGAACTCTCCCTCTACACGAAGTGAATAGGTATTACTTCCCACATCGAAGGTACCACCCGGTGTATTGCGGTTTTCAGCACTAATAATAGAACTGATGGTCTCCACTGAAAGATTATAAGCATCCAGTTTGTTAGGGTCGCAATAAACATTTACCTCACGTTTGGGTGCACCGGAGATAGACACTGTACCCACACCCGGCACACGCGCCAGCGGATTCACTATGTTATCATCCAATATTTTATAAAGTGCCGGCTGGCTCTCTTCCGCCTGAACGGAAAGCAGCAAGATAGGAATCATGTCCGTACTGAACTTAAAGATAATAGGTGTCTCCACTTCATCGGGAAGCTGAGAGCTTACCATATCCAGTTTATCACGCACATCATTCGTCAGCACGTCAATATCATATCCATATTCGAACTCCAATGTTATCACAGAGATGTTTTCTGAAGACCTGGAAGTAATATGCTTTAGGTTGCTGACAGAGTTCAGCGTATTTTCTAACGGACGGGTCACATTGTTCTCAATATCCGACGCACTGGCTCCCGCATAGGAAGTCATCACCATAATGGTGTTGGTCTCGATATCCGGGTAAAGATCCACCGGTAATTTTGACAAAGAGAACAGACCAAATATCGCTACTGCCAAAAAGCAGAGCGAGGTCATAATCGGTTTTTTAACCGCTCCTTCGTATAAACTCATGTTATTAGTGTTTAGTGATAAGTGATGAGTGATGAGCTATTTGTAGCATTATGCCACAAGAAGCAATCACTAATCACTAATCGTTAATCATTATTTCTCGACTTCTACTTCTACGCCATCAGCCAACTTGGACTGTCCTGCTACGACCACCTGTGAGTTGTTATCCACACCGGAAATCAACTCATATTCCGTATCCATACGACGTCCCAGTTCCACTTTGTTATAAGAAACTTTTCCATCCTTATATACATATACATAGCGGTCGCCGGAACCGGCACGTTTTACGATAGCCAAATCAGGCACAACTACGTGTTCCTGTGTTCCGAAGTTCAACGTTACACGGGCAAACATACCCGGACGGACTTTCTGGTCGCGGTTAGTCAAACGCACTTCAACAGGGAAAGTACGGGTATTCGGGTCAATGGTAGGATAAACCAGATTTATCGTTCCTTCAAACTCTTCGTCACCATACACATCTACTTTGACAGCTACGGGAGAACCTTTCTTTACTTTCGCAAAATAGCCTTCGGAAACGTTGATCATCAGTTTCACCGGAGTGATCTGTTCCACTACCAGCACCGGGTTTCCACCACTATACATATCGCCATTATCGTAATTACGAGCCGTTACCACACCATTGATGGGGCTGAGTAATGCGGTATTTTCCAACAGATTCTTATACGTAGTCTTCTGTACGTCCAATGCCATCTTGGCTGCATCCCATTCGGATTTGGAAGTGCCGCCCACCTTATATAATTCGTCAGTACGCTTGAATTCTATTTCTTGGTTATCCAGACGGAATTTCGCCTGCTTCAGATTGGCAGCATCCATCTGCACCAATTTCTGCCCTTTAGAAACACGGTCACCCACTTCCACAAATATCTGATCGATACGCACCGGAGAAGAAGGAGCAATATTGTTTTTCACTTCTGCCTGTACAGTAGCGGTATATTCTTGGATCTGATCTACAGGACGTGCGGTCACAGAGGCCAGTTTAACTCTCGGTTTTTCATCTACCTTTTCAGCTGTAGCCTTGTCTTTCTCTCCACCACTGCATGAGCTCAGCAGAGCAACTGCCACCAGGGCAATTAATTGAACACTTTTTTTCATATCGTTGTGATTTTTCTTTTTACTTATTAGTTGAATAGTCGCGACCCAAAACCTGATCAAGATCAGCCTTAGATACCAGATAGTCGTAAATCGATTGGTTGTAAGTCAGTTCAGCCTGGGTTAACGATACTTGCGAACTGTTGAGTTCCAGCACTGTACCTTTACCTACTTCGTAGCGCTTGCCAGCTATTTCCACTGCTTTCTGAGCCTGCATTACGTTCTCTTTATTACTTACCACCTGCTCTGAACTTGCTGCCATATTGTTCTGGTAGCTGGTAATCTGCATGTTCAGTTTGCGCTCCGTATCCGTGCGGTTTTCCTTTAACTGATTGATCTGAATTCGTGCGGTTTTCAGTTTCGTAAAGTTACTGGCTTTATAAAGAGGGATATTCAGGGTAAAGACCAAAGCAGAACTTCCGCCCCAATTATAGTCGAACACATTCCAGTTATTATTATACAATGACTGGTATTGATAAGAATAGTTCATTCCCAGTGTCGGCATGAAGTTCGTCTTCAGGGACTTCAGATTCTGATTAAGCATCTTCATGTTCAGGTCGAATTGCTTCATTGTGGTATTGTTCACCAAACCTTCATTCAGTTCATTCAATTGGTTAGCAAACAAATCGGTCTCATAATTAGCCAGATTATCGGCAATCTTGAGATCAAAGTCTTCCGTTATTCCCATCAGCACTTTCAGCTGAAGTTTGGATAAAGTAACGGCATTTCCCGCTGAAATGACATTCGGCTTTACACTACGCATTTGTACTTCAGCACTAATCTTATCAAATTCGCTGACGGCTCCCTGCTGGTATTTTGCATTGACCACGTTATAATTGTCTTCTGCCAATTTATAACTCTTCTGCAAAACCTCATAAGAGTCTTGTGCCAACATTAACTGATAATACGCTTTAGTAACCTGATTCACCAAATCCTGCTTAGAAGCACGGGATTTTTCTACTGCCAACTCTATGTCGGTTTTCGTCATAGACATTGCTTTGTAGACCGAAGGGGCAAATAACGGTAAGCTGATATTCAGAGTCCCGCTTACTGTATTCGAATCGTCCTGACCCATTTTGAAAGACTGACCGCCAAGGTTCATCTGGGCTGCCGTAATCGTATGGTTCCATGTTCCGCCAATGCTGGCCTCTGGCAATAAACTTTGCCAGGTCTCCTTGTTAGCCACCTTTTTCAGGGCTATTTCCTCTTCTGCAACCTTTATCGTAGGATTATCACTAAGTGCGATTTCCAGTGCTTTGTCGAGGGTCAAGGTTAGGGGTTCTTTTGTTTCCTGTGCCTGTACATAGCTTATAGCCAATAAAAGGACCACAGTCAACATAATTTTCTTACTTGCCAAAAATAGTTGTCTGTCCATAAAAATAAATCTGTATGTATATTAGGATTATTTTTTATTCCGTATTGGGCTGTCGGCTCTTACGGTATTCCCGGATAAATTCTTCCAGTTTACGAGCACCTTTTTCTGTTGATATTCCCCGGAGATAAGTGAACATGATAGATTCATATACTTCCAAGAAAGAGTGCTCTTTGCAGAGATCCGTATTCATCAGCAAGTCGAGCTGTTCGCGCACCAACAGGTTTACAATCGTAAAATTAACATCATCGCGGAAGTACCCTTGCTGTATACCCAGTTTAAAGAAAGCAATCGTTTCCTCGGAATCGCGGTTGCGACGCTTCATCAATTCGGCATAGACTTTAGGGTATTTCTTGATGTCTTCAAAAAACTTTTTATTAGTATTGTGAAACTTCTCGATACTCCGCTGGTAGAGTTTTAACAAAACTTCCAATACATTCGAAGCCTTTTCATAGACATCTTTCACGTAAGCATCTCCCTCACGCTGAGCTTTCAGGAGACATTCCATCAGTAAGGTTTCTTTATCAGAAAAAACTTCATACAAAGTACGTTTGGATATACCTAATGCCGCAGCAATGTCATCCATTGTAATACTCTTGATGCCATGAGTAGCAAAAGAATTCAGAGCAGTATCGATGATACGCTCCCGCAACTCTAATCTTTGAGGGTGTTCTTTCATATTGTCGCCCGTTTTCATTTCAATTTTCTCTTTAATTTTTTAGATTTCAAGTAGAAGAATGTCCACTTTCGGAATAAAACTGGGCAAATATAGAAAGAAAACTCAATTCTCTAATTGAGTTTCCTTTGAAAGATTAACTATATTAATGTTTATTATACTTCCGGCAGATTTATTGGGAAGAATGTCAATAATCGAACTTCGTCCGGTTCAGAAACGCCACTGTCTTATGAATTTCTTTGTACATGACAATGTCGTCTTTAATAAAAGGGACTTCCTTGCGATATTCGTTCAGGAAGCGTTCCAAAGCGGGAGAAGTCTTTAAAGGGCGACGGAATTCGATACCCTGTGCGGCATTCATCAATTCGATGGAGAGAATGTGTTCCAGATTGTCCATGATACGGTACAATTTGGTAGCTGCATTAGCTCCCATGCTGACATGATCTTCCTGTCCGTTGGAGGAAACAATGGAATCACTGCTGGCAGCATAGCAATACATCTTATTCTGACTAACCATAGAGGCAGCAGCGTATTGCGGTATCATAAAGCCGGAGTTCAGACCGGGATTGGCTACCAGAAATTCAGGCAAACCGCGCAGTCCCATAATGAGTTGTGCTACCCGTCGCTCGGAAATGTTTCCTAACTCAGCCAAGGCGATGCCGAGGAAGTCATAAGAAATGGCAAGTGGCTGACCGTGGAAATTTCCGCCGGAGATGATACGGTCTTCATCGGGAAAGATAGTAGGATTATCCGTTACAGAATTAATTTCGGTCAGCAAGACAGAAGAGACATAACGAATGGCATCTTTCGTTGCACCATGCACTTGGGGGATGCAGCGGAAAGAGTACGGATCTTGCACATGGGCTTTGTATTGAGTAATGATTTCACTGCCTTCCAGGAGTTTACGGAAATTATCGCCTGTCTCGATTTGTCCCCGGTGCGGACGAATTTGCTGGATACAATCCATAAAAGGATCAATACGCCCATCGAAAGCTTCGAGGGAAAGAGCGGCAATAAGATCGGCTTTCTTGGAGAGTCGAAAAGCTTTCAGAATGGCAAACACACCATTGGCACTCATAAACTGCGTACCGTTGAGCAGGGCAAGCCCCTCTTTACTCATAAGTTTCACCGGTTCCCAGCCGAACTCATCGAGGACACTAATAGCTTCGCGCTTCTTACCTTTATAATAAACATCGCCCACACCGATAAGCGGCAGGAAGAGATTGGCAAGAGGAGCCAGATCACCGGATGCACCAAGCGAACCGCGGTCGTAGACAATGGGCATCACATCGTTGTTGAAGAAATCGAGGATACGCTGTACGGTAATAACTTGCACACCGCTATGCCCCAGAGAAAGGGCATGGGCTTTCAGCAACATCATTAGTTTGACGATGACGGGACGTATTTCTTCACCGACGCTGCAAGCATGACTCTTTATCAGGTTTTCCTGCAAGGTGCCCAGTTCATCGGGGGATATATTTTTGCTACACAGGGAACCGAAGCCTGTGGTGATACCGTACAAAGGTTCTTCGGACTCGGCTATCTTATGATCGAGGTAGTCGCGACATTTCTGTATCCGTTCTTTAGCTTCGGGGGCCAGTTCCAGTTTCAGATTCTCGTTGATAATTCGTTCGATGATGTCGAATGTGAGTTCACCGGACCCTACATGATAGACGTTTTTCATACTCGTAATTCTTGGTTAACAACATCCAATACTTCTTTTTCACGGTCACAAGCCATACGTTCCAACACATCGGCTTCTCTTTGAAGTTCATCTGCAAAGGTTTTATCTTTGATGGAACCCAGGTTGATGCGAACGTTCAGTAAGGCACCCAGTACAGCTGTACGGGCGGACATCATGGCCACACAAGCATCAGTCACTGCATTACGGTTTCCCAAACGGGCAACGTCGGCAATTACCGACATCAGCTCGTAGGCATTACGTGCTACTTGCATGGGGACAAGAGCGGCATACTTAGTAGCTTCCTGAATGGCAGCACTGCGGGCAGCTTTTTCTTCATCGGTAGCCTTAGGCATTTTGAAGCATGCAAACACCGCATCATAGGCTTCCGAGTCACGATCTATATCAGCTATGAATACGTCTTTCTCTCTCAGTGCGAGAGAAGCAATATGGTTCATAAGTTCCTCGTGTTCTTCGTAATTCTTCTTGCCGATGGTGAGATTAGCAACCATAGCGGCAAGTGCCGAAGCTACGGCACCGTTCAGGGCAGCAATGCTCCCGCCACCGGGAACGGGATCACTGCCCGCCACTTTATTCAAAAATTCTTTTACTGTTAAATCAACTAACATGGTATTTTTCTTTAAAGGTTTTTACAATACAGGATAAATCACTCCTTCTTTGATGGTGGTATTTACACAATTCATACCGACATAATAAGGCAGGAAATGGTAATTATCGGAATTCAGCACTACAAAATCTCCCTTCTTGCCTACTTCGATGCTGCCGATACTATCCGCCCGGTTCAAGGCAGCAGCCCCGTTCAGGGTGAGGGCAGTGATAGCTTCTTCAATAGTAAGATGCATATAGATACATGCCAGGGCAAAAGTTAAAGGAATGGAACCGGAGAAACAACTGCCCGGATTGAGATCTGTGGCAAGGGCTACGGCACAACCGGAATCAATCATTTCGCGACCGCGTGCATAAGGTTCTTTCAGGGCAAAAGCTGTAAGAGGGAGTAAAGTTGCAACGGTTCCGGCATCCCGCATAGCGCGGATACCTGTATCGGATGCATACAACAAATGATCTGCGGAAACAGCAGAAAGCTCGGCAGCCAGTTCGGCACCCCCCAGCGGAACGATTTCATCGGCATGGAGTTTCAAGCCCAAACCATATTCCTTGGCAGCTTGCAACAGACGGCGAGATTGTTCGACAGAGAAAACGCCTTGTTCGCAGAAGACATCACAAAACTCGGCCAGTTCGTTTTTGGCAACGCAAGGCAGGACATCACTGATAATGAAATCAAGGTATTCATCCGTACGTCCCTTATATTCCTCGGGTACGGCATGCGCACCCAGAAAAGTGGATACAATATCTACCCGCTTATGTTCGTCATTATTCAGGCTACGCATGACTTTGAGTTGCAGAAGCTCCGTTTCCTTATCCAGTCCGTAGCCGCTCTTGCCTTCTACGGTAGTAATCCCCATATTACTCATTTGCCTCAAAAAAACTTCGGCTTTGGAGCGGAGTTGAATAAAACTACATTCGCGGGTGGCCTTTACAGTGCTTACAATGCCACCACCACGCTCCATGATAGACATATAGCTTTCTCCTTTCAATCGCCAGGAGAACTCTTCGGCACGTTCGCCACCAAATACAAAGTGAGTATGCGAATCGACGAAGCCGGGTAACAGGCATTTGCCACGAGCATTGTAGTGCCAGTAGCGTTGATAATATCCGTCACGCATCTCGCCCCGGGAAGGGCCGACATAGGAAATGATACCGTCGGTTACTTCTATTGTAGCATTATCAATGATGCATAGTTCACCCATCTCTTTGCCACAACGGGCGGAAAAGCCGATGGGGGTTACAACACGGGCATTGAAAATTATCAGGTTCTCGGTCATATTTAAAAACTTTATTTGTGTAATTTGCGTAATTTGCGTTCTTTTATCATTCTATTATTCTTCCATAATCCTCGCCTCAAGCACTTGTTGCATAGAGAAATTCTCTAAACCAAGATAATAAGAAGCTGTATCAATGAGCGCCTCCATCGGAACAAGACCGATAATCTCACTTCCCACAATGCTGACCCCATAGCGACGTGCTTCTACACGGGTCAGTTCAAAAGCGCGGTAAAGGGCGGTACGGGTATAGTCTGTCATATTGATGGAAACCTGAGTAATGCCCCGGTCTTTCAACTCTACTCCCATTGCTTTGCAATAACGCAGGCCACCGCCAATGAAACGAATCTTCTTGGCAATATCATGTGCGATATCCAGATTAGGTGTATTCAGATTGATATTGTAGGCTACCAACGGCATGCGGGCACCGATAGCAACGGTTCCGGCAGTGGCATGGCGTTCGGCAGGACCAAAGTCGGGCTGCCATTCGGGTAGCTTTATCTTTTCTGCCATACCTTCGAACTCACCTTTACGCACGGCAGCAAGATTTTCGCGATGCGGAGCTGATGCGGATTTCTCATAGAGAAAGACAGGAAGATTATAGCGTTTGCCTACCTCTGCACCTACTTCTTTGGAAAGGGCGATAGCTTCTTCCATCGTCACATTCTTGATGGGAATGAAAGGAACTACATCTACGGCACCCATACGGGGATGTTGCCCGGTATGGTGGTTAAGGTCAATAAGTTTTACAGCAATACCGATAGCTTCGAGAACGGCATCACGAAGAGGTTCCGGTTCTCCTACCACGGTTACTACCAGGCGGTTGTGGTCTTCGTCGTTACTGTAATCCAAGAGTTTTACACCTTGTTTACCACGGAAAGGGGATATGATTTGATCTATTTTCTGCAAGTCACGTCCCTCGCTGAAGTTGGGGACACATTCGATGATTTTATTCATGATTCTCTTTTTATGATATGTATTTATTTACTAATTCGTCATCAGCCACGTATGGCATCGTAATATGATAACCATCAGCATGTGTCCGGTTAAACTCTTCACTCGTCTCCATAGCATGCCCATTGCGTGCCCATGAACGCCGGGCCACACCGCCCATCACATCCCACAACATAGCTGAACGAAGTATCTCATCCACCCGCTCACTACCATCGCATACCATACCGAAGCCGCCATTTATAGCTTTTCCAATACCCACACCACCACCATTGTGCAGTGCTACGAGGCTCATTCCCCGGGCACAGTTTCCGGCAAAGCATTGCACGGCCATATCCGCCATGACATTGCTTCCATCTTTTATATTAGAAGTTTCACGGAAAGGAGAGTCCGTACCGCTCACATCGTGATGATCGCGTCCCAACATAATAGGTCCAACTTCACCATTGCGTACCATTTCGTTGAACTTCAACGCTATCTTCATACGTCCTGCCGCATCCTGATAAAGAATACGCGCCTGAGTACCTACCACAAGATTATTCTTTTCCGCGTCACGTATCCAATTGTAGTTATCCAGATCCTGACCGCGACGATTCGGGTCAATACATTCCATCGCTGCATGATCGGTCTTTATCAAATCTTCATGTTTACCACTGAGACATACCCAGCGGAAAGGTCCGTAACCGTAATCAAAAAGTTCCGGCCCCATAATATCTTCTACATAACTGGGGAATATAAATCCATTCTTATCATCTTCTTCTTTGGCAATTTCACGAACTCCGGCATCATAAACGGCTTTCATAAAAGAGTTTCCATAATCGAAGAAATAGGTACCCTGCTCTACAAGGGCTTTTATAGCCCGGAAATGGCGCACCAACGATTCATTCACCAGTCCACAGAATTTCTGCGGGTCTTCGTGCAACAGACTTGTACGTTCGGCGAAAGTAATTCCCACCGGACAGTATCCGCCTTCGTAAACGGCATGGCAGGAAGTTTGGTCAGAAAGCAGGTCTATATGTATATTTTGGCTTACAGCATATTCCAGCAAGTCAACGATATTCCCATGATAAGCAATGGATATCGGTTTCTTGCCGTCCATCGCCTCATGCGCCAGCGAAAATGCTTCGGGAATAGAATCCGTGACATGCCCTACCCAACCTTGCCGATGCCGGGTTTCAATACGTGACATATCTACCTCGGCTATAATGGAAGTTGCACCCGACATCTCGGCGGCCTTAGGCTGGGCACCGCTCATGCCGCCCAAACCGGAAGATATAAACAGGTGTCCGCGCAAATCACCGTTCTGAGGAATACCGAGCTTCATACGTCCGGCATTCAGCAGAGTATTAAAGGTACCATGCACAATACCTTGAGGACCAATATACATCCAGCCTCCGGCAGTCATCTGACCGTAGTTGGCAACTCCCATTTGCATGGCCACGTGCCAATCCTTCTGATTATCGTAAAGACCTACCATCATGGCATTCGTAATAATCACGCGTGGTGCATCGGGCTTAGAACGGAATAATCCCAGCGGATGTCCACTTTCAATAACGAGTGTCTGATCTTGAGTCAGTACTTCAAGATACTGTTTAATGAGACGATACTGCATCCAATTTTGACAAACCTGTCCCGTTTCGCCATAAGTGACTAGTTCATAAGGATAGAGGGCAATGTCGAAGCAGAGATTATTGTCAATCATCACCTGGAAAGCCTTGCCTTCAATGCAATTTCCTTTGTAAGCATCGATAGGTTTCGCTTTGAGGTCGCCCTGCGGACGATATCGGTAGCCATAGATACGCCCGCGGGTACGAAGTTCTTCCATAAACTCCGGTGCGAGGGTCTCGTGTAATTCTTTGGGGATATAACGCAATGCGTTCTTTAACGCCGTGGCAGTTTGTGCGGGCGAAAGTGTGAAGCCACGGTCAGGAGCCCTCCGGATACCCTCTACAAAAGTGGGATAAGGGGGCAATGTGTTACTTAAGGTTATTTCCATAACATGCAGGATGAAAGGTTACAAAATGTCATCAGTTTACTTCTGTAAGCTGCCGCAATATAGAAATAAATCCCGATATCAACAAGTGATACCGGGATTTATTTACCATTTAGTCATTTTAAGCGTAGTAAGTATTTACCTGTAACTTCCGCACTTTCACTGCTTTCCTGTAAGAAGGCGTTCAGAAGTTCCGGCTCATTTTTTAGTAGCTGTAGCATTTTGTCTTTTCCTACGAACTCTACTTTACCCGTTTCCGGATTCAGTTCATAATAAACCCGCGCATTGACCAGCCCCGAAGCAGCAATGGCCGTACCGACATCTCCCCCCAGCTTTGTAGCGTCGGCAGGCTGTGTGGTACTTGCCGCCACAGAACCTACAGGCTGTGCGTAGAAATAAATTTTCCCCTGTATCCAAGTGGCAGGGGCATACCAACCGCCGAAACGGAAACGTTTATAACGCACTTTCTTACAGTTAACGTATAACGCCGAGTCAGCCCTCACCGCATAACAACGGGATTTCAAATATCGGCAGAGACCGGGATTGTCATCTACCGAGACGCGATAGTCAGCACCTCCCATCAGTAAAATCTGATTCTTGGAGCGCTTCTCTATCTTCAATGTGGAGAGTGTGTCGCCACGATCTTCCACCAATTCCTTCAAATTGGCATATATCACTTGCTGGGCGCTCCCATGCAAAGCAACCAATAATCCGAATATGCCTAATAACCACCACCTTTTCATACCCCAAGCTTTTCTTTCTAAAACAGTTTTATCTGAGCGAAAGTTACATTATTTATCCAAGAAGAGCAAATTATTGAAAAGAAAAATGCAATTTCGGCAGATTTATGTTCATGCATATTTATACTTGGGCTTATCTCTATACTGCATAATACGCTTCAAAGCTGCGAGTAACTGGAAAAATAAGCAATACTCATCAAAGGGATATCTAAGGCGAAAACTTACTACCTTGATGGATAAGAATAGTTTCATCACTTGGAACTGCAAGTTTCATGCCTTGAAACAAGCAGTTTCATGCTTTGAAACAAGCAGTTTCACACCGAGAAACAGACAGTTTCACACTGAGAAACAAACGCTTCTCTTAAAGGAAACATAAATATGGATGCTAAGTTCTTCATTAGAGCAAGAGAAAGCAGATGAAGCATTTGGTTATAAAGCAGGCTTATTTTACCTTTGCGGCAAAGAAACAATAGAATGAACACAATCAATGAAATAACCGCCACTTATCAGCGCATCGCTGAAGAAGGACGTTCGGATTTAAATAAAGTACAAAACAAGATTTACCGCATAGGCTCACTGCGATTATTGTTATTTGTTGCAGGAATTGCGGGAATTATATATTTCTGGTCATCAGGCTGGATAGTATTAACGGGGATCATTGCCGTTACACTTCTGCCTTTTATCCTATTGATAAAGTATCACAACCGGCTGTTTCACCGGAAAGATTATCTGGAAAAAAAGATAGCAATCAATGAGCAAGAACTTTCGGCGCTGAACTATGACACATCCTCTTTTGAAGACGGAGCAGAATTTATCAATCCGGCACACCTGTACAGTTATGACCTGGATGTGTTTGGTCCACATTCTCTTTTTCAGTATATAAACCGTACCTGTACGCAACTTGGAAAAAGCTTGTTAGCCAATTGGCTGGGCACGCATCTGGTAAATAAGAAAGAGATAGAATCCCGACAGGAAGCCATTCGCGAACTGACATCGGAATTGAACTTTCGACAAGAATTCCGTATTCTGGGACTGCTCTATAAAGGAAAAGCTGCTGATGAAGATGAACTAAAGGCATGGGCTAAGAGTCCCAGTGCCTTCCGGAAAAATGTTTTCTTTCGCATGCTACCGCTATTGGCGGGTGGAATAAATATCTTATGTATAGCATTGGCTATTGCAGGCATTATTCCGCTCACTGTTTTCGGTATTCTATGGTTATGCTTTGTGTTTGCCAGCTTTTGTTTCACTAGTAAAATCACTAAAATGCAAGCTGTCTACGGAAAGAAGTTACAGATATTAGCAACGTATGCCAATCTGCTCCGACTTATTGAGAACCAACCCATGAAAAGTCCGATATTGAAGGAAGTGAGAGAGTGGATCGGTGATGAAAAACAAACGGCTTCTCACTCCATCCAGCGTCTAAGTAAGCTTATGAACGAACTCGATCAGCGAAACAACGCCTACATATATGCCACCCTCAACGGATTATTCTTCTGGGAAATCCGCAAAATCATACAGATTGAAGGATGGAAAGAGCAATATGCTTCTGAACTGCCACGCTGGCTGACAGCTATCGCTCACATGGATGCTCTGTGTTCATTGGCCACATTCGCCTATAATCATCCGGATTACTCCTACCCTATTATTAACCCCCGGTCTTTCAGTCTCCGCGCCGCATCTATGGGACATCCACTGATGAACCGCGACAAATGTGTACGCAATGACATTGATATAGAAAAACGTCCTTTCTTCATTATTATCACCGGAGCAAATATGGCAGGTAAAAGTACGTATCTTCGTACGGTAGGCATCAACTATTTGCTGGCTTGCATCGGCACCCCCGTTTGCGCCCGGAGTATGGAACTGTATCCTGCTCAACTCATTACCAGCCTGCGCACCAGCGACTCCCTGAATGATAACGAATCCTATTTCTTTGCAGAACTGAAACGTCTGAAACTTATCATCGACAAACTGCAAGCCGGTGAAGAGTTTTTCATCATCCTTGATGAGATTCTAAAAGGAACCAACTCCATGGATAAGCAGAAAGGCTCGCTCGCCCTTATCAAACAATTCATGACTTTACAGGCAAATGGTATCATCGCTACTCACGACCTGATGCTCGGCACGCTTGCCGACATTTATCCTGATGACATCCATAATTACCGATTCGAAGCCGACATCACAGGTAATGAACTGACCTTTTCTTATCGTCTGCGCGAAGGAGTAGCTCAGAATATGAATGCCTGTTTCCTAATGAAAAAAATGGGGATAGCCGTTACCGACTGATCCCCATAACTTCAAAGTTAAGTCCAGAAACCCTGAGGGTTAGTTCACTTTACACTTCGCCAAGAAAGCCGATATGGTTGCTGCATCATTCCCTGTATAATAATGTACAGAGGTTACCGGAGTGTATGTATAAGGCACAAACTGGAACAGCTGAACGGCTGCAAATTTATTATCTTGAGAAAGTATAACATCCAAACGTACATTACCGCTTCCTTCACTCTTTACACCTTCTTCAATAGAAAGCTGGCCTTTTTCAATCATCTCTTTCAACTTACCCATGTGTTTCAAATCGAAGAACACACTGCGTTCCTTAGTAATACTTCCTGTCGGAATATATACCACTTCTTTAGATTTCCAGAACAAACGGAATATTCCTAAGAGGAAAAATGCCGTACCTAACACCATCAACAACATACTAAGCGTAGATGAGCGGTCAGTTACTTCAAAAGTTGATGCGAATATAAGGATACCTAACAGCAGCATTGCCACTGAAAAAATTAGTCCGGAGACACTTGTGCGTTTTGCGATATCGGGGTGTGTAGACGCAAAAATAGTTGCGTCAATTGCTTGAGTTGCCATAATTTAAATCGTTTAAAATGAATAAAAGTTTAACTGATAAAACATACCAATAATCACCTCGTACAGTCTATGACCACATAAGGCAAATAAATCTGAATTCATTCAAACGTCTAAATGATAATTCGCCTGAGCGTAAATACATAATATTCACACGCAGGGTGGCAGCGATAAGAGGTGCTGGTATCAAATAACTTCGAGCGATGCAATGACAGTACATCGTCACGATGAGCCAGCCGCTCTATCATGTCTTTTAACGAAAGGATATATTCTGTTGTATACGAACGTTGCGCACGTGAAAAGGTAAGCAACTGAGTAGTTCCAGCGGAACCTGCAAGTTCTGCATCTGACAAATATGGCAATTTCGGAGCCGGAATATAACTTCCTTGCCGAACATCATTTCTCTGTGTATCCCCCTCTTCTCCTAAACTAACTTGAGCGGCAATAACCATTTCATCTACCGTCTGTACGGTAAATGCATCACTCACACTTCCACAAAAGGCAGTAGCAAGGACCAGGAATAATATCACCTTCAGAAACTTTGCCATATCTATCTGCAAAGATAACAGTTTGTTTCATTTAATTGTTTAATAGTAGAACCTTTTAATGAATGTTTAGGAAAGATATATCTTCTTTCCTCCCAAAATATCCGAATGCAAAGTAAAAAAGCCGCCCCTTTCACAAGAGACGGCTTTTATATTGAAAAGAATAGTCGATTTATTCAGCTTTAGCTTCTTCCGCTTTTGCCTCTTCAACTGCCGGTGCTTCAGCAACCGGAGCTTCTGCCGGAGCAGCAGCTTCAGTAGTAGCTTTCTTAGAACGGCGGGTACGAGTAGCTTTCTTAGCAACCTTTTCCTTAGCCATGTTTTCGTTGTAATCAACGAGTTCAATAAAACACATCTTGGCGTTATCACCAATACGGTTGCCGGTCTTCAATATACGAGTATATCCACCTGGACGATCGGCAATCTTCGTTGATATTTCTTTAAACAACTCAGTAACAGCTTCTTTATTTTGAAGATAGCTGAATACAACTCGTCTTGAAGCAGTTGTATCGTCTTTTGCTCTATTGATAAGGGGTTCGACGTACATTCTCAAAGCTTTTGCCTTAGCCAAAGTAGTGAAAATTCTCTTATGGCTAATCAAAGAACAGGCCATGTTAGACAATAACGCGTCTCTATGAGATTTCGTACGACCTAAATGATTAAATTTTTTATTATGTCTCATCGTTTTACTCTTTATCTAATTTATACTTCGAGATGTCCATTCCGAACGAAAGGTTCAGATTAGCCAACAATTCGTCCAATTCGGTAAGAGATTTCTTCCCGAAATTTCTGAATTTCAATAAATCGGTCTTATTGAATACTACCAATTCGCCTAAAGTTTCAACATCGGCGGATTTAAGGCAATTCAACGCACGAACCGACAAATCCATATCGACGAGTTTGGTCTTCAGTAACTGGCGCATGTGCAGAACTTCTTCATCAAACTCTTCATTTCCATCAACATCGGTAGTCTCCAAAGTGATCTTCTCATCAGAGAATAACATGAAATGATAAATAAGGATTTTAGCGGCTTCTTTCAAAGCATCTTTCGGATGGATTGATCCATCGGTCGTAATTTCCAATACCAGTTTCTCGTAGTCCGTCTTTTGTTCTACGCGGAAGTTCTCTATCGTATATTTTACATTCCGGATCGGGGTAAAAATAGAATCGATAGGAATTACATTAACTTCATCATTCGGGTTACGATTTTCTTCAGCAGGAACATAACCACGTCCTTTGTTAATAGTAATGTCTATCTGGAAACTCGCGTTTGAATCCATGTGACAAATTACCAAATCAGGATTGAGAACTTCAAATCCAGTAAGGTATTTACCAATGTCTCCAGCTTTGAACACTTCCGAACCCGAAACAGTAATCGTTACTTTTTCATTCTCGATTTCTTCCACTATCTGTTTAAATCTCACCTTCTTCAGGTTAAGGATGATATTGGTTACATCCTCGATTACTCCAGGAACTGTTGAAAACTCATGTTCAACACCATCGATACGAATCGATGTTATTGCAAAGCCTTCAAGTGAAGAAAGGAGAATACGGCGCAAGGCGTTACCGACCGTAACACCGTAACCGGGCTCCAACGGACGAAATTCAAACTTGCCGAAGAATGCGTCCGCCTCCAACATTAATACTTTATCGGGTTTTTGAAATGCTAATATCGCCATGGAATCAATTATTATTTAGAATACAATTCTACGATCAACTGTTCTTTGATGTTTTCAGGAATATCTGCTCTCTCAGGTAAATGTAAGAATTTACCGCTCTTTGAAGCTTCATCCCACTCTATCCAAGGATATTTGCTGTGATTAAATCCTGATAATGCGTCAGCAATTACTTCCAAAGATTTTGCTTTTTCACGAACACCAACGATCTGACCCGGTTTTACCGAGAAAGATGGAATATTTACTACTTTACCATCGACAATAATGTGCTTGTGAGACACCAACTGACGAGCTGCAGCTCTTGTAGTAGCCATACCCAAACGGTACACAACGTTGTCTAATCTTGCCTCGAGCAATTGTAACAACACTTCACCTTTAATACCTTTGGTACGAGAAGCCTTTTCAAATAAATTACGGAATTGTTTTTCCAATACTCCATAAGTATATTTAGCTTTTTGCTTCTCACGAAGCTGGATACCATATTCAGAAGTTTTTCTTCTCTTATTTGCACCATGTTGTCCGGGAGGATAATTCTTTTTAGACAATACTTTGTCTGGTCCAAAAATAGCCTCACCAAATTTACGGGCAATTCTTGTTTTAGGTCCGGTATATCTTGCCATTTCTAAATCTTTTAAAATTTATAATTTAACGAACCCGGATTGGTGCAGCCGCGATTGCAGAGAGGAGAAAAATGCAATCTATTCACCATTCGAGATTCAAATTCAATTAAAAAAAGAGATTAAACTCTTCTTCTTTTAGGAGGACGACATCCATTATGCGGAAGCGGAGTAACATCGATGATCTCTGTTACTTCAATACCTGCTCCGTGAATAGTACGAATAGCAGATTCACGACCGTTACCCGGTCCTTTCACATAAGCTTTTACTTTTCTTAATCCGAGGTCAAAAGCGACTTTAGCACAA
>OMDF01000659.1_pt1 | contig 19139 bp, 16 predicted proteins | sample 1673631 | NCBI WGS metagenome assembly OMDF01 (sample SAMEA103958117, study PRJEB25191) | human gut metagenome | biome: human-associated habitat [ENVO:00009003]; feature: intestine environment [ENVO:2100002]; material: feces | place: Germany | collected 2013/2015 | reverse complement strand
GGACGCAAGCCAAGTTCTTTACCAGAATCACCTTGAGTCTGCCCTAAGATTTCAAATTGCTCCGGACAATACTTGTCTAAGAAGGAAATAGGAACTCCCATTACACCATCATAATCTGAGGGTATAGCATCTGTAAAAGGAACTTCTATAGCATCATAATTGTCGTAATGGTCATAAGAGCTTTTACCTTTCAGTTCTTTATGTTTTGAAAAGCGAAGGTTGTCAGCCATAGTCATTAAAGGTAATGGTTCATGACGGCGTCCGTGGTCTATATTGGTAAACCAACGTACACCTTTTACTCTAATGAATTTACGTCCACTCTCATCTATTCTCCATCCAGCTGCTGCTAACGGATATTCATTAGGGACTTCAAATTCTCTGTCTCCACTATGAATAGAATATCCCAGCCACATTTTATTTTCTTTTATTAATGGGAATGCCTCTTTATAAGTTATGGCATTCATGTTGCCAATAATAATAAATTTTTTATCTGCCTCTACAATCCACGCCAAGAATTCACGAAACAAGGAGAACGGAGGGTTGGTGATAATTATATCTGCCTCATTGCGAAGTTTTGTAACCTCTTTACTGCGGAAATCCCCATCTCCTTCAAGATATTCCCATTGCAGGTCGGCAATATTAACTTTCCCATCACCCGTTAAATCTTTATCGAGAATGAATATTTTGCCCTTAGTCTGTGCTTTTGTTGGGTCAAATTGAGGAGCATCCATCTCAAATAAAGAAGGTTCTGCCAATAATTTCATTTTTTTGGCATCTGGCGCATAACTTGTAGAAATCAGTTTCTTCAACCCCAACTCATCGAACTTTGCCGCAAAAAAGCGGGTAAAGTTACTCCATTCTGGGTCATCGCAAGGAAGCAACACTGTTTTATCTCGAAATACATCAGGATTGTATTCGAGATAGGCATTCATTTCAATTTCAATGTCGTGAAATTGCGTATAGAACTCGTCATTTTTAGCTGCCTTAGCTTCTTTCAAGTTGGTATTTGCCATATAATCTATTTCTTTAATTCATTAGGAATAAGAAGTGAACGAACATCTTCATTTAATATCTCGGCTATTTGATATAGAACATGGATGGGTGGTTGGACTCTGTTTGTTGTATATAGATTGACCATATTAAAGGTCTTTCCAAGTCTATTTGCCAACTCTGTTTGGCTAATACCCTTTGCATCCAATACTTCCTTTATCCGGTTCATACACGTGCTATCTTGTTTAACGAGTGCAAAAGTACAAAATTTTATTTGGTAAACGGGCGTTTTCTGCCATAAAAGTATTACCTTTGCATATAACAATTTTAATTGTCTTCTTATGCAAAAGATACTGATTGACGAAATTAGAATAGATGGATTCCGTGGATTGAAAGATTTTAAAATGAGCCTTTCAGAAACTACGGTACTGACCGGCATGAATAATGTCGGGAAAACCTCTGTTTTAAAAGCTCTACAGCTGTTGTTTGGAAATAGCTCGTTCCTTTCAACAGAAGATTTACACATTGACAAGAACGGCAAATCAAATTGTATCATTGTTGATGCCAAAATAGTAGCAATTGATAATGCTGGAAAACGTATCCCAAATTTCTCAGATGTATGGGAAATTGCATTTGGTGCGGATAATATAAAAATGGATGCTGAAGAACACGCCTATGTGCCTTTGCGTGTTAAATACACTTTTCAAACACTTCAGAATTCATTTAATAGGGATATGCAAATCTTGAATGAATGGGACTCTGCAGGCATCGCTTGGCAAGATTTGAAAGGTAAAAAATCCACTGTTAAGGGAGATTATTTTCAGTTCCACTATTTGGATGCTAAACGAGATATTCAGGATGATTTAAAAGCCAGAACCTCTTATTTAGGTAAAATGCTTGGTGATGTAGTTAGCAATTATGACCCGAAAGATGTTGCTGAATTAGAACAAAAAATAAGTTCTTTAAATGCAGAAGCCATAGAAAAGAGTGATGTGCTTAAAAATATTCAGGAATCACTAAAAGGGATTGACGCTACAATGGACTCTTCGGGCAAGGTCTATGTTTCACCTTTTGCTAAGAAATTGCGAGATTTGAACAAAAGCTTGACGATTCATTATGGAACGGAGGATAGTAGTTTTACAATGGACTATCATGGCATGGGAACTAGGAGTTGGTCTTCCATGTTGTCGTTTCGGGCTTTTGTAAAGCAAATGTGCGATAGCAAGAAGCCGGAAGACGAGGCTTTTTTGCCGATTATAGCTATAGAAGAACCTGAAGCGCATTTGCATCCGAATGCACAGAAGCAACTCTACAAACAGATGAACGAAATGCCGGGCATTAAAATAATCTCAACACATTCTCCGTATGTGGCTGCATGTGCGGAATTGTCAGAGCTGAGAGGTATGTATAAAGCCGCAGAGAAGACTATTTGTGGAAGTTTGCCCGTTGCAGAACTAACACCAGAGGAACAAAGAAAAATCAGACAAGCCGTATTGACGAGCAATGGCGAACTGTTGTTTGCCAAAGGTATTGTGTTGGGAGAAGGTGAAACAGAAGTACAAGCTTTACCTATTTTCTGCCAGCAACATTGGGGATTGACTCCCGTTGAGTCCGGTCTGTCGTTTGTCGATGCAAAGGGGTGTGGTAATTATTATCCGTTTGTCGTCCTTGCTGATGCGTTCAAAATACCTTGGTACATTTTCTCGGATGGTGAAGCAAAAGCCCAAAAAGAACTCAAAAAACTTTTGGAAAGGATCTATAATGAAGATAAGGAACTGGCAGAACAGAAGAATATTTTCCTCATTCCCGATGAAAAGGATTTTGAAGGAATGCTCCTTGACGATGGGTATAAGGATGAAATAGAAAAAGCTATAGAACAATTGAAAGGAGAAGGCTATATTGATAAATTTATTAGAGAAAATAATCATAAGCCTAAGAAACGAGAAAAGACTTCTAAAGTGTGTGAAAGTTGTCATCAGAATATTTTTGTTGATATAGAACGAATATATGATAATGAAGATGGCCGACTGACAGCTTTGGATGATATAATGGAGAAAAACAAGGCCCAGTTAGGTCCGGTGTTGGCAAATTGCATAATTGAAAGCGGAAAAACATTACCTCCATTGGTAATTAAACTATTTGATGGAATAAAAAAGGACATATGCCATGTGTAAGATAAAGTTATCTTCTAAACAACAAGAAATTGCATCATTGAAAGATGGCGCAATTTTAGTACGTGCAAGTGCCGGTAGTGGCAAGACAAGAGTACTTGTTGAGCGTATAAAGATGTTGGCTGGTATGACTAAACGTAAGGTTCTGGCGATTACGTTTACCAACAAAGCTTGTGAGGAGATTAGAACAAGACTTGCGGAAGTGGATGAAAATCTGCTGGAACATGTTTTTGTTGCAACTTTCCATGGTCTGTGTGAGTCAATCATTGAAAGCCATATCGCCGCTACAAGATTTGTGACAATGCCGCAAATCTTTGCAGATGACGACAGAAAAAAAATTTTGGAAGAAACAATTACAGAAACTCCATCATTGAGCCAGTGGTATAGGGGGCTGAATGATAAAGAACGTAGGGAAACTCTTTATCGGGCATTGGATAATATCAGTCTTATAAAACGGTCTGTGATTTTAGATGATGAACTGTCTAAGGTTATTAAAGATGGACAGATGCGTAATCTATATTTAAGTTATAGAGAGCAGATGGATTCGCTAAACGCAATTGATTTTGATGATTTGTTGCTTAATGCTTACCAATTACTGATACATAACCCAAGAATTGCAGACTTATATCGAAGAAGTTTTACATACATTTGTGTGGACGAGGCACAGGATTTAAACAAGGCTCAATACATGGTTCTTCGTGCGATTACTGGTAGCGAGCATAAGAACGTAATGCTGGTTGGCGACACCAAACAATCTATATATGCCTTTAATGGATCAAGCAGTAAATATATGGATGATTGGTTTGTGAATGACTACACCCCGACCATATATAACCTAAATGAGAATTATCGAAGTGCTAAGGCGATTTTGGATTATGCACAAAAGGTAGTGCATGATGACACCTTAGATGTAACCTTACCTTATACGGGCGTTTGTAAGGAATATGCTTATGATACACCATGTGAGGAAGCGCAAGAAGTAGTAAGTGGTATAAAATCATTGGTTGGTACTGAAATAGAAGGTTATGACGGGAAATTGAGCTATTCTGATATTGCAGTACTTGCTAGAAATAAATTCGTTCTTGGAAAGATTGAAGAACAATTAAAGAGTAGTAACTTGCCATATCATTATAAAACTACGGGAGCAGGTCTGGAATTTGCATCCACTGCTGCTAAAGCCTTTGATTTGGCTATGGTAGTACGAACCAATCCCTATGATAGACTGCATCTTGATATGTTGCAGTCTATAGTAGGCGTGAGCCATTGCAAATCATTAGAACAAGTCGTAGAAAGTATTAGCGATGCATTCTTGAAAGAAGTCGTGCAGCAAGCCTCACTATTGGAAGATGATGGTAGTAATATGTATCAAACCATCAAATCTGTATTGAATACTTTAAAAGCCTCTAATGCTTCGGAATTTAAATCAACAGATGAAGCTTTGGCTGTTTTTGATGAATTTGAATTATTAAAACATCATTGGAGCTCTTATGCTAAGAGTGTAACAAACTATTCTTTGTCTGCTTTTCGTAATGCAATGTCGTTGGGGCAAACTTCGGTTGCTTCTTTGGATGTAGAAGGGGTTACATTGAGTACGGTTCACACTATGAAAGGTCAACAAGCTGTAGTAGTATTCCTTGTGGGTATGGATGAGGGTACATTCCCCGATTACCGTGCTATAAAAAAAGGGAACAATAGCATTGAAATGCAACAAGAGAAAAATAACCTATATGTTGCAATTACTAGAGCTCAAAGACATCTTTATATTTGTTACCCTCAAAAAAGAAAGATGCCTTGGGGCGATTGGTCTCCAAGAAAAAAATCTAGTTTGCTTCCCAAACAAACGATTGTATAAACTGATTGTTTAGGGCAAACGAGATATGTATCAGACGTCAATTTAGAAACATCAATAACGGTATAAACAGAGAATACCTCAAATTGGAGAAAAAAACTCCATTGCAATTTGAGGTATTCCAGTTTTTATTGCTACCTTTGTTCTATACGAGTGACAATGAAAGCAACTCACAGCAAAGCGCAGAAATAGAAACGGTTGCTAAATCATTACCTCATTTTTGCTCTTTCTTCCGAATCTCCTATGTCTAAGGAGGTTATAAAAGTCTTCCAGAATTATAAAAAATCTCTGGAATATCCGCCGATTTGTTGCAGATTAACGCAACAGGATTTGAAAATTAGGGAGTTAGAAGAAAAACACAGAAGTTGGGCAGACAGTTGAAAACCGTCTTAAAGCAAATTAAAGCAAAAAAATGGTTTCCGCTGTTCCAAGAGTTGGTGTACATGGAGAAATTTTGTCTTAAAGTCGGTTTCAACGAAAGGCAAATCACCACGCTCATCAGCGGCAAGCCGCTGTTCTACGAGGGCGAACTCTATTCGGAGGAACACAGGCGCAAGTTTAAGACTGAAAGGGCAGGTTTCCAAGTGGTGAAAGACCCGACAGACAAAGCTAAATTTGCGCTTGCCATCAACGGGCAACTGATTGGTGAGTGGTTCAAGGAGCAGTTTGACAAGTTGTCCTCGTCCATTAGGAGGACTGTTACACCGCACTGAAAGGGCAAAGGTTTTGGATTATAAATAATAACAACGGAAGGGTAGCAAGTTTGTGTTTCGGGCAGACCCAAACCGCTTGCAATACTCCCGTTGGTTGAAACGTCACTTTATTTGTGCTCTAATCCTGCTCAAGCTCGCTTGCGTGATGCCTAAATAGGTGGCGATACTTCCCAGCGGCAATCGCTGTAACAAATCAGGCTCTTTCTCCAATAGTTCCTTATACCGTTCCGAAGCGATAGCGGACAACATAGAAATCAGCCGTTCCTCAGTGGCAAGCAACTCCATCTCCGCATAACGCCGCCCCCAATTGGCGATGTGCAAGTCTTCCGAAAACAACTCTTTCAGTTTTTTCCTTTTCAATACATATAAGACGGAATCTTCCATCAGCTCCATTGTTTCATATCCCGGCTCGTCATTTACATAGCCTTTCATAGAAACAAGGGTTGCTCCCTCTTTGCCGACCCAAAAAGTAATTTCCTTCCCGTCCACCGAAGTATAGGCACGTACAATGCCTTGTCTAATGAAAAATATGTCTTTCTCCACCTTGCCGTTTTCCAATACTCGGAATCCTTTGGGATATGAAACTTCCGTCAGGCATTGCCACAACCTGTTCAAAGATGTGTCCGGCATGGCATATCTTTGGTTGATGATTTCCTTTATATCCATAGTTCATTTCTGTTGTCGGTGTGCAAAATTATAAAATAGCATACGGAAACGAGAATAAACAGCTGTTTTTTATCAAATGCAAAATCTGTTTTTGCCAAATGCAAAAAGTTGTTAGGGATTACTTGTTTATTTTTGCGCCCGAATTTAATAAATCATAGGTATGAATTGGATAATCTTATTATTGGCAGGATTGTTTGAGGTGAGCCTCACATTCTGTTTAGGGAAAACGAGAGCGGCATCAGGAGTTGAATTTTATTTGTGGGGAAGCGGTTTCCTTGCCTCTACCGTACTGAGCATGGCTTTGCTTGCCAAAGCGGTACAGACTTTGCCTTTGGGAACTGCGTACGCCATTTGGACGGGAATCGGAGCTATTGGTACGGTTTTGATTGGGATATTCGTTTTCAAGGAACCTGCCACTCCCATCCGGCTTTTCTTCCTCTTCACGCTCATTGCATCCTTGATAGGATTGAAAGTCGTGTCATACTGAAAGGAGGCGACAAATGAAGTATGAATTAAGAGAGAACCAAGGCATTCCGGTACCTCTGCTGGCTCTGATGGCAGTTGCTACCGGACTTTCCGTTGCCAACTGCTACTACAACCAGCCTTTGTTGGGTAGCATGGCAAAAGATTTCGCGGTAAACGACTTTTCTGCTAGCATGGTAGCGACATTGACACAGATAGGCTATGTGACCGGACTTGTGTTTGTCATCCCGCTTGGTGATTTGGTCTCACGAAAGAAGCTGATATTGACCAATTATATCATATCTTCGTGCGCCTTGCTTGCCATAGCCCTTGCCCCGAACATCTATTGGGTGTGGGGCGCATCATTGCTTGCCGGCACATCTTCGGTTATGCCGCAATTTTTCATTCCGTTAGTATCTTACTATTCACTCCCTGCGCACAAGGTGCGCAACGTAGGGATTATACAATCTTGCCTGCTCATAGGCATTCTTGGTTCACGGGTATTCAGTGGCTTTCTGGCTGACGTATGGGGATGGCGTTCCGTCTATTTTGTGGCTTGCTTGTTTATGCTCGGATGCTTCCTGATGATTCACAAGATGCTACCCACGCTGTCTACCTGTTCTCAAGAAAGTTATGCAGGGTTGATGAAATCTTTGTTGCGCCTGCTCTCCCAATACCCGTACTTACGTATCGCATCGCTGAGGGCGGCATTGGCTTATGGCTCGTTCTTCGCTTTGTGGAGTTGCCTTGCTTTTCGGATGAAACAGGAACCTTTTTTTGCTAGCGACGACATTATCGGAGCACTCGGTTTGTGTGGACTGGCAGGTGCATCCACGGTGGTTTTCATCAGCGGCTACGTCCAAAAATACGGTGCGAGGTTCTTCTCTATTGCCGGAGGATGCGTAGTGTTGGCAGCATGGATACTGGCATTTTGGGGGAATGACAGCTATTTGTGGATAATAATTGCTATCTTGCTGATTGATGCCGGTATGCAATGCATCCATTTGTCGAATCAGACCAGCGTAGTCGCCCTTGACGCATCTGCCATCAATCGTATCAATACCGTTTATATGACCATTTACTTTTTGGGTGGTTCTGCCGGTACATTCGTTTCCGGTCTGTCTTGGCAGCATCACGGGTGGACAGGTGTGGTTTGGACGGGAATCGCTTTTACCGTGGCTTCCTTGCTTGTTAATTGTTTCAAATCCAAAACTGCATAAGGAGGGGTACAAAAAACAAGCAGAAAGAATCATCCCCAATATTCTTTCAGTCTGAATATTTTTGTACTTTTACATCCGTAAGAGTTACCCAGGCAAGTAAAGCAATGCAGGCCACGGCAATTTGAACGGTTGCCAGGGCTTTACCCTGAAATGAGGCAATTCTTCTAACTCTTTTGATTTCTGGTAGGTATATTCATATCACAGATTTACAGAAATTAGCCGTAACACACAAAACTTATTTTCATAAATAACATAATTATACACATTTAGCCGAGTTATCCACAGTAAGTGAAGTTATCAACAATAATCAAAAGCGCAGAATAATGAGCCGTGAGAGATTGCCCGAAAGCCGCATTCTTGAAAACCGGCTGAAAATCGTAACTTTTTCATATTCTTTTCCTTACAGGTATGGCGGCAAGACTAAGATTAAAAATATTTCATTAACCAAAATGATCCCATTTGCTTTCAGACTGTTAGTGGCCTGTTTACGACCCGTAACTCGGCCACTTTTAATGCAAAAGTCGGCCACTTTTTATCCGTAAGTCATAGAGTTATTTCAAGGAAACTGATGACTTGCAATAAAACCAACCGCCGGTGGCTATATGCAAGAAACAACATAACGCACTACTTGGCACAAAACAGAAACTACACAACAAGGCGCCAAAGACAAACGACCTACACATTTATTAGGCAGAAACGCACTGACTTTGCGCAAAAAGATGTAACTTTACGGCGGATTAATCTTAAATTCAGAATATGGAAATAAAGAAATTTATCGAAGAGAACGAGTCGAGATTTCTCGACGAGCTGTTCAGCCTTATACGCATACCGAGCATAAGCTCGCAGAAAAGTCATAAACAGGACATGCTGGCATGCGCCGAACGCTGGCGCCAACTGCTGATGGAGGCCGGTGCCGACAGGGCCGAGGTGATGCCGAGCGACGGCAATCCGCTGGTGTTTGCAGAAAAGCACGTGAGCGACGATGCAAAGACGGTGCTGATATATGCCCACTACGACGTGATGCCGGCTGAACCGCTGGAACTATGGAAGAGCGAACCGTTTGAGCCGGTGATCAGAAACGGACATATATGGGCGCGCGGTGCCGACGACGACAAGGGACAGGCCATGATTCAGGCTAAGGCGTTTGAATATATGGTTAAGGAAAAACTGCTTACTCACAACGTAAAGTTTATATTCGAGGGCGAAGAGGAAATAGGCTCACCGAGCCTCAACGCATTTATCAGCAAACATAAAGAGCTGCTCAAGGCCGACGTGATACTGGTGTCAGACACGAGCATGCTTGGTGCCGACCTGCCGTCGCTGACCACAGGACTGCGCGGTCTGGCTTACTGGGAGATTGAGGTTACAGGACCTAACCGCGATCTTCACTCGGGCCACTTCGGCGGAGCCGTGGCCAACCCGATAAACACTCTATGCGAAATGCTCGCCACCGTTGTAGGCAAGGACGGCCGCATAACCATCCCCCACTTCTACGACGACGTGGAGGAAGTGCCGCAGGCTGAGCGCGACATGATACATCAGATTCCGTTTGACGAGAAGAAATATATGGAGGCAATAGGCGTAAACGCACTGAAAGGCGAAGAAGGCTACTCTACGCTGGAGCGCAACAGCTGCCGCCCGTCGTTCGACATCTGCGGCATTTGGGGCGGATACACCGGCGAAGGCGCCAAGACGGTGCTGCCGTCGAAGGCTTACGCCAAGGTGTCGTGCCGTCTTGTGCCTCATCAGCAGCACGAAAAGATATCAAAGCTGTTTGTAGACTACATCAACAGCATTGCGCCCGACTACGTAAAGGTGAAGGTTACGCCCATGCCCGGCGGCGAGGGCTACGTGTGCCCGATAGACATGCCGGCATATAAGGCTGCCGAAAAGGGCTTTGAGAAGGCCTTCGGCAAGAAGCCCCTGGCAGTGCGCCGCGGCGGAAGCATACCTATCATAAGCGACTTTGAGCGCATACTGGGCATAAAGACGGTGCTGATGGGCTTCGGACTTGAGAGCAACGCCATCCACTCGCCCAACGAGAACATGCCGCTCGACATATTCCGCAAGGGTATAGAGGCCGTCATCGAATTCCACAAAAGATATGAATAGGAAATGACACAGCCCCATGCTGCACCGGCATGGAGACAGCTGAAAGCAGAAAAATCCAAATGTCTTGTTGATTGTGTTCAAAAGACATTTGGATTTTCTTTTTTTTACTCCCAATAAAATTTAAACAGAACTAATAATTGACTTTAAGGGTAAAGCAAGTATGTAAAAGATGCATCAGAATGTTTCGCTAAATAACTGAAAAACGTCGGCACGGCACATGGTTGATACCCCAGAACGCCATGCCGACTTGGCCCAAACCCGGTAGCCAGACCATTAAGTCAATAGAGTTTATGTATTATTCGTCAAATGAAGGTTGGGCCTAGGTATGAAGAAAACAAATTGATATAAATAAACTTATTCGCATCCTCCTCCAAGGGCGCTGTAAAGATTTACGATGGCTTCGCAGCGGCTATATATGTCTGACACCACGCTAAGGCGCGCATTGAGCAGCTCCTGACGGGCCGACAGAAGTTCGATATATGTGGCGTTGCCCGTGCGATAAAGGGCGTCAGATGTCTTTACGGTACGCTCAAGCTCGGCACACTGCTTGCTGTGGCTGTCGAGACTGCGCTGGGCCGACTCTGCCGCATAGAGATAATTGTTCACCTCCTGACCGGCATCAAGCAGTGCCTGCTTATAGCTGAGCAAGGCTATCTGCTCCTCGTCCTTGGCAACACGCAGGTTTGACACCAGCTTGCCGCGGTTGAATATAGGCTGCGTGAGCGAAGCCAGAGCCGAGAGAATCCAGCTGCCGGGATCGGACACTATCTGTCCGGCCGAATTCGTCCAGCCTGCGCTGCCAGAAAGAGTGAGGCTGGGATAGAAAGCCGAACGGGCCTGATTGGTGGAATAATATGCAGCAGCAAGCGTCATCTCGGCCTGCACAACGTCAGGACGCCTTGACAGCAGACGCAGGGGCAAGCCAGCAGACAGGCTGTCGGGCATGCGCTGCCCGTCGAGCGTGCCCCTCTCTATACGGCGCGACGTAGTGCCAATCAGGGTGCACAACGCATTTTCGGCCTCACGCTGCTGTCTCAGCAGGTCGTTGTATGACGCCTCGAGTTCATAAAGTCCTGCACGTGCCTGTGTCAGCGCGTTTTCGTTTTCTTCGCCTACCTTCAGCAGGGCTTCAATAGTACGCACCTGCTCGCGCCACGCATTAAGGGTAGACAGGCTTATCTCTATCTGGCTGTCAATGGAAAGCAGGGCATAATAGTCTATTGCTATCATGGCAATGAGCTTAGAGCGTACAGCCTGCTGATATGCTTTCTGCTGAAGGAGAGTGGCCTGACTGCTCTTCTTTGCATTACGGAGACTGCCGAACAGGTCGACTTCCCAACTGGCCTCTATGGGCAGTTCGTAGGTCTTTGCAGGCTTGCCGCCGTCGACAGAGCTCAGCGAGCCCTGAGGCGACAACGTGAGCGACGGCAGGAAGGCCAGCTTGGCGGCCTTGAGCTGTGCCTCAGCCTGGTCGACACGCAACAGGGCGGTAAGCATGTCGGTGTTGTTGCTCAGTCCGTAGCTGATAAGCTCGCGCAGATGCTCATCCTGAAAGAACTGCTGCCACGGCATGTCGCCCAGCGAGGTGGTGTCGGCCGAGGCAACAGAATCGGCCGACACGTCGCGGTAAAGGCTGTCAACCGGCAGGTTGCCGGGACGCTCATAGGTGCTGTAGATGCGGCAGCCGCTCATCAGCACGCCGCTCAAAATAAACAAAACAAGACTTATATTTTTCATAAACTTCTTTCATTTTTACGTTTACTCATCACCCGCTCTTCAACATACTGGAACACGATGAAGAAGGCCGGCGTTACGAACAGCAGCGCCACCGTGCCGATAACCATTCCTCCGACCACGCCTACACCGAGCGAGCGGTTGCCGTTGGCACCTACGCCTGAGGCGAACATAAGCGGAAGCATGCCGAACACCATCGTGAGGGCTGTCATAAGGATTGGGCGCAGACGAACGGCAGCAGCGCTCATGGCAGCCTGAGTGAGCGTCATGCCCGACTTGCGGCGCTCTGTGGCATACTCGGTAACGAGGATGGCCGTCTTGGACAGCAGTCCGATGAGCATGATGAGACCAGTCTGGAGATATATGTTGTTTTCGAGTCCCCACATGCGGGCAAAGAGGAAACTTCCTGCCAGACCAAACGGCACAGACATGATGACGGCCATAGGCACAAACAGACTCTCGTAAAGTGCGCACAATATAAGATAGATGAAGAGCACGCAGATGCAATAGATGATAACGGTGTCGTGCGAACCGGCCATCTGTGCCTCCTCGCGCGTCATGCCGGAATATTCGTAGCCATAGCCCGTGGGCAGTGTGCGTGCAGCCACCTCTGTTACGGCATTGATGACGTCGCCCGAACTGTAGCCGTCGGCCGGCATGCCCTGCACGTTGATGGCCGAGAAGAGGTTGAACCTGGTGAGCGACTCGGAACCGTAGGTCTTGCTGAGCTTGACAAACTGGCTGACAGGAGCCATGCCTCCCGTGGTTTTTACATATATGTTGTCGAGCGACTGCATGCTGTTGCGGCTGTCGGTAGGAGCCTGGATGATGACGCGGTAGAGCTTGGTGAAACGGTTGAAGTTAGAGGCATATATGCTTCCGAAGTATCCCGACAGCGTGTTGATGACATCCTGCGTGGTTATGCCGGCACGCTGACACTGGGCCTCGTCGATGTCGACCCTGTACTGCGGGAATTTGGAGCTGAACGACGTGTATGCCATCTTTATCTCCGGCCGTTTGTTAAGCTCTGCCAGGAAATCGTCGGTTACCTTACTCAGGGCATCAATGCCCTTGCCGCTGCGGTCTTGTATGTAAAGCTCAAAACTGTTACCTGTACCGTAGCCCGATATCATAGGCGGCGAGAACACGAATATGGTTGCGTTCTTGATGTGTGCCGTGCGGCGGTAGATCTCGTTGCTTATGGCATCAACACTGCTTTCGTCGCCCTTGCGTTCGTCCCAGTGCTTCAGCTTGACGATGAACATACCGTGAGACGAGCCACTGCCCGAACCCATGCCGAAGCCGGCAACCTTGTTGAAGTTCTCTATCTGAGGTATGTCTTTCAGCTCTTTCTCCACCTGTCCCATAATCTCGGCTGTTTCGGCGAGAGTGCTTCCTGCCGGTGCATCGAGACTCACGAAGATTGACCCGGTGTCCTCAGACGGCACAAGACCGGTCTTTGTGGTAGACATAAGATAGAACAGGAGCACGACGACAAAACCAAGCGACGCCCATGCCACCCACTTGCGCTTGACAAAGAACTTGACACCCGACTTATACTTCTGCACGATGCGGCGGAACGACGAGTCGAACGCCATGCGGAAGCGCGTGGAGAAGCCCGGCTTGCGGCCTTCTATGATTTCTTCGTTCGGACGCAGTATAAGAGCACACAGGGCCGGCGACAGCGTAAGGGCGTTGATGGCAGATATACCAACGGCAACGGCCATTGTTACGCCGAACTGTGTGTAGAATATGCCCGACGTGCCGCCCATGAACGACACCGGAACAAACACCGCCATGAACACGAGTGTTGAAGTTACGATGGCTGATGAAATACCGTTCATGGCGTCAACGGCTGCCTTGTATGGCGAGCGGTAGCCTTCGTCAAAGCGGGTCTGCACGGCCTCGACCACGATTATGGCATCGTCGACAATCGTACCGATGGCAAGCACAAGGGCAAAGAGCGTCAGCAGGTTGATGCTGAAGCCTGCCACATAAAGGGCCGCAAACGTTCCGATGAGCGACACGAAGATGCTTATGGTTGGAATAAGCGTTGAGCGCGGGTTCTGCAAGAACACGTATACTACGAGCACCACAAGGATGATGGCCTCGATGAGCGTCTTTATAACCTCATTGATAGAGGCATCAAGGAAGTTCTTGGTGCTCATAAGCTCTACCACCTCGACATCCTCGGGCAGTGTCTCCTTGAGTTCTTCAAGATATTTGTTTATACTGGTAATTATCTCGTTGGCGTTGGTGCCTGCTGTCTGGTTTATCATGCAGGTCGTACCGGGCGAACCGTTCACAGAGCCGGTGTATGTATAGCTCTGAGAGCCGAGCTCAACCTTGGCTATGTCGCTGAGCCTGACCACGCGGCCGTCGTCGAACGCCTTTATTACGATATTCTCAAATTCTTTTTCCTTTTCAAGGCGTCCGCGATACTTCAGCGTATACTGGTAGACATTCTTTGAGTCTTCGCCTATTGATCCGATTGAAGCCTCTATGTTCTGGCTCGACAATGCAGCCTCTACATCTGCCGGTTCAAGCTCATACTGCGCCATGACGTCGGGCTTGAGCCATATGCGCATGGCATAGTCGCCTCCCATGACGTTCACCTCGCCCACGCCTGAAATACGCTGCAGCTGCGGCTTTACGTTAATGTTGAGATAATTGGTAAGAAAGGTCTCGTCGTAGGTGCCCTTAGGACTGTAAAGGCCGAATATCATAAGCATGCTGCTCTGCCTCTTCATCGTGGTAACACCCACCTTTGTCACTTCGGCCGGAAGCAGCGACGTTGCCGTAGACACCTTGTTCTGCACATTGACGGCAGCCATGTCGGGGTCGGTGCCCTGCTTGAAATACACTGTAATCTCGGCGCTGCCGGTGTTGCTGGCCGTTGAGGTCATATAGGTCATGTTCTCCACGCCGTTGATGGCTTCCTCCAAGGGCACGATGACGCTCTTCTGCACAGCCTCGGCATTGGCTCCGCTGTAAGTGGTCGACACGCGGATGGTTGGCGGAGCTATGTCGGGATACTGCTCTACGGAAAGGGCATACAGACCTATAAGTCCGGCAACAAGTATCACAACGGATATCACCATCGACAGGATGGGACGGTCGATAAACTTCTGCAGTTTCATAGGCTATTTCTCCTTTTTTGTTCCGGATGACGCCACCACCGTACCATCTTTAAGCAGGCCGGCTCCCTCTGACACTATCACGTCGCCCTTGCGAAGGCCCGACTTTACGATATATTCCTTGCCGTCGTTTATCTCGAACACCTCAATGGGCGTAGACACGGCACGACCGTTGATTACACGATAGGCAAACACCTTGTCCTGAAGTTCGTAGGTTGCTCCCTGCGGTATCACCACACAGTCTTTACACTCGTAAGGCACCACCACGTTGGCCTGGCTTCCGCTCATTATCCTGCGCGAGCTGTTGTCGAACACGGCACGCACGCTGACGGTTCCTGTTGTCTTGTCGACAATGCCGCTGAGCACGTCTACCTTACCTTTTTTCTCATACACCGAACCGTCGCTCAGCTCAAGCGACACCTCGGGAAACGACTTGACGGCTTCGTCAAGTGAACCATACTGTGAGGTTAACGAGAGCACCTGCTTGTCGGACAGAGAGAAGTAGGCATATATCACCGAATTGTCGGATACGTGTATCAGCGGCTCCGTCATAGAGGCGTCAACCAGCGCGCCTACACGAAACGACGTCATGCCGGCATAGCCGTCAACGGGACTTTTCACCTCTGTGTAAGACAGGTTGTTGAGCGCGTCGGTAAGTTCGGCACGGGCCTGACTGAGGGCTGCCACCGCACTCTTATAGCTGTTCTGAGCCGTGCGCAACTCAAAATCGGATATCACCTTGTCGGCATACAACGACTGCTTGCCGGCAAGCGTCTGCTTTGCAGTTGCCTCATTGGCTTCTGCCGTGGCCACGGACGCGCGTGCCTTGGCTACAGCCGCACGGTATGGCACCTGGTCGATGACGAACAGCACCTGGCCCTTGCGCACATAGGCACCTTCCTTTACGCATACCTGGGTTATCTTTCCTGAAATCTGCGGACGCACCTCCACATCCTGGCGGCCTTCGGTTACTGCTGAATATTTAAGCGACAGGGTTCTGTCCTCGGCCTTCAGAGTCATCATCGGATAGTCGCCGCCGGCTGCCTGCTGTCCGGACTTGTTGTTACAACCGAACAAAATAGACAGGCAACATAAAATAAAAACATGTCTTAATCTCATACTCATTTTTTATTCTTTGATGTTTCGGGCACAAAATTATCCAGACAAAACGCTTGCTCTTTTGTAAATTTGGAGTAAGAATTTGTTCATTACAGACATCGTTAAGACTAATTTGCAAACGCTATGTCTATTTTGCGCTAAAAATTGTCTAAAAAGGACACTTAATAAGTATATTTGCAAGCACATCTTCATCGGCAGACCCGGCAAATACAGGCTATATCCACGGCAGTCTGCCTCAAATACATAAAAAACTACCGTATGAACATTCACGAACTAATGCCTAAATTTCCGCCTTCGTGCTATATCAAGGAGCAGATATTGCTGGTCAATCCGAACGAGTTTCACCGACTTGAAGGTATCGACATTGACAGCAGCAGGGTATTCATTGTTGTGAGCGAAGGCAGTATTGACATAAATCTTAACGGAAAAAGATGCCACATAGAAAGTTGCTCGTGCATAGACAGCCTTGACACTGTGACCATACGAATAGAGAAATGTGAAAAAGATGCAAGGGCATGGTGCATGCTGGTTACATACACCTTTGCACGAAACTCGCTGAAAAACTTCAAGCCCGTGCCTATTGAGAAACTGCTGCAGACACAGGACATACCCATACACTCTTTCACAAAAGAAGCCATATTGCGAGTGGACACACAGTTAAGTTTTCTGGCTGATGCCATTGCCGCAAAGAATCACTATTATCATAACGAACTGGCTGCCGTGTTCTACAAGAGCATGTGTCTGGAACTAGGCAACGCAATAATGTCGAACGAAACAACCATTGACGACATGCAGCAGGGTTGCAGGCGCAGCGAGGCCGTGGCGCTCGACTTCACCAAGCTCGTGACAAAATATTTCACCAGGCAACATAACATAGACTTTTACGCCCAGGCCCTGAACATGTCGGCAAAGCATCTTACACGAATAATAAAGAACACAATGGGCCGGACGCCTCATACGGTTATCTGCGACGAGATAACACACGAGGCAATGGCGCTGCTCGACGACGACAGAATGACCATAGGACTTATATCCGAAAAACTAGGTTTCTCGGATCAGGCGGCATTCTGCAAATTCTTCAAAAGGCAGGTGAGCATATCGCCTACTGAATACAGATTGAAAAACAAGAAGTCTGACTAATTGCTAAAGCAAGGTGCGTATTGTACACAGACCCAATTCTGCCCATCAAACTCGGCATTCAATACAACACGTTCCTTGCTTCATCAGATAATTTATCTGCCCGTCTGAGATATAATGTTTCTATCCGAATGCCAAGGCATCTCAAGCAATGATGCTCATGTCCGACACAGACACTCTAAAAGACATATCCTAGATTCACAAAAAAGTTACTGTTCTTCAGGCTGATATCATCTTCTGTCTTGTTGATGTTCTTCAGGCCTATTTCATAGCCGAAACCTACATAAGCGTTCTTGGCGGCAATAAGACCTACTCCCATATGCAAGCCGGTGTCATAACGCTCAAGCACTCCGTTGTCTCCGAATGTATCAAGATCACCCATTATTTCGCCAGATATGCCATATGCAAAGTATGGACCTACGTTTACCTGCAACTGGGTATTGCGGTTAAAGTCATATCTGTAAGAGAGCAACAAAGGCAGCTCTATATAGTTTGCGTCTATTCTGTTGTTCTCCCTACCCTTTCCTTTTACACCCTTGGCTGTATATTGCAGTCCGGTCTTTACATAAAGGCTCCTTATTATCGGGATGTGTGCATAGGCTCCGGCATTATATTGCAAAGAATATTTCTCGTTTGTGATATCACCCGTAAGCTTCGACATGTTTAAGCCTAACTCTATGCTGAACCGCACACCATGATCGGCTTTATTTGTTGATAACTGCGGAGGGCTTCCATCATTCTGCGACATCACTGACAGATGTGCAAAGAACGCAATAACAAGAATAAATATCGTCTTCTTCATTTTCGTATAGATTTATGTTTTACCTAAATTGATGCAAATCCATTTCAAGGCGTACCCGCCAGGCAGACATATAGACGGCTAAAGTGCATCGCTGTCACATAACAGCTACATGATATTATGCAAATGCAACAGGCCTGCAAGTTGCTGAATATACGGATAACCTTTGCGGGTATTTCATCGTAGATCATATTTGCCTGTATTTAATCTCTGTAAAAAACGTTTAAGGTCATAAAAGGTTTCTCTTCATTCACTCGTTGGCATACTGCCATCACCATAAGTTTACGGCTATAAAGATACGAAAAATATTCCAACTCTGATTAATCTGAGTTTCCGTTTTTACACTTTGCGCGATTTTATCATAATCGCTCACCATGATTCTGCCGGATTATCATTTTATATTGAGCAGACTATAGTTTGCCATTTTAAGTCATAGCAGACTACGTCAGAAAAAGAATGACGACAAGAATACAACAAGAACAAATAAGCGGATGAAGACATCGGTATACCTGTTGAATAGAGTCACAGTCTGTCTTATCCGCAATAAACATTTAACCGTACAATATAAGACAATCTGCTGTCTGCCATGGAAGCGCTAAAAGCATAATCACCTGCTAACATGCACGATGCAAAAGGTGCTGAACGGCAACACAAAAGGTATGCTTTTACCCTATAAAACATGGCTTTTCACAAGCTGAAAGGGCACAATTTATACTGAAGACAAGCGTAAGGAAAATAAAAATTGTTTTATAAAAAACTCGTCACTCATCACATCTGCACCTAACTCACAGGATATCAACACATTATGGTGTGACGAGTTGTATTAAGGAAACATCACAACGGCACAGCGGCATACCGGCGTGATGAGTTCACCCTGCAACTCATCACGCCATAAAATATTATTGCTCAAGGCATTAGACAAGAATGTGACGAGTGACAAGTTTTTAATAAAAACTTTTTATTTCATTATATTAGTTAGTCGCCCCTTAAAAAGATTATTATCTACTAGTATTCAGTAATTTAATCAATA
>OMDF01000631.1_pt1 | contig 19708 bp, 9 predicted proteins | sample 1673631 | NCBI WGS metagenome assembly OMDF01 (sample SAMEA103958117, study PRJEB25191) | human gut metagenome | biome: human-associated habitat [ENVO:00009003]; feature: intestine environment [ENVO:2100002]; material: feces | place: Germany | collected 2013/2015 | reverse complement strand
CCCATAATGGTAGCCGCCATACCTGCAAACATGGCATCGCCCAACAATGGAAGCATACCCAGAATAGTAGTTCCGGAAGCCATGGTCACCGGAACGATACGTGTCTTGGTAGCCTCGACCACGGCAGGCACAGCACCCTTTCCATCCTTCAACTGAAGTCCGATTTCATCGACCAGCACAATGGCGTTCTTGATATTCATACCAATCAATCCCAACAGACCGAGGATGGCAAAGAAGTCCAATGACTTACCAAACAAAAGCAATCCCCATACCACACCAATAAACACCAGCGGCAACATAAGCATAATCAATACCGGCTTGCGGTAGTTGCTGGGGAAAAGAAACAGCAGAACCACATAAATCAACAGGAAGGTCAGCGGAATATTCTTCGCCAATGCAGCGTTACTCACATCCTGTGTTTCCTGCTCGCCGAAATATTTCATTTTATACCCTTCGGGCAACCGCATCTGCTCTTGTACGGCAGTGAGCACCTGTTTAAACGCAGCCATCGTATTGGCTCCACGTTTAGGTTCACATTGCATCATCATACAACGCTCGCGGTTAAAGCGGCGGACTACATTATAATCATAACCCAAAGCAAAATTATCGATCACCTGTTCCACTTTCACGGAATTTCCTTTCGTACTGAATACAGGCACACTTTTCACATCATTCAAGTTCATTTTTTCCACATCCTCATCTTTCAACAGAATAGGCAAGGAAACATCCCCCTCACGATATTCTCCCAAAGGCAAACCATTGGTAGCCGTACGGAATGAATTAGCAACCTGCTGACGGGTAATTCCCAAGCGTAAACCTTTCTGTTGAGAGAACATCGGTTTCCACACAGGCACCTTATCTCCCCAATTGGAACGGATATCCGTCACCATATCACACTGGCGGGCTATTTTCTTCGCCCTTTCAACCAATGCGGTCAATGTATCGGGATTCTCACCGATAAAACCGATCTCAATAGCAGCTTCAGGCACCGGAGACAAAGCAAAAAGTGCCGAACGGGTAATGATATTGGGAAAGTTCTGGGTCATGTGCTCATAAAACTGCTGTTCTACTTCGGCTGCATCTTCGGGGTCTTTAGTTTCCACCATCACATTAGCATAGTTAGACTTCGGTCCAAAAGAAGAACTTGCCAAATAGTAACGCAACGGAGTACCACCCAATGTCACCGAATATGATTTAACTTTCTCATGATTCTTCAAATAACCCTCCACCTTCATCACATCCTGATCTACCGCATGAATACTGAATCCCTCAGGGAATACCAGATCAGCACGAAAATAAGGCTTATTCATTTTCGGAAAAAAACTCTGAGGCATAACAGCCATAATAACCAAAGAAAGCACCAAAGTCACAAAGACGGTGGTCAATGTCACAAAACGGCGTTTAATCAGCAAGGTCAGAAACTTCTCGAATTTATGATAGAGTTTAGTATCATACGGATCTTTCATTGCACCGCCGGGAACAGCTTCTTTCAAAATAAAATTACCAAAAGTCGTAGTCTGGCACAAAGCCAGAATCCAACTCAATCCCAGTGACACAGCCAATACAACAAATAGCGGTTTCACAATCTCAGCCACGGATGCCGGTGCCAGATACAAAGGCAAGAAAGAGCAGATAGCAATAAAAGTAGCGCCCAGCAATGCCCACTGCGGCTTGATGGCCCCCTCTATCAATGACTGATAACGTGATTTTCCGCGCTTGATACCTATTTGCGCATTATCTGTCACCACAATGGCATTATCCACCAGCATACCCATGGCGATAATAAATGCCGCCAAAGAAGTACGGTTCAATCCTACTCCCATGAAAGACATGATGAGCAGCGTACCGCCAATGGTGAATATCAACGAACTGCCGATAAGTATACCTGCACGCAACCCCATTACCAACATGATGATAACGATTACAATGAGGAGGGATTCTATCAGGTTAATGATGAAACCATTATTTGCTTCCTGAGCTATGACATTTTCCGGATACAGACTTTCCAATTCCAACCCTACCGGAATAAGGGGAAGAAGTTCAGCCAGTTTCTGATCTACCAGTTCTCCAGTCTTTACTACATCTTTTGTCGGGTCGGTGGAAACACCGATACCTATGGCACGCTTTCCGTTGACGTGCATGATGTTGCCGGGAGGATCCATATATCCTTTTTCAATGACGGCAATATCACCCAGTTTCACCTGTCCGCCCGGAGTGGTAATCACTTGGTTCCGGATGTCATTGACGGTAGTATAGGTTCCGTTGGCTACAATGCGCAGTTGTTGTTCACCGGCATTGATTTCACCTGTATTGATAATCTGGTTTTGCGATTGTAACAGACTTGCTACTTGCTTCGGATCTATACCCATACCGGCCAGTTTATTGACGGATATATAGATATTTACCACCTCGGTTTGTGTACCGAACAAGGCTACTTTCATAACTCCGTCAGCAGTGATAACCTGGGTTTTGATACGTTCTGCCCAGTTGCGCATTTCTTCGTAAGAGAAACCGTCATCGCCTACCAAGCCATAGTATATGCCGAATACATCGCCGAAATCGTCCGATACCGTGGGAACGGAAGCGCCGGCGGGTAGTTGCGGTTGTATGTTGAGCACCTTACGGCGCAATTCATCCCACTTTTGCGGAATCGACTCTGCGGAAAGGGAAGGTTGAAGCTCGAATGTTATCTTGGATAGTCCGTACATGGACTCCGACTTAATTTTATATACACCACTCATCGACTGTATCTCGCGGGAGATCGGTTCAGTGATCAGTCGTTCTACTTCTGCTGGTTCCGCCCCCGGGTAGCGGGTCATTATGACCGCTGACTTGATGACAAAGGGTGCATCCTCTTTCTTTCCCAACCGGTCGAATGATAGTATACCGCCGATTAGCAACACAGCCAGGAAGAAATAAACAATCTTGGTGTTGTCTAATGCATATTTAGCTAAATTCATATGATTTATATTTGGGCGACCTCAAGGTCGCAGTGGTTGGTAGTCTAATTGATAACTTTCACCGTTTGTCCGTCCACCAGTTGGTGCACTCCGGCAATCACAATAGTTTCTCCCGGCTGTACACCGGTAGAGATAAGGGCATTGGCTTCTCCGGTAGGAGAGTATACGGTTACTTCCCGCTTGCTTACCTTATTGTCTTTTACTACCCACACATAGGTCCTCTGGTTCTCGCTTTCACCGAATATGGCACTGAGCGGAATATTCACAAGCTTTTCTTCCAAGAAGGGAGCTACGTCCGAAGCCAGCTTGATTTTGCACGTAAATCCCGGTTTCACATCGTATAGGGAACGGTTGAAAGCAGGATCTTCAATCGTAATAGTTACCGGGATACCTGTTCCGGCTGTAGAAATATCCAGATATTCTTCTAGTTTTGCATTGAATACTGTGTCTGGATAGGTATCGAATACCACTTTGAATGTTACGTCCTTTGCCCGAAGTAGATAGAGATAATCATCCGGTACGGTGAATTTGATGCGGAGCTTCTGTGTATTCACCAATTGTACAATGCCTTCCCCAGAGTTCACGCGCTGATAGTTTTCTACCAGACGTTTTTCAATAGAACCGTCGAAAGGAGCGGTCAGTTTGGTATCCCGCATATTATTGCTGGATAATTCATAAGCAGACTTTGCCTTTTGATAATTGGCAACGCTGATTTCATATTCCTGCACGGAGATGGCCTGGCGTCCCAACAAGCGTTTGTTACGTTCTACCTGTGCTGCGGCAGTCTCGTAAGCGGCTTTGTCGGCGGCATATTGCAGGGAAATATCGCGCGGATCAATGGCGGCGATCAGTTGTCCTTTTTTTACCCGTTGGCCTTCTACCACAGGCAGATTTATGACCTGACCGCTGACGCGGAAGGCCAGTTTTACGTATTCTACGGCTTCTACAATACCGGAGAAGTCTTTCCGGATGACCGATTGGGAGCTGGCAGTAGCTGTCTTGACAGGTCGGATCAGGGTGGCATCGCCCTCTTTCTTGTGCCCGCATGATGTGACAAGCAGCATCACGCCGATGGCGAACAAATAGATTTTCTTCATACTAATATATAGTTGTTCGTTTAGGTATAAAAACATAAAACCGGAAAAACAGATAATTGTTCTCCCGGTTTATTTTGTTACGCGTTGTTAATGATACAGGCTTCTACTCCTCTATCCTGAGCAACAAATCGGTGCCCAATTTGAGCTTATAAACGTTTTTATATACTTGTATGTTCAGTTCTTCTCCGGCAATAAGTGAAATATTTATTTCTTTGCCTACATGCATATGAAGTGTACGTCCCTGATAATTTATCTGGAAGGAGTAACTGTTCCATTTCTCTGGAATGACTGGGAAGAAAGAGAGTATGCCCTCCAGAATCTGCATCCCGGCAAAGCCTCGTACAATGACAAGCCAGCTGCCCGGCATACTGGTGATATGCAGTCCTTGGTGAGTTTCGTTGTTGTAATCATCCAGGTCAAGACGGGTGGCATGCAGAAAGAGTTGGTAAGCCTTTTCCACTTCTCCGATGCGGGCGGCAAGAATGGAGTGGATGTGTGGGGAAAGTGAAGATTCATGCACCGTCATTGTTTCATAGAAGTCGAAGTTGCGGCGGACTGTTTCCTTATCGAAATTGAAATAATACAGATATAGGCCCAATAATACATCGCTTTGTTTGATGTAGCATGAACGAAGAATACGATCCCACGACCAGTGCTGATTGATGGGGCGTTCTTCGGGTGGAATGGCATCGGTACTGTTCAGTTCCTTATCCAGGAAACCGTCATTTTGTACAAAGATCCCCAGTTCTTTATCTTCCGGCAGATACATACGGTTGATGATGTCGCGCCAGCGTTCAGCCTCTTCTTGTTGGCGGAGGTTGGTGACACGGCGTACACGCGCATATTCGTCGGGATATTCTCCGGCAATGATCTCAAGATAGTTAAGTGTCATCCGCAGGCACTGCACACACGAGTAATTGGTGTACCAGTTATTATCTACGTTGTTCTCGTACTCATCCGGTCCGGTGACACCCAGTATCACATATTTCTGTTTTGGTTTGGAGAAAGATACCCGCTGACTCCAGAAACGGGAGACGGCAATCATTACTTCCAGTCCGTATTTGGCTATATAATCTTTGCTACCTGTGATTGCAGCATGCTGTGCAATGGCATAGACGATGATATTATTGCGATGTATTTCTTCAAAGGTAATTTCCCATTCACTGTGGCACTCCTCACCGCTGTAAGTAACTTGCGGGAAGAGGGCGGCACCCTCTTTGAAACCCAGTTTGCGGGCATTCTCTATCGCTTTCGGTAGTTGGTTATAGCGGTATATCAACAGATTTTTCACAATCTCCCTCGGAGTAGAGAGTAGGAAGAACGGTACACAACAAAGTTCCGTATTCCAGTATGTGTTTCCACCGTATTTTTCACCTGTGAATCCTTTCGGACCGATATTCAGGCGCGGATCATCACCGCGGTACGTCTGGCATAGTTGAAAGATGTTGTACCGGATCCCCTGTTGTGCTTCCGGATCGCCTTCGATAACCACATCCATTTCTTTCCATATATTGGCCCAAGCTTGCTGATGATCGTTTTCCAGCTTATCCCAGCCGTCTATTTTAGTCTGACGGGCTTTGGTGACGGAATGTTCTATCAGTTCCTGGCGTTCATCATAGAGCGACGAACTTATAACGGTATATTTGATGAGCATTACATTGTCTCCCGGTTTCACATCTGCCCCGATGCTGAACCCGGTTTGTTTCTCCTTTTCAATGCGTATCGGGTTCGAGGTGGTTTCTTTGCCGTTCTTGAAGAACTGATAGGTCATGGCATAGCACACTTGCGCATCTTCACGTCGGGTTTGCGTCCATAGATAAGCACAATCCTTTGTGACGCCGGAACGGAGGATATTCCATATCTTCTCGTTTGGATCATCATCCTTATTGACTATGACTGCATCCAGGGAGGGAATCAGTGATATTCTTCCCGTATAATTGATGGAGGTGACGCTGTATTTTATCAGACATAAATCGGGCTGAGCCATATTGTTGATATGCTCCACATGTACCCGTATTTGGTGTCCTTTGGGAGATGTGATTTCGAAGTCCCGGTAGGAGATACCCGCTTTCATATCGAGCCTGCGGCTGAAGCTGTTCACGTCCCATTGTGCCAGGTCCAGTTCTTCGTCGATAAGGCGCAGACTGACACGACTCCAGTCTGCTGCATTGGGAATACGGGTATAGAAATGAGGGAAACCGTTTTTCCACCAGCCTACACGCGTTTTATCAAGAAAGGTGATACCGGCAACGAATGAACCACGGTATGAGTCGCTTGAATAAGGTTCCTCGAAATTGCCCCGTTGGCCGAAGCGACCGTTCCCAAGACTGAATATACTTTCTGACATTCGCAGGTTGTCGGCGTGAAAGTTATCTTCAATAATATTCCATTCATCGGTTTTAAGGTATCTTTTCATGGTGTGTATCTCAATGGTGATTATGGCCGTAAAGATAAACAAATAAACGGATAAACGGCAATGATGAGGAAAAAAAGGAGACAAAGAATATCTAAAGAATAAGATGTGTTTGGTTCCTTTATAAGAATCGCCCCGATCTTTTTAAAGGAACGAGGCGATTATCGTAGAGAAAAGAGTTGTTTGTCGTAGAGGGATAGATATCTCCTTTTAAGTATGTTCTCGCGCGGATTATGCTTTTGCTTGTTCTCCTTTGGTCTCTTTGATTAAATATACACAAACGGCACCGATAATCAACATCACGCCTGCCATGACAAGCATATTTATTTCAGGCGGTAACATGCCTTTCGGGGTGAACAGAGCCAGAATACTACCACCCAGCGTAGCAGCTACAATCTGCGGAATACAGATCGTTCCGTTGAACAGTCCCAGATAGGTCCCCATGTGTCCGCCGCTTAGAGCATTGGTCAGGATGGTGAAAGGCAATGCCAGCATAGCTGCCCATGCGCAACCGATAAGCAAAAAGGAGATGAATAATACATATTGATTGTGAACGAAATACGTGGAGATGAAACCTATTCCACCCAAAACAAGACTGAGTGAGTAGATCAGTTTGCGGTTCTTGAACATCGGGATACATACAGCCCAGAGTACAGAACCAATGGCCTGTACGGCAAACAATACGCCTACCCAGTCGGCAGCATTCTGATATTGGATACTCTTAGTGTCCAGCACTACTTTGTTTGCGCCGTTCACCACAGTTTCAACAGTAGGAGCATCGAATACATTGGCAGCTACACTACCATTGGTATAGGTCCACATGAACATGAAGGCAAACCAACAGAAGAACTGGACCAAACCTACTGTCCAGAAAGCTTTCGGTGCTTTCACCAGTAGTTTCACCATATTGATCTTTTCCTTTTTTTCCTCTTCGGTGATGCCATGGTATTCCGCATATTCGGCAGGTGGCATTTCTTTCACCTTTACTGTGGTGTAGATGACGCAAAGTATCAGAATGGCTGCTCCGATATAGAAGGAATATATAACTGAGTCGGGAACTACACCTTGGGGAGCTATGTTGCTGATGCCTATCCATGTAAAGATGAACGGGAACAGGAAACCTACCAAGCTACCGGCATTGCACAGGAAACTCTGGATAGAGTAGGCAAGGCCTTTTTGCTTTTCGTTTACCATGTCGCCCACCATCATTTTGAATGGCTGCATCGCCATATTGATGGAGGTATCCAGAAACATCAACGATACTAATCCGAATATCATTGCCGTGCTGACTGCCATACCGAAGCTACCGGCATTCGGCAGCAGGCACATTACCAGTACGGCTACCAGTGAACCGACAAAGAGGTAAGGAATACGTCGTCCGAAGCGTGTCCACGTTTTGTCGCTTGCAGCACCTACGATGGGCTGCACGATGATACCTGCCAATGGTGGCAATATCCAAAAATAACTCAAATTGTGCGGGTCTGCACCCAATGTCGCAAAAATACGGCTGATGTTCGCACTCTGCAAAGCATACGCAATCTGTACGCCAAAGAAGCCGAAGCTGATATTCCACAGCTTCCAAAAGCTCAAATCAGGTTTTACTTTCATTCTTTATTTTATGTATTAGATATTTATTCAGTTATTTCGTTGTTCCCCTCACTACAAGATTCGTTCTCACAATCTTGTTGCTACTCTTATCATCGCCCCCTTCCAGTTTACCTGTCAGAATGCTGAAAGCGCTTTTTCCAACTTCTTCTCCATGCTGTTCTACGGTGGTCAGTTTGGGATCTGTGCTTTGGGCGATGGCACCGTCGGTAAATCCGCAGATCGATACTTCGTCGGGCACTTTCTTTCCAACCAGTTTGCAGGCATACAGAATGCCTGAAGCTGTTTCGTCATTGATGGCGAAGAAACCGTCGGGATGCTCGGAACCTTCCAGTATGTCAGGGGTGATGGATATGGCACGTTCCCGGGTATCACACAACATAATCATGCTGTCGTCTACGGGAATCTTGTATTTCTTCATGGCATCCAGATAGCCATTCCGGCGGTTCTTGGTGATTTCCAAATGCGGGGCTGCTCCATAAAACAGGATACGCTTGCAGCCTGTCTGTATCATATACTCTACAGCAGCAAAAGAACCGGCATAGTCGTCCACTACCACCCGCTCTGTTTTCAATCCGGTGCAGATGCGGTCGTAGAACACAATGGGGATATTGTTATTCAGCAAGTCCTGATAATGGTCGTATTGGGAAGTATCTTTTGCTAATGAGGCAATCACACCACAGACGCGGGCGGCAAGGAATGAATGTACGATTTTCACTTCCTGTTCATAAGATTCGTTGCTCTGCGCTACCAGAATATTGTATCCTGCTTCGGCGGCAGCCTTTTCAATGCCACTCAGCACGCACGAGAAAAAGTGATGTACCAGTTGCGGCACAATTACACCGATTGTATTCGAACGGCTGGCTCGAAGATTTACTGCAAGTACGTTAGGCTTATAATTATGCTCGCGGGCGTAAGCATGTATAAGGTTGCGGGTTTCCTGGCTGATATCCGGGTTGTCCTTCAACGCTCTTGACACGGTAGAGGGCGAGACGTTCAACGCCCGTGCTATGTCCTTGATGGTAATCTGCGGTTTATTCATGGTATTCTCTAAGTATTCCTTTATCCAAAGGTAGTGCAAACCAAAAACAATACAAAATAAGCTTGCTTGTTTTTTTATTGCTGAGGTGCAGCTTATCTTATTGAACTGACTTATCCGGTTGCAAAAATAGCTGAATACATGAAATATCGCTTCTTCATTGACAGTTATCGGGTTAGTGATTTGCGCAAACGTTTGCAAACGTTACAGAAAGTCCCGTTGTCTTTATGCCGGTATTGAACCGGTAGGGAAAGATGTTATCAATATATGAATTTTTAACAAGTGCTTCGGCTTTTGTGATTGCCATCATGCTGGCGACCACAACGATATTGCCGGAAAGCGGATTGGCTAAACTTCGTAGAGCCCGTAATATCCTTGTACCTTCTTATTTCGTGCCAATACCTGACAGCCGCACTGAAGCTGACTTTGCAAGGAATGCCAACCGGCGTCTCTTTTTATCCTGTCCCTTTCACTTTCTTTCGTATGTTTGTTGCCCTTTTCCGCAAGAAGATGTACCTTTGTGGGTAAAGTTATGTATTCCAAATTAATAATTAGAGAAATGGAAGAACTTCAAGACAAATATGTACGTTTCGACTGGGCCATCAAGCGCCTGTTACGCCAGAAGGCAAACTTCGACGTGCTTGAAGGTTTCCTCACCGTGTTTCTGGGTGAGAAAGTCACTATTTTGGAAATTCTGGAGAGTGAAAGTAATCAACTGTCCGCTGAAGATAAATTCAACCGTGTGGACATCAAGGCCCGTAACAGTAAGGACGAGATCATCATTATCGAGATACAGAATACCCGCGAACTTTATTATCTGGAGCGGATTCTTTATGGCGTTGCCAAGGCTATCACTGAGCATATCTCGCTGGGTGAAACGTACTATAAGGTGAAGAAAATCTACTCCATCAGCGTTCTCTACTTCGATATCGGAAAGGGAAACGACTACCTGTATTACGGTCAGAACCATTTCGTAGGCGTCCATACGGGCGACCACCTTCAGGTGAATGTCAAGGAGCGTGATGCCATTGTCTCCCGCATGCCAGCCGAGATATTTCCCGAGTATGTCCTTATCCGTGTGAATGAGTTCGACAAAGTGGCTGTCACACCACTTGAAGAATGGATGAAATATTTGAAGGACGGTACCATTCGCCCCGATACCACCGCTCCCGGTCTGAGCGAGGCTCGCGAGAAACTGAAATACTTCTCCATGCCCCCTAAAGAGCGCATGGCTTATGACGAGCATCTGAGCGCCGTGATGATTCAGAACGATGTGCTGGATTCTGCCAAACTGGAGGGAAAGATTGAAGGACGTGCAGAAGGACGAGATGAAGAACGTTTTTCCATAGCCCGCAACATGAAGCAACTGGGTATTCCTGTTGACGTGATAGTAAAGTCTACAGGGCTGACATCGGGAGAGATTGAAACTTTGTAGAATTTTTATAAAATATGCGATACCGCCCTGTAGCCAATGAATTTTCTTCGTAGGCTATGGGGCTTTCGCTTTACTTCCCCACCATTATGAATTTTGTATGCCAGTGGTTTTAGGTAATTTTTTAGAAAGGTGCAGGGCGTTTGTTACAGATTAATTTTATCTTTGTCCCCGACCTTTAACAAACCGAAGTGTATGCGCAGACCTGTTTTTCTTCTTCTACTTATACTTTTGCAGATAACGCTTCCCGTCAAGCTGTCCGGACAGAAACCGGATTATCGCTTGTTCGATAATATCAGTCTGGGGACGGAAGCCTCTGTAATCAATTGCTTCCTGCAAGATACACAGGGACTGATATGGATCGGTTCCAATAAAGGGTTGTTCATTTCACTTTCGCCAAGCGTAACAATACGCAGATTTATTGCGGTACAGTGGTAGACAGTACCTATCTTTATCTGGGTGCCGACAATGGTCTGCTGGTTTATAACTATCGCACAGATACCTACGAAGAACCGGAAACGCAACTTCCGACCGATATCCGTGCATTGCTTGTACACGACGGTATGCTGTGGTTGGGAACATTGAACGGCCTCTATACCTATTCGCTGAACGACCACCAACTCTCTGCCGTTACCGAAGGTATTCCACACCAGACCATCTATTCCCTGATCCGCTCTTCGGACGGGCTTCTTTATATCGGTACCTATAACGGCTTCTGTCGCTATATCCCCGCTACCCGGCATTTTGAAGAAATAGACCTGCCTCTCAGTGGCAACCGGAGCAATCAGTTTGTCAATTCCCTACTGGAAGATACGGCGCGTGGCTGCATCTGGATCGGTACGGAAGGGTGTCTTTTCAGATATACGCCTGCCGACGGCCGTACTCAGCGGATTGATGCTTTCCACGATAATTCCGTCAAGTCATTGGCACTGGATGGCAGTGGGCAGTTGCTGGTGGGTACGGACAACGGTTTGTATGTATATCAGGAAGGGGAACCTTTGTTGCACGTGGTCCACGACTCCCGAAATCTGCAATCACTCTCCAATAATATCATCTGGACCATCTTTGCCGACCGGGAACATAACATCTGGCTGGGCACGGATTACGGAATTTCCATGTCACGGAACAACAATGCGTTGCGTTATATCCCCATTTCACAAATCACCGGAACGGGAGAGGGGAACCAGTTCTATTCCATGCTTCGCGATACACACGGAACTTACTGGTTTGGCGGAACTAACGGACTGATTCGTTTCACCCAGCCCCTGGGTGAAGAACAAGATGTGGCCTGGTATAAAATGGGTGATCGGAAATATCCCTTGTCGCACAACCGGGTACGCCATCTTTATGAAGACCGGGAGCGGCAACTCTGGGTGGCTACCGATGGCAGCATTAGCCGTTATGAACCGAAGAACCGCCAGTTCGTCCATTATAGCATTGTGGATAGCACCCGTCGCTACAATGCCAACTGGGCGTATCATTTATTTGAAGACCGGGAAGGGAAACTCTGGATAGCCACTTGTCTCGGTGGAATTTTTGTGGTAGACAAACAGAACCTAATGCGTTCTTCCGGTGGTCCTTATATGGCAGAGAAGACGTATTCCATACACAACGGTCTTTCGGGTATGTTCATCAACCAGCTAATCCCCGACCGTGAGGGGAATGTATGGGCATTGCTGTACAACAGTGCCAATAGCATCGAGAAGATAAATCCCCGCACAGGCGAGATAACCCATATCGCCCCGGACGAGCTGACAGGCGAAAGAACCCCCAACTTCATCCTCTCTACCCAAGACGGTCATATCTGGATAGGCTTTCCCGGTGGTGTGATGCGTGTACAGCCTAATAACAATAGTATCCGCATGCTTCCTTTCGATGAGTACAATCACTATGCAATACTTTCCATGGCTGAGGCTGACGGAAAAATCTGGATATCTACTACCGACGGTTTCTGGGTGGCAGACCAGCAAACGCTGGAAATCCGTCGGCTGAATATCACTGATAAACGTTTCACCAGTATGTTCTTTGACCGGACAAGCGGAGAATTTTACTTGGGTACGGCAGATGGCTTTGCCATATCTTCACCGGAAGCTCTGCTGGCGGAACACATCGAAAAGCCGCTTATCCTGACTGCCATTTATATCAACAACCAACTGTATCAGCCCAATGCCTCACAAACTGATGTTTCACATTCCGATACCGGACGCTCCGGCACTTCCTCATTGCCCGAACAAAGTATCCGCTACTCGCAACGGATAGAACTGGCTTATGACCAGAATAACCTTGCCTTTGAACTTTCCGACTTGCCTTATTCTCTTGAAGAAAAAAGCAAACTTGTATATCGTCTGGAAGGTGTGGATCGTGAGTGGAACTTGCTGAAAGCGAATACGAACCGTATCACTTACAATAACCTGAGTTATGGAGACTATCGTCTGTTGGTGAGTAAGTTGGACGCTTATGGAAAACCATCGGACCGGGCTTATACACTGGAGGTTCATATCATTCCCCCCTGGTACTATACTCCGTGGGCCAAGGCGCTCTATGTCTTGCTCTGTCTGATACTGGTGGTCTGGACCATCAACTTCTTCCGCGTTAAGAATCGCTTGAAGCTGGAGCGTATGGAGAAGGAGAAAATTTTGGAACAATCGCAGGCGAAAATGGAGTTCTTCACCAACCTTTCCCACGACCTAAAAACTCCGTTGAGCATGATTATCGCCCCTATCAGCAAGTTGCTGCCTGGTATCAAGGATCAGCAGGAGAAGAAACAACTGGAGCAGGTGCATCGAAATGCCATGAAGCTGAATTCACTCATTCATCAGGGATTAGACTTCAACCGGGTGGATAGTGGCAACAATACGTTGTTGATACTTTCTCAAATCGAACTGGTATCTTTTGCGCGTGGCTTATTTGCTTTGTATGCAGAGGAGAAGGCGAAAGAGAAGAAACTAACTTTTCATTTTCATACCGACCGTGAAAAGATATACATACAGATGGATGCCATAAAACTGGAATCTATCTTGGATAACCTCTTGTCCAATGCCGTGAAGTACACTCCGGAAGAGGGTGAGGTAACGCTTCGTTTGCAGGCTTCTGATAAAGAGGTGCATATCTCTGTATCCGATACAGGTATAGGTGTTCCCCGGCAGGATCAGCCGTATGTTTTCCAGCGTTTCTTCCAGTCTCCCAAGACGGCAGGCAAAAAGGAGGGAACGGGTATCGGACTATATTTGGTAAAGACTTATACGGAACTGCATGGTGGTAATGTTCAACTTTCTTCAGAAGAGAATAAAGGTACTACCATTACGCTGACCCTTCCGGTGATTGCTATGGAACACTCTGCCGTAGAGGTTTCTCCGGAAACTGTTTCTTCTGATATCGAACCTGTCGCTGCCGGAGTTGAAGTTGTGGTTCCAGATACAGGTATGCCCGCTTCGGACGCACCATTGCTTCTGATTGTGGATGATACTCCGGAGGTTTCAGAGTTTATCTATCAGATACTGCATACCAAATATCGTTGCCGTTTAGCGGATAATGGTAAGATAGGTATGGAACTCACTATGGAATTAATGCCCGATCTGATTATAGCTGATGTCATGATGCCCGTAATGGATGGACTTGAAATGGTGCGTCATATCAAGAAGAATATTCCCACATCTACTATTCCCATTATCTTGCTGACGGCGAAAAGTGATAAGGAAACAGAGCTTGAAAGTATCCAGTTACATATAGATGCTTTCATTCCTAAACCCTTTGAACCGGATATTTTACTTTCGCGCGTGGAGCAGTTATTACATAGCCGGGAGACGCATGAAGCGAAAGCCCGTATGGAAGTTCTTTCCACTCCGAAGGAGATAGAGGCGGTTTCTTATGATGAGAAGTTTCTGGCAAACGTGATTCATCTGATTGAAGAACATATCTCGGACTCCGAACTGAATGTGAATGCCCTTTGTGAATGGACCGATATTAATAACAAGCAGATGTATCGCAAGATAAAGCAACTGACGGGTATGACACCTGTGGAATACATTAAGTCCATCCGCATGAAAAAGGCGGCTATGCTGCTGAAGCAGCAGAAGTTTACTGTGGCTGAAGTGATGTATATGGTCGGTTTCTCCAATCATTCCTATTTCTCTAAATGCTTCCAGGCAGAGTTTGGGGTGACGCCGAAGCAGTATGTCTGAAGGGGGGCTTTTATAAGAAGACTTCCGCGCCAAGCAGGTTATTGAAATAGGTTGCATTGCGTTCATCCTCCAGTCCACCGTCGAGGGTGAACAGTAGTTGGTACCTGGTCTGTGTATTCGCCATTCCCACAATTACAGAAACCACCGCTTCCCGTTTGGGAAACTGAACTAAGGTGACTCCCTGCACCATTCCATCGGAATATTCGCTTGCAGCAAAAGCATTGTACACGGCATTGGGCACTTCATCCATTGTTTCCCAGTCAATCTGTCTCATTTCCCATTGCGCTTCGGAGTTGAACCAGACCTTTGTGTCGAAACCATTCTGTATAAAGTCCGCTACATAGTAAGTCTCATCCCGTGACCAGGCAACATCCTTGGCGGCAGGATACATCTTTTTCAGTGCTGTCTGCACATTGACAGGCGCATAATCGGCCAGGGCCGGAACTGATGTCAGGAGCATCAGAAGCAAGAAAGAATACGTCAACTTTTTCATTGTTCCTTCATTAGATTGTTATCGTTTCGAAAAGAACAACGAGTGGTGAGTTTTGTTTAGCAGAACTTTATTTATCAGGCACACTGTCGAGCGGAAGTATAAACAGGAAACGTGCTCCTTCGGTATAATTCTTATCCAGTTTCACTTCCCCTTTCAGGCGTCCGGCAATGATGGAACAGATGTTCAATCCGAGTCCTGTGCCCTGTTTGAATTCATCCAGCTTGCTGAACCGGTCGAAAACGCAATCTGCCTGGTCTGCCGGAATCCCCGGACCAGTATCTGCAACGGAGAAGGTTATCTTTCCCGGATTCTCCGTAAGAGAGCAATGAAGGTGAATCTCGCCCCGTTCCGTGTGTTTCTCCGCATTGGTCAGGAAATTGATAAGTACCTGTTGCAAGCGTTCTTTGTCCGTTACAAACAGGTAGTCATTCGGCACATCGGAAGTGAAATAAGACTTCACTTTTTTCGGATTACGATGCACAACGGAAACCATTGCTACCTGGCATAATTCATTGCAACGGTGGGGCGCCAAATGCATTCTGTATTTACCACTTTCCAGACTGGCAAGGTCGAGGACATCATTGATCAGTGTAGTCAGCAACTCGGAATTCTGCTGGATGAGCATGCTGAACTCTTCCTTTTCTTCGTCGTCAACTTCCATATCCGGAGTAGATAATACCTGTGAGAATCCGACTATGGCATTGAGTGGTGTGCGAATTTCGTGACTCATGTTCTGTATAAAGAAGCTTTTCATCCGGTCCGATTCCTCAGCATGATCGCGTGCAACGGTGAGCTCTTCGTTTTTCTCCTGTAGGATAGCCATTGTTTTACGGCGTCTGTACAGGTAGAATATCAGGAAGCAGGTGAAAAGAAACAAGAATGAGAGCACAAGACTGAGGGTTACGATGTAATGTTGGGAGGCGCTTTGTTGCTCTTTTAAAATGGCTTTTTGCTTTTCCGCTTCTACATTGAGGCGTGCCAGATCCAGATTCCGGTTTTCCAGTACTAACTTACTATTCTCGATATTCATCATTTCCAGTTCAGACTGCGACTTTGTCCGGTCCAGTTCCAGCTGGGTATTCTTCAGGTTGAGTGCTGTATTCTGATATTCCAGGGCTTTGGCGTCCAATTTTATGCGTTCAGTACCTATACGTGCATTTAGTTCGGCGATGTCTGATGACTGTACCTGACGGTTGACAGAATCCTGATAATTGTGGAGCCAGTTATTATAGATATAAGCTTTTTCATAGTTTCCTGATTTCAGATATATTTCATGATGCATCTGGTTGGCTGACAATAAATTGCGTAGGGAATCCGCTTCAGTATGTGCCTGATCGTAATTTTTATTTAGAATGAGTTTATAGATATGCAGGCGTTGTACGGCTGTCTTGCGAATGACACCATATTGTTCTATTACCTGCGTGCATTCATCATAACAAGCATTAAAATCATTAATACGCTTCATGGAATACAATACTTCGCATTTATTTAGCAGGGAGGCTACACGACTTTCATTGGTTTTAGCGGCTTTAGCAGCTTTCTCTGCATATTCCAAAGCCACTTCACCTTCGCCTTTATCCCGATAATATTCAGAAAGGTTTATATACATATATGTCGGGTCCTGATCGGGTAGGTTCTTTAGCATATATTCCAACGCATTTTTGTAGTACTCTGTGGCTACTTCCCTGTTTTGACGCATGTAGTAAATGTTCCCTAAAGTGAAGATACACGAAAATATTCCATACTCGTGCTGATCTTTGAAAGCCTGTATTTTCATTTCTTCAGCTTTTTGCAGGGCTCGCAATGAATGTCCGTTATTCAACAGGCAGTTTATTTCGTTGGTACAGGCAGAATAATAATATTGGAGATAATTATTTTTTCTTGCTTCTTCTTTAGCTCGGGTTGCTGCTTGTTCCAGTTTCTCATAATTATTGGTACTCAGATAAAAGCTGACAGGGATTGTTAACGCCAGGCATTGTGCTTTCTTGTCTTTCTTTTGCGTGGCTTCCGCATAAAGCGTATCAGCAATAAGTAGTCCTTGGGGCTGAGTACGCCATTTGATGGCACGTTGGAAGATGGGATATAATGAGTCGTCTATCTTATAGGGATTATTTTGCGCCCCTGCAGAAATGCAGAGTCCTGTGAGGAGCAGCAAAATTAGTATGTTGGTGTGTCTTCTCATTTAATCTCTTGTATAAAGAATGTGCCAAAGATACTTCTTTATGCCTAATAATTACAAGAATCTGGAGAAAAAATACCAGTTCGTCCGATTAATTGTTTCTGGTTGTTATTATATTCTAATTCGGAATTTGTCTATGGATATCACTGATAATCAATGCATGTCCTTTTTGTGTTGTTTTATGTCCGATATCTGCTTTGACAAATAATAGCCCTCCATTACTTTTGCCGTCAAGAAAAACCAACTTGAATTTGATGACATGCAGAGACACATTCTTACCTTGATTATTTGTTTGCTGGCAGTAGTTGCTCCGGCACAGAACAAAGTACAAAAAAGCGTTCCTACTATTTATGTAGATGCCGGCGGCGTCATGCGTTGGTCGGATACGAAGAAAGAAGCTTCTTTCTTTGGTGTGAACTATACCTTACCCTTTGCACATGCCTATCGAGCGATGGGCTATCTGGGAGTGGACCGTAAAACTGCTATCGACCGTGATGTCTATCACATGGCACGTTTGGGACTGAATGCTTACCGTATTCACATCTGGGACGTAGAAATTTCCGATGCAGAAGGTAACTTGCTGGAAAATGAACACCTGGAATTATTGGACTACCTTATCCATAAATTACAGGAACGTGGTATCCGTACCGTTATCACGGCACAGACTGATTTTGGCAACGGTTATCCGGAACGCAACCAACCCACCGGTGGCTTTTCATCCCATTATGATAAATGTGCCGTTCACAGCGATGCTGAAGCTATTGCTGTACAGGAAAAGTATATTGCTGCTCTTGTACGCCACGTGAATCCTTATACAGGTTATGCTTACAAAGACGATCCTTATATTGTAGGCTTTGAAATAAACAATGAGCCTTGCCATCCCGGCACTGTAGTCGAAACGCGTAATTACATAAATAAGATGCTGTCCACCCTGAAACGTGCGGGCAACCGCAAACCAGTGTTCTACAATGTCAGCCATAACCAGCATGTGGTAGAGGCTTATTATTCTACAGCTATACAAGGTACTACCTATCAATGGTATCCCATTGGGCTTGTATCCGGACATACCCGCAAGGGGAACTTCTTGCCTTTCGTTGACCGTTATGATATTCCTTTCTCTAATCTGAAAGGTTTCGATAAGAAGGCCCGTATGGTTTATGAATTTGATCCCGCTGATATTCTTTATTCCTATATGTATCCGGCCACTGTACGCACTTTCCGTACAGCCGGTTTCCAGTGGATTACTCAGTTTGCTTATGATCCTATCGACATGGCGGCCTACAATACTGAATACCAGACTCATTACCTGAATGTAGCATACACCCCGAATAAGGCTATCGGATTGATGATTGCCGCAGAAGCGGCGCAGAAAGTGGGCAGAGGAGAGAGTTTTGGCAATTATCCGGCAGATACATTATTCAATGATTTTCGTGTCAGCTATGTGCAGGATTTAAGCGAACTGAATGACGGAGAGAAATTCTACTATTCCAATACAACTCAAACCCGTCCGAAAGATATTTCTCAGCTTCGCGCAATTGCAGGTTGTGGCAAATCTCCGGTGGTGAATTATGAAGGTACGGGAGTTTATTGGCTGGATCGTTTGGAAGAGGGTGTTTGGCGTTTGGAAGTAATGCCCGATGCCGTACAGGTTAGTGATCCGTTTACAAAGCCTTCTTTGGATAAAGAAGTAATGCGCATTGTTTCCGGTGCATGGGATATGACTCTGAATTTACCTGATTTAGGTAAGCAATTCCGGGTGAACGGCTTGAATAATGGAAATACATTCAGTACACAAGCTGCGAATGGTAAGATTTCTACCCTCCGTCCGGGCGTTTATCTGTTACAGCGTGAAGGTATATCTGCTTCCGGTAAATGGACTGTTGATGCTCATTGGCAGAATATTACTCTTGGTGAATATGTATGTCCATCCATTTCAGATAATAAAGGTTTTACTGTTACTCATTCTCCTGCCAAGACAGTAGATGCCGGTAAAGATTTACAGATAGAGGCCATTGTGGCGGGTAATGAAATGCCCGATTCCGTTATTATCTACACAGATAAGATATCTTTCTGGAATGAAAAGACTCCTTATCTGAAAATGAATCATACAGGCGGTTACACTTATCGTGCTACCGTACCTGCTACAGAGATAAAAGAGGGTTGTTTTAGGTATAACATCGTCGTTTGTCAAGGGGATAAGCGACAAACGTTTCCTTCGGGAGTAGCCAGGAGTCCACTGGATTGGGACTATACTTCGGCTACCCTGTGGGAAACCAACATAGTCGCTCCTGAAAAATCACTGTCTCTGC
>OMDF01000619.1_pt1 | contig 19925 bp, 10 predicted proteins | sample 1673631 | NCBI WGS metagenome assembly OMDF01 (sample SAMEA103958117, study PRJEB25191) | human gut metagenome | biome: human-associated habitat [ENVO:00009003]; feature: intestine environment [ENVO:2100002]; material: feces | place: Germany | collected 2013/2015 | reverse complement strand
AAAAATAAAAAGTTAAAAGAAAATTTGAAAATGCGTCAAAAGTGGAAAAGGTTTGTAATGCATGTCGAAAAATAGAAAAAGAACTGTCACAATTTCTTAAAAAATATTTGCGGAAAAAGAGGGCAGAAAGGGCAGAATGTGAAACAAAAGCAAATAAAAAGAAGGAAACAAGACACGGAAAAGTATTCCAGGCAGGCCGCATGCAGAAGAAAAAGTGGGAATAAAAACCGATCCAATTCGTCAAAAAAGCGGAAAAGTGGTGAAAAATTGTGGGTTCTATGAAAAAAACGATGGAAAAAGACAGGAATGTTGTCGAAATGTTCCAGTTGACAAAAAGATGTAACACTGGTAGAATCGGTTTGTAACAAGATGTAACAAAAACGTAATAATTGTTCAGGAGGTAAGTATGACATTCAAAAAAAGTTATGTGCCGGGCATCCTGGGGAGCGTGCTCACACTGACTGTCATCATGGCTGCACCCGTAAAAGCAGAGACAAAGGAAGAAACCATTTTAAATAAAACAGACTGGAGCACAATGGCTGCAGCAAACGTAGAAGGATATGTCAACATCCGCAGCGAGGCAAACGCAGATTCCGAGATCGTCGGAGTTCTGATGCCGGGCTATGCGGTTACTGTAACAGAAAAAGGAGACGAGTGGAGCAAGATCTCTTCCAATGGTGTAGAAGGCTACATAAAGAATGAATATCTGGTATTTGGGGAAGAGGCAAAAGCACATTACCGCAATATGTGCGGTATCACCGGAGTTGTTCAGGCGGACAGCCTTCGTGTCCGTGAGGCAGCATCCACAGATTCCGCGCAGGTTGGAACACTGACACAGAATGGTGAAGTCAGCATATTCGGCGAAGAGGCTGACTGGTATCAGATCCAGTACAGCGGAAGCAGCGCATACGTTCATGGAGACTATGTGACACTTTCAGAGGAGTTAAAAGGTGCTGTTTCCATGGAGGAATACCAGGCATCACAGGCCTGTGTGGCAAGCAGCGCAGCAGCAGCCTCCACAGCAGGCAGTGCATCGGTAATTTCCGCAGACAGCAATGATGTGGCAATGCTTGCAGCACTGATCGAGTGCGAGGCAGGCGGCGAGAGCTACACAGGAATGGTGGCAGTCGGAGCGGTTGTAGTAAACCGTGTCAACAGCGGTTCCTTTCCGAACAGCATTTCCGGCGTTATTTATCAGAGTGGACAGTTTACACCGGTTGCGACCGGAACTTTCCAGAGTGTGCTCGCACGCGGAGCGAGAAGTGACTGTTACGCAGCTGCACAGGCTGCACTTGCAGGTGAGAGCCCGGTTGGCGGATGCCTGTATTTCAACAGCGGCTACGGCAGCGGAATTCAGATCGGATATCAGCATTTTTATTAAAAACAGGCGTGGAACCTTTGCAAGGGGATAGGCAGAGGGAAGACGCATTCCCATAGATTGACAGAACAGAAAAACGAGTAAGTGAACAGGGGAGACGTTCGCTTACTCGTTTTTCGTTTTATTGCAAATCGTTGTTGTCGAAGATTTTTAACAGCTTGGTCTTCCGGTTATCGGCCCGGAAGTCTGCCAGCGTCTGCCGCAGTGTCGTGTGGCGGATACGGTAGGTGTTGGACAGGAAACAGAAAAATGTGATGACCCAGAGAACCGGCCAGAGAAGTACGCATTTATGAAGCTTTGGGAACCGCAGCTTCATCTGAATATGGCCTTCGTGGAACCAGGCATGGATACCGGTGTGCTGGTAGGAACCGCTGCTGACAATTTTTCTCTGTGTATCACTGCCGAAATCGCCGTCTGCGAGAATTTTTTCCAGAAAAATGGCACAGTCAGAGGCAGAGCAGTGAACCTGCGGATCAATGGAGGCAGAAAGACCGAAATAAATACGGCAGGATTCCAGAATCAGCTCATACAGATGAAAAATTTTCGATTCCCGGCACCAGAAGTGGATTTTTTCAAAATTAACCTCGGAGGCATAACGTTCCAGATACAGAGTGAAATCGCAGAGCAGACGGCTGCCAAAACCGCTGTAGAGGTAATGCTTGAGCATGTGATGCAGCATGTAAAACACATTTTCCGTTGGCGGCAGTACCGGATAGGTCTGACCGTAGAGTTCCACGAAAGATGGTTTCAGATGACTGGCGGAAAAAATTTCGTCCACCAGTTCATTGGCCCGGGAAAACTGATAAATACCGACGATGCGGTAATGGAGTTCCAGCGTAAAGGAGCGGCCAGTCTCGGGAAAAGTGAAGCGGTAGGTGACATGGTGATCGCTCTCCTCCGGCTCCTCCGTGTAGCCATGAGCGTTAAGAATCCGGCAGGCACGGGAAAAAGCATCTTTTTCGGGAATATAAACCATAGAATCCTTATAAAGGATATCATCACGAGATCCTGCATATTCCTTTGTCACTTCACGCAGGAAATACTGATTGTTGGAAGCTGTATTTTTAGAAGGAAGCTCCTCTCCCGCCAATGCACGTATGATGATAATTTCAGAATAATCTTCCAATGAGTCATCCACTTCATCATTCACCTCATCCATTACAGTAAAATAGAAAAGGATGGCCCAGCCAGTCAATAAAACCGACAACACTAACGATATACGGATAATGACATAATAAATCAATTTCATTTATTCCACTACCATTTTATATCCAAAACCATAAACAGCCTTCAGTTCAGGAGTAGCTCCTGCCTCTTTCAACCTCTTTCGTAAATTCTTTATTTGGGCATAGATAAAATCAAAATTATCGACTTGATCTATATGGTCGCCCCATACGGATTCGGCAAGTGTGTTTTTATTAACCAATCTGCCGGGACGGTTCATAAAATAAACCAGAATATCATATTCCTTACGGTTCAGTTCAATCTTTTTTCCAGCTACGGTCACCCCATATTTATCGGGAAAAATTTCTATATTTCCGTATTTGATACTATTTTCCCCACCTTGCTGATGACGGCGTATCACACTTTTGATACGTGCATTCAGTTCCACCAAATGAAAAGGTTTAGGCAGATAATCATCAGCTCCGAGATCCAATCCTAGCACTTTGTCTTCTATAGAATCTTTGGCTGAAAGAATGATAACATTTTCCCGTTTATGCATTTTTTTTAACTTTTCCAACAAATCCAAGCCACTCCCATCCGGCAACATAATATCCAGCAAAATACAGTCATAATCATAATCCTCTATCTTTTGTAATGCAGTACGGTAATCGGCAGCAATTTCCACCACATAACGCTCCTTTTCCAATGAACGCTGAGTCACTTCACGCAAATTAGCATCGTCTTCTACTAATAGTATTTTCATAAGTCCAACTTTTGGTTCTTAAAGACAAAGAAACAAGATAATTCTGAAAAAACACTGAAATAAGAAAAAAAACGAAGTAACCATACAATTTTTTCCATCAACCAACCAATAAACAACAAATATCAAACTGAAAAACGTTATCAACAATACAATCAGCCCCCTGCATCTACCACAACAAGATGCAAGGGGCCACACACAACTCTCTCTAATCAAACCCTAATTATTTGATTTCCATTTGAGAAAAATCCATTTGGCTCAAACCTACTGGTGACGGTGTTTCTTTTAAATCAAAAGTGACTTCCTTCTCACCATTTTTAGCCGAGTTTATTTTTACCTTTATACCCTTTGTTTCCGATGTTATTTCCAAAGAATTCAAATTAAAGGATACCGCACCGTTTCTCCAATAACCAGTAGTATCAGCATACGTATTGTAACGATATTCTAAATGAATATAGCCATCCTGGTCGGGCGTAATTGTAGTGTTCTTTACCAAACTAACCAAATGTTTCATTTTAGAAGGCATATTCTGATTAAAAATAATATTTAAATAACCACCACTAATCCACATATTACCTTCAAATATATCTACAGGATCATTGCCAAACGTTTCTTCATTCTCTGCTGTTAACTCCTCTATAGGTTTAGTTAGAATTTCCTTTATATTCAACACTTTGACTGAACAATCATATCCTTCCGGATAATTATCATACAGAGGATTGAAATAAAGAATAACTCGTTGTCCATCTATCGGGGAATACCAAAAATAATCAGTAGTTGCAGGCCAAATTTGTCCCCATCTGTCACCGGTAAAGTCATATACATGGGCACCTTTCACATTTACAGTAGCCCAATCCACTGCCACATCACCAAGAGAGTAGCCATCACCATCATCACATGATTGGAAAGTGACTCCCATAACTACTAGGAATGCTAATAATAAAAGGTTCAACTTTTTCATAACCATAATGTATTAATCTATTTTCTACTCTTAAAAGTAAAAAAGAGATCAAATACTGCATTTCATCCATTAATATTAACTTATTTTCAGTAAAAGACTTGTAGAAAAACTAGATTCATTAAGAAAAAAATAGAAACTTCCCGATTCGTCACGAACCGGGAAGCTTAAAACTGAGTTATATACAGATTTTCCCATTCAGGGGGAACATGGCTTTTCTATCAGCTTTTCACCCTTGTTTTGTTAAGGTAAATGGTTATATATTTAAAAGTTTAGTTTTTAGCGTATTATGTTAATTCACATAACAAAAAATATACCACGGGGCATAGTACCATTCAATACACTAAAAATCAACAGAATAATCATTTTTTTATTTTCCACATTATGTGGAAATACCACAATTTCATTCCACAATTTTGTAGAATTAATCCCCGTTTTTAAAATATATCTTTATCTTTGTAGAATTGATTACTCACTAAACAATATAATTACTATGAAAAAAAGACATTACGGAATGCTCTCATTGGCATTTACTTCATGCTTGGCTGTTCATGCGGAAAATAAAAATCAAAACACAGACAAGCCCAATGTCATCTTCATTTATGCTGATGATTTAGGATATGGTGACTTGGAGTGTTATGGAGCAAAAAACGTACAAACTCCAAATGTCAACCGTCTGGCATCCGAAGGGATACGATTTATCAACGCACACGCCACTGCCGCTACCAGTACCCCATCCAGATATTCCATGCTGACCGGAGAATATGCATGGCGTAAACCCGGAACAGATGTAGCTGCAGGCAATGCAGGAATGATTATACGCCCCGAGCAGTATACTATGGCAGATATGTTTAAAAGCTCCGGATATGCCACAGGAGCATTTGGCAAATGGCATTTAGGATTAGGTGATAAAACTGCACAACAAGACTGGAATGCCCCTCTCTCCGCTTCTCTAGGTGATTTGGGGTTTGACTATTCCTATATCATGGCAGCCACAGCCGACCGGGTTCCCTGTGTATTTATCGAGAATGGTCAAGTAGCCAATTATGATCCTTCAGCTCCGATAGAAGTAAGCTATATAAAAAATTTCCCCGGTGAACCTACCGGAAAAGACAATCCTGAACTTTTATATAATCTGAAGCCGAGCCACGGTCATGATATGTCTATCGTGAACGGCATCAGCCGAATCGGTTATATGAAAGGAGGTGGCAAAGCATTATGGAAAGATGAAAATATAGCCGATTCCATTACCGCACATGCAGTTGATTTTATCAAACAACATAAAGACGAGCCTTTCTTTATGTATTTCGCCACTAATGATGTGCATGTTCCCCGTTTTCCACACAATCGCTTCCGTGGTAAAAACAAGATGGGACTGCGCGGTGATGCTATCGCACAATTTGACTGGAGTGTAGGTCAGTTACTCGAGGCCCTCGATAAAATGGGATTGACCCAGAACACATTAATTATTCTTTCCAGCGACAATGGACCGGTAGTAGACGACGGATACGATGACAAGGCAGAAGAGCTACTGAACGGGCACGAACCTGCCGGTAACCTGAGAGGTGGAAAATACAGTGCATTTGAAGGGGGTACCCGTGTTCCTGTAATTGTACACTGGCCTAAAGCTATCAACAAGCCGGAAGTCAGCGATGTGCTTATTTCACAAATAGACTGGTTGGCATCACTGGCTTCTTTGGTAGATGCCCGTATTCCGAAAGGAAGTGCTCCCGACAGCTACAATCGGTTAGCAAATTTATTAGGACAAGACAAAACAGACCGCCCATGGGTTATTGAACAGGCATCCAATCACACCCTATCCGTGCGTACTAAAGATTGGAAATTTATTGAAGGCAGCGATGGTCCTAAAATGATTCCTTGGGGGCCAAAAATTGAAACTGGTTATTTAGGTATTCCCCAGTTATATGATATGAAACAAGCAGGGGAAAAAGTGAATTTAGCGACTGAACATCCCGAAAAAGTATTCGAATTACAACAAATATTAAGAAAAGTACGAGATAAAAGTATTCAGATGAAGTAACATGTTGAATACACACCAACCAAATATTTCCCAAAGGGTGAATCAAGACAAAAGAATCACATAAAGGGTCTTGAATTCACCCTCTTTTTTAATCAAGAGAATTTCAAAATAGTCCTCATTTCAAAAGAACCAATCCTTATAGACAAGGATCCTTTTCTTTCTTTGAAGTCAAAGTTTTTATAGAAAAACAACTTGAACACTTTCACAAGAATGGGTTACACATAAAAACTCTCAAAGATACAAGACACGTTTTCCACTTAAAAAAAGAAATCTCAAATTATTTCTTTATTTTCCCTTCATTCACCAGTTCAGACAGCGCCCTAGCCAATGACGGACGAGTAACTCCCAGCTTCTGCGCCACCTCCTGCTGATTATGAATAGCAGAATGTGTTTCTAGATATTTCAACAAACGAGTCTTTAAATTCAACAAAGCAAACTCATTCAATTTCCTGCTTAAAAAGACACTCCTGTCCGAAATATCCTTCAAAAAATTCTGCATCATCAATGGATGCAAACGCATAAATTCTAAAAATCGTTCTTTACCTATTATAAAAACCTCACAAAGTCCTATTGCTTCTACATTAACGGGAAAACGATTTTCAGTGGCAAAAATAAAAGCCGAGGCCAGCAAGTTAGGAGCTCCAATTTCTTCTACCGTCAGTTCTTTCCCTTCATCATTTATCATTCCCGCCCGTACCCTTCCCGATGCAAGAATGTACAGCCCTTTACATAAGTCACCTTGCCGGGCAATGATATCACCCGGTTCAAAGTGTTTCAAACTATTCGGAAGTCCGAATAGTAAAGCAACCAATTCTTCTTCTTTCATTCCCTGAAAAGGAGCTATCTGCAATAATCCTGTCAGTTCCATCCTACTTTCTTTTAACTGTTATTTGTATCCGCTGTAACATATGGTACAACTTAAAAGACGAAAACCATGTACTTTTGCACAAAAGTAATAGAAATCATTAAAATGAGAAAAGATATGGAGAATAACATGTTTTGTTTCCAATGTCAGGAAACAGCCAAAGGTTTCGGTTGCACCTTAAAAGGTGTTTGTGGAAAAAATGCAACTACAGCACGTACTATGGATTTATTGCTTTTTGTAGTACGAGGAATTTCTGTTGTGGCAGATCAATTGCGCCAACATTCCCTCCCCGTTAAAAAAGATGTGGACAATTTTATTGTAGACGCCTTATTCTGTACCATTACCAATGCCAATTTCGACGACGAAAGCATTATGAAACGCATTGACAAAGGATTAGTAATACGTAATGACCTTAAACATCAAGCTTTTGCCAAGGATATTCCTCTGCCGGAAGCCGATGAGTTAAATTGGAAAGGCAGTCACGATGAATATGATGCAAAAGCCGCAACAGTCGGAGTTTTGCGTGAAAAAAACGAGGACCTACGCTCTTTAAAAGAACTGATTATGTATGGTCTAAAGGGAATGGCTGCTTATCTGGAACATGCCATGAGGTTAGGACATAATGACGAAAGTATTCATCGTTTCATGCAGAACACCATCGCACAAATTACAACAAAATCTTTATCGGCAGATGAACTGACTGTATTAGCACTGAGAACAGGTGAAATAGGCGTTCGAACAATGGCTTTGCTCGACAAAGCAAATACTTCCAGTTATGGCAATCCAGAAATTACCCGTGTAAATATCGGAACTGGTACCCGACCCGGTATTCTGATAAGCGGACATGACCTGCATGATCTGGAAGAATTGTTGGAACAAACCAAGGATAGCGGCGTGGACGTATATACTCACGGTGAAATGCTTCCTGCACATTACTATCCGGCATTTAAAAAATATACACATTTTGTAGGAAACTATGGAAATGCCTGGTGGAAACAACGGGAGGAGTTTACCTCGTTCAATGGTCCTATCCTGTTCACAACCAACTGCATCGTTCCTCCTCTGCCCAATGCCACTTATAAAGAACGCATGTTTACCACTAATTCTACCGGATATCCCGGTTGCAAGCATATTACAGCAGATGAGAAAGGACATAAGGACTATACTGAAATAATAGAAACAGCCAAACAATGTGCCGCACCGACAGAAATAGAACATGGAGAAATCATGGGTGGTTTTGCCCATAATCAGGTATTTCAACTAGCAGACAAGGTAGTAGAAGCGGTAAAGAGCGGAGCTATCCGTAAGTTCATCGTCATGGCAGGTTGTGACGGGCGTATGCGCAGTCGTGATTACTACACCACTTTTGCCGAGATGCTTCCCAAAGACACAGTCATTTTGACTGCGGGATGTGCTAAATATCGTTATAACAAACTAGGGTTAGGTGACATTAATGGCATTCCGCGTGTTTTAGATGCAGGACAATGTAACGATAGTTACTCCCTAGCGGTCATTGCCTTGAAACTGAAGGAAGTATTCGGGCTACATGACATCAATGAACTGCCCATTGTTTACAATATCGCCTGGTATGAACAGAAAGCGGTAATCGTATTGCTGGCATTACTCAGTTTGGGAATAAAAGAGATTCATCTCGGTCCCACCTTACCCGCATTCCTCTCGCCCAACGTGACGAAAGTACTAGTCGAGAACTTTGGAGTAAGCGGTATCGGTACAGTAGAAAGTGATATGAAAAAATTAGGATTAATGAACGAATAAACGGAATAATTATGAAACAGAAAAATTACAATTCATGTACAGTCGGACAAATTGTAGCCGGCAACTTTGATACAACCAAAGTATTCTCCCGTTACCATATTGATTTTTGCTGCCATGGCAATACTCCGTTTGCAGAAGCCTGCCGGAACCGCGGTATTGATCCCGAAGCAGTAGCACGTGAATTAAATGAATTACAAGAGAATACGGTTAGTTATGCTCCTGACTTTGCCGGATGGTCCATCGATTTATTAATAGACTACGTATTGAAAATACACCATCGGGGAATCCGTGCCAAAGGTCCGCAAATAGAAGCATTATTAGCCAAAGTAACCGAAGCGCATTCAAAGAATCATCCAGAGTTATTGCAAGTCCAAGCACTGTTCCGCGACTCGCTTCTTGATTTGGAAAATCATTTATCAAAAGAAGAGAATGTATTATTTCCTTATGTTTATGAAATGTTCCAAGCCAAAGAGGAAGGTTTGAAAGTAGCTAAATTCCATTGCGGCACCATTCTATATCCCATCGAAGTGATGGAAGATGAACATAATCACGAAGGAGAACGTTTTGAAAAAATCTCTTCATTAACCAATGGATTCACCGCCCCTGAAGATGCTTGTGCCAGCTTCCGCTTGGTTTTACAACAATTGAAACAATTTGAAGAGGCATTACATGAACATATCCACCTGGAAAACAATATCATTTTTCCCAGAGCATTAGAATTGGAAAAGGAGGAAGCCATCTGATAACTACACAATGACACTTCCATTTACAAAAGTGCCCAAAGTGAAATAATACAAAAATCACTTTGGGCATCTTCATGTATTATAACCCACGCTCCACTATATAATCTTGTCCCTGTTCTGTCATCAAGTCATATTCATACACCTTATACAAAGCAGGGTATTGCGGGTTTATCTCCTTGGAAATCAAAGGCTCTTTGATCTCTGCCTGCATATAATATTCATTCGGGTTCTTACCTTTTGCCTCTTTTAATCCAACCCCACGCAAAGGAACATACGAACGTAAACGTAAATTACCTCCCAAACGGGAATGAATCTTCGCTTTATCCAGCTGCACGCCATTCCAGTTCATATCCACCACAAATCCTCCACGGGCAACCAGTCCTTGCACACTTCCTGTGGCCCAGGCATCCGGAAGAGCCGGAAGCAAATGTACAGCTCCGTCATGGCTCTGCAACAACATTTCAGCCACACCGGCAGTATAGCCAAAGTTGCCGTCAATCTGGAAAGGCGGATGAGCATCAAACAGATTAGGATAAGTCCGTCCTTGCGGATAAGCCTCTTTCACTTCATCTCCAGGCAGCAGCTTCAACATATTATTAATAATCCGGAACGCATGATTACCGTCCAGCAAACGGGCCCACAGATTAACTTTCCAGCCAATGGACCAACCGGTAGCTTCGTCGCCACGCTGTAACAACGTATTTTTAGCTGCCTGGAAAAGTAAAGGATGAGTGTAAGGAGATATCTGATTACTAGGGAACAATCCATATACATGAGAAATATGGCGATGCTTGTCATTCGGATTATCTAAATCTTCCAGCCATTCTTGTAACTGATTGTATTTCCCGATCTGCATCGGGGCCAGACGATTTAACATAGACCGCAAAGAATCTTGATAAGAAGCGGACATTTTCAGAATTCTTGATGCATGCAATGCATTGCTAAGCACATCGAAAATTATCTGATTATCCATAGTACAACCTGCTACAATCGTTGAAGCTTTTTTAGTATCCTCTCCCGAAGGTCCATGTTCCGGAGACATGGACGGAGCAGTCACCATCCAACCGTATTCAGGATGTTCAATTAAATAATCAAGATAAAAATCAGCAGCTCCTTTTAATGCCGGATAGGCTTCGGAAAGAAACAGCTTGTCCCCACTATATAAATAATGCTGCCACAAGTGGGTAGTCAACCAAGCACCTCCCATGGGCCATGTACCATAAAACGCTTTATCCACCGGACCGGTGGCACGCCATATATCTGTATTGTGATGAGCCACCCATCCGTTGCATCCATACATAGTCCGTGCCGTTTCCCTGCCGGTAACTGATAATTCTTTCACCATTTCGAACAAGGGCTGGTGGGTTTCACTCAGATTGGTCACTTCAGCCGGCCAATAATTCATTTCCGTATTAATATTGATGGTATATTTTCCATCCCATGGAGCAGCCAGTTTATTATTCCATATACCTTGCAAATTGGCAGGCTGACCTCCCGGCTGGGAGGAGGAAATAAGCAAATAACGTCCATACTGAAAAAGCAACACCGCCAAAGAAACATCCTTACCCTCATTGAACAGTTCGATGCGTTTGACAGTTTCCAGCTTAGCCCGCTCACTGGTTCCCAAATCCAATCTTACACGGTCAAACTGCTCTTTATAAAGAGCTATATGCTCCTGTAAAACCTGACTATAAGGGCGTCCCAATGCCAGAGAAAGATATCCAGACGCTTTTTTACTCTCATTGCCACTTATATCGTGATAATTAATAAAATTCGTACCCGATGAAACATACAGAGTAACACTGTCCGCTCCTTCCACTGTAATGTTTTGGTCATCAATTTTCACCTTACCCCCATCCACATCAGCCTGCGTCTGTGTTTCCATACGAATCAATCCTTTCACTCCCTCATGATCCCTACCCTTTCCAGTCAGAACCAATTTTTTTCCTTTCCTGCTGACTTTATGTTCCAATGGCGACACATATCCGACCTTAAAATTCAGTTTCCCCGGCCGGTCTGCTGTCAAACGGACCACTATCACCTTATCAGGAAATGATGCAAAAACTTCACGTTGAAAAGTCACGCCATCCACTTTATAGCGAGTAGTAGCCACCGCACGTTCCAAATCCAGATCACGATAATAATCGGTTACCTTTTCATGTCCGGGAGTTTCTATAATCAAACTGCCGATTGTCTGATAGGGCATACCATGTTTCCCGGCATAAAAATTATCTTGAATCAAGTTTTGAGCCTCCATGTTTTTTCCGGCAAAAATCAGTTCACGCACTTGGGGCAGACTTTTCAATGCTTCCGGCCTGTCATTCCGGTAAGGACTGCCTCCCCACATGGTTTCATCGTTTAGTTGAAGTTCTTCACGGGCCGTTCCGCCATATACCATCGCTCCCATCCGGGAATTGCCGACCGGAAGCGCTTCCACCCACGTTCCGGCAGGTTGCTTATACCACAATTTCAGATCACCCGCCTGAATAGATAACGAAAAAGACAATAAAATGCCTGCTAATAATGAATAAGTTTTCATGGTCAATAGATATTGTATAATGTACAAATATAATTCTATTAACCATACAAACGAAAAGACAGAGGCATTTTATTGTCTAAAAAACAATTATGATAAAGAAAAGACCAAATATTACAACTCCTCCCTATCTGATAATCATATTCCTATTCAGCATCCACTCTGAGAGGTTCTTCTTTTCCATATCTACTTGGACTCACTTTAAAATGTTTCTTGAATACTTCACGGAAATATTTACCATCACAAAAGCCAGTCATTTCTGCCACTTCTGATACGGACTTTCCACCCTCTTTCAACAATTCCGCCGCACGGTTTAAGCGTATCAGCCGGATATAATCTGCCGGCGCCTGTCCTGTCAATGCTTTCAATTTATTATAAAAACTGGAGCGACTCATGTTTTGCAATGAACAAAGCGAATCTACAGTAAAATCAGGGTCATCCAAATTATCCTCCACGTTTTTACGCACCCCCGATATAAATTTCCAATCAAGGGCATTTAAACAATTTTTTCCTACCGGCTCTTCCAATATTTCTGCGGCCATATTCAAAGAGCCATATTTTTCGCGCAGCAATGCTCTATTTGCAAGCAGATTAGCAATTCTCGCTCTCAGGATTTTCAAATTAAAAGGTTTGGTAATATAATCGTCCGCCCCTACTTTCAACCCTTCCAGAATATTCCGTTCGTCCCCCAACGCCGTTAACAACAAAATGGGAATATGAGACGTTTCTATATCACCTTTTATAGTCACACACAATTCATCCCCTCCCATTTCGGGCATCATAATATCCGACAAGATAAGTTCCGGCCAAAACTCCTTCACAATGATGCATGCTTCTTTTCCATTACAACAAGCCTGCACATTATATATATCCGAAAGAGAATCTATCAGGTAAGTCCGCAATTCATCATTATCTTCCACTACTAAAATGCGTGGTAAAGCACCATTATCAACAATTTCAGAAGATTTCCCAGAATGATCTGCAACCGCAATCTCATCCATCCTTCCTTTCTTCATTTCCCGTTCAGGCTCAATCTGAATACATTTACGCAAATGTTCCCGCCCCTTTAAAAAAGTTACCTTTATAGTAGTACCCTGATGTTCCACACTTTTTACCTCTATTTCACCACCGTGCAGACGTATCAGTTTTCGTGTCAGCATGAGCCCGATGCCACTCCCTGTGATTTTCGAATTAATAGCGTTTACTCCACGAAAATGCATCTTGAACAATTTATTATGTTCTTTAGATGATATTCCGATACCTGTATCTTTCACTTCCAGTTTCCAAGTATCCTTATTCTCCTGCACCGAAACACGAACCATACCATATTCAGGTGTATATTTCATCGCATTCGAGATCAGATTTTTCAAAATAGAATCCATCTTCTCTTTATCAAACCATACTTCCAGTCCTTCCTCCACATTACAGTCGCAGGTAAAATCCAAATGTTTAAAAGCAGCATAAGAACGGAAAGTATCACAAACATCCTGTAAATAAGATTTCAAGTCATATTGAGCAATAAACAACTCAGAAGAATAAACATCCGTCCGTTCAAAATTTATCAAATTAGTAGTCAGCCGCAACAGTACATCTACATTCCTTAAGGCAATCTTCATCCTTTTCTTTCCACGGTCACTAAAACTTTCTTTCTCAAACAATTCCTCCAAAGGGGCTTTTATCAATGTAAGCGGTGTACGGATATCATGAGCCGTATTGATAAAAAAGCGAGTTTTCTCATCTGATATTTTTTTTTGCTTCTTTAAATTCAAGACACGATAAATAATAACAAATAGGGATAACGCAAGAATCACATACCCTAATATAGCCCAAAAACTCAACCACAAAGGACGGGCTATCATAATTGTCAGTACACGTTCTTCAAAAACCAATTGTTGTTCCTCTTTGGAAACAGCCCGGATGCGCAACGTGTATTTACCGGGATCCAAACTTGTATAACGTATGAGATTAGAAGTTCCCGGCTGGCTCCATTCATTGTAAAATCCATCCAATTTCCATGAAAACAACACATTAGAGGGATAATCATAATTAATAGAAGATAATACCAAAGAAAAAGTATTCTGATCATAATTCAGCTTTAAGACCTGCGTTTCATTTATATCTTTTTCCAATGGAGAATCTTCATCTCCAGGATAAACCGGCTGATAAGATATCTGAAAATCGCTTAATATCATTTTTTTGTAAGCATAAGTAGGGAATCTCAATTTTTCCGGAAATTCAACAGCACCATCCGTACTCCCCAGAACAAAACCTCCATTCCTGCATAATGTACCGGAAGACGGATTAAAACATGCCGACAAAAGTCCCTGCTCGCTGGTCCGATTGTGAAAAGTTTTATCTTTTATCTGAAAACTAGTAATTCCATCCTCCGTACTCATAATGATACATCCATCCATTTCAGGTAAAATGGTATATATATTATTAGAAACCAATGCACAATTACCTGTATAATAATGTACAAAATTTTTATTACGATGATCATAAGTCAGTACTCCCGAACCATTCGTTCCTATATATAACAACCCATCAGCCGACTGATACAGTGTATTGATATAGCTAGACTCTACAGGCATTGCGATATATTGATAATCGCCGGAATCTCTATCCAGCAGATAAAGCCCTGCAACTGTACCAATCCACATGTGGCGACTATCTTTTTCCGCAATAGCGGTTATCGAGCTTACCCCCGGATACAAACGGACACTATTATCCTTTAGATCAAAGCACTTCAAATTATAGAATCCTCCCGACCATATATATCCCTGCGAATCCTTTATCATACCACGAATATATTTATCCGGCTGCATATTTATAGAAGTAAGCAAAAAAGGAGAGAAATATTCTACAGACAAACTCTCTTTATTAATTTTATACAAACCGGAGGTATATCCCCCCGCCCATATTATTCCAGGAGAAACCTCACATAAAGTAATGAAAATATGATTTTTATCCTTCAAATGATGATCAGTAGAGCTTAAAAACGAGTGCCACTTTTTAGTTTGTCTGTTATAAAGGCTGATTCCGTTACTGGTTCCAAACCACAAATCTCCATCACTATCCTCAATGACAGAATGTACCTGGTCGTTTACCAACGACTGCTGGTTCCCAATAGAATGTTTTATCCAATAATAATTTTTATACCGATTATCCACTATCGTAACTCCTGTCGGATAATTAGCCAGCCAAATACGTTTTTCTTCATCAATATAAACAACATTAATATTGTTTCCGTTCATTGTATTATTGCTTTCATAATCAGCAGTAATATAAGGATGTGTAACACATGTATTCACATCCACTTTATGTATTCCCATCCCTTCCGTAGCAATCAGCAGTTCTTTCTCATTCAAAGGACAGATTCTGGTAATATTTACATCACTCAAATCAATAGAGGAACGGACAATCTGGCGAGTGTTCATATCAAAAGCAAAAATACCTTCCTCAAAGGTTCCGACAAATAATTTTTGAGATGCCGAATGAAAATACAATTCATTCACTTGTGAACTGATATCACACAAAGATTCTATCGGAATAACTCTCAATGCATTATTTTTCAATTCCGTAAAGCGTATTCCCCTTTCAGTCGCAATGAAAAAATGGCTGCTATCTACTTGTTCTACCATTTGTACATTTCCATGCATCACGTTAGCTACCTTACGGATACCAGTATCCTTTATATTATAAAGTACAATAGAGTCCTTGCCGCACAACCATATATTATCACTATGATCCATATACCCACACGTAACCCCTTCTGAGGCATCGGACAATTTATACACTACCTTGAACCGGTCATATAATTCATCATAGTAAAAGACACCTCCTTTCTTGCTAATCACCCATAAACACCCCTCATCTCCTTTATATAACCACCCAAGATAAATAGAGGAGGTCAAACTTTTACTTTCATCCAGCAACTTATAGTGCCTTATTTCCTTACCATCATAGCGGTCCATGCCCTCATTAGTCAAAAACCACATATACCCTTTAGAATCTTTCTGGATATCAAATATCCTACGGTTACTGAGTCCATCCTCTATCCCTATATATTTATATGTCTGCGCAAAAGAGATTAAAGGAATAAACATCAATACGAAACTAATGTTTTTCATTTCAAAAATGTGCGTGTGTTATCTACAAATATCTACGTTAATGTAATAGACTACAAAATTAATAAAGAATTACATCAAAACAAAAAAAACAGATATTTTTCACAAGCTATTTTTTATATAACTCTCTTATTTCTACTATAAAGGACCATAATTCCTATTTTCTATCCTTAAAAAGAACAAGGGAAATACCTATATGATATTTTACATATTGTAACCGATTTTATTCATAAAACAAGCTATCAACCAACATAATCATTTCGTTTTGCGATTTATCAAAGCTTCACGACATACCAGTTCTTTATGAATCTGATACAGACGAATGTTCAATAACCCTGACATACTTCGCAGAAACGCTATATCCCGCTTCACTTCAAACAAATAAAAAAGCCCTGATTCCGTTAAGAATCAGAGCTTTTCCTAATTTTGCTTTCTTGAGAAGCGGTGCGTACGGGACTCGAATTCAAAATATAATCCACTATGTACCAATATCTTAATCAGTCGTTTTTTTTTAAGTCCAACGTTTAATCCAACGTGCAAAGTTCGTTGTTCTACTTAATTTTGATAAGTTAATTGGAACAATGCAAATGTAGTTTTTTATTTTGTAATAAGCAAACTATCTGTAAGCTTACAGAAAAATTTCCTTGATTTTTTTACTACCTATGGCATATGTTTTCCGCAAAGGTGGTTTTATTCATGATATACCATTACCCAAAACGAGTTTTGAATAGACGTGTGTCGGCTACCGAGTAGCCAGAGAAAAGGGCATTGCCTCACATCTAAACGAAATTTGGACTGATGATGTAATACCCCTTTCTTTTGTGCCTATACCCAGGAGACTTTTACGGGTTCTCAGATGATTTTCTTTTTTCTGCTGTTTTTGGATCTAGAAATGGAAAATAAATGCTGGGGCAATTCGCCACATGAATGAAGCAAGCGATTACACACAACTATCAAATCGGGAAGAATGCCTGTTTCCGTCCGGCTAAACAAGTTCCGTCAGATTGGAAACAGTCATACATCCCTTGTCGGGGAAACCTTTTTACGCTTCCAGCGATGTCATTTTACTTCTGATGATTTCCTCTTTTAACGGATCTCCTTCTGAAGTTTTTTCTATCCAATCTGCTTGTGTTTTTGTTTACCTTCATCTTGTGCTTTTCAGTGAAACCACATCAGGTAGTCATTTTCATTTTGGACACAAAGGTAATTCCAGCACAGGCTATATTTTACAACTATTCAGTGGATGATTTCATTAATAGAAAATGTACTGATAGCAAAATTATTTAATCAGATGATACTTTACATCGTCAAAAAACTCAGAGTCAAGTTTGTGATTGTTATTGTAGAAGAATCTAACAGATATGTCTGATTTTATCAGTTTTGAGTTGACAGAATTCAGATAATGTTTAAGTTTGCCGAGTTCGGAGAGCAGCCACCAATGTCGATCACTCATCCAAAGACACAGGAATGGACAACTGCGAGAACCTACATTTGGTTTACACATATTTGAACTGCAGAGATCATCATCTTTCCCAACTTTAAATTCAATACATTCATACTCTGTATCGTTCTTTGGAATCTTATTTTTTCTATGTTTAGTAAGTTCTGCCTGAAATCCCTTGCAACGGTCTTTATGCACTTCCATGTTTGCTAGAATTTCAGCATTCAAGAAAATATCGAGATGTATCAATTCATGAATAGGCTGATCTGTCAGATCCTTTTCATTAGTAGTATCATAGTCAACATCCAACTCATACCGTTCAGTTATCAGATGAGAAATCCAATGGTATCGTGAAACTGAACTCATCTGCGAGCGATTTTGTTTCAGCAAGAAATAATCTATTCTGTCATTTGCCAAGTCAAGTAAATCCGCCAAACGTATGAGAATCATCATATACTTCAAGCTAACTAATTCTTCCTTCGCTGATGATTTCATTTCATATACATCTGTTGTATCCCATCCGTGACTATCGGATATGGTAGCTATTGTTTCTGTTTCAAGTTCTGAAAGGAAAGATAACATACCCTCTTGCCAATGACGGATAAACTTTGCACTTTCATAAGCGTGAGGTGCACGAACACGGTTTTCAAAGAAGTCAAAAATATCTTGAAATGCCTCAATCAAAGACAATCCCATTTCTTTTCTAATCTGATGAATCTCGCTCATTGTGAATTTATCCGATTTATAGGCATGGTCAATTTTTTCGTTGAATGCCAACATACGTTTGAGCCACTTGCTGATTAATAGCTCTGACTTGGTGTTAGAATCATTAAATGAGGCTACATTTGGATGTATAACCATGCTTATGTCATGTAGATAACAAGCATTGAAGAGCAAGAAGAAATCATTAGCTTTCAAATTTAAAAAATCCACATTATTCACGAGTCTAACTACATTCTTTATTAGGTTGATGGCATGTTCGTGATTGTGTAATGTGTAAGCATTCAAGAATTTAGAACCGTTATGCCAAAGACTTTTAACCAGTCGATGTGTCTGTATTAATCGGTCTATTTCTTCAGGTTTCTGAATCTTCTGCCGGTAAATGCCGAGTCCTTCAAGAATTCCGAGATCTATATCCATCTTCTCGTTCAAATCCGTTGAATCAAGAGTTCTCACAAACTCAAAGAAATCGCAAACTTTCAAGCGATAATTCCGGAGCATTGAAATAATCCTTAATTCATAGTATTTTATCGGCTTAATATCAGTCCTCAAAATAGAGAGGTTATCTCCTGATTGAATGTTGCAAGCATATGAAAAAATACAATTCAAAATCTTTCGCTTGAAGTTTTCTGAATTTCTAAAAACAAACTCGCACCATGAAGGGAATTCTGTTTTCAAATTAGGGTAGGAATGCCCTGAATTAGACACTCCTGTGATGGGATTTAGGAATGGAAACAATTTCCATACATCATCAGTTGCATAAGACGTATGCTTGATAGCCTCAATAAATCTTTCAGAATTACGGAAAGGACGTACACTTCGCACAACACGCGAAAGGGATTCATATTCGCTTACAGTGACAACAGCTGTACAGCATAGCATCGAACTGATATTATGGTAATACAAATATTTATCAGACCTATGAATTTTACAATTATATCTTGAAAGTGCGATATCATATTGCTGAATTTTCTTGCAAAAGTCATATTTTTCTTCTTGTGGCATGTCACTTAAAATCAGTTCAAACTCAGATTTGAATATTTCCTCCTCAAAAATTTCGAAAATATAATTAATTAATTCTTTTGAGGGTTTTCTTTGTGATGTTATCTCCTCAATTCTAAATTTCTTGAAAAAATCAGATTTCAATTCTTCATCATATTTCCCATTCAAAAGGATCTGCAATCTTCTTTGCCTAAAGAGGAAATATCGCTTGTATCGTCTGAGCCACTTAAGTCGTTCTTCTCCATAGGAGTTATCTTTCAAACTGTTTTTCTTCGAGAGTAGTTTCTTGATTTCAGTGTCAACAACTGTCTGTAAAGCAGTTAACTTTTTCAGCGCAACGTTGTCATCAACTTCATCAATGTTCCCCTTTATCCATCCTCCCATCGAAACTGGTCGTTGAACCAAAAATAGTCC
>OMDF01000614.1_pt1 | contig 20093 bp, 18 predicted proteins | sample 1673631 | NCBI WGS metagenome assembly OMDF01 (sample SAMEA103958117, study PRJEB25191) | human gut metagenome | biome: human-associated habitat [ENVO:00009003]; feature: intestine environment [ENVO:2100002]; material: feces | place: Germany | collected 2013/2015 | reverse complement strand
TCTGCCGCACCTCGCTCGCCGTATCGGCACTTAGAATTATGCGGTATTGCCCTATGTTTTCCCGCGCCGGACAGGGCCGGTACGGGGGTATTTTGATTTGACCTTTTAACATTATAAGGCATAAATGTGGAAAAATAAAGAACAACCGGTGGTCAAAACAGGTAAAATGTGTAGAATTGCGCAAAATTATGAGCATGGCCGCGCCCTGCCCTTGCACGCAGTGCGCTGGTTGGGTATAATGATAGACAGTCAAAATATTCCGTTAAGGAGAATGAGTACAAATGAAATTAGGTATCGGTGGATAATCGGCCTTTTCATATCTCAATACACCTTCATAAAGCTCAATATTTCCCATATTTACGAACTTTTCCGTTACATAAATCCATTCATCTACATATACTTTCATGACAAATTGGTGCGGAATTGGTGCGGAGTGTGGGAAGCAACATTCGGGAAGCGGGTTCATCACGACAGATTATTTGTTAAAAATGAAAGCTGCAAGGAGATTAACACTGTGAACCATTTACTATCCTGTGAATTCAATATCGACACTGCTTGTGTCGAGTTAAAATATGCCGATGGCAGCATGATTTCCATTGATACCATTGCCGTGGAGAACGAAGTGGCCGACAATATGTATGAACGCTCCGAGCTGGACTGGCTGATTTTTAACGCTCCGGCTGAGTATGCAGATCTGGTGCTGAACGGCGATCCCGTGAAGTATCTGAAAACCGTGACTGTATACAAGCCATTTGAAAATTAACAGATGAAACAAGGCGGGTAAGCACACAAAAATGCTTACCCGTCATTTTTATTGTCTCTGTACAAGATAATTACAGGTTTTTATTTGCTGTTTACACAGAAACAATATCAGCTCTTCTCATTATTCATATCCATTGTACTGTATTTCTTCTCTTGACACGAGAAGAGGCCACCTTTAGGTGACCTCTTCCGAGAGCCCTTTAGAAGGAAAACACTTCTGCGGCTTCTGTTTAAAAAAGTTTTTTCTGAATGGCCTCGGTAATAGTCTGCTCCTCCAGACTCCTGCGGGTCAGAAGTCCAGAAATCCAGCATACCCCCATTACTAAAACAACTGCCAGGACAATGTTGCCCACTGGCAGACAGAAGGGAAGTTGGAATGCTCGTCGGATAGCATAGTATTCCAGGGCCAACACGCCCATTCCAAAAGGTAAACTCCAGCACAGCGCTTTGATTCCGTAGAAAAGACTTTCCAGCCAAATCATCTTACGGAAATCCACGGGTGTGATTCCTACGCTGCGGAGAATTCCATATTCCCGAGCACGCAGTTCCATTCCCGTAGAGAGGCTATTGTGAATATTGGCCATACATACCAGACATAGCAGCAGAACAAACCCGGTACATAAGATTTGTAGAAGCATTCCAAACCGCTGAAGGCCACCCATGGCAAGGGAATTGTAGTTTGCACTGATCACCCCTTGGGGTAGGCCATAGCTGTTGTTTAGGGACCATTCCTCCAATCCGCTGGTTAGGGCGGAAATACTTTCAGGGTGAATGTACTGCACCTGCCAGTAGTATGCACCGCTTCTGCCCAGGTCTGCCTGCCGATTCAGGAATGCTTGGAATACACTGCGACTGGTCACCAACTGTAAAGTAAGGCTTTCCACGGTGTTGGAGGTGACCGTGTTTCCGGAATAAGGGAAATCCTCCGCCAGTGCTGCTACGTGCCAAGTGTCTGCAAACCCGTTCTCTTGTGCAAACTCCATAGAAAATCCAGGTTGTAGATTCAGAGCATTTTTCAGCTGAGTGTAGCTGCCTGCATTATACAGATAGGTGCTGGTGATCATAACACAATCCAGATAATCCGAATTCAAGGAAACTTCCTTGCCTGCCCAGTCGGAAAACTCCTGGCCATCCATGACCAGCAAGGTGGGATAGACGGTGACATTTTGGCCGTCCTCAGAAGTATAATCCTGTTCATCTAAGAGACCGCTCTGGTTTTGAAACCATTTTATTGCGTCTTGGCTCATATCCGCCCAATTCAAAGTGAAGCTGCCCATCTCTCCAGCCTGCAAACCTCCGACCAACCGTACTTCCCCTGTTCCAGCCAGAGCTTTCAGATCATCCGTATAGGTAGCGGTATCCAAGGAAGGATCGTTGAAGGTGATGGTCGCCGTTGCTAAGGGACTGTCTGTCCCGTAACGCACTCCCATGGCACGGTCCACATAATAAGAAAGTCCGGTGCCAGCCAGCAGCATAATTACGCTGAGCGCCAGGGAAAATACAATTGCTCGATACCGTCCCCGGTTTCGCTTACAATTTTTGAGGGCCAAAATTCCAGGAAAGCCGAAAATCTTTCCAGTCAGTTTTCCTGTTTTTACATCATTGGAATGAAATTGAACCTGACCTTCTCCTTGGATGGCATCCATGGGCGTGATCCTGCTGGCTTTCAAGGCCGGTTGCAGTGCACTGAATGCCAGAGTCAAGGCTGCCAGCAGGGCTGCAGCGGCCAGGGGAAGAGGCCGTACCGAAAGATAAAGAGGCTGAGAAAATTGAAACAGTTCCTGTACCTGACTATTCAGGAAAACCAGTGTAATCGCCATTCCTCCACAGCCTGCAATCAGGCCCAAAGGGATGCCAATCAATCCCAGAATAAAGGCTTCATACAAGACGGACTGCCGCTTCTGCGCCCGGGTAGCCCCCACACTGGCCAATATTCCCAGCATTTGTGTGCGCTCCGTCATACTGATGGCAAAGGCGTTTCGAGCCAGAGACACAGCACCCACCAGAATAATGAGAAGTGTTACCGCCATCAAACCGTAAAAGGCAGGCAATAGAAGGCTGCCCGGATAATCTATGCCATAATAAAGCAAGAGCTGCCGGTTTAGATCGATGGTCCCCACGCCTCCAGCATCGACAGGCAAGTCTGCCTGCCATTTCTGGATACTTTCCAGCAGGTCATACAGTTCTCGCCCCAGCGAACTGACAGTATAATAAGCGCACCACAATCCATCCGGGGGGATCTGATCCTCCAGAACTGTAAAGCATGGTTCCCAGGCGAACACATTTTGATCATCAAAACCGCCTGGGTCCACAATAGCTGTAATCGTGAACTGTTTTTCCCCCACAGAACGGAGCATATAGCTGTCCGATAATCCCATGATTCCCGGGCCGCTGGTTTGCCGATAGATCATTTCCCCTGCGGAATCCACCCCCTGTGGGGTCCATACTCGTAACAAATCCAAAGAGACTTGGTCTCCAATCTTCCAACCGGTCTTTTTGGCGAGAGTCTGAGAAATGGCCAGTTCGTTCTCTGTGGAAGGAAGATTTCCTTCCAGACACTCTACCCTCAAAAGCTGGTAAAATGACTGGTTTACTCCATAGAGAGCGGCCCCCCACCTATTGCTGTCGTCCAGGGGAGACACTCCCCAACTGGCTGCCAGGCCCAGTTGGTCAATCCTGTCATCCTGGGACAGATTTTCTACCACCTGTTCTCCAGTCTCAAAGGCTCTGCCATGCCAGGTGCCGTTGTCCTGTGCTGCCTGTCGGTACAGAAGATTCAAAAAGGAATCAGCCCCCGCAAAAACTGCCGTGAGCATGGTCACCGATAAAACCACACCCACCAGAGTCACAAGGGTACGACGGGGATTAGCCCGCATCTGAGCGAGAGTCAAAGTGTGCACAATATTTTTCATGGCCGCACCGCCTCGTCCTGAGCAATATGCCCATCCTCCACAGTAATGAGTCGGTCTGCCTGACAGGCAATCCGTTCATCGTGGGTAATGACCAATAATGTCTGACCTTTTTTCTCATGAAAATAACGCAGCAAAGCCATCACTTCAGCACTGTTTTTGCTGTCCAGGTTGCCGGTAGGCTCATCTGCCAACAGAAGGGCAGGGCTGGTAATCAGGGCCCGGCCAATGCTGACCCTCTGCTGCTGACCGCCGGAAAGCTGATGGGGCAGATGGTTCATCCGATCCTGGATGCCCAGAATTTGGGCCAGCTGTTCCAACTGGTTTTTGTTGACATTGCGTCCATCCAACAGCAAAGGTAAGGTCAGGTTTTCCCGTACATTGAGCACAGGAAGTAGATTGTAAAACTGATACACCAGACCTATCTGGCGCCGTCGAAAAATGGCCAGTGCGTTCTCGTCCAATTTGTAAAGATCGGTGCCCTGTAACCATACATGTCCGGCTGTGGGCTTGTCCACCCCTCCAAGCAGGTGCATGAGGGTGCTTTTTCCACTGCCAGACGGGCCCATAATGGCGACAAACTCCCCTTTTTCTACGGAGAATGACACATCATCCAGTGCCTTTACTTGGGCAGGACCTTCCCCATAATAACGGCTAAGGTGTTCCACACGCAGTAATTCCATATTTCCCTCCTGGTATCAAGACTGGGCAACGCCTTTGTTGCCCCCACATCTTGAGTATACTGGCTGTTTCTTTCCTCTTGATGACTGTCTGGGTGACAGTTTTGTCACACACTACCGGGATGTATGGGCAATTTGAGGATAAAACGAGCACCAGGGCCTGGGGTCTGATTTTCTGCCACCACACTGCCGCCTTGAGCTCGAACTAATTCTGCCGCCAAAGCCAAGCCGATACCAGCGCTGCCCGGAGCGGCATTACTGCCACGATAAAATCTCCGAAACAAATAGGGCATATCCAATTCCGGGATACCGGGGCCATTATCTTCCACTGTGATCCAAAGATTCAGTACATCCTTGCTCACGGAAATTTTTACCAAGCCTCCTTCCGGGGAATGCTCAGAAGCGTTTTTCACCAGGTTGGTTACAGCCTCTGCGGTCCATTTTTCATCCCCATCCCACAGGAGGTCTTGAGAGCACTCCACTTTTAAAGTCTGGCCACGCAGTTCCAGGGCCACCCTTACCGGAGCAGTAGCTCTATCCAGCAAAGATGGCAGTGAAACGGTTTTTCGTTCCAGTTCCAGGCACCCGGCATCCAACCGGGACAAGGTCAAAAGTCTCTCCAGTAACCATTGCATTCGTTCCAGCTGTGCAGTAAGCTGCCCGGTAAATTCCTGGCGCTTTTCCAGCGGTAGGTCTGGTCGTGCCAGCAAGTCCGCCATAACCAGCATTCCGGTAAGAGGGGTGCGCAGTTGATGGGAAATATTGCCCAGAAGCTGCTGCAAAAATTCCTTGTCATGAGCCAGCTGGGCACTTTGCTGACGCAGGGTAACGGTAATCTTGTGCAGATCGTTCTTCAGAAGGCTCAGTTCTCCTTCCCGATTGTCACGAATATCCAGAAGTTCCCCGCCTGCATATACCGAAGCCAGGTATTCTCCTAATTCCTGCAGCTTTTTATACCGGCTCCATGTTGTGCTCATCCAGAGCAGTGTGGTGAGAAGAACGGACCCGCTCCCTGTCAGTGCTACCCAGGGGCCACCCAAAAAGCCACAGAGCAGCCCTGAAACCAAAGTCAGAGCCATGCTGAGGGCGATAGGCAGATATAATTCCTTATTTCTTGTCATGGCCATCTACCTCCAGCCGATAGCCCATTCCACGTACAGTGGAAATGAGAGGGTGTCCTGGCATTTCCAGCTTGTCACGCAGTCGCTTGATATACACAGACAAGGTGTTGTCATTGACAAAATTTCCTGCCACATCCCAGATTCCTTCCAACAGTTGCCCCCGGGTGAGAGTCTGTCCAGGATGAGACAGAAAAGTAAGCAGTAATCGGTATTCCAGAGCGGTAAGCAAGATGGGAGTTCCGTTACGGGTCACTTGGCCTTTCTGTGTATCTACCGCCAGTTCCCCCAACCGAACCAACTGCTCTCGCTCTCCGGCCGCTCTGCGTAGTACGGCCCGGATGCGGCTGGCCACTTCCCGCAACCGAAAGGGTTTAACGATATAATCGTCAGCCCCCATATCCAGGCCCAGTACTACGCTTCCCTCATCCCCTCTTGCAGTGGCAAAAATCACCGGAATATTCCTGCTTTTAGCAGCAGCACACAGATCGTAGCCGCTACCATCAGGCAAACCGACATCCACCAATAGCAGCTGGTATTCTCCAGTCTCTAAGGCGTTTCTCCCTTGCGCCAGAGTGCCCTTGCAAGTGACACTCCACCCCTCCTGTTCCAGAGAATACGCCAGCCCGGCTGCAATAGTGGAGTCATCTTCAATCAACAATATCCGAACCATTGGGATGATTTCCTCACTTCAAATGTTTAATGTGCCATATTATTTTATCACGGAATAGTACTCTGTGCGTGACTGATCTGTCATCTGATATGTAGTCTTCCTGGTAAATACATTGTTTCTGACAACTTTGTCACCTTCCAAGTCATCGAATAGAAAGAAATGCCTCCTATCTTATATGTCAAGAGAGTTTAGGAGGCTGGCCATGAAAGAGTTCAAACATCTTCCCGGTCTGGATTTGATTCGGGTATTCGGAATCTTGGTGGTAGTATTCTATCATTATCAGGTAGAAACCGCCGTTCGGGGACTATGTCCAGCAGATTTTCTTCCCGCTATGGAGCCGCTGGTCCAAGTGGCGGTATACACCATGACTCTCCTTTCTGGATCTTGCTTGTGCTGGCAGGAAAAAAGCCGCAGCTGGTCCATGAAGCGCTATCTTTGGGGACGTTTTCTGGCCATTTACCCTCTTTTCTGGCTTTGCTTTTTTCCCATTTTTATTTACAGCGATATTATATGTGGCAACAATGAAGGCGTAGCTCCGTGGAAACTGCTTCTCTCTATAGTGGGAGTAGATGGATATTTTCAGTCTTTCACGCCTACGTTTTACAAAATTGGAGAGTGGTATTTGGGTTGTATTCTGTTCCTTTACGCTGTTTTTCCTGTACTTTGGCGCATGATTCGACGCCGGGGAGTTGTTCTCGCCGCCGTAGGAGCTCTCTTTGCCTGGTTGGCTTGTTGTTTTGTGGAAAATCCGGGGCAGCTTTATCCCACATTGATTGGCCAGCTGCCGTTGTTTTTCATGGGGATCTTTTTGGGCGGGTGTCTCCCATCCCTTTGGATTCCAGGAATTTTAGCAGGAATGACCACTTTGGTACTGTATGGCCTTGGGTGTCCTGAATATTGGATTGTAACCGCAGCCAGTATTGGAGTGTTTGTAATGGTGTTTTATTTAGGGCAGTTACTCCTGTTTTGTGGTCCGTTTCTTCAAAAGGCTTTGCATTGGTTATCCCGTCGCTGTTTTGGAGTCTTCCTTGTACATCACTTGGCTATTACCTTGGTGATAGTCCCCGTTCTTGTCAACCACCGTGTAACGCCTCTCTACTGGGTTGGCGGGCTGTTACTTTTAACAGTAGGCAGCTTCGTGATTTCCTTTTTGTTGGATGGATTAAGCAGAAGCATCATAAAGTTCCTCGCCGAAAGGGTTGTCACATAATTTACGCATAAATCTTTGTGCCAATGTGACTTTCCGGTGTCATGAATAATATAAAATCCCGCAGAATTCATCCTTATACCGGGTTGAAATCTGCGGGATTTTTTATGTTTTCTGAAGTCGTAAAATATACAATACGGGGAAGGTTTGTATATACACCAAAAAACAAAAACAAGGGTATCAAAAGTGTCCCCATTAGTTCCGGGTTCCGGTGGGGCAAGAAGTATCCTGATTAGTCCTTTTCCCCCTTGGATTTCTCACGGCTCTTGTAGACATTGTACTGGTTCTTGCACCGTGGACTGCAAAAAGCGGCGTTGGACCGGCTGCCCAAAAACACCTTATGGCAATGCTTGCACAGGCGCAGGGGCTGCTCATCGTCCACCAGCATGAAGCTGAACATCATCTGGATACCCAGCAGCAGGGAATGGAAATCCCAGTAAATGGTAGGCTTATCCAGCAGCTCGATGTGGTAGCTGGGAGCGATCCCGCCAAATGCGGCCATAGCCTTACGATTCAATCCCCGTTCGTCCTCGCTCATGAAGTCATAGTCATTGTAGTAGAAAAAGGCGTTGGTCAAGGTAAAGGCCCAGTCTTTGAACTGCTGGGCAACCCAGTCGTAAGGTTCCGCATATTCCCGCTGGAAGCTCATGGTCTTGGCCATCGGTTCGTCCATGAAGGTCATGGTCAGGGCGATCATGGCCCGATCTCCAGATACATTCCATATGGATTCAATGCCCTTCTTCACCACATCCAGCTGGTCGAAGGGGTAAAAGAGGGACAGATATTGGTCTGTCGCCATGGATTCTTCCTTGATGAAATGGTTTTTCGGCAGGTACACCGCCTCGTAGTCCATAAAAGTCGGTGTGGTAGGCAGAGCGGTCATCAGCCCCAGCAGGCCGTACCGGGTGACAAACTCCATCACCGCCTTTTCCACTTCTGCCTCTGGCTTACGCCCCATCAGCAGCATCCCCACATTCAGTGCATCCAACACAATGTTCGGGACCTCTTTCAGCGGATTGTAGACATCCGGCTTTGCGTTTTTGCCGGGGGTGATGTACCGCTTGCCATCTTCCGCTGTTTTCAGCTCATAATGATCGTAGCGCACCCAATGAGAACGGGATTGTTCAAATAGATTCTTCATTATGCGTGCCCTTTCTGTTTCATCGCCCCTGCCATCAGGGGCGTTTTTTCTTTTTTCTACGCTTGGTCTTGTTCTCCCGCCGAATCACGGCGTCCTTGCCCTGTTTCTTTGCGATTTTCGAGTATTCCTCCAGAAACCGACGCTCCCGCAAGGTCAGGCCATTTTCCGGCTTGCTGCACAAATGGTCATACATCTGGCGCTGCAATTTTTTACGGATGGTTTTCCTCAGCTTGCGGATATTGCGGTCAGACTGCCCACGAATGGCAGCAAGCTGGGTGGTGCTGTACAGCCGCAAAGAGAGAAAATACAGAACTTCCTTATGTTCCTCACTCAGTTCCTCCACCATGCGGGATATAAAGGTGTCAGCGGTCAGGTTGTGCATCTCATAGGGGCAGTCAAACAGGATGTCCAGAAAGTTTCCGGCCATCAGCTGCCGGTATGCGGGATTGTTCATCCAGTGGGGAATGAGTTTCGGTTCAGGCACCGCCTGATATTCCAGCGGCACATCCCCACGGAGGTTTTCATGGTCCCGTTCCCGGCGCTCCCGGTTCCGGTCCAGCTTGTTCCATTCCTCCACCACGGCCTGGAAATCCTTCTCCGTGCGGGCCGCTTCCTCCAGCCGCCGCACAGCTTCCGCCCGAATCTCCCGTTTCAGCCGCTTATCGCTGACCGGGGCGGCTTCTTCTTCCTCGTTTTCCAGCTCCGCTTCATAGTCGATGGGATGCTCGTCCTGCTCCAGCTCATTTTCCAGCTCAGCCAGACGTTCTTCCGCAAGCGCCTGTTCCAGCGTTTCCTCCGCCCCAGCGCCTGTCCCATCGTCCCATTCGGTGAAGCCATCTTCGGTATCCAGAAGCTCATCAGCTGTGAGATACGCCATGACTCCACCCCCTTCAAAAATTTTTTATGATTTTTCAAAAAATGGTTCCGTTTTACACCCGGGATTTCTCCTATTAGTGAAAGGATAATCTGAAAGCAGATTACTTTTTTCGGAACTACGCCAATATTATACAACAGCTGCGCCGGAAGCGCAAGAAAGAGAGGTTCTATGAAAAAAACGGCATCCAATCATTTTTCAGCGGGGAGGGAGCGAAAATGACGCTGTTTGAGCTGGTGAAGCAAACGATTCAAGTGCGGGATGCAGCGGAACATTACGGCTTGCAGGTCAATCACAGTGGGATGTGCCGCTGTCCATTCCACGAGGACCGGCATCCCAGCATGAAGCTGAACGAGAGGTACTTTTACTGCTTCGGCTGTGGGGCCACCGGCGATGTGATCGACCTTGTGGCAAGGCTATTTGACTTGAGCAGCTTCGAGGCGGCACAAAAACTGGCCCAGAACTTCGGGATTGACCCGGATAAGCCTCCGGCGGCCATCGCTCTGCCCAAGCCGAAACGCCCCCTGCTGACGGCATACCGGCAGGAGGAAATGCGCTGCCTTCGAGTGCTGTGCGATTATCTGCATCTTTTAGAACGCTGGAAGGTACAGTATGCGCCCAAGGTGCCGGAAGATGCTTTGGATGACCGGTTTGTGGAAGCCTGCCAGATGCTGGACTATGTGGAGTATCTGGCGGATTTGCTCATTGCCGCCGAACTGGAACAACGGATAAGAATCGTAGAAATGTTGAACAAAGAGGAACTGATTGCCAGCTTGGAGGAGCGGCTGGAACGACAAAAGAAGGAGGAAACGCCCTATGAAGAAAAACAATCCGCCTGACGGAGTGCCCGTCTGGTTTGATGGAAAAAACATCAACGAAGCCCTGTTTTGTGATGAGTTCTTGCAGACGCACAAGATTCTCTTCACAAACGGGGCTTTTTTCACGCCCGAGGGCCGTGTGACCGATGAGCTGCCCCTGCGGGGAGAGATTTTTGAGGAGCTGAAATGCTGTGCGGTCAGCAATATCCCCCGCAAAATCAGCAACATTGTGGAGCTGATGAAGCTGGCGGCGCTGGTGGAGGATTTTCCACCGAAGGCGGACCGGATTCACCTCTCCAACGGGACGCTTTTTCTGGACGGAAAATTTGTGGAGGGAAAATCTGAAATCGTCCGCAACCGGTTCCCCGTGGCCTACAACCCCAACGCCCCGAAACCCGTCCTCTGGCTGCAATTTCTGGACGGCCTGCTCTATCCGGAGGACATCCCCACCTTGCAGGAATACATCGGCTACTGCCTGATCCCCAGCAACAAGGGTCAGCGGATGATGGTCATCAAAGGCAACGGCGGTGAAGGCAAGAGTCAGATCGGCGCTGTGCTGGGAACTTTGTTCGGCTCCAACATGAAGGATGGCAGCATCGGGAAAATATCCGAGAACCGATTTGCCCGTGCCGACCTGGAGCATATCCTTCTGTGTGTGGATGACGATATGCGGATGGAAGCCCTGCGCCAGACCAACTATGTAAAATCCATCGTCACCGCCCAGGGCAAGATGGATTTGGAGCGCAAGGGCAAGCAGAGCTATCAGGGATGGATGTGCGCCCGGCTGCTGGCCTTCTCTAACGGCGATTTGCAGGCACTGTTTGACAGGAGCGACGGGTTCTACCGCCGCCAGCTGGTGCTGACCACAAAAGATAAGCCTGCTGGCCGTGTGGATGATCCCGACCTGGCCGAGAAAATGAAGGCCGAGGTGGAGGGCATCCTGCTGTGGGCCTGTGAGGGCTTGCAGAGGCTGGCTGCCAACAACTTCAAGTTTACCGAGAGCCAGCGTACCAAAGACAACCGGGAAGCTGTCAAACGGGACAATAATAATATTTTTGATTTTCTGGAATCCGAGGGATATATTCGGCTGAAAGCAGACAGCACCATCAGTTCTAAAGAACTGTATGAGATTTACCAGATGTGGTGCGAAGAAAACAATCTGACGGCGCTGAAGCGGCGCAGCTTTAGTGATGCTGTGATCGCCAATCAGGGCAAGTACAATCTGGAATACTGCAACAGGATCACCAACATCGCCGGGCGGCGGGTGTGGGGATTTTTCGGAATTGAAGCGATTGCCAGACCTTATATAAACGGATTTTCCAATGTTTCGGAAGATACGTACGTACCGAGGCAGAACGAGTAACTCGGTGCTTTTGTACGTATGTACACAGCATTTCACCCAAAACCGTCTCTATAGGGGACTCTCGTATCGCACCCCCAACGGCAGACAAAGCACGCCTTTGTTTGCTGCCGGATGGCTGGTGTTTGGCAGAACATCGGCTGTCCGGGCTGAACAACAGGAAACGATGCAGATGGTTTCCGGGCAGTTCAGCAGCGGTCATCGCAATGACCGCAATCCCCCCTCGGGAGAGCCCACGGCACTTTGCAGCCCTTCGGGCTGAAAGTGTCATAGTGGGTTATTACACTTTCGCAAAAGTGCATCTCCACAGCCCCAGCCCCCGTAAATCAACGCAGAAAGGAGCTTGACCTATGGCAAGAAATGATGGAATTGATCGCACCGTAGCCCGCAATCAGGATGTTGAAACTGCCGATGACTTGGCAAAGGTGCAGGAACACAACGAACGTGAAAAAGACAGCTACAGCAATGAGGACATCGAACCGGAGCGCAGTTCCCTGAACGTCCACTTCAAGGCTCCTACCGCCGGATATGCAGAAATGTTTGAACAGATGGAACAGGACAAGGTGATCTCCACCAGAGGTCTCAAAGCCGATGCCGTGAAATATGGCGAGCTGGTATTCGATGTGAACTCCGCTTACTTCTACAACCACGGCGGCTATGAATTTGCCAAGCAGTTCTATGCCGATGCCTATAAAGCCGCCGTGGAGATTGTGGGCGGCGAGCAGTATATCCTGTCTGCCGTCATGCACGCCGACGAGCGCAATCGGGCAATGTCCGAAGCTCTGGGCGAGGATGTGTACCACTACCACCTCCATGTGGTCTATATCCCGGTGGTGAAAAAACAGATTCTCTGGTCGAAGCGTTGCAAGGACGAAGCCCTCCGTGGGACAGTTAAAGAAACGATTATGCAGGTCAGCCGAAGTAAAAAATGGACTTCTCAGATTGTGTTGGACGAAGCCGGGAATCCGCTGCTGACCTCCAAAGGAAAGAAAGTCCTTCGTCCATCTTACAGCATTTTGCAGGATAATTTCTGGGAGGCTATGCGCTCTGCCGGTTATACCGATGTGGAGCGTGGAGAGCGTGGCAGCACCGAGGAACATCTGACCGTGACCCAGTTCAAGGTAGCGCAGGAGAAGCAGCGTCTGGAGACCATGACCGCTCAGATCGCTCAGACGGAGCAGACCCTGAATAACACGCAAGCCGTCATTGAAAAAAAGGAAAAGGAGTTACAATCCCTGCAAAAGCAGGCGAAAGAGCAGCACGCCGCTGCTTTGACTGTGCAGGAAATCCGCTCCATGGGAAAAAAGACCATTACCGGCAATGTTTCATTCACTCCATCCGAGTGCAATATCCTCAAGGACTATGCAGTCACTGGTCTTCTGGTCAAAGCGGAAAACAGCCGCTTGGAAGAAAAGCTGCGCAGCGCCCAATGCAGTGCTGCCATCTGGAAACAGAGATACGATGCCCTGTACAACGCATACCAAGAATTGAAGAAAGAGGTCCAGCCGTATCTGGACGCCGTCAAGCTCGCACCTGAAAAGGTACGGGCTTTTTTTGATGAGCTTTTGACCCGGACCCGACAAGCAAGGCAACCGACCAAACCTATTCGCCGCAAGCAAGATATGGAACGCTGAAAGAAAGGAATTTTACTGCCTATGATGAATCAGAACCAGCAGGCAACGAACCTGCCCATTGATCGTAAGATGCTGCTCTCCATTCGTGAGGCAGCCGAATACAGCAACATCGGAATCAACAAAATCGACGAGATGCTGAAACAACCCAACTGCCCCTTTGTCCTGTATGTGGGCACTAAAAAATTGGTAAAGCGCAAGGCTTTTGAGGAGTTTATCGAAGGTCGGGTTGCGATTTGACAAACAGCCGTTTTTGGTGCGCCGGGCACTGATTAGTGCGCACCAAAAACGGCGTAATATATTGAAAAAATTGTGTTTTTGTGTTAGAGTAGAGTGTCGTGATGAACTCGCGTTTCCTACTCTAAGGAAAGGAGTTCATTATATGGGCAAGAACTTAAAAGGCAGAGAATGTGGAAAGGGTATCTGCCAAAGAAAAGACGGTAAGTACGCCGCAAGATATACCGCAAAGGACGGTTCCCGCAAGGAAAAGCATTTTGATACGCTCCCGGAAGCTCGCAACTGGCTTGCCGATGCACAGTACGAGGATAAGCACGATGTTCACAATCCTTCCTCCGAAATGACGGTGGATTCCTGGTTTGAGTTCTGGATCACCCATCTGATTGCAGATCTGGCACCCAATACCAAGAGAAATTACCGGGAACGGTATCGAGTGAACATCCAGCCGGTCATCGGAAGTATGCGCTTGTGTGATGTCAAACCGATGCATTGCAAGATCGTTCTGAACAAGATGGAAGCAACTTATGCAGGTTCTACCATCCGTCAGGCGTATATTGCGATGGGAACCATGTTCCGTGCAGCAGTCATGAACGATATGCTCATCAAGCATCCCATGGACGGAGTTCGTTTTTCAAAGCCGGTCCGTGCTGTGGATGACATTAAGTTCCTGACCGTAGAAGAACAGGCAGCTTTTCTGGAAACCGCAAAGCGCTCTCACAACTACAGGCAGTATGTACTGCTGTTGGAGACCGGGCTGCGGACTTCGGAAATGATCGGGTTGACCTGGGATTCTATTGACTGGAAAAAGCGGACGCTGACCGTCAGCAAAACGCTGGAATACCGCCATAGTGAAGGAATCTGGCGTGCCGGTCCTCCCAAAACCAATAGCAGCTACCGCACCATTCCGCTGACAACCCGTGCATACGATGTATTAAAATCGTGCTACGAAGAACGTCACACCCGCAAAGAATCAGAACTGCTGTCTCAAATTCTGGAATATGTGGATCGCCGTACCGGAGAGACCCAGTATCTCTGTATGAGAGATTTGGTGTTTATCAATTATCGTACCGGAGAACCTGCCAAAAACAGTTCCTATGACACGCATTTGTACAAACTCTGCGATGAGGCTAAGATCAAGCGGTTTTGTATGCACGCCCTGAGACACACCTATGCGACCCGTGCGATTGAAAGCGGAGTGCTGCCGAAAGTCCTGCAAAGGCTGCTCGGTCATTCCAGCATCAAAACAACCATGGACCGCTATGTTCATGTCACGGATGATTCCCTGACCAATGCCATCAAACAGTTTGAGCAAAACACCAGTCTGGCAAGTTAAAAAATGGTGCGCTGCTGAAAAATTGGTGCGGAATTGGTGCGGTGGACATCCCCCAAAACCCGGAAACTATTGAAAATACGAGAAAAAGCAAGGAGAGTTGAGATATATGAAATTAGGTATCGTCGGTTTGCCCAATGTTGGCAAATCCACTTTGTTCAATGCGCTGACCAGCACCCAGAATGCTCAGGCAGCCAACTATCCGTTCTGCACCATTGAGCCGAACTCCGGCATTGTTCCGGTTCCTGATGCCCGGCTGGACAAACTGGCCGAGATCTGGCAGACAGACAAAAAGACCCCCGCCATTGTGGAGTTTGTGGATATCGCCGGTCTGGTCAAAGGTGCCAGCCAGGGCGCTGGTCTGGGAAACAAGTTCCTGGGCCATATCCGCGAGTGCGATGCCATTGTACATGTGGTGCGCTGCTTTGACGATGACAACATCATCCATGTTGTGGAGGATGTGAACAAGCCGGAAAGCGTTGACCCCATCCGCGATATTGACGCCATCGACCTGGAGCTGATCCTGGCCGACCTGGAAGTTGTCAGCAACCGCCTGGGCCGCCAGCAGAAAGCCGCCAAGACCGGCAATAAGACCGCTGCTGCCGAAGCTGCCTGGCTGGCAGAGCTTGCCGCTCATCTGGAAGGCGGCAAGCCCGCCCGTTCCTTTGCCTTTGACCCGGATGACGACAGCCAGAACACTGCTCGCAAAGAACTGGGTCTGCTCTCCGCCAAGCCGGTGATTTATGCCTGCAACGTGGGCGAGGATGACCTGCTGGGCGGGTTGGACGAGAACCCGTACTATCCGTTGGTTGCCGCCCGCGCCAAAGAGGAAAACGCACAGGCAATCCCCATCTGTGCCAAGACCGAGGAAGATATCGCCGGTTCCAGCCAGGAAGAAAAGCTGGCGTTCCTGCACGAGATGGGCATTGAATCCACCGGCCTGGATAACCTGATTAAGGCAAGCTATGATCTGCTGGGCCTCATCAGCTTTTTGACGGACGGCAAAAAAGAATGCCGCGCCTGGACCATCAAGCGCGGCACCAAAGCCCCGCAGGCTGCCGGCAAAATCCATTCTGACTTTGAGCGCGGCTTTATCCGCGCCCAGGTCATCAGCTATGACGCACTGGCCGACAACAACTTTGACTATGCTGCGGTTAAGGCCAAGGGCCTGCAGCGCACCGAGGGCAAGGAATACGTTGTGAATGATGGCGATGTGATCGAATTCCTCTTCAACGTCTGATAAAAAGGAGCAATACCATGATCATTGGCATTATGGGCGCTATGCCCGATGAAGTTGACCAGCTGTGTGCCAAGCTGGAGCAGGTGACCAAAGAAACTTACGCCGGGGTGGAGTACCACCAGGGCATGCTGAACGGCCGCCAGGTCGTTGTGTGCTGCGCCGGTATGGGCAAGGCAAACGCCGCTTCCACCGTGCAGGTTCTAATTACCAAGTACGGTGCCGAGAAGATCATCTTCTCCGGCATTGCAGGCAACATGACCAGCAAGATCGGCATTGGTGATGTCTGCGTGGGCGAAACCGTGGTATATCACGACGCCCAGAACGACATGATTGCCCAGAGCGCACCGTTCACCGCAGAGTACCACGGCGACCCGGCCCTGGTCAAAGCTGCACTGGATGCCTGCAACGCCTGTGGTGTTAAGGCCATTGCCGGCAAGATTGCCACCGGTGACCTTTTTGTTGGCGATGCCGCCACCAAAAAGGCTATCGAGGACAAATGCCAGCCCGACTGCGTGGAGATGGAAGGCGCTGCTGTAAGCCAGGTTGCCGCCCGCAACGGCGTGCCCTGCGTCATCCTGCGCGCCATGAGCGACAACGCGGACGAGAGCGGTTATGAAGTTCTTGTCGTGAAAAAGTTCAGCATCGGCGAATACATCAAAACTGCCACTGCCATTGTGGCAAATATGATCGAAGCACTGTAATTGGGGAAAACACTTTTAGGGAAAGTATAAAACAGATGAAAATTACACGTGAAGAAGAAAGCAAAATAAAAGGCACACCTGAGGTTTCTGCTCCGGCCCCGACTGAAACGCCGGAACAGCCCGCAGCGGCCGCAAAGCCTGCCACGCGCTGGGCGGCTATTCCGCTGTGGGGGCGGGTACTGCTGATTCTTGGCATTGCACTCCTCTTGTTGATATTCGTTGGCTATGCCGCTTTGCAGGGCATGCTGGGGCACATCCAGCGTGCATCGGCCACCGAGGCAGTCTCCCAACAGGAAGAGACCTTTGAATCGGACGAAAACGCCGATGATACCTTGAGCCCGGAGGATGTAATCTGGAACGGGGCCGACACCAGCGTGATGCAGGACAAAGACATTGTGAACCTGCTGCTGATTGGCCAGGACCGCCGCGAAGGCCAGGACCGCCAGCGGTCCGACAGCATGATCATGGTCACGCTGAACAAAAAGACCAAACAGATCAGCATGACCTCCTTTATGCGGGACCTGTATGTACAGATTCCCGGCTACAGCGACAACCGCATCAACGCAGCCTATGCCTTTGGCGGCATGGATCTGCTGGACAGCACGCTGAACACCAATTTTGGTGTAGAGATTGCTGGGAATGTGGAAGTTGACTTTGGCGAGTTCCAGACCTTGATCGACAGCATTGGCGGCATTGACCTAGAACTGACCCAGGACGAGGCAGATTATATCTGCGGCAGAAAGCGAGATGTAACCTACCCACAGCAGCTCCGCACGGACTGGAACCTGCATGAAGGGGTAAACCACCTGACCGGCGAGCAGGCCCTGATCCATGCACGCAACCGCTCCCTGGGCAACGATTATGCCCGCACCGACCGCCAGCGTGCTGTGCTGATGGCGATCACCAATAAAGTGAAACAGATGGATGCTGTTTCCATCGTCAACTTTATTAACCAGGTTCTGCCACTGCTGACCACCGACATGACCTCCGGCGAAATTCTGGGGTATGCGATGGAAGCTTTGCAGATGAATTTTGACAGTGAGCACTCTTACCGCATTCCGGCAGAGGGCACCTATACCGGCGCGGTAATCCGCGGCATGCAGGTACTGGTACCGGACCTGGCTGCCAACCAGACCTACCTGATGGATGTTCTGTATCATACAGACAACAACCAATAAACACATTACAAAAATATCGCCCGGCGTGGAACTGCAATGTTCCCGCCGGGCGGTTTTGTTTTGAGTTATGCGCCTGCCCGCGGCATGATAAGCACGGCGGCAAGGTACATAACATAAAGTATCAGGCATACCCTGCCCTGCCAGCGGTAAAGCCGCTTTTTGACCAGCGGCGGCAGCAGCAGGATCAATGCCATCAAAACGCAGAACGGGATATCATACTGGCGGAACTGTTCACCCACCGGCAAGCGGCGGCGGTACATTAGGCTGGAAACAGGCAGCACCAGCGTGATGCTCAAAATGGCGCTGTTCAGCACCTGCATGGGCAGTGCCTGCGGCGGGTAGATGCGGCATTTTTCCGCAAATCGCTTCCAGGCAGAGCCTAGGGGATGGTCGAACACTTCCACCAGCAGGGGCAGACAGAGGCCAAAGGAAATCAGGGTTGCCGCCCACTGTGCCTGAATGGTGCCAGTCAGGTTGGCCAGCGCCACGGCGCTGTTCAGCAGGGCCCACGCTCCCACGCAGAGCACTGCCATGCCGCCCACCACCCCGGCCAGGTTGCGCAGGCTGGTGCGGATGCTCATAGCCGGGAACAGGACGGTCCGCCCGGATGGGTCTTCCGGCGGGGTCTTTTCGCCTTTTTCCTTCTGGACAGTGATAAGCTCCAGCCCCTCCCGGAACGCAAAGCGGTACTGGTAGGCGATGCTCTGCATGACAAACAGAACAAACAGGCCCATCAGCAGGCCGGTACCGGTATAGCTCAGGGTGCCGTCCCGCACAAACAGAGCCACCACGCCGCAGGCCACCAGCAGCAGGGCGCATTTGCGCAGCAGCTCGCCGCGGTCCACCGTGACATTACAGCGCAGCAGGCAAAGCGCCAGTACCAGCCCCAGCTGGGTGACAGCGCCCGCCAGAGCCGTACCAACGGCCAGCGCAGTAACGGACATACCTGCCGCCAGAAACGCCAGCACCAGCTGCGGCAGCGCCGTACACACCGCCACCAGCGTGCCGCCCACCATCCACATAGGCAGCCCGCACAGCGCCCCGCACCACGTTGCGCAGCGCGAAGCCAGCCTGCTGCCGATACCAGTCAGCAGCAAGCCCAGAGCATAGAGCAGCAATGTAGGGAGAAGAAGCATAGTTTTTTAGTTAGAAGTTAGGGGGGAGGCGTTAATTAGAAATTCGGATTGATACCAAAATCACAAAGACATCTCTCACAAAGTCCCGGAACGGTCACTGCGCCCGCAGGCGCGTTTCGGAGGCCAACCGGGATTTTAATCCCGGCTCTTAGGCCGGAGATAGACCGTTCCCTACGGACTATTTTGTAATGGGCAACAAAAATCAAAAATAGCCACACACCGATCGTGGCACAACAGCGGTGCCCTATATATACCCTGAGTTTCCCAAAAAACACCCGTTTCCCCATACAAAAACCGGCAGTGCCGCATAAAACAGCACTGCCGGGATTGGCTTAGTATGCGATGCCCCAGACGACCATGCTCTTGGCGGGCTTGCCGCAGACCGGGCATACGTCGGACAGGTGTTCCTGCTCGAACGGCATGCAGCGGCTGGAAAGCCCTGCTTCGGTCTTCATGGCTTCCTCACAGGCCAGGTCACCGCACCACATGGTTTTGACAAAGCCGGTCTTTTCGGACACGATCTTTTTCACTTCGTCCATGGTGGTGGCGCTCCAGGTGCGGTTTTCGCGGTTCTGCAAAGCGCGGTCATACAGATCCTTGGCCAGAGCTTCCATTGCGGCGGGAATTGCGGTGGCCAGATCTTCAAACTTCACAAACTGCTTTTCGCGGGTATCGCGGCGGACCAGCACGCACTGGCCGTTCTCGATATCGCGGGGGCCGACTTCCAGGCGAACAGGCACGCCCTTCATTTCCCACTGGGCAAACTTCCAGCCGGGCTGCTTGTCGGAATCGTCCAGCTTCACGCGGGCATACTTGCTGATCTTTTCAGCCAGTTCGGCAGCGCTCAGCATTTTGATTTCCGGCGGAACAATGCAGCGGTCATCAACGACATAGCTCTTAGTGCCCATAGGCATTCCCTCACAGTGCAGCCAGATAGTGAATCGCCATCTTTGCAAACCCGATAGCAGATACAAAGCACCATCCTGCTTTTCCAGCCCAGATAACCTTTGTATAGATGGGTAATACCTTTCGGACCGGCTCCAATTTCCCGAATGCAAGAGGAATTGCGGATACCATCAGCAGCGAAATGTCAAACGC
>OMDF01000581.1_pt1 | contig 20739 bp, 20 predicted proteins | sample 1673631 | NCBI WGS metagenome assembly OMDF01 (sample SAMEA103958117, study PRJEB25191) | human gut metagenome | biome: human-associated habitat [ENVO:00009003]; feature: intestine environment [ENVO:2100002]; material: feces | place: Germany | collected 2013/2015 | reverse complement strand
TGTGTCAATGAGCCGCTGCCATAAAAAGCATCCGCATCAAGCGCCTCTTCAATACGGAGAAGCTGGTTATACTTTGCCACCCGTTCCGTACGGCAGGGAGCACCGGTCTTAATCTGCCCCGCATTCAGCGCTACTGCCACATCAGCAATTGTCGTATCAGCCGTTTCACCGCTGCGGTGAGAAATAACTGCGGTGTATCCGCTTCTCTGCGCCATCTGCACCGCCTCAAAGGTCTCTGTAATCGTCCCGATCTGGTTCAGCTTGATCAAAATAGAATTGGCAACACCTTCATGGATTCCTTTGGATAAGCGGCTTGTATTGGTAACAAAAAGATCATCACCCACCAGCTGTACACGTTTCCCCAACACAGCCGTTAATTTTTTCCAACCTCCCCAGTCTTCCTCTCCAAGACCATCTTCAATGGAAATGATCGGATATTTATTGACAAGGTCTTCATAAAAAGAAATCATTTCTTCTGCCGTTTTAGCGGCATGATCCCCGGACAAATGGTACAATCCGTCATCGCCCAGAAGTTCAGATGCCGCCACATCAGCTGCCAGAACGATATCTTTCCCCGCCGTATAACCCGCTTTTTCTACCGCTTCACAGATAACTTCCATCGCTGCTTCATTAGACGGCAGATCAGGCGCAAAGCCGCCTTCATCACCGACTGCCGTGGATAAATGTCTCTTTTTTAATACTGTTTTCAAGGCATGATATACTTCTGCGCACATACGAAGTCCTTCAGAGAAAGAAGAAGCACCGACGGGCATTATCATGCTTTCCTGAATATCCACATTATTATCCGCATGAGCTCCTCCATTAATGATGTTCATCATAGGAACCGGAAGATTATGAGCATTAATACCGCCAAGGTACTGGAACAGCGGAAGTTCTGCTGATTCCGCGGAAGCATGAGCAGCCGCAAGAGATACCCCAAGAATAGCATTGGCACCAAGGCGGCTCTTATTCGGTGTGCCGTCCAAATTAATCAGGATATGATCCAATCCGCGCTGGTCACTGGCATCCCAGCCAAGAACAGCATCAGCAATTTCTCCATTCACATTATTGACAGCGCAGAGAACACCTTTTCCATCATAACGGTTCTCATCACCATCACGAAGTTCCGTTGCTTCAAACATACCTGTAGATGCGCCGGAAGGAACTCCCGCCCTTGCGAAAGCTCCATCTTCCAGTGTCATTTCTACTTCTACCGTGGGATTTCCACGGGAATCAAGAATCTCTCTTGCGTGAAGATCTGTAATAACTGCCATGATATCTCCTTATTCACATGCTTTTTTATAAATAGACAATAATTCTTCTGCTTTCAGACTGGCACCGCCGATAAGAGCGCCGTCCACATCTTTTTCTCTAAGGAAAGAAGAAATATTCTCTCCTGTTACGGAACCGCCATACAAAATCCGTATCCGTTCTGCGACTCCCCCGGATGAAAACGCTTCTATTGTTTTGCGAATAAACGCGGATACAGTTTCCGCATCCTGCGCGGTGGCCGCTTTTCCCGTACCGATCGCCCAAACAGGTTCATAAGCAATAACTGTCCGTAGTAATTCTTCCGGGGAAAGCCCCGACAGCGCCGCTCCCATTTCTTCCAGCAAACGTGTTTTCATCTGTCCACTTTCCCGCTCTTCCAAGGTTTCACCGACACAAAGGATAGGCGTCATTCCATACGCAAGGACTATTTTCACCTTTTTCCCTACAAACTCATCGGATTCACATAAAATCTGTCGGCGTTCCGAATGTCCGCAGATGACATAAGAACAGCCTGTTTCTTTTAACATACCAGGAGATATTTCTCCGGTAAATGCACCTTTCTCCGCCGGATACACATTTTGCGCCCCCCACTTTATGCCCGTACCTGCCAGGTATTTTTCCGCCAAGTACAAATCGGTGAAAGGCATACAGATTAAAAGTTCGGCTTTCCCCATTTCCGTATCGAATCGGCCGAGAAACTGTTCCGTTTCCATGGCGGTACGATTCATTTTCCAATTTCCCGCAATCAGTCTTGTCCGCACCGGCATCACTCCTTATCTGCAAGGACAGCCACACCGGGAAGAACCATCCCCTCCAGCATTTCCAAAGAAGCACCACCGCCGGTAGACACATGAGAGAACTTATCTTCAATCCCCATCTGGTCCACAACGGAAGCGGATTCTCCGCCGCCGATAACGGTTGTCGCATCCAAGTTTGCAATAGCTTCCGCAATAGCAAAAGTCCCGGTAGCAAAAGGCTTCATCTCAAATACACCCATCGGTCCGTTCCAGACAACAGATTTCATTTTCCTCAGTGTTTCCACGTAGAGACGGATTGTCTTAGGCCCGATATCAAGAGCCATCCAGGGATCACTGAAATCTTTCGCTTCCAATACTTTTGTATTTGCCTTTTCTGAAAAAGCATCTCCCGCCATAAAATCCACAGGAAGTATTATGTCCGATCCCATTTCCTTTGCTTTTTTCATCAGGTTGCGTGCCAGTTCAAAGCGATCTTTATCCTGCAAAGACCGGCCCATGTCATAGCCTTCCGCCGCGACAAAAGTATTTGCCATACCGCCGCCGATCATGATGACATCCGCTTTTTCCATCAGGTTGGCAATCACCTGGATTTTGTCGCTGATCTTAGCCCCGCCGATAATGGCCGCAAAAGGACGCTTCGGATTTTCAATAACACCGTCGAGGAAATCTATTTCCTTCTTCAGTAAGAGTCCGGATACCATAGGCAATAATTTACCAACCCCCACAACAGAGGCATGGGCTCTGTGAGAAACGCCAAATGCGTCATTTACAGCTGCTGTACAGCCTTCCACCAGCGCTTTTGCAAAATCGGGATCATTCTTTTCTTCTTCTTTATGGAAACGAAGATTTTCAAGAAGCAGCACCTGTCCCGGCTGAAGCGCTTTTTTCATGGCGGCTGTTTCGCTGCCGATGCAGTCATCGGCAAATTGTACCGGCTGATTCAAAAGTTCTGACAGTCTTTCCGCCGCAGGGCGAAGAGAAAGTTCCAGTTTTCGCTCCCCTTTAGGTCGCCCCATATGGCTTGCCAAAATGACTGCCGCTCCCTCTTTCAGCAAATATCGGATAGTCGGGAGTGTAGAACGAATCCTTCTGTCATCGGTGATATGCCCATCCTTGTCACAGGGAACATTATAATCCACACGGACATATACCGTTTTTCCCGCTACATCAATATCGTAGATTGTCTGTTTATTCATCGCGGAGTCCTCTTCAGATCAAAACTTTCCCGCTACGAAAGCGACAAGGTCAATAATTCTCATGGAGTACCCCCATTCATTGTCATACCATGCGATTACCTTTACCAGGTTGTCATCCATCACCATGGTGAGAAGACTGTCAACAGTGGAACTTACATCGGTGGTTTTGAAATCACTGGAAACAAGAGGTTCGTCAGTATAAGCCAGAATACCTTTCATCTTTCCTTCAGCGGCCGCTTTCAAAGCAGCATTCACCGATTCCTTTGTAGCCGGTTTATCCAGTTCAACCGTAAGATCCACTAAAGATACATCAGGCGTAGGAACACGGATAGCCAGTCCGTTCAGCTTTCCTTTCAGCTCAGGAATAACGATACCAATGGCTTTCGCTGCACCGGTGCTGGTGGGCACCATATTTTCGGCAGCGGCTCTTCCGCGTCTCGGATCTTTTTTATGTGCTTTTTCCAAAATAGCCTGGTCATTGGTATAAGAATGTACCGTAGTCATAAGACCGCGCTTGATTCCAAACGTATCATTCAACACCTTGCAGACGGGTGCCAGACAGTTTGTCGTGCAGGAAGCGTTGGAAATAATATCATCTTTAGCAGGGTCATAAATATTTTCATTCACACCTACGACGATGGTCGCGTCTTCATCTTTACCCGGAGCAGTAATAATAACCTTCTTAACTGTTCCGCGGATATGTTTCCCCGCGCTTTCTCTGTCTTTCAGTTTACCTGTGGATTCGATAACGATTTCCGTGCCGTAAGCGCTCCAGTCCAGATATTCCGGATTCCGATCCTGGAATACATGGATGCGTTTCCCGTCGACAATAAGATCATCTTTATCAATTTCTACCTTTTTATTCAAACGTCCATGAACCGTATCATATTTCAAAAGATAAGCAGCTGTTTCCGGGCCGCTCGGATTGTTGATGGCGACAATATCCAGATCCGTTCTGTCAAGAAGCCCCCGAAAAACAAGACGTCCAATTCTTCCAAAACCGTTAATTGCTACTTTTGTCATTCTTGCACCCTCCTATAGACCCAACCGGAAAATAAATTTTACCGCAATAAAACAGCCGCGCCCTAAAAGAAATACTGCAGTCACTCATGCAGTCTAACCGGCAATATCTCTTTGCGGCGGGAATAAAACAATAAAATGATGACTTCCACCTCATAAGACTTCTGTAAGTATGCGGCAGAACCATACTTTGAGGACTCCTTACTTATGTAGTATATCACGCAGCCATTTCTGCTACAACAACAATAAACATTTTCAAAAGTAGTATATACTTATCTTAAACCAGACAAATAAATGAAACATTATTTCCCGTAACCGCTTTGAATCTGTCTTAATTTCCATATGAAATACATCCTGCTGATTTCGCACAAAATTAACTTTCTCTTTATATCAATTTTTATGTTTTTCGATTTCTTTTTCCTTTCAGTAGTTATATAATGAATACAAGTCATTAATCTTTTTCTATTTATGATTTTTTTCAATCATTAGTATATGCGCAGAAAAGAAAGGAAATATTATGTCTTGGAATACGAAAATCACAAAGCTTCTCAACATTGATTATCCTATCATCCAAGGTGCCATGGCGTACATTTCTGACGGTGTCCTGGCAGCCGCTATGAGCCATGCAGGCTGTGCAGGCGTCATTGGTTCAGGTGGATTTACCCCTGATGAAGTACAGTCCCATATCCGCCGTTTTAAAGATATCGCCGGTTCGCAAAAAGTCTACGGTGTCAACCTGATGCTGCAAGATGATAATAAAGATGACATAGCGCAAATCATCTGCGATGAGAAAGTCCCTTTTGTCACCATTGGCGCAGGGAACCCCATCCCTTGGTTTGAACCGTTCCACCAAAAAGGAATCAAATGTATTCCCGTCGTTCCCAATGTGAAACTGGCACAAAGAGTACAGGCCCATGGCGCCGACGCTCTCGTAGTAGAAGGTATGGAAGCCGGAGGTCACGACGGAAAACTGACGCTCATGGCGCTTTTAGAGAACGTTCTACCGGATATAGAAATTCCTGTGATTGCCGCCGGCGGTATTGCCGACGGACGGGGTATCGCCGCATCGCTTCTTATGGGCGCATCCGGAGTCCAGATGGGTACACGTTTCCTCTTGGCTGAAGAATGCAGTCTCCACCCAAAAGCGAAGGATGCTGTCATGGCAGCAGCGGATACGGATTCTGTTGTTACAGGATTTACCACCGGCGACAGTGTAAGAGGCCTCAAAAACCGATTCTCCGATCGTTACCTGAAAGCGGAGTACAGCGGTGCTTCACCTGATGAACTGTCATCTATCTCTGCAGGTACCACAAAGAGAGGGGCTCTTTTTGGCGATACGGAAAATGGTTTTATTCTGGCCGGCATGTCCCTTACCCATTTGACAAAAATTCAATCTGCAAAAGAAATCGTAGAGGAACTCGTTTCTGAAACGGAACGGCGCCTTGCGGCGGCTCCAGGACTCATCTGAATTTCTTTCGAATATTTATAGAAAAGTATATAATAAAGATGACTTCTTAATTGATAGAAGTTATTCTGTATTTAAAATCTTTGCAGTAATTTTTATAAGTTTTATTTTCTGTCTTTCATGGAGGTTCCTCATGTACACACTTTCCAATCTTAATTTTATGGGGAAGAGTCCCAAAATTGATCCTGATGCTTTTGTTGCACCCCGCGTATTCCTTGCCGGCGATGTGCGTATAAGCAGATACGCCAGCCTTTGGCCCGGTGTTGTCGCAAGAGGTGATGTTAACTATATTTCCATAGGCGAATGTTCCAATGTACAGGATTTGGTATGCCTTCACGTCGCCGATGATTTCCCCTGCATCATCGGCGACTATGTTACCATCGGCCACTGTGCCTGCGTACATGCCTGCACGATTGAAGACCATGTCCTCATTGGTATGAACGCCACTGTTCTGACGGGAGCAAAAGTAGGCAAAGGTTCAATCATCGCTGCCGGTGCCCTTGTCCTGGAAAATCAGGTCATTCCGCCAAACTCCCTCGTTGTCGGCGTCCCCGGCAAAGTAAAATCCACTATCAATGCACTTAAAAACATCCATGCCCAGGCTTTGAAATACAAAAGTGAATGGGCTATCGGCTACGGTGTAAAACCCGATATTGGAGGCGAGCTTTACCACGGAGAAAAAATCGTTTAATTAACCCATTGAAAAATCGGTAATGACACAAGTCTGCAACTGCATCATTACCGATTTTTTATTGCTTTATTTTTCCAGCTTATCTACATTTTCATGAAGTTCGGGATAAGTAAGAGTAGCAAACAGATCATGGAGCGTTTCATTTCTGCGAATCTGCTGCACGGTTCCATCTTCATGAACCATGATTTCCTGATGGCGCAGACGGCCATTATAATTGTACCCCATACTGTGTCCATGGGCACCGGTATCATGAATAATGATAAGATCCCCCATTTCAATTTCCGGCAGTTTTCTCTGAATGGCGAACTTATCGGAATTTTCGCAAAGGGAGCCAACCACGTCATAAATTTTGTTCTTAGGCAAATTTTCCTTGCCAAGAACACTTACATGATGATAAGCACCATATATACCGGGACGCATCAGATCAGCCATACATGCATCTACGCCGATGTAATCCCTGTAAATATTTTTGTAATGGACCGCTTTTGTTACAAGGTAACCGTAAGGTCCTGTAATCATTCGGCCGCACTCGAAACAAATACGTATATTTTCAAATCCCCGCATTTTTTCTTCAAAAAGTTTTTTCGCACCTTCTCCAAGTCCCTCCAGATCTACAGGTTCCTGTTCAGGCCGATAGGGAATCCCGATCCCACCGCCGAAATCGATAAAGCTCACCGTTACACCATGAGTATTACGTATTTCATTAGCCAAATCAAACATCATGCTGATGGTTCCCAAAAGTCCCGGAAGTTCCAGCTCTGCGGAAATAACCATGGTGTGAATACCGATATATCCGATACCCTTATTCTTCGCCCATGCCACACATTTGAGAAGCTGCTCGCGGGTCATGCCGTACTTCGCTTCCTGGGGTGTACCGATAATTGCATTCCCCCTCGCCAGATCAGGCCCAGGATTATATCGGAAGCAGATGCGTTTCGGTACCAGGTGAAGCCGTTCCATATCCTCCAAATTGGAAATATCATCCAAATTGATAATAGCGCCAAGCTCATGTGCTTTCAGAAACTCTTCATCCGGTGTGTCATTGGAAGAAAAAACAATTTCCTCTCCTGTGATTCCCACCGTTTCCGCCAAAATCAATTCTGCCATGGAACTGCAGTCTGCACCCACGCCAAGTTTTTTTAAGCTTTTCATAATCCATGGATTGGGTGTCGCCTTCACCGCGAAATATTCATGAAAATCCGAACTCCAGGAAAAGGCTTTCTGCAGGCGTTTTACATTATCCGATATCCCTTTTTCATCGTAGAGGTGAAACGGCGTACCGTAAACGGCAGCAATCTCCCTGACCAGCTCTTCGCTGAAGGGCAGCTTCTTTTCACTCATTCAGAGAACCCCTTTCCTTTTGTAGGAAGAAATATCAATTTCAATGACTGAAATCTTCCAAACAAATTTATACCCTATAAAGTATGTCTATTATAGCATAGCCATATTTTATGTTCTATATTTAAATCCTTGAATTCTTCGCATTCTCCTGATTCTGATACATTATGCACCATGTCCAAAATCACGTATGTATATTTCTGTCTAAAAAAAGGAATGACGATTATCACTCCACTTTTTACAGGCTTATTTTATTTGCATACCATGAACCACATCCGCAAGTGAAATCATTCCCATTTCCTTTTCCATCGCCTGCTGCACCTGAGCCAGCTTTCCGTCAAGCGCCTGATGAATTGAAAGACCTACAGGGCATCGGGGATTAGGGTGTTCATGAAAATGGAAAAGTCCATCTGCATGAACCGCATCCACTGCACGGCAAATATCAAGGAATGTGATTTCGCCTTCCTTTTTTGCAAGCAAAGCTCCGCCGCTCCCCCGTGCCACGGTAATAAGACCGGCTGTTTTCATCCGCGACAGAAGACGTCGGATAATAACAGGATTCACCTGAATGCTTCCTGAAAGAATTTCACTTGTTACCTTCTCTTTTTCCCCATACATAGATATATAAGCAAGCATATGGACAGCAATCGTAAATCGACTTGAAATCTGCAACCTATTTCCCCCTGCCATTGTTTTTCTTTCATATTATAATTCCTTTTGCTATTTTGCAAGGGTAAATCTGCCGATTCAACCGGTCTCTTCCTTTGCAGCCAGCATCATTTGCATAAAACTGACAGCTTCCATTCCTCTCGATCGCTTCGACCTTCCGGCATCAGTAATAACCAATAAATGTCTTCCAGTACTTCTACCGGCTTCTCCAGTATCATTGCTGCTGCAAAGCCATCAATGAGGAACAGAAACCGGTCAAATGAATGGCCAAATTACTTTCCTAAGACACTGATCCGCTGATTTTTATGGTTCCCTTTTTCTGCTTCATCCACCATAGCAATAGCATAGTCTGCATAACTGATATAACTTTTTCCTTCCGCATTCGTTGTAAATTCTTCTCCTGCTAACAGGTATCTTCCCGTTCGTGCACCTGCTGCATCAAATTCTGCAGCCGGACTGATATAAGTCCATACCACATCTTTTCTTTTGCGCAATTCATTAAGAGATTTTTTCATGGCATCAGCTACCGGTTTATAATCTTTCGGAAAATCAGGTACATCACTGATCATCATCGTATGAGTCTTATCAGTATACAAACTGCCTGCTCCGCCGACTACGAGAAGACGTATACTGCTTCCACTCAAAAGATTGTTCAAATGATTTAATACTGTGCTGTGGAGACCCATCTTGTCCGGATCCCATACACCAAAAGCATTCACCACTACATCAAAATCCTTCAAATCTGCCTTCGTCAAATCCATGATATCTTTTTGGATAACATGCGGGGTCTCGGATCTGTTATCACTTCTCACCACCGCTGTTACTTCTGCGCCGCGTCTTACCGCTTCACTGACGATCAGCCGTCCGGCTTTACCATTTGCTCCAATAACTGCAATTTTCATAATTTTCCTCCTTGATTTTTAATGTAATACTTTTTGATACATCAACAATACCACTACACTATTGTAATGTCAATAGTTACAACATGATTTTTTTATCTTATAGGTTTTCTGCAAATGAAAAGAACCCCTGCCACACAGAGGCTCTTCATTTTTACTCAAAAAACTTATTTTTCCGCTTTACCGAACCATTTTTCAAAAATCTTGTCATATTCACCATTTGCTTTTAATTCCTTCAGCGCTTTATTCACCGCCGCCTGCAATTCTTTATTTTCTTTCTTCATAGCAAAAACAAATCCTACATCTGTCTTTGGCGTACCGACGATCTTCAAGTCTTCAGAACCGCCTTGCTTCATATAGAACATAGCCACCGGCTGATCAACAACAAAAGCATCTAATGTCTTCGCACGGAGTTCCATAAATGCCTGGGCGTTGGAGTCAAGCTGTTTTACTTCGCCTTTCGCTTCCTGAATCATCTTGACCGGTTCCGTCCCTACCTGGGCCCCCACCTTCTTGCCTTCCAGATCCGCCCAGTCTTTCAGACTGTTATTATCTTTGTTAACAATGATAACGAAACCATTTTTATCAAAGTATACATCAGAAAAAGCGACCTGTTTTTCACGTTCCGGGTTTGCTGAAAGTCCGGATGCGATCATGTCAATCTGTCCGCTCTGGACCGCGGGGATCAGAGCATCAAACCCCATACTCTTAAACTCCATCTTGCTGCCCATCTGCTTAATGACGGCTTCTGCCAGATCCAGGTCAAATCCCACGTACTTATCATCCTTTGTAAATTCAAAAGGCGGAAAAGTGGTTTCAGCCCCTACACGAACGATAGACGGCACGCCTGATTTCACAGCATCACCACTTTTTGCCTTATCTCCATTTCCACCGCAGCCCGATACTGCCAATACAGCTGCCAGTGCTCCTACCGCCAGCCATGCTTTCATCTTTTTATTGAACATACTCCCATCTCCATATCTCAAATAAAATAATCGATGTGCATATTTTATCAATATTCTGCATATATGTCAATAAATATTCATAAAGACCTCTCCGTCTTCTCCCATTTCCGTCCTCTGTAAATGAGATAATTATGCATTCTGTCGATTTGACCACATTTTTCTGCCATGCTATAGTTTAAAATAAAAGCTTTCCAAACATAATACACGTTAAACCACATTAAAAGGAACTATTATGGAATTACTCATCTCCTTTCTTTCCGATTGGGGTTATATCGCACTTTTTATCTGCATGGCTTTGGAAAACATGAATATCCCCATTCCCAGTGAAATTATCCTCGGGTTTGCCGGATTTCTTGTTTCACAGCAAATCTTTTCTTTTTGGCCCACCATTATCATCGGTACAGCCGCCGGTATCGCAGGCTCTCTTTTATCTTACTACATGGGGCTCAAAGGCGGACGGGAATTCATGCTCCGTCACACAGCTAAAGGCGGTCTTGGTGCGAAGAAACTGATTGCTGCAAAAAACTGGTTTGAAACATATGGAGGTATCGCTGTTTTTACAGGCCGCCTTCTTCCGGGGATCCGCACTTTTATCTCCCTTCCCGCAGGCATCGCACATTATCCTCTCCCCCAGTTTATTGCTTACACGATTGTCGGCACAATCCCGTGGACGATATTCCTTGTATATACAGGAGAAATACTCGGAGAAAACTGGATGCTTCTTCTTGAATACAAAATAGAAATTGCCTTTATTTCTTTCCTTACAGCCGGCATTATCGCCGTTGCTTTTTACTTTTGGCAGAAATCAAAAAAACATGAAAAATAAAAATGCTTTTCTTATATTTGTATTTGCTCTCCTTTTGTATGGATTATTTTCGGACATCATTCCGCTCGTAGATCCTGACGAACCTGTCTACGGTGAAACGGCAAAAGAAATGCTTCTCACAGGCGACTGGCTTTCCCCCCGTATTTACGGGGAGTACTGGTATGATAAGCCGCCGCTTTTTTACTGGCTTGACGCGGTTTCCTTTTCTATTTTCGGCGTTTCTACTTTTGCCGCCAGATTTCCCTCGGCCATAATCGGTGCCTGTACCGCTTCTTACCTTTATCTTTTTACAAGAAAACTGATTGGAGAAAAACCGGCTCTTACAGGTGCTTTCATATGTGCCACTTCTCTGGAAATTATTGTTCTTGCCAGAAGTGCCGTTACTGATACGACTCTTGTTTTCGCACTGACAGTCGCTCTTATATCCTTTCTTCGCAAAGAATACATTCCTGCGTACATGGCATGCGGCTTTGCTTTTCTGACAAAGGGTCCCATCGGATTTGGATTCCCCGCACTCATCGTTGCTCTTTGGATGATGATTACCAAAAGCTTTACATTAAAAAACATTATGGCCCTGAAATGGTACTGGGGCATTCCCCTAGCCTGCCTCATCAGTTTTCCCTGGTTTATATACATGGCCATGCACCATGGTCCCGTTTTCATAGATACCTTCTTCGGCTATCATAACCTGGCCCGCTTTTCCAGTCCTGAACATGTGGGGAAAAACCATCTGTGGCTGTTTTTTATTGTTTTAGCAGCAGGATTTTATCCATGGACCGGCTCTATCCCCGGTATATTCCGCCATTTCCCGGAATGGAGGAAAGATCGTACCCTTCTTTTCTTTTATGTATGGACTGTCTTCATATTTATTTTCTTTTCCTTTTCCTCTACGCAGCTCTTTTCCTATATCCTTCCCATGTTCCCTCCGCTCTCTCTTTTAGCAGGAAAATACATGGTGAATCTGGAGGAAACCGGACATATTTCGAAACTATTCCTTTATACCCATCTATTCTTTTCTCTTATCACCGCAGGGGCCATTGCCTGCGCTCCGATTGCTCCTGATGCAGGCAAATGGAGCCAATGGTTCGTTTCTGCCGCTATGCTGGCGGCGGGACTGATTGCCGCTTACCTCTTCAAAAAGGGACGATTTAAAGATTTTCTTATTTGCCAGGGGTTCATTGTTTCATGCTTCGTCTTCTCCGTATGGTTCACCTTCGGCGTGACTGTCACACGGCTCTTCACGTCAGAAAGTATCGCCCTGGAACTGAAAAAAAACTGTCCGGGAAATGAATCTGTATATATTGACGCATTCTATCGTCCTTCTGTGGCATTTTACGGAGATATTTACGGCAAGATCCTTCCTAAATTTGATGAAGAAAACTTTGAAGAAGCAATAAAAAACAGGGAAAAAGGAATTATTCTTCCGACAGACAGTATAGACAGAGATATAGAAAAAGGCGCTTACATCCTTGTACAGGAAAAAGTATACAATCGATGGCCTAAAACGCAGAAAGCAAGACTGCAATTGATTTGGAAAAAAGACACGGCGCTGTTTTTACGAAAAGAATCTTAAAAAACATAAGAGGACTGCCATGAGCACAAAGAAACAAAAGCGGGAAAGGCTTCAAGAAGCACGGGAAGAAACTGCAAAAAGAGAATTTAAATACACTACCGCACAGACATTAATCGGTATCTTTGCGCTGGCCCTCATGTTTTTTGCCTGGGGTTCCCATCTCCTTCCTGTCACCGATCCGGTAGAATCCAACTATGCGCTTACCGCCAAGGAAATGGTATTGTCAGGGAACTGGCTGTCGCCGCAAATCTACGGCCATTTTTGGTTTGATAAACCTGCCATGGTGTACTGGCTCATGTCCATCTCATATAGCCTTTTCGGCTTTACCGATTTTGCCTCACGTCTCCCTGCTGCCTTCTGCGGGGCTGCAACGATCACACTTCTTGTCTGGTATATCCGCCGGATTACGAAAAATAACGTAGTTGCCGTCTGGTCGGGCATCATGCTTGCCACTTCTCTGGAATTTTGGATTATTTCTCACGCCATCATTACTGACAGTATGCTGATGCTTTTCACTGTGCCTACACTTCTTTCCGCCTATATCGGCCTCATGGAAAACAACAGGCGCCACATGGTCATCGCCTACTTTTCTTCGGGTCTGGCATGCCTTTCCAAAGGTCCTGTCGGTCTTGTCCTTCCGGGAATGCTTCTGCTGATTTGGTGTAGCTTGATGTGGAATAAAAAACTATTCCTCCGTCTCTTTCCCTGGCAGGGAATCCTTATCTTCTTCATCACTGCCCTCCCTTGGTACGCCTGCATGTACGCCATACATGGCGATCCATTCATCCGCGAATTTCTCGGTCTTCACAATATTGTCCGTGCCACATCATCCGAACATCCGGGAGATAACCACTTCTACTACTATTTTCTTCTTCTCCCTTTCTCTCTTCTCCCCTGGACAGGACTTTTTTTCTATGAAATAAAAAAACAGTGGAAAGAAAAAACATCATTTTATCTTTTTCTTATGGTATGGTGTTTCGGTACGCTCCTTTTTTATACCCTTATGGCGACAAAGTATGTGACCTACACCTATATCGCTCTCGTACCGGCAGCCGTTCTTGCCGCCCATGCCGCACCGGATGTGACAAGCGGAAAGAAAATCCCGGGACTGCTTGCGATAATTCCGTTCCTCCTTTTGCTTGCTGCGCTGCTCGCAGGTACATTCTTTTTCCCGGATTCCCAATGGTGGCCGCTCTACATTGTAACCGCCTATTCTATATGGGCCCTCCTCTTCCGTTGGCATAAAAATTCACATAGACGGCTTACCGTCATTTCCACCGTCACCATTTCCGCACTCCTTGTTACCGTCAGCGCGGGACTTCCCGCTTACATGCATACACGGTCAGGATACATTATGTCAGACTACCTGCATAAACTTCCGGGACAGCACTATTTCTTTCAATCCTACTCAGCTTCTTTCTCTTACTACACGGGAGAAACCGCGACACGCCTCATTCCCATTCTTCCGAGTGAAGATGTACAAAATATTCGCGATGCCCGATGGAAAGAAAAATATGCCATGCCCTCCATCACAGAAGAAGAATTCCTCAAATTAAAAAAAGAAGAACCGGTCTACCTTTATGTATCAAAAGGAAACCTGTCCCGTATGGAAAAATGGTCTTTAAATAACCGGTTTACCGTTGAGAAAGAATTTATTGACGGTACCATTTTCAAATTGGAAAAATAAATGATAAACGAATCCATAAAGAATTTTATCGAATCTCTCGCAGAATATCATGCGGAAAATGTCTTCAACCCGTGGGCGGATACAAATCCTGACTATGAAATAGAAAACGCTGTCATTCTCCGCCGCCGGCAATTGGAAACCTACCTGAGCCGCCGCCTTTCAACCGCTAAACTTCTCCTTATAGCAGAAGCCTGCGGATACCAGGGCGGCCACTTCACCGGTATTGCCATGACCTGCGAGCGGATGATCCTCGGTTATCACAAAACGGTAACCCCCATGATGATCCTTGGAAAAGAAGGAACACGGACAAGCAGAAAGGACAGCCTCTTCATAAAAAAAGAAATACAAAGAGAAAAAGGCTTCAACGAACCCACGGACACCGTTGCCTGGTCGGCATGCCTTGAAGCGGGACTTGGGCCTGATGAATTTATTCTTTGGAATATATTTCCTTTTCACCCTTATAAAAAAGGCTGTTTTCTTTCCAACCGCACCCCCACCGATGAAGAGCTGTCCGTCGGTCTGGATTATACCCGGCAGCTTTTGGAAATAACAGGAACCCTGCCCATCTTCGCAGTAGGGAAGAAAAGTGAAATCACTTTATCAGCCGCAGGTTTTTCCGTCATCGGTCTCCGCCACCCGGCTAACGGCGGCGCTAATATTTTCAGAAAAGGCTTAAAAGATAATCTCCCCTGCAGCTAAAAAAAAGACTTCGGCCTAAACTGTATTTCTCATACAATCCGTCGAAGTCTCTTCCTTTATACTTTCCCTTTCAGGATATACCGCTTTGTTGCATAATTCCATATCATGACGATACCGCTGGCAATAACCTTGGCAAACATATACCAAAGACCTGCGATCTCCACAAAGAACCACATGGTCATCTGGTTGATTCCCAAGCCTGCCGCAGATGTGGCAAAAAAAAGAAACATTTCCATTTTCGTCCGTTTTCCCGTGTGAAAAACCACGGTCACACAAAGTAAATAATTCACCAGCAGCGAAATAAGGAATGCAATCGCTGAAGAGGTAAGATAAGGAATCCCCGCAAACTCAGTAAGCATGTACAAAAGCACATATTCCAAAAGGAAGCATCCGCCGCCGACGATAAGGAAACGAAGTATTTCATGAAACCGTTCCGCCGGCGGCAGTTTCTTCATAAGCCAATCTGCCAAAATAATCTCCTTTGCCATAAATATGTCCTTATTTTACTATATCTTGTCTGTGCTGCAAAACCCCACCAGAAAACCGTCTGCCATTTTACTTTGTTTTGGCAGACGGTTTTTCATTGCCGCTTGTCCATCCTTATACGATAAGCTGCATTTGCGTTTTATGTCATTTTTCTATGATGCTTAAAAACATTGCTTTCATTCCGGTAAAAGCAATACAAAAGAGGATCTCAAGATATCACACAATGATTTCATGAAATTCCTCCTTTAGTAAACATGCTTTTATAATTCTGTCGCTTTCCGCAAAGCCATCAGATTTTCTGCCGATGCTTTCGGATTGACCACGCACCCCGGCGCCAGTATGAGACCTTTCCCGTCAACCTGGGAAATAGCATCTTTCACATGTTCTGCAATTTCTGCGGGTGTGCCGTCGAGGATAATATCATCATATTGGAGCACGCCATTGACAAAGTAAGGAGCTGACCGGATACCTGCCATGAGACACTTATCCGTGAGCCTCCGCGCTTCTTTCAGTGACGGCCAGGTATGACGGTCATGCCAGTTCAGACAATTTACCGGATAATCCTTTAATTTTTCAAAATACACATCTTCTCCATGCATATGAATAGGATTGAACCAGGTTTTCTTCGCATAGCTGTTAATGACAGCCAAATCATAAAATACACCGAATTCATTAAATTCTTCTTCCGTCATCATTGTCTTTACGGCATTTTGCGTAGCAAAAAAGAATCCGTCCACACCGGCATCGATATTGTACCCGACAAAATCCAGCGTCGTCGCTGTAATAGCGGCCAATGCATGGTGAACCGAACGCGGATATTCTTTCATATCGGTAAGCAGCCTGTCCCCCGCCAATTTCTTCAAGGTCGAAAAAGGACTGAAAATCGTCTGGATAATCGGCGTTCCTTCCATGCGGCGCTTTGCCAGTTCACGGGCAAATTCCACCTGTTTTCCGTACGTTCCCTGAAGTGCTGAAATCGCGCGGATTGAATCATATCCCGCAGAGCTGTCGATAGCAAACTTTTGGACAATCGGTTCTTTGTAAGGATCACAGTAAATCTTTACCTGATTGCCAAAATCCTGGGTAGAGTACAGCCCAAAAGGCATCATCTTAATATAATCAAAATCATATTTTTCCGTCAGTTCCACTTCCGCTTCCGCCAGAGAAATAGGATCCTGGTCATGTTCGGACAAATGCATCCACGCCGCTACGGGCACACGATCTGTTTCCCTGCCGGCAATCGCTGCACGGATACGCTCTTCTCTTGTCATACTTTCCCTCCCAAATGAAACCGTATATTCTCTATGTTCTGATTATAGCACTCCTATTCCAAAAGAAAAATCAGTTTTCTTTACTGTTAAAATTCCATCTCTCTAAACCACAAAAAAAGAACTGCCGCCATACCACTTACTGCCTGCAGTTCCTTCATATTCAATTAGTCTGCGCTGAACGGAAGCAATGCAATAGCTCTTGCCCTCTTGATTGCGAGATTGATTTTGCGCTGATGTTTCGCGCATATTCCGGTCACGCGGCGGGGCAAAATCTTGCCTCGTTCCGAAATGAACCGGCGGAGCATTGCAATATCCTTGTAATCAACATTTTCGATATGATCAACACAGCCCTGACAGATCTTTCTTCTCGGTCTTCTTACTCTATCTTTCTTAATCATATTTCCTCCAAAACTGGAAAATCAGAATGGAATATCCTCATCATCGTGGGAATCACCAAACTGGTTAAAATTACCTTTAGGCTGACTATCGCCTTCGCTGCCCGCAAATCCCTGATCCTGCGGTACTGCGGTAGCACGGGAACTCATTCCAATGGGAAGAGCGATCATATTGGCTACCACTTCGGTAACATACCGTCTCTGTCCATCAGGAGTGTCATAAGATCTGGTGGAATAACGCCCTTCGACAAAAACACGGGTTCCCTTTTTGAGCTGGTTACCCACCGCTTCTGCCAGATTGCCCCAGGCAACAACATTAATCCAATCAGTTAATTCTCTCTGTTCACCCTGAGGTGTCGTATAATTACGATTTACAGCAATAGAAAAAGATGCCACGGCACGGCCGGTTTTAGTCGCGCGGATCTGCGGATCCCTCGCCAGATTACCCATTACCTGAACTGAATTCATAGTCTTTACCTCGATCCCTTAGTCATCTTGCTTAACAATGATATGACGAATAATTTCTTCATGGATCTTAATGATACGGTCAAGTTCCGCAATCTGTGCCGGGTCAGCTTCAAAGTCAATGACTACATAATAGCCTTCATTCTGATGCTTGACTTCGTATGCCAGATGACGTTTGCCCCATTCATCAACCTTGGTTACTGTACCGCCGATACGAACGATCGTATCCTGCACCAGCTTCACTGCAGCCTGAATCACTTCTTCATTTGCAATGTCCACGATGAACATAACTTCATACTTTTTCACGAAATCGCCTCCTTTTCGGACCTATGTCCCATGCTCCCCATGGGCCAGGAAGTTGCTTGTGTAAAACAAGCTTCTATATTATACAAGGCTTCCCTTTAAATTGCAAACTCTCTGTAAGATATCTGCCGTATTACCTTCTGTATCCTAATCCCTTTTATAGATTTATTCAGAATTTAATATCATTCCTTCTTTACGCCTTTTTATTACTCGTGCTATAATATACTTGCTTATCGATAAATAGCATTTACATTTTTATTTAAAGCGTATACTTATTCTTCATCATTTTTACTTATAAGGAGCAAATAATGATTACAGAACGAGAAATTTTTTTGACAGATCCTGAAGAAAAAGCAAGAGTTGTAGAATTCCTGAAAGAATTTGATCTGACTTTCACAGGAAACATTGATTATACCATGGGACTTTTCGATGATGGGAAACTTATAGGCACAGGCTCTCTCGGCGGCCGTGTCATGAGAGATATCGCCATCAGTAAAGATTACCAGAAAAAGGGACTTACCCATCGTATCATCCGCAACCTCCAGGGCGAATCCAACCGCCGCGGCATTACAGGAAACCAAATCTTCACCAAGCCGAAGAACGTCCCCGTTTTTGCCCATATGGGTTTCAAAGAAGTGGCCATAGCCGAACCTTATGCGGGTCTTCTGGAGCGCGGACAGGACACATTGGAAGACTACCTGAACCGTGTCCGTTCCATCCTCGGTACCGGTGAGGGTAAGAACCGCGGTGCTATCGTCATGAACTGCAATCCTTTCACCTTAGGGCATCGTTCTCTTGTAGAATATGCTGTTAATAACTGCGATGAGGTCATCATTTTCGCCGTGCAGGAAGACCGTTCCATATTCCCATTCTCTGACCGCTTTTCACTCATTAAGCAAGGTGTTAAAGATATGAAAGGTGTTTCCGTCATCAGCGGGGGCGACTACATTATCTCCAACGCCACTTTCCCGACATACTTCATTAAGGGCACCGATGAGCTGGCGGCGCAGACGAAGCTGGATGCCACCGTATTTGCTACGCGTATCGCACCCGCTCTGAATATCACTGTTCGTTTTGTAGGCGAGGAACCGACTGATAAAACTACACTTGCTTACAACCGAGCCATGCGCGAAGTTTTTGCCAACAACGGTATTGAACTGAAAGTCATCCCAAGAGAACAAAAGGGCCACCAGGTCGTCAGCGCTTCCACCGTACGGAAAGCCCTTTCCGAAGATGACTGGGAGACAGTTTACCGTATGGTTCCGAAATCTACCCTCGTTTACCTGAAGAGCCCGGAAGGACAGGCCGTCATCCGCAAAATTAAGATGGCAGAAGCGTTTAAACAAATGGAAGCAGAAGAAAAGGCAAAAGCCGCTGAAGCAAAAACAGAAAAGTAACTGTATCCCGTAAATCCCGCCCCCTCACGTTGCGGGATTTTTCTTTTCCATTTTATCCTGTTAAGGTCTATAATAATCTAAAAATGCCAGTCATTATAAAAGAGGATCTGCTTATGCTTTGGGATTTATTTCTCACTTTTTTTAAAATGGGCGCCGTCACTTTTGGCGGAGGATATGCCATGCTTCCTATCCTGCAGCGGGAAGTAGCGGAAAATAAAAAATGGAGTACCGAAGAAGAGCTGATGGACTATTTTGCCATCGGCCAGTGCACGCCCGGCATGATTGCTGTCAATGTAGCCACCTTTGTAGGATATAAACAAAAAGGTTTTTCAGGCGGTCTGGCTGCCACCTTAGGTGTCATTACTCCTTCCATGCTTATTATTACTGCTATTGCCATATTTCTTTCCAGCTTTGCAGCAAATCCGTTTGTCATCCATGCTTTCGCCGGCATCCGTGTCTGCGTATGCGTCTTGATTTTTGACACTGTCATCAAATTAGGCAGGAAATCCATTACTGATAAAAGAACAGCATTCATTTTTCTTTCCATTCTTCTGATCTCCCTTTTCTCCTCTCTCTCTCCGGTATTCTCTGTCATTTTCGCGGGAACAGCAGGGTACATTTTCATGCCTGATGCAGGAAAGAAAGGCAAGGTGGCGCAATGATCTGGTTCCAGATCTTCTGGGAATTCTTTAAGGCGGGACTTTTTGCCGCAGGCGGAGGACTGGCAACACTCCCTTTCCTCTATGCCATCTCCGAATCTACCGGTTGGTTTTCCACAGCGGATATCGCCAATATGATTGCCATCTCCGAATCTACTCCCGGGCCGCTGGGCGTCAACATGGCGACTTACGCAGGTTATCAGACCCTCGGTATTGCCGGCGGCATCTGGGCAACGCTGTCTCTTACCTCACCGGCGCTCTTCGTTATTACAGCAGTTTCAAAAGCACTGGATAAATTTAAGAATGCCCTGCTTGTGGAAAAAATTTTCTACGGACTCCGCCCCTGTTCCATCGCTTTAATTACAGCAGCCGGGCTGGGCGTGGCAAAAATATCTCTCCTTAACATAAAAAATGATATCCCGGCACCAAATATCCTATCCTTCTTTGACTGGAAATGCATTCTTCTTGCTGTCATTATGTGGTATGCGCTTTGGCGGTTTAAAAAGCATCCTGTTATTTACATTGCCGTTTCTGCCGCCATCGGCATCTTCTTTGAACTGTAATTTGAACTCCAGTATTCCGCCTGATCGGATTTCGCATCAAAGAGAAACCCACCGGCATAGCCGGTGGTTCTTCTTATGCGGCCCAATGGCCTATCTTACCAGCGGCGCGTCTACGCGCTTGCGGCCTGTTCACTTGCATCCT
>OMDF01000574.1_pt1 | contig 20953 bp, 10 predicted proteins | sample 1673631 | NCBI WGS metagenome assembly OMDF01 (sample SAMEA103958117, study PRJEB25191) | human gut metagenome | biome: human-associated habitat [ENVO:00009003]; feature: intestine environment [ENVO:2100002]; material: feces | place: Germany | collected 2013/2015 | reverse complement strand
ACTGATATCGTGAGCTTTTTGTCTTCTGTGACTGTAGCCGTCAGCCAAGCCGGATATTTCTCTACCGAGCAGTTGGGGCGGTTGGTTAATTGGATGATTGTGTCACAACGATTGTATGTCAGTTTCACCGTATCACTTTTAAGAGTCTGTGAGGCTGCTGTTTGCGCCTTCAGGGTTCCAATAGGAAACAGAGAACCGGTGAATGCCAATAAGATGAAGCCTAGCAATTGTCTTTTGATCATAATTACAGTTTCTTTATTGTAAATGATGTCATTTCGTAGATATAGATGTGTTAGTGACACATCAAAATACGAAAAATAATGAGGTTATCTTCGTTATAATTCTATTTGTTTTTAAGTTTTTTCCCGAAACAGTTGCCAGTCGAATGTTTTATTGCTTCTATAGTAAAGTCCGACACTGTCTCTTGAGAGTGAATAATAACTTCTTCTGATTTTTTTAAATCTATTCGGTAAACTCCTTCTTGTAACTGGGTGACATTGAAATTACGTTTGCCTTCAAATACAGGTATGGTAATATCTGTCACAACTATGCAAGGTTCTCCAACCAGACTTTTAATAGAGATGAATTCTGTCTTCCCGGCTTTTCTGCTTGCTGTTACAAGGAACGCTCCCTCTGTTCGCATGTTTTGGAAAGCAAGGTCTTGCCAAGCATCAGGTACAGCTGGGAAGACGCGTAACTTGCCTCCCCAACTTTGCAGTAGCATGTCATGAATAGACTGCGCTCCTGACAAGGGGGTCTCGATGACAGGACCGGATTCACGGTAAAGTGTATTCACGGACATGAAGTTCATCTCACCAAAATTGTCAAACAGTTTATTCAAATAATCCAATGCATCATTACCCTTTCCTAAAGCAGCTGCAATAGACGCCCCTCCTGTATAAGAGTAACCACGATGTGCGGCAGGTTTGCTTTGCCAATATTTCAATGATTCGTCTATTAATTTATATTCTTCAGGATTTTCCTTGTTGATAAGATAGAGTGGATAGGCTGCCAGCAGATGGGAATAGTGGCGGTGCGAGTTGATATAAGGTACTCCATGTCCTATCATGAGTCCTTCTCCTTCTTTTACAGGATACGGAGTAAGGTCTCGTAATATCTCTTTCCAAACAGGAATTAGTTCATCCTCTATTTTCAATCGTTCGGTAATCTCAAGCAAGGTTTTACATCCCCAATTAATTAAAGCAAGATTGAAATTACAGTCCTCAGCATTGCCATATTCAGGTGAATAGGTAGAAGGAAGATGCAACTTTCTGTCTTTGCCGCGATAGAGGAAGTGGCGATAATGATTGGTAGCCTGTTTCAATAATGGAAAAAGTTTATTACGCAGCAAGGTATCGTCCATTTTATGACGATAGATAAGCCACAGATTATGACAAGCCCAATTTAGCAAACCTATCTGTGCACCTTTATCCTTACCCGGATCAGAGACTTCTTCCGAAAGGCAGTTTAAATTAGAGGTACAGGCAATGCCTAGTGCATCTTCCTGATAAGCGGCGGGTAGATTCTTTTTTAAATTATCTGTATGATTGTAAAGTGCATTTTCCAATGAAGCAGCCAAATCCAGATGATTGGATGCGTTCAATGCCCAATAAGTAAGTTGCACATTCAAGTTCCACCAGGCATTGGGCCAAGGAGTAACAGCAAGCCACGGACCGCAATTATCAATCAAAGCACGGTCGCCACGGGTAGCACTGCCCAACTTATACATTTGTGCCCAATAAAAATTTTCCTTTTGCACATCGGGTAAAGTTAGAAAACTTTTTGGATAGAAGGCATGCCACCATGCTTGGTGTTGTCTCTGTAAATTCTTGAAGCCGGTCATCATGGCTACGGCAAGATTCTGTTCAGCTTCTTGCATCGCAGTTAATAGAGGAAAACTATGTGTAAGGGTAATATAATAAATATGCGAAGTCTTTCCCGTTTCCTCTCTCCAAGCAACCGCTGTCTCGCCTCCGGCATTGAGTTTTTGTATGGAAAGCCCCGGCTCAACTAGAGGCTTAGGATTAAGTTGATAATCGTCAACTCTGAACCAACTTTCTTTAGTCTTTGAGAAAAGATAACGGGGACTTTGTGCATCGGCAGGTATCCATTCCCAACGGAAATTCTGTTCACCTTCGCTGGCTTTTACATCTACCAGCATTACCATCAGGTCAGCATGAACCAGAGCCTGCAGTTCGATAGTCCCTCGGGTAGTATTGATACGAGCGGTAGTTTCGGCATTCCAAAGATTTAGACGCATAGTGCCGTTTAGAATTTTACCTTGTGGATGGAGAGCGAAATGTCCGGTGAGTAAACGGGGAGTATGGAGACAACCACGTCCCGGACGATGATCTTCTACATCACAACGTCCCGTTTCCAGACGAATATAATTCTCGTTCGGTTCTTTATATATCATCAATCCCAGCATACCATTTCCCATGAAAGCAGATTCATACCAATACTCTGGTAATGTTTCCCATATCATGTCCTGACATTGCATAAATGATGGCCAGTCAATATTATTTTTTACTTTAACTGATTTGGCAATTGTACATTGCCCCGCTATGAATAGCCCGAGGCAAATAAAAAAAAACTTTCTTGAATAGTTTTTCATGATTGTTTTATTTTTTGTTACTCATCCGTATCGTCACCTTACCATCTGTTCCTTTGAATGAACATTCGGCTTCAAGCATTGTGATATCTTCGATAGGTTTTTCTCCTTTATAAGTATTCTTGGCCGGATAAGTCTTGAACACTGCACCGGCAGGAGCAATTATCTGCATATAGAAATGTTTGCCATTGCGCATAAAGTGAGCTTTGTTTCCGTTCACTTCTACATTAGCTTTGGTGCCGGCTACCCATGACACCTTTGACCCGGCATCAAGTAGGTTTACTTCATCTTCCACTTCTATGGTATAATTGTTTAGTAGCGTGAATTTGCGATAAGCACTTTTTGCTTTTTCCTTGTACACTTCACATAAGTTCAGTTTGACGGAAGGCTGCTTGGCTTCGGGATGCTCCTCGCAGACAAAAGCATGGCCATTGGCATATTGCAGGCTATGGTCTATGTTGATGACATTGTGCGAAAAATTGTTGTTGCGGAAGTATTTCCAACGCTGGCCACCGGGTTTCCCATCCCAAAAACCGGGCAAGTCGTAGTCATCGGCACCGAGATCTTCTGTCCAAAGCACACCGTCACTTTCTACAATGAATGTGCCGCAATCCATTTGTTGATGTGCCTGATTGGGTAGACCGCCTTTGGCTACTAAATAGATAGAACCCTTTTTGTTGCGGTCACCGTTGAACACCACAATGTCATTAATCTTGTTGTGATACACTTCCATGGCAGGTACAGTGCTTGTTTTACCGGTAGGAGTGTTGTCAAACCAAGGTAAGGAGAGAAAGAAGAGCTGGTCGAACATTCTGGCACCATGCAGTGCTTTAGCCACTTCGTTTCTATTCCAAGCGGATACTTCGGGCTGATGGAACATTTTACCATACAGAAAATAGGCCGGACCACCAAAAGACTCATGTCCGATACCTGCATTGCCGAAATAGAACGGATGTCCTGATGGGGTGAGTGTGCGTATCTGGTAAAGTGCTGTACGGTTGATACCCGGCAATTGGGCAATGCCTCCCTTATCTCCGCCATTGTCTGTTACCGCTTTCAAATACATGGAAAGGTAGCGATTGGTGTATCCCCAATAGGCGGGCCCTTCGTAACATACACCGTCGGGAGCAAAAAGTTTCAGGCAGTTGGGCATGTATCTGGCGGCATTTTCTAAGATGATACCGGTTTCTTGGGGATAGTCTTCGGCTACAGCCAATGCGCCCAATACCATACCGGTGTTACATACCACGTTCCAGTTGGTTTCGCGCTTTGCCCAACTGTCCGGTCCTCCTTTTTCGTATTCGCGCAGCACCCGGTGAATCGCATTTTTGTAGATATTCGCTTTGACCAGCTGTTTTGTAGCCTGTGGAAGTTCGGCAAAAAGCCAGTCGTAGGCAATGGCTACGGCTGTGGTCATTTCGGCTGTATCAAGGTAGTGTTTCGGGTCCCAGTCAGGGAAGTTACACACCCATAAGATAGCATCATTGGCCGCCTTTAAATATTTATCTTCACCATAGATGCGGTAGGCTAATGATAAAGTACCCAACCGATAGACATAAGCACGTGAGGTCCACAACATATTACCATATTTATCCATTTCGTATGGCAATTGTGGTGCTTCTGCTATGGAATCTGCTTCTGCTTTCAGATATAATGCCAATTCACCGGCTAATGGCTCGTTCTTTATCAATTCTTTCACTTCGGAGGTCTCGGCTCCGGTAAATAATAGACGGGGATGGTTCGGCAGCCAATTTTGTTGTCCCCATGTACTGCAAGTTAAAAGTAGCATGGCCAGAAGCATAATGCTTTTAACCATGCGGCTCGTTGAAATGATAACGTTCTTCATAATAAATGATTGGTTAGGGTATTGCTTATTTAATTTGTTCTATTCTTGTTTAATTGCACAAAAATAGGAATATAAAATATAATGTAAGGGGAAATATTATCCATTTGACGGGTGCTTTCTGTTCAATGAATAAAAAATTAAATTATATTAGAGACAGCCATAAAAATGGCTGAAATTTTTTGGTTATAAAGTCTCCGTATCAGCCGATTCGTTTCTTCCTTCCTCCTTTCATTAGCCGTTGAAACACCCTGTTGATAGGGGCTCCGGTGGTGAGTGGGCATCTTGTTGTCGTCCTTTCAGCCTCCCTTCATTCGTTAAAAAGGAAATTGCTGAAGGCAGATTGTGAAGGGATGTGGAAAGCACGGATGAAGGGAGGAAGAGGGGAGGTACTGTCATATTTAACCGGTTGTTCGTCAGTATGTTAAATTTAAAATGTAAGGGTGAAGGGACAAGAAGGAATGAGCGGCTTTGTGAGGGGGCAATCCGCCCTTACATTAAAAACATGCCGAGCTTTTTTAAAAAGGTGATGAAGTTTTTTGAAAACATAACGAGCTTTTGGGAAAACACAAAGGTCTTTTTGCAACATTCACACACATACGGTGGCATCGGGCTACACGTATATACGCGTAAGCTCACACGTATATACGCATCGGACTACACGGACGTATGTATAAGCCTGCGCGTATATATGTCTGAAGTGTCAGGTTCCGCCATTTTAACTTTTATTCTTTGTACGGAAATGTATCTTGTTGTACGGATATGTACCCTGTGCCACAAACGTTAAAACTATAAGGGTACAGATATACTCCTCTCAAAAACACAAATGTGTCCCTATTCCAATGGGGGATTCATATAATTTTGCAGCAAAACCTTAAAATTATATAGGACTATGTATCAACAGAAAAAACAGTGGTGTGTTTTACATGCCAAACTATTCAAACTTTTTGTGGGAGGAGCTTTATTGTTGGCAGTAAGTCCGGCGTATGCAGCCGGAGATAATTATTCTGGCACCGATTCCACACATTCTTCTCTTATCGTACACCAGAATGGCCGTACTATTACAGGTACAGTTATCGATGAAACCGGTGAAACTGTTATTGGTGCCAATGTGGTAGTGAAAGGAACGACTAACGGTTCTATTACAGATGTTGATGGTCGATTTTCATTGAACAATGTGCCTGATGGAGCGATTTTGATTGTCAGTTATGTAGGCTATGAGGATTTGAGCGTAAAAGTCGGTGTTCAAAGTCAGTTAACTATTAAGTTAAAGGAAAGTAGTGAACTTATCGATGAAGTAGTGGTAGTTGGTTATGCTTCACAAAAGAAAGTGAACTTATCCGGTTCTGTTGCTTCCGTCAATATGGATGACATCTCAGAGAAACGTCCTATAACCAATCTTTCTTCCGGTTTGGCGGGTATGGCAGCAGGCGTTTCGGTAACATCGTCCAGCAATAAGCCGGGTGAAGACAATACAAGCATTATGATACGCGGTCAAGGTACTTTGAATAGTTCTTCTCCATTGGTGATTATTGATGGTGTGGAATCTAATATTAATACTGTTGCTCCTCAGGATGTGGAAAGCATGACTGTGTTGAAAGATGCTGCTTCTGCTTCTATCTATGGTAGCCGTGCTGCTAATGGTGTTATCTTGATTACTACCAAAAAAGGTAAGAGTGGTAAGATAAACATCGATTATACAGGTTATGCCGCCATTCAGTCTATTGGCCATACCATTGATGCAGTAACTAACTACGCTGATTATATGTCATTAAAAAATGAAGCTGCCAAAAACTCGAATAGAGCTGGGCAATATGACCCGCAAATGATTGAAGATTGGAGGGCTGATAATGGCCGTAACCCCTTACTTTATCCAAATACCGATTGGGTGGATGAGGTATTTAAATCTGCTTTGGCTACTAATCATAACCTTTCATTGAGTGGTGGATCAGAGAAGGTTACATTTTATACTTCGTTTGGCTATAATGACAACCCTGGTGTTATGGAAAACTCGGGTTATCAACGTTATAGTTTTCGTTCTAATGTTGAGGCTAAACCTTTAAAATGGTTGACTTTAGGAATGAAGTTGGGTGGTTATCTTTCCAATCGTGAAATAGGCTCTGGTCAAATTTCTAATGTATTTACTTATGGTAGTGCCGGTACTCCTGGTATTGTTTATCGTGCTCCTGATGGACGTTATGGTGGCGCACAAGCTTTGGGTGAAGATATTCAGTTGGATAATCCTTTAGTTTATTTGAATAGCCGCGATGGTAATTATAAGCGTCGTAATTTCCGTTCAACTTTTAATGGAGCTATTACTCCTTTAGAGGGGCTTACTATAACAGGATCTTATACCTATGAATTGACTGATGATGATAACTGGGAAAAGCCTGTCTATCATGACCAGTGGGATTTTCTGCACGAACAAATTGTGAAACATAATACAGGTCGTACTTGGATTAGTAATTTTAATGGTAAGCAGGAGCGTATGTTTATGGATGCCACTATACGTTATGAAGATAAGGTGCTTAACAATAGATTGTCTTTCAGTATATTAGCCGGTGCCAGCCAAGAGTTATTCCGCTCGTATAACATGACTGCCAAGAAATATGATTGGACAGATGAATCAATGGATGTTATTAATGGCTTTACCGGTGATGCAGAAGCTTCTGGTAGCCGTAGTGAATGGGCGATGAGATCTTACTTCGGACGTATCAATTTGGGCTGGGATGATAAGTATTTGGTGGAAGTGAATCTCCGTGCTGATGCATCTTCTCGCTTTCTGAAAGAAAATCGTTGGGGATATTTCCCTTCTGTATCTGCAGCATGGCGTGTTGATCAGGAAAATTTTATGGAAAGTACTCGTGGATGGTTGGACGCTTTCAAACTCCGTGTTTCTTATGGTGAATTAGGTAACAACAGCGTGGGTAATTACGATGCTGTTTCTACTTACAATGATGTAATGTATGGATTGGGACAGCAAGCGCAATTAGGTATGACTATTTCTAGTTTGGCCAATGGGGGATTGACTTGGGAAAGTACGGCTATTACCAATGTGGCAGTAGATTTTGGTACGTTACAAAACCGTTTGACCGGTACATTGGAGTACTTTTATAAAAATACGAAAGATATTTTGATTAGCTTGCCTGCTCCGCTAGTACATGGTAATGCTGGTATTCCTAAGCAAAACAGTGCACGAGTACGTAATCAGGGTTTTGAACTGACTTTGAATTGGCAAGATAAAATCAATGATGATTTTCACTATAGCATTGGTACTAATGTAACTTTTGTAGATAATAAGGTAACTAACTATAAGAATGGTGAAATGGCGGATTATGGTAGCTATTTTATTCAAGAAGGTTCTCCTATTAATCAGGGTTATGTACTGAAAGTAGATCGAATCATTCAAACACAAGAGGACTTGGATTATGTAGAAGAATTGTCTAAAAAATACAAAGAAATAACAGATGAAAATGGAAATGTGACAGGAAGGAAAGATTATTTTCAAACCTATAAACGCCCTGAATTAGGAGATGTACTCTATAAAGATATGAATGGTGATGGTACATTGGACGATAATGACCGCATAAAAAGAGGTCATGGTACAGCTCCCCGCTTTTTCTATGATATCAATGTGGGATTCGAGTACAAAGGTTTCGATTTCTCTATGTTGATGTCAGGTACTGGTAATTACTATGTACAGTATCAAAATATGCACACCACTAACTTGGCTGTTTCAGGCTATCAGATTGGTCAAGAAATTGCAGATGGTCGTTGGTATGAGGGTCGTGAAACACCGGCTAAATATCCTAGGCTTTTGATTAATGATAGTCGTAATACTCGCGCTAGTGATCTGTGGGAAAGTAATAAGCGCTTTTTTAAGATTCGCAATATACAATTGGGGTATTCTTTGCCGCAACGATGGCTGAAGCCTGTTTTATTAAGTCGTGCACGTGTATTTTGCAGTTTGGAAAACTTCTTCACTTTTACCGACTACAAAGGGCTTGACCCTGAAACTAGTGGAATCAATTATCCCACCATGCGTCAGGCTTCCTTTGGTGTTAATGTTTCATTCTAATAACTCAATGATTTTATCGATATGAAAAAATATATATTGCTTTTAGCAGTAGCAGGATTGATGAGTAGCTGCTATGATTTGGACCTATATCCTCATGACCAGCTTAGTTCTGGGACTTTTTGGAAAACCGAAGAACATGCTCATCAGGGAATGGTGGCTATGTACGCCACATTGAGAAATGAAAATGTGTTTGGTGCCTACTATAATATTGATGCATTAAGCGAATTGGCGGCAGACTATAATAACTGGCAAATGCCTGGTATTATTATGGGTACTTATGACTATGCTAATGGTTATGTAAAGAGTAAATGGCAAAGTGCTTACGATGGTATTTTTAAAGCTAATCTTATGTTGCAAAATATTGATAACGTAGATGTTAGTGAAGATGATAAAATCGTATACAAGGCTGAAGCTCGTTTTTTGCGTGCTATGTACTATTTTCATTTGCTTGATTTCTATGGTGGAGTGCCATTGTATGATGAAACAACCATTGTGGCCAATGAAGTGATGGATATGTTGAAACCTCGCTCTTCGGAGGACGAAATACGTAAATTCATTTTGGATGATTTGGATTTTGCCAGTGCTAATTTGCCTTTGAAGTGGGAAAGTACTGAATATGGACGTGCAACTAAAGGGGCTGCTTATGCGTTGCGTGGCAAGGTGAAACTTTTTGCTAAAGATTATCAAGGGGCTCAGGCTGATTTCGAAGAAATAGTGAAAGGTACTCAGTATGGCTATGGCTTGAATGACAGTTATCCTGATTTGTTTACTACAAAGGCAGATCAATGTAAAGAAATCATTTTCAGTATAATGGCTGTTAATGGTACTAATTCAGAATACGGTATGGCTTATCCTCTTCGTTTGGGTACTCGCTGTACCTATGGAGGTGGATGGAATAATAATGTAGCAACTGATTATTTAGCTGATATGTATGAAAATCGTGATGGATCTAAGTTTAGTTGGGAAGATTATTTCCCCGGTTTCACTACAGATCGTCAAATGCAGCATGATATATTTTGGGCAAAATTGTCTAGTGATTATAAAACAGTAGCTGAATATCCTACGCAGAAAGACAAAATCCGTCAAGCTTATGAAAATCGTGATCCACGCTTGGAACAAACTTTAATCACTCCTTACTCTTACTATTATGGCTGTAATGGTATTGTTCCTAAAATGGTAGAATATGTGGTAGCTAATAACACAAATGAAGCTAACGGATTCTTACGTGAGAATAAGCCTAGTCATTTCAATTACTATTGGCGTAAGTTTGTACCCGAAGGTGATATGGATGGTACATTGCTTGATCGTTCTCATTCACCTGTGGATTTTCCTCTTATTCGCTATGCAGATGTTTTGTTAATGTTGGCTGAATGTTATAATGAGAATGGAAATCAGAAAGCAGCAGTAGAAATGATTAATAAGGTTCGTCAGCGTCCTTCTACTAATATGCCGGCTATTAATAATGGTGATCCTTGGATGAAGGCGACAACGAAAGAGGAAGTTTTTCAGCGTATTGTTCATGAGCGTGCTGTAGAATTAGCATGTGAGGGCCATCGTTTTGGTGACTTGAAACGTTGGGGACTTTGTGAAGAGAAGCTAAACTATGAGTATGATGATATTGTGGGGCAAAAACTTTTTGCTCGTAAGTTTGTAGCGCGTGATTACAAATTCCCTATTCCTAAAGAGGAAATTCTGCGCAACCCGGCATTAGGGGAACAACAGAATCCTGGTTGGTGATTTTGAATTATTAAGGTAAGAAGGTTGGAATATAAATCCCGCGTACTAATCAGTGGTTTTCTGGTGTGTAGGTGGGATTTTTCTGTTTGTTCAACAGTTTGAGGTCGTTATTTTATCTTCTTTCAAAAAGAACTTCTTGGTTTTTATTCAGAAAGTACTATGTTTTTTTTTGAAAAGATTTAGACTATGCATACAGTCTCATCTGTAATACAGTAACGGATGTCTTTCAGGCATCTTTAGTTGAGGTCTCAAAGTATTAAATTGAACTTGAAAGAGTTAGATATAGGAGGAGTGTAATAGAAACAGAGAATAAAAGTAGAGGGAGAAATTGTTCAAATGGGGGATGTTTTGTCTAATCCAGAGGGTGCCTTTGGTGTATATAATGTCTATTCTCTACTTTATTCGTTAAAAATGCAAGGATGTACGTTTTCTCTCCTTTATAAGATTGATGTTCTTTCTTTTTGCATTCAATGTCTATATATTTGCAGTAAACCTATTTGAAATTAACACTATTAAAAATATGAATATGATAAAAAAAACGTTCGGCTTGTTCACTGCTATTTTGTTTTCGTGTGTGACAAGCAATGTACAAGCACAGAATTCCGAAAAGGAATTTATTAAGGAAAATATGGAATTTGCAGCTAAACAGTATAATCTGATGCTGAAAACTCCGAGTCAGGGCAAAAATGGTAGTGGCGTGATGCCCCACAGTATGCGTAAAGACGGAACGGTGTCCAAAGGAAGCATTTACTTATGGACAGCCGGTTTCTTTCCTGGCAGTTTATGGTATATCTCTGATTTTTTAGGTGATAAGTCATTACAAGATTCTGCCTTGGTTTACACTCGGAAAATGGAACCTTGCAAGACTTTTACTGACAATCATGATATCGGTTTCATGATGTATTGCAGTTATGGCAATGCGAACCGTTTCGCGCCGAAGACCGAATACGAGGACATTTTGACAGAATCAGCTAAATCACTCTGCACGCGTTTTCGTCCCAAAGCCGGTGTGATTCAGTCGTGGAATGGTTTCCGGTCTTGGCACGGTGATAAAGTTTATGACTTTCCTGTTATTATTGACAATATGATGAATTTGGAGTTGTTGTTCCACGCCAGTAAGGTGACAGGAGATGACACTTATAAGAAAGTAGCTGTTTCGCATGCCGAAAAGGTGATGAAGAATCAAATCCGTAAGGACTACAGTCACTATCACATTATCTATTATGATAAAGAGACCGGGGCTCCTATTAAGGGAGAAACCTCTCAGGGGTATTCCGATAACTCTTGTTGGTCGAGAGGACAGTCTTGGGGTATTTACGGGTTTACTTTGTGCTATCGCGAAACCGGTGATAAACGTTTCCTGAAAACAGCTCAAGGCATGGCTGATTATTATCTGGATCATCCTAATCTGCCTAGTGATAAGGTGGCGTGGTGGGACTTCAATGCTTGGGAAGAAGGTTATGTTCCCGGTGTACGTTCTAAAGCCAGCATTACACCTGTTCTTTATCGCGATGCTTCTGCAGCAGCTTGCACAGCTTCGGCTTTGATGGAGTTGAGCACTTATGTGAAAGGTGCTAAGAGCAAAAAATATCTGGAAGGAGCCAAGCAGATTCTTCATTCGTTGGGCAGTCCCGCTTACCGTGCTAAATTGGGTGAGAATGCAAACTTTATCCTGATGCATAGTACCGGTGCTATTCCGCATGGTGGTGAAATCGATGTGCCTTTGACGTATGCGGATTATTATTTTGTGGAAGCTCTTCATCGCTATAATAAATTATTGAATAATGAACCTCTTTTCTAATAAATAATGCTCATGAAACGATTAAATTATTTTGCATTGTTGTTGGTTGTTCTAATGGCAATGCCTGTATCTTCTTTGCAAGCCAAAAATAAAAAAGATAAAACAGCCAAAGAACAACAAATGACTACCGGTGCGCAAGATCGCGCTGTTTGGGTAGAGCTTATGTGGAAAATAGCCTATCCTGTTATTCATAATTTGGCAGAAAACACGTTGCGTCAGAATATGCCAATAGAATCTCCAAGTGGGAATCCGAAAGGTTATGATGAAGTCACTCATTTAGAAGCTGTCGGTCGTACATTGGCTGGTGTAGCTCCTTGGTTGTCGCTTCCTGATGATGATACTGAAGAGGGGAAACTTCGTAAACAGATGCGTGAGGAAGTGTTGAAAGGATTGAAAAATGCTGTTGACCCGAATTCACCGGATAAATTGAACTTTACAAAACAACCGCAACCTATTGTGGATGCAGCTTATTTGGTACATGCTTTTTTACGTGCTCCCAAAGCTCTTTGGGAGCCATTGGACGATGTGACTAAACAGCGTTATATTGAGTCGTTGAAAGCTTTACGTAATCGTACCGGTGCTTATAATAATTGGTTGGTTTTTACCGGACTGAACGAATCTTTTATTAACTGGGCAGGCGGTGAATGTGATCCTTTCCGTTTAAAGATAGCCAAGAATAAAGTGAGAGAATGGTATGCGGGCGATGGTTGGTATTGTGATGGTCCTAAATTTAGTATGGATTATTATAATTCTTATGTATTGAATCCGATGTATGTGGCCATGCTTGAAACATTAGCATCCAAAAAAAGAGCAGGTCAGAAAGAAGTGGATGAAGCTATGGCACGTATGGTACGTCATGCCGAATTTTGTGAACGTATTATCGGACCGGATGGAACTTATCCGGCTTTGGGCCGTTCTGTGACTTATCGTTCGGCTGCTTTCCAGTCATTGGCAGATGTGGCTTTGCGCGAGAAATTACCCGTCCATCTGAAACCGGCTCAGGTGCGTTGTGCTTTGACTGCCGTACATCGTAATTTATATGAAGGCAATCAGAACTTTGATGAGAACGGTTGGTTGGTTTTGGGATTCAATGGTCACCAACCCGAGGCTGCTGATGGTTATACTTCTACTGGCAGTCTTTATATGGCAACTTTGAGCTTCTTGCCTTTAGGACTTCCTGCTGATAATGCTTTTTGGACAGCCCCTTATGAAGATTGGACGACTAAGAAGGCATGGAAAGGAGAACACTTGCACAGGGATTATAAGGTGGAATATTAATGTGATACACAAGGAAGAGATATAGTTTTAACATAGTAAGTGACTTGTTTGAAAATAGATGAGGGTCTCGGTTTGCGACAAATCGAAGCCTTCATCTCTTTTTTGTGTGGAATAGGGTTAATTATGAATATTTATTTGGTAAATATGCGAATAACGGTTATCTTTGCACCAAAATTTATAGATAATATGAACCAATTATGCTCTACATATAGCACATATAGCGTTAGATGGGAACGAGAAAGCCTGTGTAACAGCTTCATTGTACACGTGCATTGGTTCAGCGGGTTTATTTGAGTTTTATCCATTCTATTTTTTCTTCATTCCAACAGGCTGTGGAAATGAAAAGTATATTAGTGGTGACTTTGTTTTTAGTCATCAGAATCTATGTTTCATTCTAAAAGTAGCTATTTTATGTTTACTATTATATCTATAATGTTTACAGGTATCGGCATTGGATATCTGTTGCGTGATTTACGATTTTTGCAAAAAGTAGAGAAAAGTATTTCTCTTACCATATTCCTGTTGCTTTTTGTTCTGGGGCTTTCAATAGGTTCCAATAGCTTAATTATTAATAATATAGGGAAATTCGGATGGCAGGCCATTGTACTTGCAACTTTAAGTATTTTAGGTAGTTTACTGGCATCTTTCCTGGTGTTTCATTTATTTTTTAAGAAAGGAGGTAACGAATGAAAGGTAGTTTGATTGTTGTGGCGTTTTTCTGTGTCGGTTGTTTGATAGGAGCAGCCAATGAGTTCCGGTTTTCTACACACAATGTTTCCATGTATGTGTTGTATGCATTGATGTTGCAAGTTGGAATTGGGATTGGATGTAACAGACAATTAAAAGAGTTGATTAAAAGTTTGCGATTCAAAATGCTGCTGGTGCCTGTTGCTACTATTACAGGAACGTTGCTTTTTTCGGCATTTGCTAGTTTGTTATTAACCCAGTGGAGTGTTTTTGACTGCATGGCGGTGGGAAGTGGCTTTGCCTATTATTCCCTTTCTTCTATTTTGATTACACAGTTCAAAGAACCTTCTATGGGATTACAGTTAGCCACAGAGTTAGGAACAATTGCTCTTTTGGCAAATATTTTTCGTGAAATGAAGGCACTTCTCGGTGCTCCTCTTATTCGGAAATACTTTGGGAGGCTGGCACCTATTTCTGCTGCCGGAGTTAATTCAATGGATGTATTATTACCTTCTATTACCCGGTATTCGGGAAAAGACATGATTCCGATTGCTATTTTTCATGGAATCTTGATTGACATGAGTGTTCCTGTGTTTGTTTCATTCTTTTGTAATTTATAAATCTTTGCTTTTGTTTATTCGAAGGAAAATAAGGCGGGAGATAAGGATAATATGAAAAGTAAGCGAAAGTCCGGCTTGAAAGACATCGGGACTTTCGCTTACTTTTTTATTTCTTTTTGGCTGCAACGGCCAACAACACTCCCAGTACGATGCCCAATATGGCGGCAAACAGCACTCTCATATTCGGAGGGAGCAGGAAAGTGATGGTATGTGCCGGATACCAGAACAAAGGAATGGTTTTCTTGAATACGAATCCCCACAACACTGCCCAGTTCAGTTCCGTCATAATCCGTTTCATGGGGATGGGAGTGAGTAGTGCCTTTACCGAACCGCCGCAGTGACCTATGTGGGTGTCGGTTATCTTGTGAAGAGTCATAAAGACGGGGGCAAAAATGCTGTTCATGGCTACCGATATGGCTAATGCTATCATTATTTTCTCAAAACACATCTCTCCGTTGATGGTGGAGGAAGCATTTGCCATACCCATATATTCCATAAACATCGGCACTCCTTTTGAGAAGATAATCATTGCCATATTGATGCCCATGCCAAGCAGTCCCCATACCACCATCCGGGGAATGATTCCGAAAGTCCGGTTGATATAAACACCGGTGCTGATGCGCAGTCCGATCATTTCGCCCATGGTAGAAAGGATGGCAAACTTCAGGAAACTCATGACCATGCCATGGGTGGCGTTAAAGGTTTTGTACCATTCATAAGCATCATCGCTTATAAAGAAGGGGAGAAAAATGGCTGTAGCCACCAAAAGAAAGGTAAAATCGCTCTTTTTCATTGTTTAAGTTGTGTTTTTCAATAATATAATGGACAAACATACAAAAAAACTTCTAGGTTCCTATCAAAAGACTTTCTTTATTTTATTGTTTCTTATACCTGGAATGAGAAAAATAATCGGAAAAAAATGAAGTGTTTGATAGGAAAGGTTGCTGTTGTGATTATAATATGTATTTTTGTAATAGAGTAATAATGAAATTCTTTGTATAGTATGAAGACACCTCTTCTCTCGTTTTTGTTTTTTCTGGTGATATTTGGAGCATGTATATCTGATAGGCAGCCGGCGTCGGCTGTTGATTATAGTTTATTGGTAAATCCGTTTATCGGAACAGATTTTACCGGGAATACCTATCCCGGTGCTCAGGCACCGTTTGGCATGGTTCAGTTGAGTCCGGATAACGGCTTGCCCGGTTGGGACCGTATTTCGGGTTATTATTATCCCGACAGTACCATTGCCGGTTTCAGTCACACGCATTTGTCGGGAACAGGGGCCGGTGATTTGTACGACATTTCCTACATGCCTGTCACCCTTCCTTATCGTGAAGCTGAAGCGCCTTTGGGCATTCATTCCAAGTTCCGGCATTCGGATGAAGAGGCTTCTGCAGGATATTACCGTGTATTGCTGAAAGATTATAATATAAATGTGGAGTTGACTGCCACGGAGCGTTGTGGCATTCAGCGTTACACTTTCCCAAAAGCGCAGTCTGCCGTATTCCTGAATTTGAAGAAGGCGATGAACTGGGATTTCACACAAGACTCCCATATCGAGGTGGTGGACTCATGCACCATACAGGGATATCGGTTCTCTGACGGTTGGGCACGTGGACAGCGTGTTTTCTTCCGTACCCGTTTTTCCAAACCGTTCCGGTCTTCCGAAATAGATACTACCGCCATCATACAGGATGGCAAGACCATAGGTACTGCATACGTGGCACGTTTCAACTTTGATACGACCGATGGGGAAGAGATAGTGTTGTGTACGGCTCTTTCGGGAGTAAGCATGGAAGGGGCAGCTGGAAACCTGGCGGCTGAGGCTCCTCATAATGACTTTGATAAGTATGTGGCGGAGACCAAAGAGAATTGGAACCGTCAGCTTGGGAAGATAGAGGTCAGGGGCATCTGTGACTTGGATGACAAGGTGAATTTCTATACGGCTTTGTATCGCACCATGATAGCGCCCACTGTCTTTAGTGATGTGGACGGTTCGTATTATGGACCTGATAAGAAAATACATAAAGCCGATGGCTGGGTGAACTATGGCACTTTTTCTTTATGGGATACTTATCGTGCCGCCCATCCGCTTCTTACTTATACCGAGCCTGTCCGCACCAATGACATGATAAAGTCTTTTCTTGCTTTTTATGACCAAAACGGCCGGCTTCCGGTTTGGAACTTTTGGGGTAGTGAGACTGATATGATGATTGGCTATCATGCTGTTCCCGTCATTGTGGATGCTTATTTGAAAGGAATAGGTGACTTTGATGCAGAGAAAGCATTGAAGGCCTGTGTCGCCACTGCCAACTTGGACAATTATCGGGGAATCGGGCTTTATAAGAAGCTCGGTTATATTCCTTATAATATAAAAGATGAGTATAATGCCGACAATTGGTCGCTTTCCAAAACACTGGAGTATGCTTTTGATGATTATTGCATTGCAGAGATGGCGCGCAAGATGGGAAAGACGGAACTGGCGGAAGAGTTTTACAAGCGTTCTCAAAACTACAAGAATGTATTCAATCCCGCTACAGGATTTATGCAGCCCGTTGATGACAAGGGTGTTTTTATCCGGCCTTTCTGTCCCGATGACTATACAGCCCATATTTGCGAGAGTAACGGATGGCAGTATTTATGGTCTGTGCCTCAGGATATTCGCGGACTGATAACTTTGGTCGGAGGAAAAGACCGCTTTGCAGAGAAGCTCGATAGTATGTTTACGTATATCCCTGCCGGGAAGGAGGATTTGCCTATTTTCAGCACCGGTATGATTGGGCAGTATGCTCATGGCAATGAGCCGAGCCATCATGTCATTTATTTGTATAATAAAGTACGTCAGCCGTGGAAGACTCAGAAGTATGTGGCACAGGTGATGCATCATCTTTATTTCAATGCACCTGCCGGATTGTGCGGCAATGAAGATTGCGGTCAGATGTCTGCCTGGTATGTATTCAGTGCCATGGGCTTTTATCCGGTCAATCCCGTAAGTGGTGAGTATGAAATAGGGACTCCGTTATTTCCCGAAATGCGTATGCATCTTGACAACGGGAAGACTTTTACAGTGCTGGCACCGGCTGTCAACCGTGAGAATATCTATATCCGGTCGGTCAAGTTGAACGGAAAGCCATACGATAAGAGTTATATCACCCATCAACAGATAATGGACGGGGCTACTGTGGAATTCGAGATGAGTTCCGAACCGGGAGAGATTTGGTATCGATAATCCGTTTCATCGGAAATAAAATAACATCAAATAGAAAACAATGAAATTCAATAGACTCGTAAGCGGTTGTTTGGTAGGATTATTATGTTTGAGTGCATGTTCTACCCAAACAACGGAAATGAAAGAATACACCGGTTATGTCAATCCTTTCATCGGAACACGCCTTAGCGGTACGGGCTGTGCCGATTTCGGTGATTTTCTTTTGATGCCTACCGTAGGTGAGCAGAAGGTGGAATATCTTGGGAAAGAGAGTCAGCAGCGTCCTTTCGCTTCTGCTTTTTCGCACAGGAACGAGTATGCCGAACCGGGATATTATTCGGTTTTCTTGGATACTTACGGTGTGAAAGCCGAGCTGACGGCCACTGAGCGTGCCGCCATGCACCGTTATACGTTTCCTGAAAGCAAGGAATCGGGTTTCATTCTGGATATGGACTATAATATTCAGCAGCAAACCAATCAGGTCATGGAGGTGGAGGCTGTCAATGATACCGTGCTTTGCGGATACAAGCGCAGTGCTTATTGGGCTTGGCAACAAGATCTTTATTTTTATGCTGTTTTCTCAAAGCCTTTTACCCATACTCTTTATACCGATACCATCGAGGAAGGCGGACAGCAGATTCCCGTCTGCAAAATGTTGCTCCGTTTTGATACGGCTGAAGATGAACAGGTAATGGTTCGTTTCTCCATCTCGTCTGTCGATGGTGAAGGAGCCAGGCAGAATCTGTTGGCTGAGTTGCCCGACTGGGATTTCGACAAGGTGCGTGCCGATGCCCGAAAGACTTGGAATGATTGTCTTTCAAAGATAGAGGTGAAAACGGAAGACCCCGACCAACTTGCCATTTTCTATACTGCCATGTATCATGCATTCTTGAGTCCGAACTTGTTTACCGATGTAGACGGGCGTTATTTGGGGATGGATTTAAAAGTGCACACCACCGATAAGGAAGATCCTGTTTACACCACTTTTTCTATTTGGGACACATTTCGTGCGTTGCATCCTTTGCTCACCATCATAGACCCTCATACCAACGAAAGCTATATCCGTTCATTGTTGAAGAAACAGCGTGAGGGAGGTGTTTTCCCGAAATGGGATTGTGCTGCCAACTACACGGGAACGATGATTGGCTATCATGCTGCCTCTATCATCACCGATGCATACGTGAAGGGCTATCGCGATTTCGATGTTCGCGAAGCCTACCAAGCCTGTCTCCGTACTGCCGAATACGACACGACCGGCATTGTCGGTCCGAAGTGGCTGGTTCCTTTTGTGATGCCCCGTGCCCGTTATTACAAGGATGCGCTGGGCTATATTCCTTGCGACCTCGAAAATGAATCGGTGGCAAAGGCATTGGAATATGCATACGATGATTGGTGTATCTCCGTATTGGCAGATAGTTTGGGAGATGTGGAAACAAGAGATAAATATGCTCGTTTTGCCGGGGCATATAAGTCTTACTTCGACCCCGAAACCCGTTTTATGCGCGGGCGGGACAGTAAGGGGAAATGGCGTACTCCGTTCAATCCTCGTTCGTCTACCCATCGCAGTGACGATTATTGCGAAGGTACGGCTTGGCAGTGGACTTGGTTCGTGCCTCACGATGTGCCCGGTCTGGTTGGCTTGATGGGAGGAGAGGAGGCTTTTGTCGGTAAGCTGGATTCCCTGTTCACTGTTTCTTCCGAGCTTGAAGGGGAGACGGTTTCGGCAGATATTTCCGGTCTTATCGGGCAATATGCTCACGGCAACGAGCCGAGTCATCACATCATCCATCTGTATAACTATGTCAATCGTCCGTGGCGGACACAGGAATTGGTAGACAGTGTGCTGCATAGTCAGTACCGCAATGCTCCCGACGGTCTTTCGGGCAATGAGGATTGTGGTCAGATGTCAGCCTGGTATATTCTGAATGCGATGGGTTTCTATCAGGTGTGTCCCGGTGAGCCGGTTTACTCCATTGGCCGTCCCTTGTTCGAGGAAGTGATCATTCACCTGCCCGGTCAAAAGGATTTTGTGATTCGCACGAAGAACAACTCAAAAGAAAACAAATATGTTCAGTCCATTCTGTTGAACGGGAAACCGCTTGAACAGCCTTTCTTCACGCACAGCGACCTGACGGCGGGGGGAGTGATGGAAATCAGTATGGGAGCCGAACCTTTTAAACCGTAAATAAACCAGGCAACACGATGATAAAGAAACTTTTCCTGTCAGTTGTATTCTTTTGCCTCACTTTATGGGTGCAGGCAAAGGACTATGCCGATTATGTGAGTCCGTTGGTGGGAACTCAGTCCTCTTTCGAACTTTCCACCGGCAATACTTATCCTGCGACTGCCCGTCCGTGGGGAATGAATTTTTGGACACCACAAACCGGAAAGATGGGTGACGGATGGCAATACGTCTATACTGCCAACAAGATTCGCGGTTTTAAGCAGACTCACCAGCCCAGTCCGTGGATTAACGATTACGGTCAGTTTTCTCTGATGCCCGTTACCGGGAAGCCGGAGTTTGATGAAGACAAGCGTGCCAGTTGGTTTTCCCATAAGGCCGAACTGTCGCGTCCTTATTATTATAAGGTGTATCTGGCAGAACATGATGTAGTGACCGAGCTTACACCGACCGAACGTGCGGTGATGTTTCGCTTCACTTTTCCCGAAAATGATTCATATATTGTGGTCGATGCTTTCGACTGTGGATCGTCTATCAGGATTATTCCCGAAGAGAATAAGATTATAGGCTATACCACACGCAACAGTGGCGGCGTGCCCGATAACTTCAAGAACTATTTTGTCGTTGAGTTCGACAAGCCGTTTACTTATACGGCAGCCGTTGCCAATGGCAATATCGATACAAATAAGCTGGAAGCAAAAGACAAGCATGCCGGTGCAGTGATTGGTTTCAAAACCAACAAAGGCGAACAGGTGAATGTACGTGTAGCTTCGTCTTTCATCAGCCCCGAACAAGCGGAACTGAATCTGAAAGAAATCGGAAACAAGACATTCGAACAGACCAAGGAAGCCGGACGTAAAGCTTGGAATGACGTACTGGGACGTATCAAAGTCGAAGACGATGATGAG
>OMDF01000572.1_pt1 | contig 20967 bp, 20 predicted proteins | sample 1673631 | NCBI WGS metagenome assembly OMDF01 (sample SAMEA103958117, study PRJEB25191) | human gut metagenome | biome: human-associated habitat [ENVO:00009003]; feature: intestine environment [ENVO:2100002]; material: feces | place: Germany | collected 2013/2015 | reverse complement strand
TTTGCCCATAAAAATATGCACCTCCAAATGTGTCTAACTTTTGGGGTGCATATCAAAGTGGAAGCGTGACTGTTAATCACGATGCCGTTGGTTCAAGTCCAACAGGGGGAGCCAAGCAAATTTTAAGGCGAACTAAAATCGAGGACAGAGAGTAATGTTTGTTTCACTCTTTTCCTTGGCGTTAGGTCGCCTTAAATCGTTATTTAGGGCTTTTTATTGCTGTTACAATTAAGAGTAGTTTATATTGCAGGGAAGCCTTTTTTTGTTGCCACTAAATCCAAATGAGGTGTGATCTATATGCCCAAAACTGAATTTGACTATTATTACGGCGTTGAAGCCGAGCAATTTACCTTTGTCCGAGTGCCGAAGGTGCTTTTCACTGACAAGGAACATTTCGGTGGTTTATCCAATGAAGCAAAGCTGCTGTACGGACTGTTGCTTGAACGAATGAGCCTTAGCAGGAAGAACAACTGGATAGATAAGCACAATAGGGTGTATATCATTTTCCCTGTAGAAGAAATTGAGGAAAGCCTTGATGTAGGTCACGAAAAGGCTCTCAATCTTCTCAAAGAGCTTGATGACCAGTCAGGCATCGGGCTTGTTAAAAAGAAACGCCGAGGTTTGGGACTGCCGTCAATTTTGTATGTGAAGAACTTCATTGTTAAAGGTGAGCAGAATACCGATCGTGTTCCGACATCAAGAAGTACGGAAAACGAATTTCAAGAATTCGGAAAAACAGATTTCAAGAAGTCCGAAAATCAGACTTCTGAAAATCCGAAAAACAGACTTCATGAAGTACGAAAATCGGACTCTAATAATATTGATATAAATAATACTGATATGAGTTATACTTACGATCAATCTATCGATCGGTCACAGGCAGGCATTCAAAATTTCTCGCCCGGAGCTGACGGATTGATTGACGCGATAGAAAGAAGTACGGTTGAGGAAAAAGTTAAGAAACAGATCGACTATGACTGCCTTATCTCTCACCCCGACAGCTCTGTTGTCCAAATGTCAGAAGAAATTAAAGATCTCATGGTCGATGTTCTCTGCGGAGAGCGAAGTGTGGTATCGGAGGGAAAACGGGTATCGGAAGAAACGGCAAAGGCAGCATACAGAAAAATCACCTTCGATCACGTTCAGTATGTGATGAAAAGTCTTGTCAGCTATCCCGACAAAATCAGCAGGATAGACCGGTTTCTGACGGTTTCTCTGTTCAACTCGGTTTACACGCTAACAAACTCAACGTTTGCAGGGTTTGAATATGATATGCAGATGAAGATGATTTAGGCAAAAAATCACAGCACCTGTTAAAGTGCTGTGATAGATAAGTAATAAGATTTAATCAATGTCGATCTTGAAAACGATTGGGTATCCGCTGTTTTTATAATTTGTTTTAATATGAAGTCCGTCGGGCAGCCTTTCCCAATTCGGATTTTCATCTGTACCGAGAACAGTGACGCTTTTGATGATTCCGCTGAAATTGTCACGCTGATATGCAGGCTGTATTCCGAGAGAATTTATGACATAATCTCCGTTTTCGGAGGATCTCAGTACGATAGCATAAAGATAACCGTTTGCAGTTGTAAAGCGAATATCCTGCGGAGTAAAATTCTTTTTTATTCCGTCGGTGAACTGTCCTTCCGGTATTTCAGTCGGCCCTTCACCGGATTTTCTCCAGAGCTTTGTGCCGTAGATGGCTTCACCATTGATTTTGAGCCATTTTCCGATGTTAAGCAGAATATTCCTGTCCTCATCGGGGATTGTTCCGTCTGCTTTAGGACCGATATTCAGCAGCAGACAGCCATTTTTGCTGACAATATCCACTAAATCGCAAATAATATCTTCGGCAGGACGATAGGAATTGTTTTCGGTATAGCACCATGAATTGAGTGCAACGGCAGTATCTGTTTGCCAGAAGAAAGGCTTCCTTTCAGCAAATTGACCACGCTCAACATCGGGAACTGCCGAGCCGAACGAAAAGCTGTCATGCTTATAGTTAATGACAGCATCACTGCCCCATTCAGTGGCACGGTTGTAGTAATATGCCGCAAATTTTTTCAGATACTGTTTGAATGAGCTGTGCTGTATCCACCAGTCAAAATACACTATTTTCGGATGGTAATTATCCACGAGCTCACAGCAGCGAACAAGCCAGTCCTGCAAATATTCCTCGGATGGTTCTGGCTTGCTGTAAATATCGTGTAATTCCGCCGACGGCATTGACGGCCAGTATAAGTCCCCCCTTTGGAGCGGTTCTTTTATATCGCTGTCGAAGTTTTTTCCACCGTCCATAAAAAACCAATGCTCTGCACGGTGGGAAGATGCACCAAATTCAATTCCAAGCGCACGGCAGTTGTTTTTCAGTTCTCCGAGAACGTCACGGTGAGGCCCCATTTCGTAAGCGTTCCAGTGTGAGATTTCGCTCCTGTACATCTGAAATCCGTCGTGATGCTCTGCAACGGGAACAACATACTTTGCTCCCGAAGCTCTGAAAAGCTCTGCCCATTCCTTTGGATCAAATTTTTCTGCTTTGAACATCGGGATAAAATCCTTGTAGCCGAAATCGGTATGCTTGCCATAGGTATCAATGTGATGTTTGTATTCGGGACTGTCCTTGACATACATATTGCGTGAGTACCATTCATTTCCGAAAGCAGGGACACTGAAAACACCCCAATGAATGAATATGCCGAATTTGGCTTTTCTGTACCATTCGGGGACTTCGTATTCCGATAAAGAGTGCCAGTTATTGCTGTAAGGTCCTTTTTCAATGACTTCATTTATCTTTTTAAGATAAGGTGACATATCGTACATAAGCATTACCTCCTTGCTTTGTCATTATTATATATGTTTTCCTTTGACAAGGCAAGAGTATATAGTGACTTGTTTCTATCATAAATGTCACAATTTTATATTTTTGAAGTGAGATGGTGAGATGCCGTAAAACTTTTTGAATGACGAGGAGAAATACTCCTGTGAGGAGAAGCCGAGACGTTTGGATATTTCAGAAAGGCTCAATGAGTCGTCGGAAAGGAGCAGACGGGCAGCGGACATTCTTGCCTGCTCTTTCTTCTCGCTGAATGTGCTGCCGTAATTTTTTTCAATAAGCCGCTGTGTTTGTCTTGTGCTTAACCCGAGCCGATGTGAAAGTTCGTCGAGATTTGCCGAGCTGTATTCGTACAAAAAATATTCCTCAATGATAAGGCTTGAATGTTCGTATATATCGGAAGATGAGAGTGCGGTTTCGGCAGGACTGTCAAAATAATTTCTTGCCACTGAAACAACAATTTCTGACAATATGAGTTTTGCCATATTTGCATAGCCTGCACTTTTGCTTTTCAGCTCCGAGAAAAGTCTTTCAAATATCGGAAGAATATTCTGATCGTCCTTACCTATCCAAAAATTATGCGAAAGAAATTGGTCAATTAAAATGTCGGATCTTTCGCTGTTATTCTGTTCAGCACGCAGGTAAATGCACCATTCATACACAGGCGAGGTTTTATCTGTAAGCTGGGCATGGTCACAGAGCGGACCTGTGACATAGAGTGTGTTTGTGCTTATATCATATTCATTGCCATCAGCAATGAGCCTGCCACAGCCGTTTGAAATAAAATGTATCTCATAGCAGTTCACTCCGTGGGTGTGAAGAGGAATGTCTGTATCAATGGACGATGAAATTATATTAACAGCGTGAAAATTGCAGCCGCCTATACTGAACGGTATATCTATATTATTGAAGTAATGATTCATAGCACCACCTGAAAGCGTTTTGAGTTTAAATAATTATATCATATCATAAGAAAATTTATAAGCAAATACCTGAATGTTTGAAAGGAAAACACCACAATGCGAAAAAACAGCCAATACATTTCAATATCCGAATACTGCAAAGCGAACGGTTTGAAGCCAACAAAATTTTATGAAACGTTAAGCGGGCACCCGGAGCTTGCGAAAAAACTCAAAACCAATGCCAAGGGCGAACGTGTGCTTGATGAAAAAGCAATAACGGCGGCAGGGGCAATTCTCCGCAAAGAGAACAGAGCCAAGCGTGGCAGAAGTTCTGCTTCCTCTGCTGCCGATGAAATAAATATCCTTGCGGCTAAAAATGAAGTGCTGCGAAAGGAGGCGAGCAGGCTAAAATGTGAGAACGAAAGGCTGAAAGCTGTCCTGACGGGCAGAAATGAAAAACGAAGAAAAAACATCGAGATGTAAAAAAGGAGAATCCCGAAATGATCTATTACAGAAAAAACACCGATCCTGAAATGCCGCTTCCCGAAGATTTTGATATTCTGTTCTTCGGTGAAAGCGGCGGCAGGAGAAAATCCAAGAAATCAGTCAAGTTTATTGCAGTAATTTCCGCCGTGTGTGCAGCTGTCGCAGGTGCGGTTTTGGTTATCCGTCACAATGCGAAAAAAACGAAAGTGTGAGCTATGAAAAAGACTGCTCATAGAAGAGATTGAAAAGCTTGACCGAAATTTTCTTACACCTGCCGAAGCGGCGAACGCTATGGGAATTTCAATTTCTACAGTTTACAGAAATTGACAAAAGATGAAATTTCCGATCATACGGTCGGGGCGAAGAATACATATTCCCAAAGAAGCATTCCTTGAATTTCTGCGTTACGGAAAAACGGGGGACGGTCAGAGGTGAATTTTTCGGAACTTGCAAAGGAAGGCGTTACAACAGTTTTTCTAATTCTATCAGTAACTTTTCTTTCATATCTTCTAATTCTGTTTTTGAAGGGCGGTTATTATCATTGTACATTTTTTCCATAGGATACCACCAAACAGGTCCTTTTCCGTTGTTGCCATAGTTTTCTATATCTCCGCTTTTTCTTGGGAATAGGTGCCAGTGCAGATGTGTATCGCCATTGCCTAACAATTCATAGTTCATTTTTTCTGCTCCAAAAGCGTTTGAAACTGCTTCGGCGACTATGGACATTTCCTCTAAAAACTTAATCTTTTTCGTATGGTTTAATTGAAACAGTTCTGTTTTGTGTTCTTTGCAAAGAAATAATGTGTAGCCCTTAAAATGCTGATTATCACCAATAACTACATAACCTGTTTGCAATTCTTTAACGAAGTATGGATTCGTACCATTGTTGATCATTTTAATTCTGTCGCATATAAAGCACATACTCTAAACCTCTCATTTCCTGTTTGTCCGGAATAATAACTACTTGTTCAAGACTATTATAGCATAATCATTATGTTAGTCTGCTTTATAAATGAAAAAAATTATAAAATCTTTTCCATATACCCACAGGTAAAAGGGAAAAAATCATATTTTTTGGTTCCTGTATGTGTAAATCCGAATTGCTCATACCAATTTTTTAATTTTTTGTTTTCCTCGACTATTCCGATGTTGATTTTTACGCAATTTGTTTTTTTGGCAGTATTAAAGGCATGAAATAACAGCTCTTGACCGATTTTTCTGTGTCTGTATGCCGGAAGTACACATAAATTATTTAACTCACACTCATTATTACTCTGCAATAGCAATGAATAGTAGCCAACAATTTTCCCGTTATCCCAAAAGGCATACATACGTCTATGCTCACCGAATAAATGCCACTTTAATCTTTCTTCAGTAGTTGCGAATGCTGTGAATTTAGGTGCATTTTCAGCGGTAAAGCCAAACTCGTCAGCAACTGTGGCAAAGCTGGCTCTGATTACATTTACACATTCGCAAATATCTTTTTCATTCACTTCCTCTATCATGGTAAGTACCTCCGAATTTCGATTTAGGAGTAGTGCGTTGGTTCTTAAATAAATTGTATCATATAAAACTTAGTAATTCAAGAAATATTTGCAAAAAGGCTCAGCAATCACTTGATGACAGTATGAGAAAGAATTTCAAGCGTTTACGCTCACTGCTCATCAAGCCTTTTAACAGCTTAAAATACACGGACAAACAAGCCGTGAATATTAAGCTTTCGTTTTTGGCGGATATTATATAAATTGTAATGTCTGTCTATTGCATTTTGTTGCCGGATTGCGCAACCAACCAAAATATGATAAAATAAATTCCGACATAAAACAGGATTTAAGGATTATTTAATAATTTCTATGCTACAATGTAATCACGACGATAAAAGGAGCAAGGAAATGTATTTAAACATACTGAAAAAAGACCTTAAAAGCAAAAAAACCATGAATATGATACTGCTGGTGTTTATTATACTTGCGACGATGTTTGTGGCAAGTGGTCTGAACAACGTATTTACCGTTATGAACGGCACGGATTATTATCTTGACAAGGCAGAAATCGGTGATTTTGTTGTTATTACAATGGGCAATGAGTCCACAGGATATGCCGACGGCATACTCGACAAAGCCGATTGTGTAAACGGCTACAAAATCGAAACCTGTATTTTCGGCTCACAGGACAGCGTTTCACACCTTGACGGCGCAGAGGTTGAAACCAAAAACACTGCGTTGTTTCAATCAATATCTGATGCAAAGCTCAAATTCTTTGATACGGCGAACAAGTCCGTTTCCGCTGTAAATCAGGGCGAGGTTCTGATTGCGGGTAAATTTATAGAAAACAACGGTTTCAAGGTAGGCGATTATATCCGCATAAAATTGGGCGATGTGGAAAAGGAACTGAAAATTGCAGGAAAAGTAAAGGACGCTTTTTTAGGCTCTGATTTTATGGGCAATACACGCTTTTTGCTCAATCAGGCTGATTATGACACATTCCTTGCGGATGAAATGATAAATGCACATTATCTGGGCGAGGTTATCTACATCGAAACCGATGATGTCAAAGCAACAACCTCAGCTATTGCCGATATCCCCGGAATTGCCTTTACAGGCGCAAGAGATACTCTTAAAATGTGCTATGTAATGGAAATGATTGTAGCGTTTATCATACTCATTTTAAGCGTATGTCTTATAATTGTTTCTTTCGTGGTACTCCGCTTTTCTATCGGCTTTACGATTGCCGAAGAATACAGAGAAATCGGCGTTATGAAGGCTATCGGTATTAAAAATCACAAAATCAGGGGGCTTTACATAGTAAAGTATCTGATGATGTCGGTAATCGGCGGAATTATCGGATTTTTCGCAAGTATTCCCTTCGGAAATATGCTGATTATGTCTGTAAGCGAAAATATGGTGCTTGGAAATGACGCAGGCTTCCTTATAAATATTATCAGTGCAGTCGGCACTGTGATTATAATTCTTCTGTTCGCTTACGGGTGCACAAGCAAGGTTAAAAAGCTTACACCTATTGACGCAATTCGCTCGGGACAGACAGGTGAACGTTTTGGAAAAAAGAGCTTTCTGCGGATAGGAAAAACAAATTTAAAACCCTCTGTATATATGGCGTTAAACGATGTTTTAAGCGCACCAAAACGCTTTATGACGATTATAATTTCGTTCTTCCTCTGCACACTTTTTGTGCTTATGCTGGTCAACACGGTTGCAACTATGAAAAGTCCGAATCTTATTACAACCTTCGGAACAGAAAGCAACCTTTACATAAACGATGTAGACGGTGTAATGAAGTTTATGAATACAGGCGATAAGGAAAGCTTGTCAGATGGGCTGAATAATCTTTCCGATAAAATTTCAGACGATGGTATGCCTTGTAATGTAAGCGTTGATATACAGTATAAATACAAGGTTATAGCTATGGGAAATGAATATGCTGTAAGCTGTGCACAAAGCCTGAATATCCCCGTAGGTGAATACGATTATCTAGAAGGCTCTGCTCCGCAGAACAGGAATGAGATTGCCGTGACACCCAAGATTTCGGAAATGCTTGGTGCCAAAATTGGCGATACTGTGACAATTGATTTCGGAACTGAAAAAATCGACTGTATAGTAACTGCGTATTTTCAGACGATGAACAATCTCGGCGAGCTTATCCGTCTTCACGATGGTGCGCCCACCGATATGAGCTGTGTTTCAAGTATCAGACAGTATCAGGTGGACTTTACCGACAACCCCTCTGAAAGTGAAATCGAAAGCCGAAAGGAAAAAATCAAGGAGCTTCTGGATGTTGAAGATGTAATGAATGCAACTGAATACTGTATAGACTGTGTATCGGTTGTTCCCACAATGGAGGCCGTTCAGGTTCTGCTTTTGGCAATAACGATTGTTGTGGTAATTCTTGTTACAGTTCTTGTTGAACGCTCCTTTATTTCCGATGAAAAAAGTCAGACTGCCCTTTTAAAGGCTATCGGTTTTCAGAACGGAACTATAATCAGCTGGAACACCCTGCGTTTCGGAATAGTTGCTCTTGCAGCAGCAATTTTAGCGGCAGCAGCTTCAATACCTATGACAGAACTTTGCATTACACCCATTTACGGAATGATGGGCGCAACAAAAATCAAGTTTAACATTGACCCGTTGCAGATATTCCTGATTTATCCGACAATTATTTTTACTGTAACAATTATTTCAGCATTTCTCACTTCGCTTTACACAAGAAAAATCAAGTCCTCAGACACAGCCAATATAGAATAAGAAAGGAAACCGTTATGAACATCTTAGAAGTAAAAGACCTGTGCAAAACATATATCGTAAACAAGCGCCAGAACAATGTGCTTAAAAATGTCAGCTTTACTGTAGAGGAGGGCGAGATGGTAGCCGTTATGGGACCGTCAGGCTCGGGTAAGTCAACTCTTCTCTACGCCGTTTCGGGTATGGATGGCATTACCGCAGGCGAGGTGCTGTTCTGTGGCAGAAATATCGCAAAAATGGGTGAAAGGGAACTTGCCGATTTAAGACTTGACGAAATGGGATTTATCTTTCAGCAGATGTATATGCTGAAAAACTTAACGGTACTTGACAATATCATACTCCCTGCGGTACAATCGAATAAGAATACCGAAACACGAAAAGAAATCGTTCAGCGTGGGCAGGATTTAATGCGTAAGCTGGGCATTATCGAAATTGCTGACAACGACATTAACGAGGTTTCGGGCGGACAGCTTCAGCGTGCCTGCATCTGCCGCAGTATGATCAATAATCCGAAAATGATTTTTGCCGACGAACCGACAGGCGCACTCAACCGTACATCGTCCGATGAAGTTATGGAAGAACTTGCAAAGCTAAATGCCGACGGTACGACAGTTATGCTTGTAACTCACGATGTTAAGGTTGCGGCAAAATGCACAAGAGTTATGTATATAGTTGATGGAAATATCAGGGACGAATATAATCTCGGCAGATGTGAAAGCAATTCTCAGGTGAGAGAGCGTGAACGTGCGCTGAACAACCGGTTACTTGAATTAGGGTGGTAATATGACCGATATTTTAATTGTTGAAGACAATGAAGAACTTGCCGATATACTGTGTGATTTTCTCCGTGCGGAAAACTACACAGTATCTGTTGCCAAAACAGGTGAAAAAGCCTTGTCGCTGTATGAAAAATACGGCGCAAGGCTTATCGTGCTTGATGTAATGCTACCCGGAATTGACGGCTTTGCGGTGTGCAGAAAAATTCGTGAAGAAAGCGACACGCCCATACTTATCGTAAGTGCAAAGGTCGACAAGGAGGATAAGCTGAACGGGCTTATTCTTGGTGCTGACGATTATATTGAAAAGCCGTATGACATTGACATAATGCTTGCAAAAATTGCAGGTATTTTCAAGCGTCGGTACGCTGTTGATGAGCTTATCGACGGGGATATTCATGTCAATAAGGTGAGCAGAACGGTATGCAGAAACGACATACCTATTGAAATGACTGTAAAGGAATTTGAATTACTGGTATTGCTTATCGAAAATAAGGGCAGGATTCTTACAAAGGAGTATCTATTTAATCAGATCTGGGGCAGTGACAGCTTTTCGGAACAGCAGACTCTCACTGTGCATATAAAGCGGCTTCGTCAGAAAATCGAGGACGATCCGAAAAATCCGAAGCATATACAGACGGTATGGGGAGTAGGCTACAAATATGAAAGCATTTAACAAAATTTTCGCCTTAGCGGTGGCGGTTATAATTACGGTTTTTGTTACGGCAAATGCGATACTTCTTAAGGATAGCACCGGCGGCAGACCATATCTTGTAGAGGTTTCAAGGCTTGTAAACGAAATTGAAAACGGGAACGCTTATGACATTTCAGATTGCAAATATGTAACGGGCGTAAGCGAGTACGCCGAGGGCTTTTACAATTCCAACAGCGACTACGTTATCAGAGAGATAAACGGCGAGTTGTACCGTTTTGATTATACCGCTGACGGAAGCGTTGATAAGGCGGAAACAATAATTGTTGTGAACGTAATTCTTAGCATAATGTCTGTGGTAATCATTGCGGTTATGATTTACATACGGGCAAAAATTCTCGCTCCGTTTGAGAAACTCACCGATATTCCCTATGAACTTTCAAAGGGTAATCTTACTGCACCTGTAAAGGAAGCGAAAAACAGGTTTTTCGGGCGATTTGTCTGGGGTGTGGATATGCTCCGTGAGAATATGGAACAGCAGAAAGAGCGTGAATTAAATCTGCAAAGGGAGAAGAAAATGCTTTTGCTGTCCCTGTCGCACGACATAAAAACTCCCTTGTCTGCTATAAAGCTGTATTCAAAAGCACTCTCAAAGGGGCTGTATACCGATAAGGAAAAACAGCTTGAAATTGCCGAAAACATCAATGCCAAAGCTGATGAAATAGAGGGATATGTTGCTGAAATCATCACTGCTTCAAGAGAGGACTTTTTAAGTCTTGATGTTACAATGGGCGAGTTTTATCTGTCGGAGCTTGTAACAAAAATCAAGCTTTACTATACCGAAAAATTGTCGCTCATAAAGACTGATTTTTTCGTCGGAGAATATGGTGATTGCCTTATAAGCGGAGATCTTGACCGAAGTGTCGAGGTGGTTCAGAATATAATGGAGAACGCCATAAAATACGGCGACGGCAAGGAAATTTCAATCAGCTTTTCCGAAGAGGAGGGCTGTATTCTTATTGCTGTGAAGAATAGCGGCTGTACGCTTCCCGATACGGATCTGCCGCACATCTTTGAAAGCTTCTGGAGAGGTGCAAACGCAGAAAACCTGAAGGGAAGCGGACTTGGGCTTTACATCTGCCGACAGCTAATGCACAGGATGAACGGCGAGGTATTCGCACAGATCAAGGGCGGAGATATGTGCGTAACGGCGGTGTTCGGGAAAACATCTTGCGATAGGCGGGTTTGAAGAAGCTGTAAAGGACAATGTTTTCGGCAACAGTAAGGGGAATGCTTGGAAAGCATATTGCAGGGATAAATTCACTTGAAGATTTCCAGTATTACATCCGAACGCTGAAATCGTAGTTTGACGGTATTATCTGTTCATTTGCTACAGTTACATCTATGGCTTCACCGAAGGCTGTAACAGCAAAGTCAAAGTTTTAAAGAGAAATGCTTACGGTTACAGAAATTTCAGAAGATTACGTAACCGTATTCTCCACATTTTTTCTCATAAAAATTATCAGCGGATTCTTGATCCGAACCCGCTGACGCAATTTTCTGCTTTTTTTGTACTCAGACTATTGACAAAGAGCCTAAAGTAAATTATAATGAAGATAAGCTAAATAAACCGAAAAGGCAAACATTATTTAGCCATCTTAAAACCAATTTATTTATTATGTTTTTTAAGGAGCGTGCAGCTATGAACAACAAAACGAGATCCCCGATACAATTCAAAAGAATGCTTTCATTACTGATGACATTCTTCGTGTTGGCATTAAGCATTAGTGGCGTTAGTGGCATTAGCGGTTTTAGCACTACAGCATCCGCAGCGAGCAATGGATTCTATGTTAATGGAACATCCATCTATGATGCAAACGGCAACATATTTAAGATGCGTGGTTTGAACATACCGCATGCGTGGTTCAGTTCTTATACAGAAACATCTATTAAGGCGGCTGCATCTTTGGGAGCCAACACTGTGAGAGTTGTATTATCTGATGGTCAGATATACAGCAAAACCTCTTCCGGTGAGGTTGAGTATATAGTTAATCTTTGCAAGCAGAATAACCTGATTTGCATACTTGAGGTACATGATACAACCGGTAGTGACAGCACATCATATCTTAATAATGCTGTAAACTATTGGATCGAGCTTAAAAATCTTCTTAATTCCAACACTAAATATGTCATTCTTAACATTGCAAATGAATGGTATGGCTCGTGGAATGGAAGTGGATGGGCAGAAGGATATAAGTCAGCAATCAAGTCTTTGCGAAATGCCGGAATAAACAATATGCTGATGGTTGACTGCGCCGGCTGGGGACAGTATCCTGATTCGATCAAGTACAATGGCAAAGAAGTATTTAACGCAGATTCACAGAGAAATACGGTGTTTTCTATCCATATGTATGAATATGCAGGTGGGGATTCAACAACTGTAAAAACTAATATTGATAATGCGCTCTCTATCGGCGTTCCGGTCGTAATCGGTGAATTCGGAGCACAGCACACAAACGGCGATGTAGATGAGCAGACCATCCTGAACTATTGTGCGCAAAAGGGTGTCGGCTACCTTGGATGGTCATGGAAAGGAAATGGTTCGGGTCTTGAGTATCTTGATATTTCAAATACATGGGATGGATCCAGCCTGACAGATTGGGGCAATACCTTATTTTATGGTACAAATGGAATAAAGAGCACCGCTTCTGTTTGTTCCGTATATGGTACTTCATCTGGCAGTTCTTCCGGAAATGTTTATACCGATTCAAACGGAGCTGTGATAGGTCTTGACGGTACATATTACATTAAGAGCGTACACAGCGGCAAATACCTTGATGTTGCAGAAGGACGCTCTGCAAATGGTACAAATATTCAGCAGTATCAGTTTAATGGCAGCGATGCACAGAAATTCAAGCTTGTTGGTGATGGTAATGGATATTATTCTATCCTCACAGCTTGCTCGAATTACAACAGCGGTATTGACGTATATGCCGAAGGCACTTCCAACGGCACTAATATAATACAGTGGAAGCATAGCGGCGGAGATAATCAGAAATTCCAGATTGTCAAAATAGGCGATGCGTATGCTATCAAGACAAAGATCACAAGTTGCTATTCGTGCTTAGATGTGTATAACTGGAGCACGGCCAATGGCGGCAACATAGCTCAGTATGAATATGGGGGCGGTAATAACCAGCTTTGGTATCTTGAAGCGTGTTGATTAACTTGTCGTAAGCTAAAATGCTATTAATTTTAAATAGTTTATTACAGGTTAAAAATCAAAACAACTGAAATGGTGTTTATTATATTCAGCAAAATCAAGCGAGGGTTTGACAGGGAAGGTAAAAGGGCGGTTGCGCTGTTGGCAACGATAACTTTGCTATGTAGTTTCACGGGATGTTCTAACGGTGAAACACCATCTCCAACGGACCGCAATATAACCTCGGTCGGTGTGTCGAATAGCGTAAATGAAACCGGATTTGACATTGATAGAGTTAGAAAAAGTATTGTCATTAAAGGACAAACGATTGAAATTCCCGTTAAACTCGGCGAAATACCAGAGGGTTGGAGCTACAAATTATATGACGAGAAGGACGTTTACCTTCGGGATAATCAGTTCTTGGCAACAATGTATTACAACGGAAATGAAATGTATATAGCCGCTTTGGAAAACTACAACAAAAATAAACCTGAAGAAAGTATCATCTATAATTTAACAATATATGAAAGCGATTGTTCGATTGATGGATTAGTTCCGTCTGAAACCACAAAGCAAGAAGTGGTTAAAAGATATGGCGAACCGCTCTCCGGAGTTGGTAATGAGCATTATTATTACTATGGCATAGTAAATGGCGAAAATAAAACCGGCGGTAGGCTTAATGATCATAGTATTGGCGTGAGGTTTACCGAAGATGATCTCATTAAATCGATCAGCATAACTTACGCAGATTTGAGTGTTAATTATTGATGAGAGAAAAATAATACAGCAAAAGAATTTTAGTGTGGACTTAGAAAAGGAACTTACGGATACATCTTCAGGATGGGGTCGATTGCTGTAAGGGACACATCGGACACTTTAAAGATAAAACGGTTTGCAGATGGCTGACCTGATTCAGCCGCCTGCAAACCGTTGTTTTATATTTTAACCGTGAACATAAGCATATTGGTGTTTTGTTTATCTGTGGTGTCGGTGCGGGGTTCTGTAGCGGAGGCAGATACATTTTCAGCGGTTATCGAGCCTTTGTGGAGTTCGGCTATTGCCTGAGCTACAGATAAGCCTATGCCGTAGCCGCCGTTTTTCTGCGTTCTTGCGCTGTCGCCCCGGTAAAAGCGGTCGAACAGCTTTTCGGGGTGGTCAATAGGCTTGCAGGTGTTGGCGATGCTGAGTGTTATGTTCTTTTCGCTGCCGTAAAGCTCAGCCCTTATGACACCTCCGCTTTCGGTATATTTGACCGCATTGTCAAGCAGTACCGTCATAAGCTGTACTATACTGTCACGGTTGCCGCTGAGCCTGATGCCTTTTTTGATATTCTGTTCAATCATTATGCCTTTGAGGGTGGCAGGCTCTATAAATGCGCCGACGGTATCTTCTGCCGCAGTGCTTATATCAAATTCGCACATGGGGAGCTTTGTTGAGCTTTCATCCATTTTGGCAAGCATCAGCAGATTCTGCATAAGTCCGCTGAGTCTGAGCGTCTGCGCACGGATATTCTTGCTCCACTTGTTTTCGCCGTTGTGAAGCTCCATTGCATCTGTATTGGCAAGGATAATGGCAAGCGGAGTTTTTATTTCGTGACCTGCGTTTGTGACAAACTGCTTTTGCTTTTCAATGCTTCGTGCAACAGGGGCGATAGTTTTGCGGGAAAGAAGAATTACGAGCAGCAGCATCATAAGCCAGCCGAATATTCCTGCACCGACAGATATAAAGAGTACGGTAAAGAAGGAGCTTATCTGCATACCGTTGTCAAGCAGGATGATAACCTTTCCTTCTGCACGCTTAGTTTCGCTTATCCTGTACAGAAAGCCGCTGTATGTGCCTGTTCCCGAAGCGGTATTTTTAAGTGCTTCGGTAATAGCGGTCACTTCGTCCTCGGTAAGCGAGGATATATGAGTTACATCCGTCCTTATGATATTGCCGTTTTTGTCGATTGCAACAGCGGCATAGCGTGCTGAATCCACTGCGTTTTTATCGTGTCTGCCAAAGCCGTTGTTCTTTTTATCGTCGGGCGGTTTAGTTCCATTGTCTTGCGGCGGAAAATCGGGATTATTCTGATTGCCGGATGCGTCGGCTGTATTTTGCTGAGTGCCGTTTATGCTCTGCGGGGGCTGAGTATTGTCGGTTGTATCTATGTTCCACTTTGTTGAGGTTTCAAAGCTGTAGCAGAGCATTTCCATAAGCCTGTCGTTATCGCCACTGGTGGTGAGATAATTGAAAACGTTTATTCCGCCGATAAGCACGACAAGCAATATCGTAACTGCCAGCATAGCGGATATGATAAACTTTTTCTGCAGCTGTTTTACCATCAGTCAGCATCCCCGATCTTTGCAAGAGTATAGCCAACACTGCGCTTGGCTCGGATCTCAATATCAGCACCGATAGCGGCAAGACGTTTTCTTACATAGGATATATATACCCATACTGCGCCGCTCTCTGCATCGCTCTCATAGCCCCAGACCTTTACGAGAATATCCTCAGTGGAAAGATAGATGCCCTTGTTGAGCATAAGAAGCTCCATCAGCTTGTATTCTATCTTGGGCAGGACAATAGACTGCAACGGTCCTTTAAGCTCACAGCTGCTGAGATTGAGCGACACGTTGCCGAATGTCATTATATCGGGTGTAAACCTGTCTTTTCTGCGGAGCATTGCTCTGACACGGGAAAGAAGCTCGCCCATTACAAACGGCTTCGGAAGGTAATCGTCTGCACCCATATCAAGCCCTGCTATCCTGTCCTCGACCTCAGCCTTTGCGGTAAGCAGGAGAATGGGAGTGGTGTTTCCCTCGCTCCTTAGTGTTTTAAGCACCTCCAAGCCGCTCTTTTTTGGCATCATTATATCAAGAATTATCCCGTCATACTGTTCGGCTCTTGCGTAATCAAGAGCGTCGGCACCGTCATAAACCGTGTCTACCGTATAATTATGATAGGTCAGAATGTCGGTCACAGCCTCAGCCATACTGACCTCATCTTCTGCAAACAGGAGCTTCATAATATCACCGTCCTTTATGATATTGATATTATAGTGCGGTTAGCTTAGAACAGCCTTAGAGCGTATAAGATTTTGTGTGAAATCTGATGTCGGGTGATTTGCAAGGGATTGATTTACGGGTTGCTGTCTTTGCCTTTTTTATAAGTTAATAAAGACAGAGCGAAAAAGAAGAAACACGCTACAAGACTACATACAGTGGCTACGATATGTCCTTTAAATAAGTTTATGATCATACAGATGAGAAGAAATGCCGAAAAAGCAAAACCGCAAATGGCGATGCACTTCTTTTTATCCATTTTATATCCTTCCGAGTAAGTTTTGTTTAAGGCTATACCGCATAATTATTGTCATGCGATTGCGCAGTCAGATTTTTCGTCAGATTGTATAAATTGAGTGCGGGCAGGCTGGCGCCTGTCAAGCAAAATTTGCGCAAGATGGCGGAAAATATGCAAGCAAGCGTGCGGCAAAGGCGAAAGCCGTTAATTATGCGGTGTTGCCTTTAATAATCATTGATTATATTGTATCATACCAGGGTGTTTTTTTCAACTGCTCAGCATTTACTTATATCCGGCGAACGTTGCCGGAATAATCAGGCATATACAAAAAAGCTGCCGCAGTGCGACAGCTTTTAAAAGCATTGATTATTCGGCAGATGATTCTGTGCTTGTTTCAGATGAGGATTCAGCTACTGAGGAATCAGCAGAAGAAGCGTCAGATGAAGAAGCGGAAGAATCTGTCGATGAAGCATCGGAAGATGCCGATGAAGCTGACGAATCGTCACTTGTAACGGAAGATGTTACAGATGATGTTGCAGAGCTTGTTGTCGAAGAATTATCCGACTTGCTGAAGTTACCGCTGTACATAACGACGAAGTTAACAACGAGAGCCACAACAAAGAAAATCACTGCGGCAATCTTTGTAAGTCTGTTCAGCTTTGCTTCGTTTGAACGGCCTGAATTTCTCTGATAATAGTTGTCTGCACTACCGCCTGTAATCGTCTGCGACATACCCTGCTTTGTATCCTGCATAAGTACCACGAGTACTATGAAAACACAGGCAACAATCAGAACGATAGCACTGATTATTTCTAATATTCCCATTTATATGTCCTCCTTATAGGAATACGGGTATGTCCGAGATCTGTTTATCGTACAAACCCAAAATTATTCTAACACGCAAATGCTATTATAACATAAAAGGAAATGAAATGCAAGTGTTTTCGGGAATTATTTTAAAGCGGAAAGAGCTTTTTTTCCTATATCGTGGCGGTAATGTGCCTTTTCAAAGCTGATCGTATCCACTGCCTTATAAGCTGTGTCGAGTGCTTCCTTTAATGTATCGCCGTAAGCGGTAATACCGAGAACACGTCCTCCTGCTGTAAGAAACTTTCCGTCCTCCAGCTTTGTGCCTGCGTGGTAAACGAATGCGCCCTCGCACTGACCGTTTTCATCAAGTCCGCTTATCACCTTGCCTGTTTCGTACTTTTCCGGATAGCCGCCGCTTGCCATTACAACGCAGGCGCACGATTTGTCGCTCCACTTGATGTCAAGCGTATCGAGTTTTTCTTCCCAGACAGCTTCGATTATATCCATAATATCCGTTTCAAGCAAGGGGAGAACCACCTGTGTTTCGGGATCACCGAAGCGGCAGTTGTATTCAATTACCTTTGCACCGTTCGGGGTCAGCATAAGACCGAAGTAAAGGCAACCCTTGAACGGTCTGCCTTCAGCCGCCATAGCCTTTATAGTAGGCAGGAATATCTTTTCCATACATTCCTGCTGTTTGTCGGGGGTGTAGAGGGGGTTGGGCGCAATCGTACCCATTCCGCCCGTGTTAAGGCCCTCATCGTTGTCATAAGCACGCTTGTGATCCATAGAACTTATCATAGGCTTTACTGCCTTTCCGTCTGTAAACGCAAGAACGGTTACTTCGGGGCCTGTCATAAATTCCTCGACAACTATTTCACTGCCGGATTTGCCGAATTTTCCGTCAAGGAGCATTGAACGTACTGCGTTTTCTGCCTCCTGCTCGTCCTTTGCGATTATAACGCCCTTGCCGAGTGCAAGACCGTCACACTTGATAACGGCAGGGAAGCTGTTCTGCTTTTTGATATATGCTATAGCCTCGTCTGCGTCCGTGAAGGTTTCGTAAGCCGCAGTGGGAATGTTGTACTTTTTCATCAGAGCCTTCGAGAAAACCTTACTGCCCTCAAGAATAGCGGCATTTGCTCTCGGTCCGAAGGTCTTGAAGCCCTCTGCGTTGAGCTTGTCCACCATACCCATAACCAGCGGATCGTCGGGGGCTACGAATACATAGTCGGGTCTGAGCTTCTTTGCAAGCTCAACACAGCCGTCAATATCGGTTGCCTTTACATTAAAGCACTCGGCATATTTAGAGATACCGCCGTTGCCGGGTGCGGCATACAGCTTGTCTACCTTCTTAGATTTTGCAAGGGCTGTTATTATGGCGTGTTCTCTGCCGCCTCCGCCTATTACAAGTACGTTCATGTTAAAAATACCTTTCTTTCTTTTGATTTATTCATTATTCGATGATAAGGCCAAGCAGTTTTGCGAACATTGCCGCCTGCCACACATCGACCTTTGCGCCTTTTAACTCCGCTCCCGTATCGGAAACGGTAAGACCTTCGATATTACAGGAGGTGAAGTCAAGCCCTGCAAGCTTCGTGCCGAAAAACACAGACCTTGCCAGCGTAACGTTTTTAAGCTCCGTTTGTTTTATCTCACACGAAGAAAACAGAGCGGAGGAGAAGTCGGTATCTGTCACAGCTACCGATTGCAGCTTTGAACGCTGAAAATCCGACAACTCAAAGCTGCCCCCGTCAAAGCTGACGTTTTTATAAAACGAGTATTTGAAAGCTGTTCCGACCGCTTTACAGGAGATGAACGAGCAGGCTTTGAAATAGCTTTCGGAAAAATCGCTGTTTGAAATATCGCAGCCCTTGAAAACGCAATCTATAAAAGTGCATCCGGAAAAATCGCAGGCTGTAAAGCGGCATCCGTGGAACAGGCAGTTTCTGAAACAGATAGCCGAAAAATCGGTTTCGGCGCATATCAGCCTCGAAAAATCCGCCGCAATAAAATCCGATTCGTCATCACGCACTTTTGAAAGCTCGGCATCAATATCTGTTACCGTAAAAAGATTATCGGGCAGCTTCGGAGCGGTCAATGACGCAGATAATGACTTTAATTCTGCTGTCATGTGTTTACCGAATTGTCAAACGACATTGACCCGAGCGTGTATTCAAGTGCTTTTGTGACTGCTTCTTCGTTATTGTCAAGGTGCAGAGCAATCAAGGTGTACACTTTATTGCCGTGACGGGCAAAATATATGTGCTGTGTTGCGGCAACGGAATTATCTCCGTCAGAAGATTTTACAGTTCCGTAAAATACGTCGGTGTTGCCGATTTTAACCATGCTCTTGGTCGATGAATCGACATTATCGCCGACGACATAATAACTCATGTATTCCTCGCCAATCTCGGCTACCGTTCTGCCCTTTGTATCTTCGTCCTCATCGCTGCACATAGCAACGATATTGGATGTGACCTCGCCGTCATCTGAATAATGTACAAGATAAAGCTCGTTTTTATCTTCTTCATATTCGCTGATGCCGGTATTGAAGTATACTCCGTCATCGTACATCAGAGAAAATTTGTTTATTTTATACTTGGTCGGACTTCCAACGGGGGTATACTGTGCAGGGGCAGAGGACGGTTTTTTTGTTTCGGACTTGTCGGTAATTGACGTGTTCGGGGTTTCGGGCTTTGCGGTCGTTGTTTCCGCTTTTGTAGTTTGCGTTGATGTTGCCGCAGTAGTTACTGCGGTAGTCTGAGGTGTCACTGTCTGGGGAACGGGGGTTGTTGATGTGGTCCGGCTATCCGGATTTATGCCAAGCGGGTTTTCAATCGTTTTGGAGCAACCGCACATTCCTGCGAGAATTGATGCGGTACAAATCAATAACAGTGCTTTTTTCATCGGTCTTTCCTTTCTTCCGCTTTTATCGGCGGATGTTGAAGAATATAGAACGGTGTGGACTCTATGGTGAAAAATTCGGCATTTGACGGCATGATATAGCGAAAAATTACCTCGTTGTTTTTCGTGGTTATCTTTACAGTAAAGCCTTTTTGTTTTGTAAACAGTTTCATTGGCTTGTAGGTTACGCTCTCAACGTCCGTGTATTTGAAAATATAGGTATGACGTTTGCTTGCAATACGCATTGTGCGGCCGTCTGCCGTGTATTTGTATTGCTCCTCGCCGCCAATAATAAATAGTATATACCATATCGGCAGAATCGGTAGGATGATGCTAAGTGCGATTCTTATAATAATATAGGATATGGCAGACTTATAAATATCCGCTATTACAATGTCATCGAATGAACCCAGTACCAATAACACTATAAATACCTCTGCGACACAGGCAGCGATAATTTTCAGTATAATATATGGCGAAAGAACTCTGAAAGAACCACTCTGTCTGAATTCAAATCTGCCGTCAAGGATGTCTTTATCTGTGTAAGTGAAATGCATAGTGATACCTTTATTGCAATTTAAAAATAACGGGCGGACGTGCCGCCCGTTTACTGAGCTTATCAGTGGTGGAAAAGTCTGATTCCCGTGAATGCCATTGCGATACCGTACTTGTTGCAGGTGTCGATGACCTGCTGGTCGCGGATGGAGCCGCCGGGCTGCACGATGGCGGTCACGCCGGAGCGGCGGGCACGCTCGATGTTGTCGCCGAAGGGGAAGAAAGCATCCGAACCAAGGCAGACACCGGTCACCTTGCTGAGGTAAGCCTTCTTTTCCTCGGCGGTCAGCGGCTCGGGCTGGCGGG
>OMDF01000567.1_pt1 | contig 21272 bp, 16 predicted proteins | sample 1673631 | NCBI WGS metagenome assembly OMDF01 (sample SAMEA103958117, study PRJEB25191) | human gut metagenome | biome: human-associated habitat [ENVO:00009003]; feature: intestine environment [ENVO:2100002]; material: feces | place: Germany | collected 2013/2015 | reverse complement strand
ACTCGGTATCTCCACGAGTTCCGCCTTTGAAACCTTGTGCGGCTAACGCTTGTTTGAGGCTTACTCTCGTATCAAGTCCACGCTTGCTGCCAGTTGTGAACGGAACAAAATCAATATGCAAATGAGGCGTTGCCTCGTCCATATGCAGATGAGCAGAAAACACTTTTAGGTTGGGATTTCGCTCTTGAAATTCCCGATAATACTCATCTAGAATTTGCCTTGCAAGCTGTCCGTTTTCGCTTTCGGCACTCATATTTTCTTTATCGCCTATCTGCAAAATAAGTTCGTGAAATGGTTTTTCTTGCTTGGAATTTCTGATTTTTTCATAATAGTTTTCTATCTTGCGGTCGGCTCTTGTCTGCTTTTCATTGTATCTTTTTAGCGCTTCATCAAACAATTCGTGGTAGATTTTCTTTATCGGCTCGTTACAGTAATCAATGTTCAAATGCGTTCTGATCCCGTCAACATTTTCAGCCTTGAACTTGCGGCTGTTGTGATTGACCGAGCCTTTACCTACCATTGCGCTTATCGTTCTTTGCATAAGTTACACCTCCAATCTCATAAACTTGCTCGTCCTCGGTTCTGTTACTCTTGTCAAGAGTAACGCAAAAGCACTTTTGACAGGCAAGCCCGTCAAAAATGCAACCTGCAAGCAGGTTTTGCGCTCTCTGAGGGGCAGGAGAGGCTTTTTGAAAAAAGCCACCTGCACCCGGCAAAAACTTTCGCTGTGTCGGTCTGCGTCGATAGTGACGGTGATTTTCCCACCGCCTAAAACAGCGACACAACCGTCACACATCGTCACGCTGTTCATAAGTCAAACTGACTTTACGCCCATCGTGACAGCGTTTGTTTTGATAACTTATTCCATACTCGTTAAACAAACGCCCAGCATTGATATTCAACTTCATTGTCAAAGCGTTTGCTTTCATATTAATGCCGAGAAAGTCAACAAGCTCTGTCGGACTGCCATACCATTCGGGGTTTTCATTTGTAATTTTGCCTGCTATATTTTCAAGCAATGGTTCGGGCGGCAACTTCCAAAGTTCTGTTTCAGTTCTCTCAAGTTCCCACACAAGAGTTTCGGGATTGCGATTAAGATAAATCTTTTGGTCCGGTTGGTCTCTGCCTGAAACTTCAAGCGTTGCCGAATTGCTTGTACGCTTTTCTTTCCGTAAAATAAATCCACCGTCGGCTGCGCCAAGCAATCCGTTGGTTCCCGAAATCATATCAAACTTGTCATCGGAATTTTGCTTTCTTGTATGATGAACAAGCAGCAAACATATTCCGTAACTGTCTGCAAACTTTTTAAGTCTCGTGATAATCTCATAATCGTTTGCATAGCTGTAATTGTCTCCGCCGACTTCACGCACCTTTTGAAGTGTGTCTATGATAATCAATTTTGTATCGGGGTGTTCCGTCATAAATCTTGTAAGCTGTTCGTCAAGTCCATTTCCAAGTTGACCTGCCGAAACAGAGAAGTACAAATTATCCGCACTTTCTGTTCCGAACATTCTGTACAATCTTTCCTGCAATCTGTGATAGTCATCTTCGAGAGCAAGGTACAAAACAGTTCCTTTTCTCACATCAAAATTCCAAAGCGGTGTGCCTGAGCTGATGTGATATGCAAGCTGTGCCATAAGAAAACTTTTGCCGAGCTTCGGTGCTCCTGCAAAAATATATGTTCCGGGGTAAAGCAAGCCGTCAATCAATGGCGGTTTGCTTTGATACACCGTGTTATATAACTCACGCATAGAAATCGTTTTCAAATGTGATGGATCGAGCTGTTGCAAAAATTCTTTTTGCATTTCCTCAAGATAATCATCTAAGATCTTGCCTTTCTCATTAAAATCGGTTATACTGTTATTAGTTTGTTTTATGATTGACTGCTCTGTATCTGCGCCAACAGATACAACCGGAGCGGTCTTTTCTTTTTCTGTCATTCTGATACCTCCTTTAATCCGCCGAGAATATCGGCAATCATTTCGATTAAATCAAGTAATTCGTCATTGACTTCACCGCCGTTTTCAATCCTTTGTAATTCCGTAAGTACATCTGCAAGATTATTACGCAAAGCCTTATATACTCTCGGATTGCCTTGAACTACAACCTCTTTGTTTATAAGTCGCCTTGTGATATAATCCTGCTTGGTTAAACCCGAAAGCTGAACATAACGTTCAATCTGTTCCCGTTCCTCCGGCGAAACCCTGAACGCTACGGTTTTATTTCTCCAACGGTTGTGTTCATCTTTGTTTTTCAGTGACATATTACTTTCTCTCTTTCCATAATTCATCAAGTGTATTTGCCATTTCGCTTTGTTTTGACGGATATATATGTGTATATCTATCGGTAATTTCCACGGTTTCGTGACCTACTCTATCCGCAATAGCAGCGGCTTGGTAGCCTTGATTTATTAAAAGTGAAACATGCGAATGTCTCAAATCGTGAATACGAATACGCTTTACACTTGCGGCTTTTGAGCCCCTGTCCATTTCGTGATGAAGATAGCTTTTTGAAATAGGAAATATCCTGTCGCTGTTATTCGGTGAATAAAACATTTTCAAGTATTCTTGCATTTCATCACATAAAAACTGCGGCATTTTTATTGTTCGATTGCTTTTCTCCGTTTTCGGTGGAGTAATAACATCTTCTCCGTGCAATCTTTGATAAGATTTGTTGATTGTAAGCATATTGTTTTTAAAGTCAAAATCACCGGCAGTTAATGCAAGCAACTCGCCTACACGAATACCTGTCCAATAAAGCATTTGAAACGCATAATATGAAATAGGCTTGTCCATCATTTCATCAGAGAACTTGCTGTACTCCTCCACAGTCCAATAACTCATTTCCTTGCGTTCTTCCTTACCCATATTACCGACCGTAGATGCCGGATTTAATCTTAAACCATAAATCTTAATTGCGTGATTAAATAAGGAACTTAATTGGTTATGAATAGTCTTTAAATACCCCTGTGAAAGCGGTTCTCCGCTTGAATTTGTTTGTTTTCTAATCTCGTTTTGCCAAGCGATTACATCTTTTGCCGATATATCACACAATCGCTTATGTTCAAAATACGGCAATATTTTAGTTTTAATAATATGTTCTTTGGTAAGCCAAGTGTTTTCCTTTAACTTCGGTCGAACATCTTTTTCGTACAATTCCGTAAAAGTCTTAAATGGCATAGTGACATCGGCTTTCTTTTCTGTCAGAAATGCTCGTTCCCACTCCTGTGCCTCTCGTTTGGTGGCAAAGCCACGCTTTAATTTTTGCTGTCGCAAGCCTTGCCAGTCTGTGTAACGGAACTGCACATACCAAGTTCCGTTTTTTTCATTTTTAAATGCTCCCATTTTAATCGCTCCTTTCAGTCGTTTTGGTTGAGTAAAATTTTTCGTGAAAGAATTTACGGTCAATTCTGCCGGGAATTGTAATACACCCGGTTGACTGCAATTCTTTATTTAATTTGCGTATAAGTTTGTAAGCGTAAGAAACGGAAACGCCCATTTCTTCTGCCACATCCTCAACACGCATAAACATTTTGTTTGACATTAACATCATCCTTTCATTCTTAATTTTCATAATTATTTAGTGTCGGAGAACTTTCTGACCGCATTCCGATTTGCACGAGCGGATACATCATTACCGTGATGTATGACGGAGATTCAGTTGTTTGCAAATAAACTTAACGCTATTTGCTTAATGATTATACTAAACATATTCCGTTATGTCAAGTGGTTTTCATAAGAATATTAAACTTTTTTGTTTTATGTCACTTGACATTGCTTAACTTGTTATGCTATTATATTTAACAGTAAAGTGAGAGGAGCTATAGTATGGCTATCGGCGAAAGAATAAGATTTTTCAGAAATTTAAAAGGTATGACGCAGAAGTACCTTGGTATGCAGGTGGGCTTTCCGGAAAAAACCGCTGACATCCGTATGGCACAGTATGAATCCGGCAGCAGAACGCCTAAGGCTGATTTAACAAACAATTTTGCAAATGTGTTTGGCGTATCGACAAGTGCCTTAACTGTGCCGGATATTGACAGCTACAACGGATTAATGCACACTCTGTTTACTCTTGAGGATTTATACGGTTTCCGTATTGGTAAACTTGATGATGAGCTTTGCATACGCCTTGATAAAGGTATGGGCACAAACTATCTTACAATGTTTGATATGTTTTCCGCTTGGCAGGAGCAAGCCGAAAAACTTAAAAACGGAGAAATCACAAAAGGAGAATACGATAATTGGAGATATAACTATCCAGAAAGTGTAGCTTTTAATTCTCGTAAGGAGGGCAAAAACAAATGAACTTTGGTAAAGTAATCAAATTATTTCTTTTAGACGGAACTCCAAATGGTCGTTGGATATGCGAATTGTCAAATTGGACGGGTATTGCCTATAAAATACCTAGAAATATGATTAAGGAGAGCGAAAACAGAGATGAGCTATCTTCTCCCGGTATATATTTTCTTTTCGGTCGTGATGATGAAAATGACAAACCGCTTGTTTATATAGGAGAAGCAGAAAATATAATTGTGAGATTGAAGCAACACTTGGACAAAAAGGACAATTGGAATGAAGCTATCACTTTTATTAGTAAGGATTCTAACCTCAACAAAGCCCACATAAAATACTTGGAAAACCGATTTTACACCATTGCTAAAATGTGCGGTCGCTATTCAATAGACAACAGCAATATTCCTACTAAATCAACCGTTTCTGAGGCTGAGGTTGCCGAACTTGAGGAATTTATATACAACGCAAAAATACTGGTAAATGCACTTGGTCATAAAACATTTGAAAGTTATTCTGAAAAACAAATAAACGAAAAAGAGAATAATCCGATATTTTATATTTCCGTAGGTGAGGGTAAAGCTTCAATGATAGCAACATCAGACGGATATGTTTTACAAAAGGGATCTTGTATACATATAACATCTGCAGAATCACTTAATAACGGTATAAAAAAGAAAGTTGAACAAAGTCGAAATGACGGTGAAATCAAAGACAATATTTTACAAGAGGATAAACTTTTTTCAAGTTCTTCATCTGCGGCTCAATTTGCGACTGGATACAGTACCAGCGGTCCTCAACAATGGAAAACAATTGACGGAACAACGCTGAAATCTTACGAAACAAATAAATAAGCATAGAAAAAGGCATTACCGACTGCAAAAGTCAGTAATGCCTTTTATAGTATTAAGATAATTGTACCTGCAAACCGATAGAACACTTAGAATAAAGTCGTTTTATGGTTTGCTATCATTTTGCTATCAAATCGGGAATTTGAGAGCCTAAAACCCAGTGTTTATGCGGGTTTACGCAACTCTTGATATCATTCCCACTCAATAGTTGCTGGAGGCTTACTAGTAATATCGTAAACAACTCTGTTTACATGCTTAACCTCATTGATAATTCTACTGGAAATTTTTCCAAGAACATCATAAGGAATGTGTGCCCAGTCAGCAGTCATAAAATCGCTTGTTGTTACAGCACGAAGTGCGATTGTACTATCATAGGTTCTTCCGTCGCCCATAACACCAACGCTCTTAATATTCGTAAGAACTGCAAAATATTGATTAATATCCTTATCAAGTCCTGCGTTTGCTATTTCTTCACGCATAATTGCATCTGCATCTTTGAGAATATCAAGCTTTTCATCTGTAATTTCTCCGAGAACTCGAATAGCAAGACCTGGACCTGGGAATGGTTGACGCCATACAAGGAAAGATGGAATAAGGAGCTCAAGACCAGCTTTACGAACCTCATCTTTAAAGAGATAACGCAAAGGCTCAATAATTCCCTCAAAATTAACATCTTCAGGAAGTCCGCCGACATTGTGGTGGCTCTTAATTACAGCAGCCTCACCTACACCGCTCTCAACAACATCAGGATAAATTGTTCCTTGGCAAAGATAATCCATCTTTCCAAGCTCGTTTGCTTTTTCTTCAAATACACGAATAAACTCTTCACCAATAATTTTCCTCTTGCGTTCAGGGTCAGAAACACCTTCAAGCTTTTTGAGGAATCTATCCTTGCAGTTTACTCGAATAAGATTCATATCAAACTGCTCTCTAAATACCTTTTCAACTTGGTCGCCCTCGTCCTTGCGAAGGAGTCCGTGGTCAACAAAGATACAAGTAAGATTCTTTCCAATAGCCTTGTGTACAAGAACAGCAGCAACAGAAGAATCGACTCCGCCTGATAATGCACAGAGCACTTTTTTATCACCAATAGTTTCTTTAAGATGCTGAATAGTATCATTAACAAATGAACTCATCTTCCAATCGCCCTTGCAAGCACAAGCATTATAGAGGAAGTTCTTAAGATAAGTCATACCCTCTTTTGTATGTTGAACCTCTGGGTGGAACTGCATAGCATAAAACTTATTTGTTCTGTCTTCCATAGCAGCAACAGGGCAATCGTCTGTACGAGCAACAATCTTAAAGCCCTCAGGAGTTTTAGAAATATAGTCTGTATGGCTCATCCAGCAGATGTTTTCATCGCTTGCATTTTGGAAAAGTGTACTTGTATTATCAAATAAAACATTTGTGTTGCCATATTCTTTTACGAGTGAAGTGCTAACTTCTCCGCCAAGCATATTAGCCATAAGCTGAGCACCATAGCAAATACCAAGAACAGGTATACCAAGCTCAAAGAGCTCAGGGTCACACTTAGGAGCTTTTTCAGCATAAACGCTATTAGGACCACCAGAGAAAATAATTCCCTTATAGTTGCCCTGCTTAATCTCTTCAGCAGAAATTCTATATGGCTTAATCTCACAATAAACATTAAGCTCACGAACTCTTCTTGCGATAAGCTGGCTATACTGACCTCCGAAGTCGAGAATCAGAACCGCTTCATTTTTAATTTCCATCATTTTCACCTCAAAAACTTATTCAACTGTTACAGACTTTGCGAGATTTCTCGGCTTATCAATATCACAGCCCTTTAAAGAAGCGACATAATAAGCGAAAAGCTGCAACGGAATTACTGCCAAGGATGGCAACATAATATCACAGGTCTTTGGTATATAAAAAGCAAAATCAACGCTTTTTTCAATTTCGGGGTGGTTTTCACAGGTAAGTCCAAGAACAACCGCACCTCTGGATTTAACCTCAACGACATTACTCATAGTTTTCTCAAAAAGATTTTCGTGTGTTGCGAGAGCAACTACAAGTGTACCATCTTCTATAAGAGAAATAGTTCCATGCTTCAGTTCACCAGCTGCATATGCCTCCGAATGAATATAAGAGATTTCCTTTAGCTTGAGCGAGCCCTCGAGAGAAAGAGCATAATCAAGATTTCTGCCAATAAAGAATATATCTCTGTTATCAAATTGCTGTGATGCAAAATACTGAATATCTTCTTTATTTTTAAGAATCTGCTCTATTTTATCTGGAATAAGTCTAAGCTCAGAAAGATATTTTTTATATTCTGTTTCGGAAATTGTTCCAAGAATATCTCCAAAATAGATTGTAAGGAGATAGACAACTGCAAGCTGTGTGCTATAAGCTTTTGTTGTGGCAACAGCAATTTCTGGACCTGCCCATGTATAAACAACATCATCAGATTCGTTTGCAATAGCACTTCCAACAACATTTACAATAGAAAGAATATAAGCACCATGACTCTTTGCCTCTCTGAGTGCTGCGAGGGTGTCAGCTGTTTCACCAGACTGACTTATTACTATCACAAGGGTTTTATCATCAATAATAGGATTTCTATAACGGAATTCCGAAGCAACATCAACCTCAACAGGAATTCTCAATGTCTGTTCAAATACATATTTTGCAACAACACCAACATGATATGCAGAACCACAAGCAACTATACAAATCTTTTTAAAGCTTTTAAACTGTTCAGGTGTAAGGTTTATTTCATCAAAGACAATTCTATTATCTTTGATTCTTGGATTTATAGTATCACGGAAAGCCTTCGGCTGTTCCATAATTTCTTTAAACATAAATGTTTCATAACCGCCCTTTTCAGCAGCAGAAATGTCCCAGTTTATATGCTGAACTTCTTTTTTAACTTCGTCTTTATCAGTGTTGATAATCTTGACATCTGAACTTGTAATAATAGCAATTTCATCTGCATCAAGACGATAAATATCTCTTGTCTTTTCAAGAATTGCAGGAATATCACTTGCAATGTAGTTTTCATTCTTGCCAAGTCCGATAATGAGTGGACTTTCTTTTCTTACTGCAATAATCTGATCGGGATTATCCAGACAAATTATGCCAAGGGCATATGAACCATTAACCTTAGAAAGAACCTTGATAACAGTATCAATAATATCTCCAGTATAATAATAATCCAAAAGCTGTGCTATAACCTCTGTATCCGTTTCAGAGTAAAATTTTACTCCTCTGCGAATAAGATGGTCTTTAAGCTTAATATAATTTTCTATTATTCCGTTGTGAACAACAGCAAATTTACCTGAATCGCTCAGATGAGGGTGTGAATTTGCATCTGATGGTTCGCCGTGAGTAGCCCATCTTGTATGGCCTATACCAACTGTACCTTTAACAGCTTTGCCACCATCAATCATATCACTAAGAATTTTCAGCTTGCCCTTTGCCTTAAAAACATTGAGTTTTTCTCCGTCATAAACACAGACACCTGCTGAATCGTAACCACGATATTCAAGCTTTTCAAGTCCACTTAAAAGGTTAGGAGCCGCTTGTTCATAGCCTATGTATCCAACTATACCACACAAAATAATCCCTCCGGTCTTATCTTAGAATGATGTCCTCACGCTTAGGTCCATTAGAAATCATCTTGAAAGGAACACCGACTGCCTTCTCAGCAAATTCGATATACTTTCTGCAATTTTCAGGAAGCTTATCATATTCCTTAATTCCACGAATATCGCACTTCCAGCCAGGAAGAACCTCAATAATAGGCTTGCATCTCTTAAGCTTTGTTGTTGATGGGAAGTAATCAATTCTTTCGCCGTCAAGCTCATAAGCAACAACAACAGGAATCTCATCAAGATAACCAAGAGCGTCAATAACTGTGAAAGCAACCTGTGTTGCACCCTGAACCTTACAACCATAACGAGTTGCAACGAGGTCAAGCCAGCCAACTCTTCTTGGACGACCTGTTGTTGCACCATATTCTCCCTTATCTCCGCCACGCTTACGAAGTTCCTCTGCTTCTTCTTCATCATGAATTTCGCTTACAAATTCGCCTGCACCAACAGAGCTTGAGTATGCCTTAACAACCGTAACAATTTCTTTAATCTCATATGGAGGAATACCGCCTGCACCAACAGCACCATAGCCGGCGATTGTATTTGAGGAAGTAACCATTGGATAGATACCAAAATCAGTATCCTTAAGTGTGCCAAGCTGTCCCTCAAGAAGAATGTTCTTTCCAGCCTTAACAGCGTCATTAACGATGTCAAATGTTGAAGCAACATAAGGCTCAAGCATTTCTTTATATTCCATAAGCTTATTGAAAATCTCGTCAACACTAAGCTCTTCTTTGTGATAGAGGTTCTTAATAGTTAAATTCTTAACCTCAAGAATTCTTTCAAGCTTCTTTCTTAATGAGTCAGTATCATCATAAAGCTCATTTACCTGAAAACCAATTTTAGCAAATTTATCAGAATAGAAAGGAGCAATACCAGACTTAGTAGAGCCAAAGCTTTCTTTTGAAAGTCTTTCCTCCTCATAGCAATCGAAAAGAATATGATAAGGCATTACGATTTGAGCTCTGTCAGATACCAGTATATGCACATTCTTTACACCTTGTTCCTCAAGGCTCTTAAGTTCGTTGATAAAATTATCAACATTAAGTGCAACACCGTTTCCGATAATATTTGTGATATTATCATAGAAAACACCACTTGGAAGCTGATGAAGAGCGAAACGGCCATAGTTATTTATGATAGTGTGTCCTGCGTTGCTTCCTCCCTGAAAACGGATAACCATATCCGAGTTTGCTGCAAGCACATCAGTTATCTTACCCTTGCCTTCATCTCCCCAGTTTGCACCAACAATAGCTTTTACCATAATTAAAATCCAACCTTTCATTTTTTGTCGTTAAGGAGCGGAGTGCCTCCGCTGTCAATTTGTGTAATTGATTTTGCTTTGCAAAACCTATTAGCAAATTGTAGGGGCGAACTGTACTCGCCCGTTTAATATTTCATCATTCGCATCTTAGCCATATGCCGACACCCATATGCTTATAAAAACAGTTTTAGAGATATGCACAAAATAGTACATATCTCTTGCACTGTAAGTATTTTTTTATACGTTAATTTCAACCTCTTCAACAGCAATATTCTCATATTCTGCTAAAACAGGTGCTACAACATCATTGAGAAAATCTTCTGTTTGCTGAGGTGCTCTGCCAACATAGTTTTCTGGCTTGAGATGCTCCTCAAGCTCCTCTAAGGTTACACCAAAGATAGGGTCTTTTGCAATCTTCTCAAAGAGATGATTTTCCTTACCCTCTGCCTTAATTTCGTAGCCAGTTTCAACAGAAAGTTCACGAATATGCTCATGAAGTTCCTGACGGTCACCGCCACGCTTTACTGCGTCCATCATAATATTCTCAGTTGCCATAAACGGTAACTCAGAACGCAGACGCTTTTCTATAACCTTATCATAAACTACAAGTCCGTCACTTACATTAAGATACAAGTTAAGAACTGCATCAATAGCAAGGAAGCCCTCAGGTATGCTCAATCTCTTATTAGCTGAGTCATCGAGAGTTCTCTCGAACCACTGTGTAGCTGCTGTAATATATGGATTAAGTACATCAACCATAACATATCTTGAAAGTGACGCTATACGCTCTGAACGCATAGGATTGCGTTTATATGCCATAGCAGAAGAACCTATCTGATTTTTCTCGAATGGCTCTTCAATCTCTTTAAGATGCTGAAGAAGTCTTATATCATTAGAGAATTTTGTAGCACTCTGTGCAATTCCTGCAAGAACATTCAAGATTTGGCTATCAAGCTTTCTGGAATATGTCTGTCCTGAAACAGCAAAGCAAGAATCATAGCCAAGCTTTGCAGCAATTCTTCTGTCAAGCTCACGACACTTTTCGTGGTCGCCCTCAAAAAGCTCAAGGAAGCTTGCCTGTGTACCTGTTGTACCCTTGCAGCCGAGAAGCTTTGCCTTGGAAAGCTGGTACCTTACATCTTCGAGGTCCATAAGAAGGTCCTGAATCCAAAGTGTAGCACGCTTACCTACTGTTGTAGGCTGTGCTGGCTGAAAATGTGTGAATGCAAGTGTAGGAAGATCCTTATATTTTCTTGCAAAGTCAGAAAGTGTGCGGATAACTCCGACAAGCTTTTTCTCAACTATACGCAAAGCCTCTGTCATAATGATAACATCTGTATTGTCACCAACATAGCAAGAGGTTGCTCCGAGATGAATAATTCCCTTTGCATTCGGGCATTGTACACCATATGCATAAACATGTGACATAACATCGTGACGAACTAACTTTTCTCTTTCTTCTGCAACATCATAGTTTATGTCATCAGCGTGTGCTTTAAGCTCGTCAATCTGCTCCTGTGTAATAGGAAGTCCAAGCTCCATTTCAGATTCTGCAAGAGCAATCCAAAGCTTTCTCCATGTTCTGAATTTCTTATCAGGAGAAAAAAGATATTTCATTTCCTTATCGGCATATCTTGACGAAAGAGGAGATTCATAGGTATCTTTAGCCATAATCTTAAATTCCTTTCATCTTAAAAATACTGAAATCGGCAAATTATTGCTTATCCTTGACAAGCTTCTTGTCAAAGTCAACTCCGCCTCTTTCCTTACCTTCAAGTAATTTTTGAGGTATTTCTGTTGGGTATTTTCCAGTAAAGCAAGCAGTACAAATACCATTTGCTTTATTCAAAAGCATCTGTGAAAGCTTATCCGCTGGCAAATATCCAAGAGAATCCGCTCCACTGATTTTGCAAATCTCATCAACAGTATGTTTGCAGGCAATAAGCTCGCCCTTAGACGGAATATCTGTTCCGTAATAGCAAGGCCAAGTAAATGGCGGTGAACTTATGCGGAGGTGAACCTCCTTAGCACCTGCTTTTCTAAGCATAGTTACTATTCTATCGCAGGTTGTGCCACGAACGATAGAATCATCTATCATAACAACTCTCTTACCCTTAACACTTGTAAGAAGTGGATTAAGTTTAAGACGAACGCTCTTTGCACGCTCCTGCTGTGTTGGCTTAATAAATGTTCTGCCGATATAGTTATTCTTAACGATTCCCTTTTCATAAGGAATTCCTGATTCTTCACTATAACCAATAGCAGCATCTATTCCCGATTCAGGAACGCCAATAACCAAATCAGCGTCAACAGGAAATTCTCTTGCAAGGATTCTTCCAGCCTCTTTACGAGATTCATAAACGCCGATTCCATCAATTATAGAGTCGGTTCTTGCGAAATAAATATATTCAAAAACGCAAAGAGATTTCTTGCTTTCCTTAGGGCAGTTATCTTTGATTGAGGTAATGCCTCTATCATCAACAACAACAATTTCGCCAGGCTCAATATCTCTTACAAATTCTGCACCCGCAGCATCTAATGCACAAGATTCAGAAGCGAAAACATAAGAGCCTTCAAGCTTACCCATACATAGCGGTCTGAAGCCATGAGGGTCACGAGCCGCAATTAGCTTTCTTGGACTCATAACCAATAGTGAATATGAGCCATCAAGCTGTTTCATAGCCGCACTTACGGCAGCCTCAACAGAATGTGAATGAACACGCTCTCTTGCAATCAAATAAGCGATTACTTCAGAGTCGATTGTTGTCTGAAAAATTGCCCCTCGATGCTCAAGCTCTTTACGAATCTCAACAGCATTAGTAAGGTTGCCGTTATGAGCGATAGCAAGAACACCCTTAACATATCTCATTACAAGCGGTTGAGCGTTTTCAGGAACGCTTCCGCCTGCGGTTGAATATCTGACATGAGCAACGGACATCTGACCTTCAAGTGAAGCTAAGGTTTCCTTAGAAAATACTTCGCTTACAAGTCCCATATCCTTATGATAGCTGATTACGCCTCTGTCGTTAACGGCAATTCCGCAACTCTCCTGACCTCTGTGCTGTAAAGCAAGAAGTCCATTATATGAAGCATAAGCTGGGTTTATAGCACCATCACTATATACTCCGAAAACACCACATTCTTCATGCAGCTCCTCGGAGAAACAGTCTGAAAATTTGCTGCTGTCCAAAAGGTTTCACCGTCCTGTTAGCATTATAAAATTGTTTATAAAAAGATTATGCAAGGCCAATTCTTTTCATCATCTCAGCATAAGCTTCTTCTACGCCGCCCATATCTCTGCGGAAACGGTCCTTGTCGAGCTTCTCGTGTGTCTTAATATCCCAGAAACGGCAAGTATCAGGAGAAATCTCGTCAGCAAGTATAATCTTATCGTGGAACTTGCCAAACTCAAGCTTAAAGTCGATAAGCTCAACGCCTACGCCTGCAAAGAATTCCTTCATATAGTCGTTTACTTTATAAGCCATATCGCTGATAACATCAATTTCTTCCTGAGTTGCGATACCGCAAGCGATAGCCTGTGAATTGTTAATCATAGGGTCGCCAAGCTCGTCATTCTTATATGAAAACTCAAGGATTGGGCATTTAAGCTCCATACCTTCCTCAAGGCCGAGCTTCTTTGCGAGGCTGCCTGCTGCCTTGTTACGGATAATAACCTCGAGAGGAACGATAGAAACCTTCTTAACGATAGTTTCTCTATCGCTGATTTCCTTTACGAAATGTGTTTCGATGCCTTTTTCTGTAAGAAGCTTGAACATAAAGTTAGACATCTTATTATTAACTACGCCCTTACCTCTGATTGTGCCTTTTTTAAGACCATTAAAAGCAGTAGCGTCGTCCTTATATTCTACCATACAGTAATCAGGGTCGTCCATTGCGTAAACCTTTTTTGCCTTGCCTTCGTAAATAAGCTCTTTCTTTTCCATATTCAAAGTCCTCCAAACTTAAATTGACAAAATAAAAAAATCATACGCATATATTATACTTCATTTCGACGATTTAAGCAAGAGCCAGAAAGACGATTTATTTTTTCTATGATTTTGCATAATTTTTTCAAAAAATTTCATATTTGCTCATATATTATTAAAAGTCTATGCTTTTACGGTGTCTTTTTGAATGATTTACTATAATTTTTGCCAAAAATGCAGTACTATTTGTGTATAAGTTGACAAAATTTTATTAGTTTATTATATTTTTACAATTTTTGTTTGATTTATGGAAAATTATATGATAAAATATGCAAGGTATTAAGGAAGATATCCATACAAATTTGTTTTATTTCAAATATCTAAGTGATTTTTCTTCTGAAAATACTTGCAAATCAATCTTCAATATAAGGAAGTGGCTTCAATGTCATATGTAAGTGAACAACTTGAAAAAATTAAGGCAAAGAACCCTGCTCAACCTGAATTTATTCAGGCAGTAACTGAGGTTCTTAACTCTCTCGAACCAGTTTTCGAGCAGAATCCTAAGTATCAGGAAAACGCTATTATCGAAAGAATTACAGAGCCTGAAAGACAGCTCATGTTCAGAGTTGCTTGGGTTGACGATAACGGTAAGACACAGGTAAACCGTGGTTTCCGTATCCAGTTCAACAGTGCTATTGGTCCTTATAAGGGCGGTCTTAGACTTCACCCATCAGTAAACCTTGGTATCATTAAGTTCCTCGGTTTCGAGCAGATTTTCAAAAATTCCCTCACAGGCCTTCCAATCGGCGGTGGCAAGGGCGGTTCTGACTTTGACCCTAAGGGTAAGAGCGACCGTGAAATCATGGCTTTCTGCCAAAGCTTTATGACTGAGCTTTATAGACACATTGGTGCTGATACTGATGTTCCTGCTGGTGACATTGGTGTTGGTGCTCGTGAAATCGGCTACCTCTTTGGTCAGTATAAGAGAATCCGCAATGTTTATGAAGGTGTTCTCACAGGTAAGGGACTTAACTATGGTGGTTCTCTTGCAAGAACAGAGGCAACAGGCTACGGTCTTCTCTATCTCACAAAAGAAATGCTCAAGCAAAACAACATGGATATTGCTGGTAAGACAGTTTGTATCTCTGGTGCTGGTAATGTTGCTATCTATGCTACACAGAAGGCACAGCAGATGGGTGCTAATGTTGTTACTCTTGCTGATTCAACAGGCTGGGTATACGACAAGGAAGGCATTGATGTTGCTGCTGTTAAGGAAATCAAGGAAGTTAAGCGTGCAAGACTTTCTGAGTATACAAAGTATCGTCCAAATGCAGAATATCATGAGGGCAAATTCCTTTGGACAATTCCTTGCGATGTTGCTCTTCCATGTGCAACACAGAACGAGCTTGATGTTGAGGGTGCACAGAACCTTATCAAAAACGGCGTAAAGGCTGTTGCTGAAGGTGCTAATATGCCTACAACACTTGAAGCTACAAAGATGTTCCAAGAGAATGGTGTTCTCTTTGCTCCAGGTAAGGCTGCTAATGCAGGTGGTGTTGCTACTTCTGCACTTGAAATGTCACAAAATAGTCAAAGACTTTCTTGGACATTTGAAGAAGTTGACGCTAAGCTCGAGGGCATTATGGTTAATATCTTTACAAATATCGCTGCTGCTGCTGAAAAGTATGGTCATAAGGGCGATTATGTAATGGGTGCTAACATTGCAGGCTTCGAGAAGGTTGCAGATACTATGATTGCACAGGGTGTATATTAATAGAACAGCAAACCTCATAAACTAAATTACTCCTATCCCTTTCTATAAAACTACAATCCCCGGATATTGTTTGGCATAAGCACCAACAATATTCGGGGCATTTTTTATAATCATACATAATTTAACTAAGTATCATAGTTTTTAATAGCAATATTCTTAACTTCACTTATCCTTTAAGTAGTGAACTTAGCTTATCACTTTTTTACTAAAAATCCCCTTTTTTTCAAACTCAGGCATATATAATATAACTGTGAATTTGTTGCAAAGAGCAGTAATTTATTGTATAATATATAAATAAATTTATAAAAAGGTGTGTACAGATATGCTCCTCCGAAGCTGGGACAGGCTTCCCAAAAATATGAAAAATGATGATGTAAGAAAATATTATGATATACTTTCCAAAAAGACGGCAAGTCTGCTTTTTAAGCGTATACTTGATTTTATTCTTGCTTTAATTATGTTGATTGTGCTTTCACCTATTTTTTTGATTGTTGCGATTTGGGTTAAATGCGATTCAAGGGGCAGTGTTTTTTTTCGGCAAGAAAGAGTCACCCGTTATGGAAAGATTTTTCATATCATAAAATTTAGAACAATGGTTCAAAATGCTGAAGCTATTGGTTCACAGGTTACCGTTGACCACGATTCTCGTGTTACTCGTGCAGGGCATTTCTTGCGAAAAACAAGGCTTGATGAATTACCGCAGCTCTTTAACATTCTATCAGGAAGTATGAGCTTTGTTGGCACAAGGCCTGAAGTTATGAAATATGTCAAGTGTTATACGCCTGAAATGATGGCAAGCCTCCTACTCCCTGCTGGAGTAACTTCACTTACGAGCATAAAATTTAAAGATGAAGAAAAGCTTTTGAAAGATGCTGATGATGCAGACAAGGTTTATGTAGAAGATGTTCTCCCCTTAAAGATGAAAATAAATCTTGAATACACAGAAAAATTCAATATTTTTTTCGATTTAAAAGTTATGTTTATGACGGTTATCGCCGTACTCAAGTAATACGACTGGTGGTGTATACCTATAATGAATATCACAAAAAAGGAAATAACAGCCTTACTCATGAATACCTCTGCTATAAGATTTTCATTGCTTTGTCTGCTGTTTTTTGGTTCTGTTTGTGTGATAGATGCTGCCTGCTATTTTTTAGCTACTCCAATATATGTATGGGCAGGAATCGTTTTATACATAAAGCTTATAAAAGAAAAGAAATTAAGAAAAATCAAGCACTTACCCATAATAACTCTATTCATTGCCTCAGGACTTATTTCTGTTGCAGTAAACTTCGCATATAACATACATGAAAATCTTTTTATGATTTATTATGTTATTCTCTGCTTCTTTCTGTTTTATGGATTATATGCTGAAAAAACTCATGAGGCTGCAAAAAGAGAAATGACTTTCTTTTTTAAGTTTTTTCTTTCATCAACAACCATACTTATGACCATAAGTATCATAATACTTTTATGCTCTAAAAAAGGCTTTATGTTTATTGATTATTACATAAGCATAAAGGATAATCGCTTTGTCGGCATATTCACAAACGCCAATCTTTTGGCGTTTTATGCTGTTATCGGTGTTATCTTCTGCCATATACTTTATTTAAGGCACAAGGCTGTTTCTAAATTTACCTTTAGAGTAAGTCTTTACTATGGAATATGTCTTTTTATAAACTTAGTTTCACTCTTTCTCTCTGACTCAAACGGTTCACTTGTATTCATAATAATCTATGTTTGTTTTATAGCATTCTATAAAATTTTCAGAAACAGTGATACCGTAAGAACATTTAATTTTATGTTCAGAATAATTTCATTAATTCTTGCCTGTGTGATATTTGCCTTTTCATTTTTAACCATAAGGTCTTTTGCTCAAGAAGGCTTTGCCACATTACTTGAATCTGAAAGAAAATTTTCAGAAAGCCAAAGTGTAGAAATAACAAGCACAATTCCAAAATCCGAAAATTCCAAAATTCCAGAAAGCAAATCTTCCCAGTCGGAAAGTGCTTCAAAATCAAGTGAAACCTCAAAATCTGATAACAATAAATATCTTCCAAGTGACAATACCCATACAGAAAACATTTTCAGAGATAAAAAGACAACAACCTTTACCCATGAAAATAAAAATATCGACAGCGGAAGAATTCCACTCCTTAAACAAGCAATAAAACTTTTTTTACTCTACCCTATCTTTGGAGTTGCTCCAAGAAATATTGTTCTATATGGCGAAAAGTATCTCGGTGGATTAAAATATTCCGATTTCCACAATGGTTTCGTAACTATACTTGTAAGCTTTGGAGTTGTAGGCTTTACTTTCTTTATAATCTTTGCAGTAAAGATTGCAAAAAGTATGCTCATCTGCATTTTCAAAAAACGCAACAAAAATGATACTGAGCGTGAGATGTTGCCTTGTCTGCTTGCATTTTTGGCGGCATATTGTGTTTACTCAATGTTTGAAATTACACTTCTGCTTGATGTATCTTTTAAGGTACTTATCTTCTGGCTTATTCTTGGCTATGCAATGAGCTATCTCAATCATTATGAAATGAGCGATTATCGAGGCAGACTGAATAGTTCAACATTCTTCCCAGGCTTTGTAAGCAAAATCCAATCAGCATATAAAGATAATTCAGATAAGCAAAACAATACGCAAAAAAATGAAGATAAAGAAAATTCCAATTAGTTACCGAGCGGGCGAACAAAATTCGCCTCTATAATTAGCTAACAAACTTCTCTAAGACACTTAAAAGTTTTGCTCAAGCTTTTTCAAAAGCTTGCGGTTTCCAAAGGCAGAGCCTTTGGTGGGGCTTGGGGTGAAACCCCAACAAGGAGAGGATTTATAATGATAAGTTTAGCAAAAGAAGCATCACTTCTGATGTCTTCACTTTCAATATATAGAGGAATATTAAACCGCACTGTGCCTAAGGCTTTCTTTAAGCTACTTTGCTCACTCGATAAAGAGCCTATCGAATTTGCTGGTGCTTGGGGAGAATTCTTTCAGGTTCTCAGCGATAGAGGTTTCGCAAGCAATTTTGCTGGCTGTATAACAGAAACTGCTCTCTTTGACGAGAACCGCTTCTCTATGCTTGCCGCAGATAACCGCATAAATGAGCTTTCCGCAGAGGCTTTATCCGCAACTAAGCGTGATATTGCCGCTATCATCAAAATAAGCCGAATAACTCCTGAACAAATTCTCCTTGGCTATGAACACAGAGATGAGCTTGGCTCTTTTGAACATTCCCTGCCAAGATGGGGCGCTGGCAAGCCTTGCGAGGAATTTGCCACACTCAGAGAATGTGTAGACAGGCTCGTAAATTATTATGCTAAAAATGGCTGTGGTATGTTCGCAAGATATAGAGCCTTTATATGGAGAAACGGCAACATTGAACCTGTCGTACACCCTGATAAAATCTCTATCTCCTCACTCAAGGGCTACGAGATACAGCGTGGACTTGTTGTTGATAATACTAAGGCTTTCCTCAACGGAATACACTGCAATAACTGCCTGCTCTATGGCGATAGAGGAACAGGTAAATCCTCAACCGTAAAGGCTATCCTCAATGAATTCTATAAGGACGGCCTTAGAATGGTAGAAATGCCTAAGGACAGGCTTGGCGACTTCCCTATACTCGTAGATAAAATTGCGGCTCTGCCGCTTAAATTCATCATCTTTATAGATGACCTTTCATTCTCTACTGACGATAAAACTTATGCACAGCTCAAGGCTGTTCTTGAGGGTGGTCTTGCGGCTCGTCCTGACAATACTCTCATCTACGCAACATCTAACCGCCGTCACCTCATCAAGGAAACATATTCCGACAGAGGCAGTGATGACCTGCACAGAAACGATACTATGCAAGAAACTCTCTCACTTTCAGATAGATTTGGTCTTGCAGTTAATTTCAGCGTTCCTGATAAGGAAAACTATCTTGAGATTGTCCGTTCTCTCGCAAATGAAAAGGGTCTTGAGATAGATATCGAAACTCTTGAAAATGAGGCTGAACAGTGGGCTTTAGAGCGTGGCGGTCGTTCTCCGAGATGTGCAAAGCAATTTGTCGCCATAGCAGAGGCAAGACAGCTTAAAAATAACTAACCTTTTTCGGAAAGGAAATGTGAAATGTTTAAGAAAATTGTTGCACTGGCACTTGCGGCAGGTATGGTGCTTTCAGCGGCGGCTTGTAACTCAAGCCGTTCTGAGGAATATCCTGTGAAATTAGCCAATATCACAATAAGCAAAGCTCCAGACAGAGTTATCGTACTTTCTGATTCTATCGCAGATATTCTCGTTTCCTGCGGATTTATCAAGAAGATAGAGGGCAGGTCTGACGAGTGTACTCAGGAGGAAATCTCTGGTGTTAAGACTGTTGGCTCTAAATTAAAGCCTGACCTCGAAAAGATTTCCGCTCTTAGCCCTGATGTTATCTTTGCCGACAGCGATATGCCAAAAGAACAGCTCACCAAGCTAAATGAATCGGGCTTTACAGTAATCACCTTCGTTCCTGCTACAAGTATGAGCGGTATCAGCGACCTTTTCGGCAATATTGGTGCTGTTATGGCTGGCGAAACAACAGGCAGAGAAATCGGCGAGGAAAGAGCCGAAACTCTCTCTGTAACTATGGACGACCTGCAAAGGCTTATTCCAGAGAGCAAGGTTCTTGTAACTGCCTGCTATCTATATGATGAGAAAGGTACTTCTCTCAAGGACGATACACCCTCGGGCAAGCTCTTTGAATATCTCAACGCTGTTAATGTCTGCAAGGCTGGTGTTGCTGATGACGAGGCTTTCAATGCACTAAAGCTTGCCAATCCGCAATATATCTTCTGCGATATAGGCGTTAAAGATAAGATTATGAAAAGTGAGCTTTTCAAGGATTTTTCCGCTGTTAAAAACAAACAGGTCTATGAGCTTTCATCAGAGCTTTTCTCTCGTCAGGGAAATTCGCTTGTAGAGGCTCTTACTGATATGATTGAAATTATGTATCCTTCGGTTTCCATCAATCCAGAGGACCCTACAAAGAGAACTGAATCGAGTAAAGCCGAAACAAGCAAAGCTGAAACAAGCAAAGCCGAAACAAGCAAAGCCGAAACAAGCAAAGCTGAAACAAGTAAAGCCGAAACAAGCAAAGCTGAAACAAGCAAAGCTACTACCTCAAAGGTTAAAGCTGATACCTCCCTGAAAATAACCAAAGATATGTTCTTTGAATTCGGCGACATTAAGGACGATATTAAAAAGGTTCAGAACCGTCTTGAGGCTCTTGGATACTTCAATGAGGAAAAGTCTGGCTACTATGGAGAAGTCACTCAAAAGGCTGTAAAGGCTTTCCAAAAGGCTAATAAGCTGACTCAATCTGGTAATTGCGATTACAAAACCTTAACACTTATGTTCTCTGCTAAGGCTAAAGCTGCCGGATAATTCCTACTCTATTTTTATAAAATATCTCAAAAAATTCTTGACAAACCACGCCGAATATGATAATATTATATTCGGCTCACATAGGGGTATAGCTCAGTTGGTAGAGCAGCGGTCTCCAAAACCGCGTGCCGAGGG
>OMDF01000566.1_pt1 | contig 21291 bp, 18 predicted proteins | sample 1673631 | NCBI WGS metagenome assembly OMDF01 (sample SAMEA103958117, study PRJEB25191) | human gut metagenome | biome: human-associated habitat [ENVO:00009003]; feature: intestine environment [ENVO:2100002]; material: feces | place: Germany | collected 2013/2015 | reverse complement strand
AGTTAAAAGTGAAAAACGAAAAATCCAAATGTATTGTGGTTTCTACTTGTAAGCAATACGTTTGCAATTGGATTTTTCACTCTTCACTCTTAGTTCTTCACTTAAATATGCTCCTAGCCAACTCCGTTGGCGATAACTCCTCTAACTACTTTAACTACTTAAAACGAATCTACTGATTCGGATTCTTCACATACCCCTGATATTTCGGAGTCAGGTCGGCCATAATCTCCTTATAGCTTATGTCCATGCGCTTGCTTATGTCTTCGGCACCCTGTCCTTCGGGATATATCGGCTTATGGATAGTCAGTGTCAGCGGATGCCATTTCACCCAGAACCATTTGTTTGTCCTTGGCAGCACGTCGAAAGAGCCGTTGATGGTCAGCGGCACTACGGGCAGCTGAAGCTCGTCGGCAAGCATGAAGGCGCCACGCTTAAACGTACCCATATGACCTGTAAACGTGCGCGAGCCTTCGGGGAACACCACCACGCTCATTCCGTCTTTCAGCGTGTGGCGCGCCTTGTCGTATGTCTCCTTTACCTTGCTCGGGCCGCGCTTGTCTACAAATATCTGGTGAGACATCTCGCAGGCAAAGCCAACGAGAGGAATCTTGCGCAGCTGGTGCTTCATCATCCATTTGAAGTTGCGTCCCAGATGACCGAATATCAGAAATATGTCGAACGAGCCCTGATGGTTGCTCACAAACACATACGACTCGTTGTGCTTCAGGTTCTCGCGTCCCACAACCTTTACCGGCAGAAACAGCACCTTAAGTATGGCTGCTGCCCACAGCTTAGGCGGATAGTAGCCCCAGAAGTGACCGTTGCCAAGCACGCAGCCCACGCTCGTGGTGAGCGACGTAAGTATGGTGAGCACGAGTATTATCGGCAGCGCGATGCATATTTGATATATTCGGTAGATGTATCTCATTGTTAGTTGTTTTTATCGTTTTTTCGTTAGAATAATATTTGCGGTTAACCTGTCTGTGATGCCTGCTGCATCAGTGGCAGCCTAGTCTGCCTCGGTGAGCGTTGTCGTGTCTGATAAGCCGGGGCGCTCTTTCTCCTCGCTTGTCTTCTGATACTGCGCGGCTTGCGCTTTATGTCTGTATCGCCTTGCGTCCTTGCTGACCGTTCGGCGCAGCAGCGTTGTTGCGGTTATGGTGTTGCAGCAGGGCAGCGGCCCTGCTGCATGTCCCTTCCTGCTGTCAGTCTTTAATCTTAGGATACTTGCGTGTCCATCCGTCCCAGCGCAGACGCATCACACCGAAGAAAGCCTCGCCGAATATGCCGCCGCTCATCTTCGACACGCCTTCACGTCTGTTGACGAATATCACGGGCACTTCCTTAATCTTGAAGCCTATCTTGTATGCCGTAAACTTCATCTCTATCTGGAAGCCGTAGCCCTTGAAGCGTATCTTGTCCAGCTCAATGGTCTCGAGCACGCGGCGCTTGTAGCACTTAAATCCCGCAGTGGTGTCATGCACCTTGAAGCCCGTCACCATGCGCACATACTTAGATGCAAAATAGCTCATCAGCACGCGTCCTATAGGCCAGTTCACCACGTTCACTCCGCTCACGTAGCGCGAGCCTATGGCAACGTCGTAGCCCTCGTCGTGGCATGCCGAATAGAGGCGCGGCAGGTCGTTGGGGTCGTGACTGAAGTCGGCGTCCATCTCGAATATATAGTCATATCCGTGCTCCAGGGCCCATTTAAAGCCCGTTATGTATGCCGTGCCCAAGCCCAGCTTGCCGCTGCGCTCAATGATAAACAGACGGTCGGCAAACTCGCTCTCCATCAGTCGGTGAACTATAGCCGCGGTGCCGTCGGGCGAGCCGTCGTCTATCACGAGAATATTAAAACATTTTTCAAGCGAGAACACCGCCCTTATAATCTTCTCGATGTTCTCTTTCTCGTTATACGTAGGTATAATGACTATGCTGTCGCTTTTGTTCATGTCCTGAATGTCTTTTGTTTATGCGTGCTATATATGTCTTGTCTCCCTCCGGCTGGCGTCGTCATGGAGCCTTCAACGTTGTTGTCTTCTTCTCCAGATAAAGCAGCTCTCAGTCGTGCCCGTGCGTCCTGTCTCCCCGGTCAGTCCTGTCTGCCGCTTATCTTATGCAGAGATAATGCAAACCGAGAGCAGAATCATCAAGCTTGCTTGAATGTTATGCCGAGATGCAGCTTATCTTATTGCAAAGATAATGCAAATTGGCATAACTACAAAATAAAAATTTGCCAACGGAGCCATTATTTTTCGTCCTTGCCTTTTAAAATGACGTTTTTCAGTCAATTTGCTTTATTACATCACGTTTTGCGTAACATTATTTATGACTTTTTTATCAATCGCAATACCATAAACTATAGCCGCCCCGTAGTCCGCAACATAGATATGTGCGTCACTTCTTATTCCCAATAGCCCGATTAATATTTGTCAGCTCCCCGGTCCGGTCGCCTTTTCACGTCCATACATTTGCGTTATAAAAATAGCCTCGAAAAATCGTAAGCATTTGCTTTGTTTTCTGTTTTAAATTGAAAGATTGTGTCTTTGTATATGGCTTCTTGTTAAGCAAGTTCAATGCATTTACTTTTAAACTGTTAATGGCTGAGTTATGCCTCGTAACTCGGCCACTTTTGCATCAAAAGTCATAGGTTTTTTATGCGTAAGTCATAGGTTTGTTTTTGGGAAATAATAAGGTGGATATAAAACGCAGGAAAGTATTTGTTATTATTGTCGTTTTTGATAAGTTTTATCATGAAACGGTATAATCCTCAATCGTCTTCAAACCGCATATAGCTTTATCAATTTTGTTTATTCATGCTTTCAGCCCGCCTTTTTGGTTCTATTGGTGCAAGGCGCTATTCACAAACGAAGTTCAGTGTTAGCTAATACAGGAGGAGGAAAGCAGAAAGGATTTGTTGAACCTGTTTAAAGAGTTGGGCTATGGACTTGAATGACAAAATTGTAATTTACCGTACAGCCGATGGGCAGACTGCCGCGGATATCAGGATGGATGGAGATACAGTGTGGCTTTCACAGGCACAGATGGCAGAACTGTTTCAAAAGGACAGAACCGTTATAGGACGCCACATTAGCAATATTTATAAGGAACATGAATTAGAACGTGAGACCACATGTGCAAATTTTGCACATACCAAGAATTATGGTCGTAGAGAGGGATTTACGCAAACTAAGAATATTGTGTTATACAACTTGGACGTCATCATTTCCGTGGGCTATCGTGTGAAAAGCCAGCGTGGCACACAGTTCCGTATATGGGCAAACAAGGTGCTGAAAGAATATTTAATTAAAGGATATGCCGTCAATAAGGCTCAGACAGAACAACGCTATACGGAGCTGAAGCAGCTTGTTAACGTATTGGGCAGAGTATAGCTGCAACTCTCTTCTTATGGTTTATGGCAGGTAACGGCATCCTCTATAATCCTGACGGCACGAAGCGCATAGCCGACAACACTCTTGTTGCCCTTACGCAGATGATAGCCGAGAGCCGCACAGAAGAAAAGGACGTGATGGTGAAAGTAGTTGTAAACCTGATTAACAAGAACAATTATGAGTGAGACAAACTACAAACGCTTGGGCGATTATATCCGTGAAGTGGAGAATAAGAACAACACGCATTTTTTGCGTATTGATAGAGTGAAACCGCCTTTTATTCTTTAGATGTCATCATCTCAAAATGTTTTCGCGTGAAAAGCCCGCACGTTACGCAAATTCCGCATTTAGGCAAATAAGGTGCCGGCAAAGATAATATTTCGTGCTTTGGTGAACAAGGTGATTATTATAAAATTGAATTGTCCGTATTTTCCGGATAGTTCAAAGAATGTTATAAATGTGGAGTGTGATAAAAACTTTCTGTTTTCATGATAGGATATAAATTAGAAATATTCATGCGATTGTTTAAAGTAAAAATTGGTTTTCTTAAAAGAAAAATTTAAAAAGTGGTTCCATTCTCAACAAATTTGAATATCTTTGTATGAAAATCAGAAAAGGGCTTAATTTGAATATAAAAGGTATCTTTATCGTCTTATGATAAAACACGTAAAGATATAAATATTAAGAAATGTGTTTTACGGATTAAATGCCCTTAAAAATAATTACAACCAAAATTTTGATTCAAGGATAAGATAGTCGTGTCCTGAGTCTTAAAATATAACTGAAAAATGACGAGTACACAGCAAAGAGAAGAACTGCAAAACAAAATCTGGAAAATAGCCAACGAAGTGCGCGGAGCTGTTGACGGATGGGATTTTAAGCAATTTGTGTTAGGCACGTTGTTCTACCGTTTTATAAGTGAAAACTTTGCCAACTATATTGAGGGCGGTGACGACAGCATCAACTATGCCGAGCTGTCAGACGACGTGATAACGCCGGAAATAAAGGACGACGCGGTTAAGACTAAAGGGTATTTCATCTATCCGAGCCAACTCTTTGTAAACGTGGTAAAAGACGCTGACACTAACCCGAACCTCAACACGGATTTAAAGGCCATATTCGACTCGATAGAAAGTTCGGCAAACGGTTATGCTTCTGAAAAGAACATTAAGGGATTGTTTGCCGATTTTGATACAACAAGCAACCGCCTCGGCAATACGGTTGAAAATAAGAACAGGCGACTGGCCGCCGTATTAAAAGGTATTGAAGAGCTGGATTTCGGCAACTTTGAAGAAAACAAGATTGACCTGTTTGGTGATGCATACGAATTTCTGATACACAACTACGCTGCAAATGCAGGAAAGTCAGGCGGAGAGTTCTTTACTCCGCAGGATGTATCTAAACTTATTTCGCAGCTTGCCACACACAATCTGTCAACGATAAATAAGATATACGACCCCGCAGCTGGTTCTGGCTCGCTGCTTTTGCAGGCAAAGAAGCTGTTTGATGAGCATATTGTTGAAGACGGATTCTATGGTCAGGAGATAAACCATACCACCTACAACCTTGCCCGTATGAATATGTTTCTGCACAACGTAAACTACGACAAGTTTAACATTGCGCTGGGTGATACGCTTATCAATCCGCATTTTGGCGACGAGAAGCCGTTTGACGTCATTGTTTCCAATCCGCCGTATTCTATACACTGGATTGGTTCAGACGACCCTACACTGATAAACGACGACCGTTTTGCACCGGCAGGAGTGCTTGCACCGAAATCTAAAGCCGACTTCGCTTTCGTCTTGCATTCGTTGAGCTACCTTTCAGGCAGGGGCAGAGCCGCCATTGTATGTTTCCCTGGAATCTTTTATCGTGGAGGAGCGGAACAGAAAATAAGGAAATATCTTGTTGACAACAATTATATCGAGACAATTATTTCCTTGCCTGCCAACCTCTTCTATGGCACTCCGATTGCTGTAAACATATTGATTCTTTCAAAACATAAGACAGATACCAAGATTCAGTTTATCGATGCAAGCGGTGAAGACTTCTTTAAGAAAGAGACAAATAACAACATTCTTGAACCGGAACATATCGAGAATATTTTAGATATTTTCGACAAGAAAGAGGATGTTCAATATATAGCCAAGTCTGTCGATAATAATATTATCGCCGAAAACGACTACAACTTGTCTGTTAGCAGCTATATTGATGTTAAGGACACACGTCCGCAGACAGATATAAAGGAGCTTAACGAACGCATTCGCCGTATTGTCGCACGTGAGAACGAGCTGCGTGCAGAGATAGACAAAATTGTGGCAGAGCTTGAGGAGGACGAGGCATGAGCAGGTTAAATGAATTGATACAAAGGCTTTGTCCTAACGGGGTGGAGTTAAAAAAACTGGGGGCTTTATTAGATTATGAACAACCCACAAAATATATTGTAAAAAGTACGGATTATAATGATTCGTATACTACACCTGTTCTTACGGCTGGGCAAACATTTATATTAGGATATACGAATGAAACTACAGGAATCTATGTAGCAACAAAAGATAATCCTACTATTATTTTCGACGACTTTACGACATCATTTCATTGGGTAGACTTTAATTTCAAAATAAAAAGTTCTGCTATGAAGATGCTACGTCCTAAAGTTTCTGATGTTTCATTTAGATTTATTTATTATGCAATGAAATGCATAAATTATGAGCCTGTAGATCATTCTCGCCATTGGATATCAAAATACTCTCAATTTGAAATTCCTTTACCCCCTCTCGATGTCCAAAACGAAATAGTCCGTATTCTCGATACATTCACATCGCATGCAGCGGAGCTGCAAGCGGAGCTGCAAGCGAGAAAAGAACAATATGATTATTATAAACAATTTATTTTTAAATCGAAAATTTCACATTATAAGAATTATCTTTTAAAAAATATCGCCTCATTTTCTCAAGGAATACAGGTAAACCCAAGTTGTCAATATAATACAATGCAACCAGGTAGAATTCGTTTTTTAAGAATCGTTGATTTTGTTTCTGATAATGAGCCATATAGATATATTGAAAGGCCTGAAGATAAATATATTAAAACAGAAGAAGAATTAATAATGATACGATATGGAGCGTCTGCAGCAGGTAAAGTTTTTATGTGTCATACTGGGGCTATTGCAAATAACATGTTTAAAATAAATCTAAATCCAGGCATTTTACCTAAATATGTTATGTATTATTTATCTCAAACTTCCATTTATACATTATTAAATACTTCTGGTGGAAAATCTACAATGCCGGCAATAAATTTCAAGTTAGTCGGCTCAATTAATATTCCAATTCCGCCTCTATCAGAACAACAACGTATAGTTTCTATTCTTGACAAATTTGAAGCACTGGTAAACGACTTAACAGCAGGTCTTCCTGCTGAGATAGCCGCAGTGCAAGAGCAATACGAATATTACAGAAACAAGTTGTTGACGTTTAAAGATGTAGGGACGTACCATGGTGCGTCCTCCACATAAAATTATAAAACATCAGAGTAGCTACATCCCAATATGATGAAAACAAATATGTACATTCGTATAGCCCATGAATTTTGTATTAAGGACGCACCATGGTACGTCCCTACACGTTGGGCAGTGTGAATAAAACAAAGGAAGAATGGATATGGATGGAATTTATAAGTCCCGCAAGAGTCCGCGCGCTGTTTTTCATGATTATAGCGGTGGACATTATTTCGTCACAATATGCACCAAGGACAAGGTTCATTATTTCGGTGAAATTATAAACGGCAAAATGGAATTGTCTACAATAGGGGCATTTGCACAAAAGACCATAGATGAGTTGCATAAGCACAATAAATATGCGGAAGTGCCTTTGTTTGTGATTATGCCCAACCACGTGCATGCCATTATTTGTATTGACGCACCGAGGGACATTCCTACATATAGAACCGTGTTGGGCGTGGTGATTGGTGGATTTAAACAAGCTGTTACATGTTACGCGCGACGTAATAACATAGAATTTGGATGGCAGGAAAGATACCACGACCATATAATAAGAGGGACAACAGACGGGAATCAAATAGCTGAATATATTAAAAACAATGTTGCGAAATGGGATTTGGACTGTTTTAATGAATAACGGTGTAGTGACGTACCATGTTGCGTCCTCCACATGTCGGATCGTGGCGAATTAAAAAAATAACAATGTTATGAACGCGCAAAGATGCGCCTGATATGAAGGAGAATAAAAATGGAAACATATAGCACCATAGCCGAATCAAAAAATTTCATAGTACTTGACAAATACGACAAGTATTATGAACTGCACGAAGCCCCCGTAGCTTATCAGACGGAAGCCGGACTTGAGCGTGAGTTCATACAAGACCTAAAAGACCAGGGCTATGAATATTTAGAGGACGTAACCACGCCTGAAGCACTGTTGGCTAACGCAAGACGACAAATACAAGAGCTGAACAATGTTGAGTTTACCGACAGCGAATGGCAAAGGTTTGTTGAAGAATATCTCGACAAGCCGGGCGACAGCCTTGTGGAAAAGACAAGGAAAATACAAGACGACTATATTTATGATTTTGTATTTGACGACGGACACATAAAAAACATATATTTAGCCGATAAGAAGAATATCGTAAGAAACAAGGTTCAGGTAATTTCACAATTAGAACAGAAAGGTACGCAGGTTAACCGCTATGACGTTACAATATTGGTAAACGGTCTGCCACTGGTGCAGGTTGAACTGAAGAAACGCGGCGTGGCCATACGCGAGGCGTTTAACCAAATACACAGATATTCAAAAGAGAGCTTCAACAGCGAAAACTCCCTTTATAAATACATACAGATTTTCGTAATATCAAATGGCACTGACAGCCGTTATTTTGCCAACACCGTAGAGCGTAACAAGAACAGTTTTGACTTTACGATGAACTGGGCAGAAGCAGACAATACGCTGATAAAAGACCTTAAGGACTTTGCTGCAACGTTCTTTCAGAAGAACACGTTGCTGAACATCATCTTCACATATTCTGTCTTTGACACAAACAACACGCTGCTCGTGATGCGTCCTTACCAGATAGCAGCAACGGAAAGAATCTTGTGGAAAATAAAAAGCTCGTATCAGGCTAAGAAATGGTCGACAACCGACGGCGGAGGCTACATTTGGCACACTACAGGTTCGGGTAAGACTCTGACCAGCTTTAAGGCAGCAAGACTGGCGACGCAGCTTGACTTTATAGACAAGGTGTTCTTTGTTGTAGACCGCAAAGACCTTGACTATCAGACGATGAAGGAGTATCAGCGCTTTTCGCCTGACAGCGTTAATGGTTCAGAGAGTACAGCCGGACTGAAGCGGAATATAGATAAGGACGACAATAAAATTATTGTTACTACAATTCAGAAGTTGAACAATCTGATGAAGAGCGAGGAGAATCTTCCGATTTATCAGAAACAGGTAGTATTTATTTTTGACGAGGCACACCGCTCGCAGTTTGGTGAGGTGCAGAAACTTCTTAGAAGAAAGTTCAAGAAGTATTATCAGTTTGGCTTTACAGGTACACCTATATTCCCTGAAAACGCCCTCGGTTCGGAAACTACAGAAAGCGTTTTCGGCAGACAGCTGCATTCATACGTTATAACAGACGCCATAAGGGACGAAAAGGTATTGAAATTCAAGGTTGACTACAACGATGTAAGACCGCAGTTTAAAGAGATAGAGCAAGAACATGACGAAAAGAAACTGAGCGCAGCGGAAAACAAGCAGGCACTGCTTCATCCTGCACGAATAAACGAAATAGCCAAGTACATTCTGCAAAACTTCAATATCAAGACACACAGAAACCAAGTGGGGCAAAAAGGTTTCAACGCCATGTTTGCAGTAAATAGCGTTGACGCTGCCAAATGCTATTATGAGGAGTTTAAGAAATTGCAGAAGAATAGCGAGAATCCGTTGAAGATTGCTACAATATTTTCGTTTGCAGCCAACGAAGAACAGAATGCAATAGGAAACATTGAAGATGAGAGCTTCGATCCGTCGGCAATGGATTTAAGCGCAAAAGAATTCCTTACATTAGCCATAAACGACTATAACGCAATGTTCAGGACAAACTATGGCATAGACAGTAAAGAATTCCAGAACTATTACAGAGACCTTGCAAAGAGGGTAAAGAACAGAGAAATAGACTTGCTCATTGTTGTAGGTATGTTTCTTACTGGTTTTGATGCACCTACATTAAACACACTCTTTGTTGACAAGAACCTGCGCTACCACGGTCTGATACAGGCATATTCACGCACGAACAGAATATACGACTCAACCAAGACGTTTGGCAACATTGTTACTTTCAGGGATTTAGAGCAAAATACGATTGACGCCATAACCTTGTTTGGCGACAAAAAGACAAGAAACGTAATACTTGAAAGAAGTTACAAAGAGTATCTGGACGGATTTAACGACCTTATTACAGGTGAGGCACGGAGAGGATATGTTGAAATAGTAAAGGAACTGAAAGAGAAATTCCCGAATGTTGAAGACATCGTTACAGAGAAAGACAAAAAAGATTTCGTAAAACTGTTTGGCGAATATCTGCGTGTAGAAAACATCTTGCAGAATTATGATGAATTTACAAACTTAAGGGATTTCCAGTCTGTCAACGTTAATGATTCAAAAGCCGTTGAAGCGTTCAAGGAATGTCATTTCCTTACAGATGACGAAATAACGAAAATGCAGGAAATAGAAGTTCCGTCAGAACGTATAATACAGGATTACAAGTCTACATACAACGACATCCGTGAATGGGTAAGGAATAATAAGAAAGGAACAGAAACGGAGAAGTCTGACATCAACTGGGATGATGTGACATTTGAAATAGACCTGCTTAAATCGCAAGAAATAAATCTTGACTATATCCTGGAGCTAATCTTTGAGCATAATAAGAAAACAAAGAACAAGCCGGAGCTGATAGAGTATATTCGCCGTGTAATACGTGCAAGTATAGGCAATAGGGCAAAGGAAGGTCTGATTGTCGACTTCATAAATGAAACAGACCTCGATGCAATAAACGATAAAGCAGATATAATAGAGTCGTTCCTCAAATATGCCCAAGGCAGGCTGAAAACAGAAGCAGCCCAGCTGATCACTGAGGAAAACCTGAACGAGGAAAAGGCCAAGCGTTATATCGAGATATCTTTAAAGCATAAGTTTGCCAGCGACAACGGAACGGATTTCAATAATATCTTGCCAAAGATGAGTCCGTTGAATCCAAAGTACCTGACAAAGAAGCATAGTGTGTTCCAAAAGATAGTAGCTTTTATCGAGAAGTTCAAGGATATTGGTGTAAAAATATAAATAAAGTTTTGGCAGAAACAAATATTATTAATGGACACAAAATATGGCCGGAGTTGGTTAGGCTCCGACATTCCCCGCATTCTGCAGGCATACGAAGAAAATCGTTTCACGTTTACAGATAATTTTATCAGTATTACTTTACTGTAAGCACTCATTACCATGCAAGTGACCATGCAAGCAACCATGCAAGTGTACAGGTAAAAAACTGATTTCTGTTTTAGCCGGAGAGAAAGGACATTCGGAATTACAGGAATTGTTGTCGATTAAGAATAGATATTATTTCAGAACAGATTTTTGGATTTCAACCATATTCCTGTTTTTAGGAGTATGTTATAAAAAATATTGCACCTTCACAATATATTTCAAATATTCAGTTATACTGAATTTACATAAAGTTAATGAATTAAACTATAAAACAGGAATATGACAGATAAACAATCGTTCAATAATGCTTATAATAATTTTTTAGAAAATAAAGACTACGAACATTTTTATGAGAGTATTAAGGATTTGAATATAACTGATAATGCCTTGTTCTATTTCTACAAAGCTCAGTGGGCTTTCAAAAAAGAGAAAAATTACCAAACTGCAGAAAAGTATATCGAAGAATGCGAATCCTTATTACAGCAAAATAAAGATTTAAATATAGAAGAGTATCTTTTAGAATCACAGGTTAATCTATTTTTACCTGTGATGAAAAATAATGATTTTCTCTATTTTTATCAGATGGCAGGAGAAGTATATGCTATCAATGGTAAATATAAAAAATCAATGAAAAATTATCAGAAATACCAATATTATGTAGAACAGGTAAAGAATGAAATCTTGGATGAAAAAGAACATGTCGTTTTGTATTCTTTCCGTAGGTTCAACGAATATACATTGGCGGATTTGATAAATAAACAAATTACAGTGTGTCATCCATCAAAAATGAATGATCCATTTGATAGCATAGCCAATATTTGGGGGACAGAAGATAATCTGAAAAAAATCTGCAAGTTTCAAGATTGTGATAGGTATATTCCGGTTTTCAGTGAGTCTTTCAAGTATTTTCGCATACGTTCTTTTTCTGCAAATAGAAAAACATATGAAACAGATGATGATATATTGTCCAACATTTTAATGTGGTCATTTTATGCAGATGAGCATAGAGGTTTTTGCATTAGATATAAATTGTCAAAGCATTTTATTAAAAAACCAATGGATGGTAGTTATTGCCATTTGCGCATTTTACCTGTTGAGTATGTTGACAAGTATGATTTGTCGAATAAAACATATATAGACACGAACGATTCTTTTGGCTATAAATATAAGGATTGGGCTAAGGAAAGAGAAGTGCGTCTGATAAGTTATAACACCACAAGCGATAGTCCATTCTTCGGTGAAAAACTTGATGATAACTCAAAAATAGAAGAAATTGTATTTGGATTTAGATGTCCACAGGAAACAAAAGAAGTTATTTGTAGCTTGATTAAAAATTATGACTATCATATACAATTGAGCGAAATGGTTCAAGATAAGGACAATGTGTATTGCCTGCGGAAAGAGAGTTACAAACAATAGTGATATCGACGTCTGAAACATCTTGATTTAAGAGTTGTAAAGTTGTTTATTCCTATAATAGGGTAGCTTGACCTTATATTGTTTTCAATTTAATGTCTGATGTTATCAGTATGCATGTTTGAACAAAGATAGTATATGACAATAAATAATTTGCTGAACGTCAATTCTCGTGATGAACTGCGCGAATGGTTGATGCAGAATCATGATAAGGAGCCGGAATGTTGGGTAGTGGTGAAACGTGGAAGACCAGTTGACGACGGCACGTTCTGGTATATAGATGCTGTAGAAGAGGCGATGTGCTTCGGATGGATAGACAGCACGACAAAGAAACTGGCAGACGGGGTGACGGCACAGAGGCTGTGCCCGAGAAAGCCGCGCAGCAACTGGTCGGAACTGAACAAGGAAAGATGTCGCAGGATGGAAAGGCTCGGGCTGATGACAGACGCCGGCAGAGCCGTGTTGCCGGATATGACGGACAAGGGCTTTGTGATAGACGATGATGTAATGAAAGAATTGAAGTCGGACCCTGTGGTGTGGCATAATTTCTGCCGCCTGCCCGAGCTGTATAAGCGTGTGCGCATTGACACCATCCAGATAAAGAAACGTCAGCCCGAGCTGTTCAGAAAGCGGCTTGACAAATTTATAGAAAACACCCGGCAAGGCGTTATGTATGGTGAATGGAACGATAACGGCAGACTGCTGATGTAATCAGTTAACGTTTACCTGTTTGAGCGTCAAAAAAAGTTCTGCAAAAGGCATCCGCAATACAGAAAAAATCTATAACTTTGTCATCGTTGGTTATTGTTTGTATAAAAGCATTGATTCCGGCTTCTTGGTGTCCTTTCTGGCAGACAATGACTTTAAAAAGTAAAAAGCGCCAGGGGGAATAAGGCCTATTGCAACTTGATTGGGATGAAGAATATAAAGGTTCTCTAATGTACTGAAGTATGGAAGAAAATAATATAATTATCTATACCGCAGCGGATGGGCTGTTATGAATTTTTTAAGATATGAGTTATGAAAAAAATATTTCTACTTTTATATTTGTGTGTTATTCTCAGTAATATCGCCATATCACAGAACATAATGGATGTAAAACAATATTCATTTAGGTCATTAACTTATAATGATACACGTTCTTTCAGGATTGCTTTACCAGCTTCGGCTTATCCAAATGTAAAGTATAATGTGCTGTTTGTCCTGGATGCAGATTATACCTTTGATGTGATCGCTTCGACAGCCGTTTATTTACAGACCTTTGACTATATTCCTCCAACGGCAGTTGTAGCAATCGACTATTCAACTCCCGGAAATAGAAATGATGTAGGATACGACTTGTCCGGCAACAGTCTTGATTCAAGCGGAGAAATGTTTTATAAATATGTTAATACCGATTTGGCAAAGGAAATAGACAGAATTATTCCAACATCAGGTTTTAATACGTTAGTTGGCCATTCATATACGGCAAGCTATCTGAACTATTATATCGATGCAGGGAATGATAATATGACGTCATATATTCTATTCTCGCCTGAAAAGATGGAACGGATGCCTGGCTTTGAAACCAAGTACAAGACAAAGAGTCCGAGTGTCCGCATAATTACAGCTATGGATGATACTGAAGAAAGACAGGCTTTGGGCCGGAATTTGTATGAGAACTTTCAGAAAATGAAATATGACGTTAAGCTTCACAGTATTAAAGCAGACCATATGTCTGTAATTCCGGCTGGGATTATGCAAGCCTTGACAAGCTTGTATGACAAATATTACAATATAGACAGTATATACGCTGCCATAGAACGTTCGGACTGTCCTTTATGGGAGACTTTTACAAGCATAAATGAAAATAACAGAACTCTTTATAAACAAGAATTACCAGTTTCAGGCTCATGCATTTCTGCTTTCTTGTGGACGGCCATTCAAAAAGACGAAAAAGAATCAATAGACAAATTACGCGTTTATTATGAGAATGCCTTGGAAAGTGAAAACTCTGATCCTAATGCATTAGGCGTTATGGGAGATCTGATGAATAAACTTGGCTTATGGAAAGAGGCAGATTACTACTTGCAACGATGTCTGGACAGATATAAAAAATTGAAACAAGAACATGAAACACTGTATTGGAGAAGAGTGTACTCATTGAATGTCTTACCTAAACTCGGGCAATATAAAAAGGCATGGAAGATATTGGAAGAAGGGAAAAAGATATATCCCGATGATAAAGCTATATTCTGTTATTACCAAGGAGTGTTATCAATAACAAACGAATTTCTTATAAAGAAAGGCATAGAACAATTGAAAATTGCACTGAAATATCCCGATGTACTGAAAAATAATTTTGTGAATTCGGATGAAGCAGAAGTTCTTTTGAAAAAAGGAATATCAAAGGAAAAAGGTGTAATGCCATAGATTCTACAATTGGATAAGAAAAATAAGTAAAATTACAAATGAATACGGGTAATCATGCTCCATTAATTCAGAATATTGTCAAGGTTTGACTAGACGTAAGAACCTAAAATCTTGATATATGGTTTTGATTTAAAAAAATAATGCTAACTTTGCAGTTAAGCATGCATTGGCTTGCGGAAAATCTTGAATTTAAGATAAAAATATGATAGAGCAAGTTTTGATAAAGAATTATAAGTCGATAAGAGACTTGTCGCTGCCGTTGAACAGACTTAATGTGCTCATTGGTTCAAATGGTGCGGGCAAAAGCAACTTTATTTCATTCTTTGAACTGATTAAGGCTATCTATGAACAAAGGTTTGGAAGCTATACGTTGTCAAAGGGTGGTATAGATAATTTGTTGTATCATGGAAGAAAGAAATCCGCGTCAATAGAAGGATTGATAGATTTTGATAATACCAATGCTTTCTTTTTTGAGATAAAACCGGCACAGTCGAACAAAGGCTATCTTGAGAATACCGGCGACTATTTTAATTGTTATCAAAGTAATATAAAAGATTATTCGCAGTGGAACAAAACATTATGGGATTCTGCTGTGGAAGAATCTTCGTTGGCATATAACACTAAATGGAGAGCGGCCTATTTGAGGACATATTTAAAAAGTTTTATGGTGTATCATTTTCACGATACAAGCTTCACTTCTCCTATGCGTGGTGACTGCAACATAAACGACAATGAATGTCTGCGTGATAATGGCTCAAACCTGGCAGCTTATCTGTATTACCTGATGCAGAACGACGAAAAGGCTTTTCGCCTTATCGAGGGTGTCGTACGTTCCGTGGCGCCTTATTTTAAAGGCTTTAAGCTTCGCCCTGACGCCAACAATAATAACAAGATACGTCTTGAATGGGAGGAAAGAGACACGGATATGTATCTCGACGGATACAGCTTTTCAGACGGCACGCTGCGTTTTATCGCTTTGGCAACGTTGTTGTTGCAGCCGAAAAAGCCTGAGGTTATTATTATTGACGAACCAGAACTCGGACTGCATCCTGCTGCTATCAATAAGTTGGCTGAGATGGTGAAAAGTGCTTCTGTAAAGAGTCAGATAATCTTGTCTACCCAGTCAACAAATCTTGTAAACTGCTTTGATGTTGACGACATTATTGTGGTAGACCGTGCCGACAGCCAGTCGGTGTTCCGTCATTTGTCAGGTGATGAATTGAAAAAATGGATGGACGATTATAATCTCACTATCAGTGACCTGTGGGAGAAAAACATGATAGGAGGGCAGCTGTGAAACGTTTGTATATCGTTGTGGAAGGGCAGACAGAACAAGAGTTTGTCAATAGTCTTATTGCTCCATATTTGCAGAAATCTGAAATATATAGCGTCACGCCCGTTTTGATACGCACAAGCAGAAGCGGACGTGGAGGCATGGTTAACTATCAGCATCTGTATAATACTATAAAGATGCTGCTTGCGTCATCGCAGACAGACTTTGTTGTTACTACTTTAATCGATTTCTTCAGACTGCCTAATGATATGCCGAATTATGCAGAGTGTACGGCTGTTAAGGATAAGACACAATGTGTTGAGGCTTTGGAAAATGCTGTTGATGACTCTGTGTGTGATTCGCGTTTCTTTTCTTACATACAGTTGCATGAGTTCGAGGCTCTTTTGTTTTCAAACAACAAAGGTTTTGAATTTTACTTTTCAGACGAGCATGCAAGTAAGACAGCCTCAATAATTTCTTCTTATGACAATCCTGAGAACATAAACTCTTCTCCTGAAGGTGCGCCGTCAAAACGGCTATTGGCAATAAAACCTGACTACAACAAGGTGCTTGAAGGCAATCTTATTGCGCTGGAAGTAGGAATAGAGGCCATAATAGAAAAATGCCCGCGATTTGCAGAATGGATGAATAGCATTGTCGAGAAGTGTAAAGATTAATTTTCTTATTCCCAATTATGTTGTGTAGGTCTTATGATTATCAAATTTTAAAAAAAATATTGGTGGGTAATACTGGCTGTTGTTTTAGCTCCACTTATAATAAACGTGCTTATATTGTGGCCTGCATTTTTTTGCTTTGTGGGTGAAGATACTGATTGGTTGGGATTCTGGGGTGCATATATTGGTACCATTCTTAGCAGTGTTATTGCTTTTTATGTCTTGCATAAGCAATTAGAGCAAAACCATACGGAGAATTGTAATAATCGGGAACTGCAAATATCAATTTTAGAATATCAGACAAAAAGTCAATGGCTTATTGAACTAAAATCAAAAATGGTTGATTTTTATAATGCTTTTAGCCAGAATGATATAACCATGCTGGGTGATTGTTTTGAAAGTTATGATAAAAAGGAATACATTAACAAAGAAATAAAGCGTATTTCAGATAAAATGAAAAATGCTGATTTTGCAAAAGGTCTGCTTTTCCCGAAAGATATTGATCATAATGAATCTAAATTTTTAGTTCGTTTACATGGATACGAAGATGAGTTCAATGCTTTACTTGAAGATTTGAATTGGTTGGCAATTTTGTTTGGCAATGATAAATTTAGAACAGATCCTACTTTTAGAAATGAGCTTACTCAAAGTTTTAAGAAAAAGGCTAAGCAATATAAAATATAAAAAGTCAAAGAGTTTGGAATTTAATAGATTTGGGCGCAACCAAAATTTATATAAGTTCGATTGCAAACCAGAGAATATATGAAGGTGTCAAAATGATTTCTCCGGATGAAATTATTTTGATAATATCAGAATTAATTGACTATGAGCAAGAAAAGATAAACAAAATATTTAATAACAATGGCACAGAACAATAATAAAAATAAACTTGAATTAACTTGGATTGGCAAATATGACGAGCGTAAGCCGTTAGAGGCTTGAAAAAAGAAAATTCGTACGGACATCTGGAAACTGGAGTATTGCCCAATGGTAATATGTTGATTCATGCTTTATTCCTAATTGCCGTTTGTACTAATAATCCCAATAGGTACCTGCTTTTCTTGCCGTTATGGTTATATTAAATTACTTTTACCTATAATGCAAGTATTCGCACGTGGATAAAACTGATAAGATCACAATTTAAAGGCAATCATGCGTTGCCGGCATATGTATAAAATTATAATGACATGAGAATATTTATCGCAATACGATTTACTGAAGCGTTCAAGTCTTCAATATTGGATGCACAGGACGGACTGAAGGAATATGGAGTAAGGGGCAACTATACGCAGCCGGAGAACCTGCATCTTACGTTGGCATTTATCGGCGAGACGGAAAGGGTGGAGGAGATAAAGGCCGCTGTTGATGCCGTTAAGTTTGAGCCGTTTGTAATCAGAACGGGCAAGATGGGATGCTTTAACGGCAGAAGCAGGGTGGTGTGGCTCGGCATAGAAGGCGAGGACAAGGTGAAGGCTATAGCGCAACAGCTGAGACGCAATCTTGACCAACGTGGCATTGACTATGCAAAGGGCAAGTTCAGTCCGCATATCACTCTTGTGCGCCAGCCGTCGGAAATGCCTCTTGACATCGACGTGGAGAGCGAAAGCATGACTGTAAGCAAGATTTATGTAATGAAGTCGGAACGGATCAATGGACGGCTCGTTTATACGGCTTTGTAATTGGTTGATGATAAATCGGCGCAATTGAGCCTGAAGAATAGAGAGAGAGTTTTGGCATTATAAAACTACGAACTTATTCATAATTATAATTTGATTGCAGTTACAGGTTGAATTTTGAAAATAGTTAAAGTTATTATGAAACTTAGACGCATAATATTATTTTATTTTGTATGCCTCGTAGGTGTTGTCAGTGCATTTGCCGCAAACGGCCATGAGATAAGATTTATTTATTGTTCTGACCTTCACTACGGAATAAAACGACAGTTTAGAGGAGAGAAGGTTGATGCCTATAAGGTCATTGGCGAGATGGTGAAGTCGTTTTGTCTGCTCAATAAAACTGATTTGCCCTCTGACGGCGGAGTAGGTGAGGGAACAAAGTTTGGCGAGCCGGATTTTGTTGTGTGTACTGGCGATATATCGAACAGAATGCATGATGGGGTGTGGCAGGCATGCACATCATGGAGGCAGTTTGAAAAAGACTGGATAGAAACACTCGGATGTCCCATATATCTTGTTCCCGGTAATCATGACATATCAAATGCCATAGGATATCCGAAGAAACTTACACCTGCCAAGGATGAAACAAGTGCTATAGAAATATACAATCATAACATGCCGGAATTTGGCAGTCGGAAAATTTCGTCTTTTGATTATACAGCCAATAAAGTTCATTACACTTTTATAAAAGACAATCTCCGGTTTGCCTTTGTGGGGATATGGCCGGACGGCTTTATGCGTAGTTGGTTAGACAGCATATTTAAAGATGACCCGACAACATCCACAATACTCTTCGCACATGATCCGGTTGAGGCTGATGCCAAACACTTTACAAATCCTAACTTTCCGTATGACATAAACAGTAAGGATAAATTTGAAAACCTGTTGGGCGATACGTGTAGCGTAAATGCCATTGACATGAGGCCTGTTGGCAACTGGAACAGGCTGGAGAGGTTTGTAAAGTCTCATCCTCAGATAAAGGCATATTTCCACGGAGACTGCAACTATAATGAATTCTATGACTGGAAGGGCACGGAGGGAAGAATATACTTGCCTGTGTTCAGGGTTGACTCGCCGATGAAAGGAGAGTTGTCGGCAGACGATGAAAGCCTGCTTTCATATCAGGTGGTATGCATAGATACAGAAAGCCGGGTCATAACAGTGAGGGAATGTCTTTGGAACAGGAATGGTAAGACTTCTGTAAATTGGGGCAAGATGAGGAGCATTTCATATTGATGATGTCAGGTAATGACCTTATGGTCATTTATCTTTGATAAAAGCAGTTTTTAACCTATCACCCGCGTGAAAGATTATTGTTGCAGATATCTGCCGCTTCTGACAAAATCAACAAGCTGCTGTTCGTATTCTGCTTCGCCCTGAATGTAATATTTACGGCTTACACGCTGAAACTTCTCGTATATCTTTTCGGCCTTGCAGCTGTCTGCCTCGTGTATCATGGCGAGGGCGTATTGAACGCGCAGGGCTGAAGGACGGAAGACAGACTGCACTTGCAGGTATTTGCTGATTGACTTGTCCAGCAGCCTGTTGATGTCTTCAGGATAGTGGGGACGTATCAGCGTGAGGTAAATGCGCTCCAAGGTCAGTTCGTTGCGGTAGATAGTAACCATCCGGCTCATGTGCGGTTCGGCGCGCTGCATGATGGCGTTGGCCTTGCCGAAGTCCATGTGCAGCATGGCTAACGATAAGTCGGACGAAAGTGCCATGACGTGTATTGGGTTGCTGAAGTTGATGTCGCGGTCGTCGCACATGTATGTCATGGCCTCAAGCCGTGATGTGTCGTTTTGCATAAGATAACCGATGAGGCGCATGGAGCGCAGAAACACCATCGTGGAAAACTCGTCTTTGTGAAGATTGAGCATGTTGAGACCGTCGTTGGGCAGCCCGGCCAGCTTGTTCGGGATGCCGTTCATGACAATGAGATACAGTCCGGAGATGATGATGCACAGCAGAAAGACCGTTGTGACGAGCGAATGATGTGCCGACGGAATGAACATAATGACAGATGCAATCACCGTGAGCAGAATGTTGGCCAACACGCCGCCAGCATTATATAGGGCTATGCCGAAGGGCGTGTCGCCGTTTTCGGGCGGCAGCATAAGACACTGGCCTGCGGCTCCGGCCATACTGAAGCGCGACAGACGGAAACGGCCGTCGCGACGGCTCAGAACAACGCCCATAATCATAAACGACAGAAACTTCCAGCCGCGCGCCATGGCAGCAAGCATGTGGCCTGCTTCGTGGATGACGATGTGTATGATGAAAGATAAGATGAAGAATATCGCTGCCAGGAGTATCGTGAGAAACACGTCGGCGGCTGATATGTCGGCATGAAGCGCAGGCTTGATGATTTTGCCTATGACGAAACCAACCCCGAAGCCTATGGCTATTCCGCCAATAAATAATGCTGCTATGCGTAATGTCTTGTGGAGAAATGTCTTTTTTATGTTTCCCATGTTTCAGTGTATATTCTTTTGTCTGACTTATTTCGTTCGCGGCTCTGTTGCAAAAGAGCCATTGTTTCAGTGATGCTGACGGCACCGGCATCTCATGATGCTGCAAAGATAGCGTAATAAATTTAAGAAATAAAACAGAAAACGAAACTTTTGTACAGCAGTAACAGAGATGTAATGTAATTTGGTCATTAGACCGCACATAGTTTTATCAATTTTGTGCATTAATGTTTTCAGCCCGTCTTATTGTTTGCTTTTTCTTGACATAGCCCGCTATATCAAGAAAAATCTTACGAAAATCAGCTTAATGTAAAGTCCAAAATACAGACCGGATTATAATAAGTGATTTGGATGAAAAATAGGGGCTGTGCCTATTTTGCGCACAACCCCTATGAAAACTATTTGTGAAATTGTTATTTAGTTGTCCCTTAAAAAGCCCATTTTTGCGAGATGTTGTTTTGACACAGTATCT
>OMDF01000519.1_pt1 | contig 22485 bp, 17 predicted proteins | sample 1673631 | NCBI WGS metagenome assembly OMDF01 (sample SAMEA103958117, study PRJEB25191) | human gut metagenome | biome: human-associated habitat [ENVO:00009003]; feature: intestine environment [ENVO:2100002]; material: feces | place: Germany | collected 2013/2015 | reverse complement strand
CCCGCCCCAGGGGGGGGAAGCTTCCTGGTACAACTCCGCCCTTCTGATTTCCGCAGGCGCCACCGGGGCGTTCCTGTCCGACAACATAATCTCCTTCTTCGCCTTCCATGAACTGGCTCTTATCCCCACCTTCGTGATGATCGGCCTGTATGGACGCGGCGACCGCCGCACCACGGCCTGGCGCGCCACGCTTTACCTGGGGCTTGCCTCCATGGTGCTGCTGGCAGCCCTGCTGATGATCGGTACGCAGGCTGGCTTCACCTTCTCCGGCCTGAAAGACTTCATGGCCAGCGGGCGCGAACTTGCCCACGCGGAACTCATCGGGGCCCTGCTCATCGCCGGATTCGGCACGCTGATTTCCCTCTTCCCCTTCCATTCCTGGGCAGCCCCCGCATACGCATCCGCTCCCGCTCCGGTAGCGATGATGCATGCCGGAGTGCTTAAGAAATTTGGCCTGTACGGGCTCTTCATGTTCCAGCCGCTGATGGAAACAGGATTCCTTCCCTGGACGAATATCCTGCTGGTCCTGCTCGTCTGCAATGTCATTTGGGTGGGGTACGTGACCGTCAACCAGAAAAGGCTGGACCTGCTGCTGGGCAACTCTTCCGTGATGCACATGGGCTATATCTTCCTGGCTTTCGCCGCCCTGGTAGTTTCCGGTTCCGCGGAAGCCAATCCCTGGGCGCTGAAAGGGGCTGCTCTGCTGATGCTGGCCCATGGCCTGACAATCGCCCTTCTCTTTCTGCTCTGCGGGCAGATTGAAAAGCAAACAGGCACATTGGAAATCAACTCTCTGGGCGGACTGAGCACCAGGCTGCCGCGCATGGCTTTCGTTTTCGGCCTAGCGGGCATGGCTTCCATCGGCCTCCCCGGCCTCGCCAATTTCCCGGGGGAATTCATGGTCTTCTTCTCCGGTTTCGCCGGTTTCAGCAACGGCTTCGGCCCCGTTCAAATCGCCACCATCCTGTGCCTCTGGGGACTGGTCATCGGCGCGGTATACATGCTGAGGGCCTACCGCAATATTTTCCAGGGAGATTTGTCCAAAGCCTCCGCCTACGCCACGGGACTGCAGCCCTCCGAACGGGCGGCCAACTGCTTCCTGGTCATCGCCCTGGCGGTCTTCGGCTTCTTCCCCACGCTGGTGCTCCAGTTTTTCTCCTGATTTCCTCCCTTCCGAATACAATCCTAGTCTAACCTGATTCTCTTTTACCCATGCAAGCGTATATTCCGGAATTCATCCTGGCCGGCCTGGCAATGCTTTTGCTTCTGGCGGAGACCTTCTGCAAAAAAACGCCCAAATTTATTTTCGGGCTGATTGGCGCGGCGGGAACCCTGGCGATGCTTCCCTTCTACATGGAAGGGCTCTATGACAACATCTACATCATCCTGGCGCTCGTCGCCACAGCAGTCACCCTGTTGCTTTCCGTAGATTTCCGGGCCGTCATCAACCTTTCCTCCAATGATTCCAAATCCCAGGACGGAACGGGGGAATTCTACATCCTGCCCCTGCTGGCCTGCGTAGGCATCACCTCCCTGTGCAAGGCATCCAACCTAGTGGAACTGTTCGTCTCCCTGGAAGTGCTCACCCTGAGTTCCTTCATCATGGTAGGCTACTTCCGGCGGAACCTGGGTTCCACGGAAGCGGGCATCAAGTACCTGATTCTGGGCGCCGTCAGCACGGGGTTTCTCGTTTTCGGCCTGGCCTGGTATTTCGGCATTACGGGAACATTCATTTATAATGAAACGATCGTCAGCCACGCCCTGGCCGGCCAGACAGCCCCCGCCATGTACCTGGCCCTCGCCATGCTGCTGCTCGGTACAGCATTCAAAATCGGCGCAGTTCCCATGCAGCTGTGGATTCCGGATGTGTACCAGGGAGCTCCCACTCCGGTGACAGCTTTCCTTTCCGTAGCCTCCAAGGTAGCCGGATTCGCCCTGCTCGGCATCATCCTGGCCCCATTCGCCGTGCTGCCTCCCGTCGAATTCGTCGTAGCCCTGATGGCCGCCGCCACCCTGCTGGTGGGCAACCTGGGCGCCATTCCCCAGACGAACCTGAAACGCATGATGGGGTATTCTTCCATTGCACAGGCAGGCTTCATTCTGCCCCTGTTTATCGGTACTGTGGACGGCCAGTTGGCTCCGAACGCCCCGTTCTACCTGGCTGTGTACCTGGTCATGACCTTCGGCGCCTTTTTCGCCCTTGCCATGATCCGCATCCAGCGCGGGAGCGAGGAAATTTCCGCGTTCCGCGGTCTGGGCAAAACCAATCCCCGGCTGGCGCTGGCGGTCACCATCATGTTCGCCTCCCTGGCGGGCGTGCCGCTGACGGCCGGATTTTTCGCCAAAATGATTTCTTTCGTGCACGTCATCAATACGGGTCTGTATCTGGATTGGATGCTCCCCGTCATGATCGTCTGCGCAGCATCCGGGTTTTACTATTACTTCAAGGTCATCCGCTCCATGTACTGGGACAAGCCCGCAGAAAACGCAGAGCCCGTGCAGGTACCGGCCATTTCCGGAGTCATGCTGGCCGCGTTTTCCATCTTCATCGTGCTGGGGGGCCTGATGCCCCTGTTCCTGAACCCCATCCGGTAACAAACGCGTCCTTTTCCCCCATTCTTCCGAAGGCCGTTTCCCGAATTTTTCGCAGAACGGCCTTCCCCATTCAAGCAAAGCTGTATGTTCCGCGTCGTCTGGCTGAAAGCGGGAAGGGGAAGGAGAGAGTGCGGCTGCCCGGCCTTCCGGACTTACGGTTTCAGCCGTTTCAGAATCTTGAGCAACCAGCCTGAGCCAAGTATTTCTTTTATCACATTCATGCCGGAAAAATTTTGAAAAAAGTGCGGCCTGCCTGCGAGATTTCCCCCAGGCCAAACGTAATTAGCCTGTCCTAATTATTTGCCTGTCCCCCGCCCTCCGGGCATCAAATCAGACAACCATCAATCATTCAAAACCATGCGTCTTTTATCCTCCGCCGCCGTCATTTGCGCCGCCCTGTTCTCCGGAACCATCCTTCATGCGCAGGACCCGGAACTGCTGGCCAAGCGCCAGTGCCGTTCCGTCCATATCAACCAGCAGGGGCATCCCTCCCAGGCAAGCGCCCTGTACAATGTAGTGAAAGCCAAAACATCCGTTCCCGGCACCTACTTTTGCGCCATGAATTTTGACGACGGCTATATCGGTTTTCAGGAACAATCCAACGGTAAAAAAGTAATCATCTTCTCCATCTGGGATCCGGTGGCACACGGAGACAACCCCAATGATGTGCCGGAAGAAGAACGCACCAAGCTGGTAAAACTGGGCAAAGATGCGCGCTCCGGACGTTTTGGCGGTGAAGGAACAGGCGGACAAAGCTTCGTGGACTATCCCTGGGCAATCGGGGAGAACATGCGCTTCCTCGTCTGCGTCAAAAAAATGGGGAAATTCAAGGAAATCAGCGGTTATTACTTTAATAATAAAAGCAGGTCCTGGGATCTTATTTCCAAATGGAAAACGCATTCCTCGGAAAAGGAACTTTCCTTCTCCGTCGGATTCGTGGAAGATTTCATGCGTAATTTTGAATCAGCCAAGAAGGCCCGCGGAGCCTTCTTTGGCCCCAGCTTCGCGTACAAGGACGGCAAATGGCATCCCAATACCAGCGTAACGTTCACCGGCGACCCAACCCCCTCCACCAACGTCATGGCGAATATCCAGCCTGATGGTTCCGTGCTGCTTCAGACGGGGGGAACTACGAAAATGACGGATTTCAAGCTGTTCCAAAATCGTCCCCTGCCCCAGAATATCAAGCTGGTCCTGCCTGACAAGGCCGTTACCAGTCTTGTTCAGGAGAACATTAACTGATTATGTCCCCCACCGGCTGGCTAACCATGATTGTTTCCATCGGCGGCGTACTGGCCGCCGCCGCTTGGGCGTATTACAAAGTACTCTCCACCCCCAAGGAAACGGAATATCTGGGCAGCCCCACCCCGCCACTGCCGGAAAATGCGGAGGAATAAGGCCCCGACCCGGTGAACCGCTGCACTCCGGACTGAACAACTCCCCCAAAATCATCTTGCCGCATCCAGAGAGAGCGCATGTCGTCCCGATACCTGAAACAGGGCGGATATAAGGGAGTATTTCCCGGCAGACAGGCAACATAGACCGGTATTCTCCGGGGATATGCACGCGAATCGCGCCCGAATCATTCGGGCCGCACCGGTCCACAGGATTTTTAAACGGTTCTTCTCCTTATCCGTCTGACGGAGGCAAGATGAAGCCCAGCCGGTCAATGCCGTATCTGGCGCATTCCTGCCACAGGGATTTTTCCAGGGCTTCCGCAGTACGGCGGCGTTCATCCTCCGGCATGTTTTCAAAATATTCCGGCCCCAGGTGTTCGCTGATGGCCTTGTCCGCCATACGCGTCACGAGATCCGCCCAAAAAGAGTTGTCCCGGTATTCATCCAGGCAATCCTGGAAAAAGGCGCTTTCTTCATATTCCCGGGTGAAGGCATATCCGCCCAGCTCATCCGCATAGGCAATGCGCCCTTTCAATTTGGAGGTGACGGAAAGCTCTTTCATCAGCCGGGAAACCAAATTCCCCCACGCCGCCAGACGCGCCTCCGCCCCGTCCTGCTGGTTGGAGGCAGCCACCGTGGCGGCAGTGGAAAGCATTTCCGCCAAATCACGCGCTTCCTCGTCGGACAATTTCAACGTCACCGGCATGGGAAATCAAATCAATCCGAGTTTCATTCTGCCCTCCTCGCTGACCATGTCCTGGTTCCAGGGGGGATCCCACACCATTTCCACATCCGCAGCCTCCACCCCTTCCAACGCTTCAATGCGGTCCTTGGCTTCCATGACCAGATGGGGACCCATTCCGCAGCCGGGCGCCGTGAGAGTCATTTTTACCGCCACATGATGAAGGCCGTTCTCCAGCTCAATGACGGCCACATCGTAAATCAGACCCAAGTTGACGATGTCCACGGGAATTTCCGGGTCATACACACATTTCAGCGTATCCCAGACCCTTTCTTCCAGTGTGGCGTTCTCATCCAGCGCAGCCGCTTCCGGAGAAGGTTCCTCCGCTCCAGCGCCAAGGGCGTCCGCGTTCTCCCTGGAGATACGGGCCAGGCCGTGGTCCGTAGCCACGGTATAGGAGCCGCCCAGTATCTGGGTGATATACACGCGTTCCCCTTCCGGCAGGGTGAGCACATCCCCGCTGGGGATCTGGACCGCCGTCACTTCTCTTTTGAGTTCTACTACCTGGTTCAGCATAAATCCTTGCAATTAAAGGAATATCCGGCTAAGGACATGCACCGGAGGCTTCCGAATGCCATGGGGCAGAACCGGCCCATGGTTCCCGGAACCTTCCGCGCAGGAGCAACATAAGGCGTATTTGCATCACCGTCGAGGTCAAAAATTGTTCAGCCCCGGCCGGAAAAGCCCTTCATGACAGGAAAGAGCATGCCGCCATGTTCTGGAAAAGCCGCCGGAAGCGGAGAGCTTCGTTCTTGCCTAGCGGAGGGAAAAAGTGTAAAAGGTTCGGGCTGCCCGGGCTGCCGTCAGCTCATGGCCGGCTACACGTACATTTTCAACCTGACATTCCATGCTAGATTACTTACGTAAACATACAATCGTCATCATGGCAGCCATGGCCCTGGTGTTTGTGGGCCTCATGTTCGTCGGCGGGGACGTAAGCGGCGGCTCCCTGACCGGCATGTTCAAGCAGACTTTCGTTTCCGTGGACGGGAAATCTTACGGGGAAAAGGATTATAACAATATGGGCAGGACCGGCCTGTCCGTGGCTTTCTCCTTCCCTTCCACCTTCGGTCCGCTGCTTCAGGACAATTTCAGCTCGGAAGAAAACCTGCGCGAACTCTGCCATCTGCTGAAAACAAATAATCCCAATGCGGCTTTCCTGGCCTACCGCGGCATTATCCGCCGGGAGGCGGGACGCCTGGGCTTGACTCCCAGCACCGCGGAAATTGACGATGCCATTTGCAATATTCCAGAGTTCCAGGACGATAAAGGCGTTTTCGACCCCCAAAAATACGATAATTTCATTTCCATGCGTGGCAACATGGGTAAAAAGCTTCAGGAGGAACTGCTGCGCGGTCTGATGGAAGACACCATCAGCCTGGAGCGCATCAAGGACGTGCTGGCCGGGGGTATCTCCGTGGAGCCCGGTTTTGCCGAGGCTGTAGCGGAATCCAACAGCCAGCAAATTACAATCAACACCGCCTTCCTGGAAAAAAGCGCCTTCCGCCCCAAGACGGATCCCGGAGAAGAGGAAATAAAAACCTTCTGGGACAAGCACAAGGAAAATTACAAAAATGAGGAAGCTCGCTTCTTCACCGTTTACACCTTCATTCCCGTAGGCGATGCCCAGGCACCCAAGCCCGGAGACATTTCCAACGCCACCATGGAGACCATGAATCTGGTGGAAAATGACATCTGGGAACCGCTGAACGCCACCAACGGCAGGAACATGGACCAGGCCATCAGCGAAGCCCTGGCCAAGACTCCCGGCGTCTGCAAAATGGAGAAAAAGTCCTACACGGCCGTAACGCGTAAAAACGCGCCTCAGGAAATCAACCAGGCAATCAACCAATCCGCTTCCGACGGACGCAGCGCCAATCTGCTGGATGTGGCTTTCTCCCTGGCGGGAGCCCCGGCCCTGAGTGCGGATGCGGATGCCAAGGCCATTGAAGAAGCGCGCGCCAAGACCGGAGCCGAACAGATCAGCACCATGCAGGTGCTGGAAAACGGACAAGTCGTCCTGATCCGTCTGGAAGGCATTACCCCGGTCAAAGCCCTGCCTTACGAGACCGCCCGCAACAGCGCCCGCGCCGACCTGCTGGAAAGTATGACCGTTGAATCCATGAATAAGGCCGCCACGGAACTCAATACGGAATTGCAGAAGGCGGAAAACCCCGTGGAACAGTTCAATGCCATTGCCGGAAAAGCCGGTGCCAAAACTTCCTCTTACGGTCCCTTTGTCAATCCAAACGTACTCTTGAGCAGCGTCAACCTGCAAAACGCCAAAACACAGGAAGAGCTCCAGTCTCTTCTGGAACGGGCCATGAATTCCCGTCTGGCCCCTCCCAAAGAGCTCCCGGCCCCTGAAGAAGTATTCCAGGCGGCTTCCGTCATCAACCCCGGCCAGATGGCTCAGCCCATCAACACGGGGGACGGCATCCTGCTGACCCAGCTCGTCAAGCGCGAACTGGAGGATACGCCGGAATTCCAAATCAAATCTACCCAGCAAATTGCTCCGGCTCTGACAGCCCAGGCAAAATCCATGATCATGCTGGACTGGCTGAAAGCGTGCATCACCCAATATAAGGTGGAAATCGCTCCCATCCTGAACCAGGAACGCTAATGTTTTCCTTTTCATGACAACCGTCAGTGAGCCCGTCTCCTTCTCACAGGCCCTGAACGCCGTCTGAACGCATTCGCCATGATGGCCTCCGCCCGGAGGCCATCATTTTTATTACTCCATCTCCCTCCTTTTCATTATCCAATGAGCGCCCTGCCCTCCCAGTCCAGATACATCATCGGAACGGAAGCCTGTGAACGTTTCAGCTTCTACGGCATGAAGTCCATCCTCATGCTGTACATGACGGGCCATCTGCTGATGAGCGACAACTGGGCCACCTCCACCCTTCATATTTTTGTGGGAATGGTTTATCTGCTTCCCCTGGCGGGGGCCTGGCTGGCGGACAAGGTCTGGGGCCGATATAAAACCATTCTTTATATTTCCCTGCTTTACTGCGTAGGACACGGAGTTCTGGCGACGGCGGATCTTTTCCACACCATTGAAGCGCGCCGTTACATTCTCATGGCGGGCCTGTTCATCATCGCGCTGGGAGCCGGAGGCATCAAGCCATGCGTCTCCGCCTTTATGGGAGACCAGATTCCTAATAAGTCCCCGCAGTTAATGACCAAGGCTTTCAATGCCTTCTACTGGGCTATCAACCTTGGCTCCTTCTTCTCCTTCCTGGTCATTCCGGCCATGGAACAGCGTTACGGGTACAGTTGGGCGTTTGCCGTCCCGGGCCTCTTCATGGGAGTTGCCACTTTCGTCTTCTGGCTGGGCCGCAAAAAATACCACAAGACACCTCCGGCCCGGAACAGCGGGCAGCCTGGCTTCTGGAAAGTCCTTTTCATCATTCTGTTCCACGGAGGCTGGAAAAACGCAGAACAGCGCTGCGGAACTTCTGCCGTGGAAGACACCCGGCACATCCTGAAAATCCTCTCCATCTTCGCCTTTATCATCCCATTCTGGTCCATTTTCGAACAGACGGCTTCTTCCTGGGTATCCCAGGGCAGCAGGATGATTCCTCTTTCCATCCCGCTCCCGGGCGGTTCCTGGTCCATCGGGCCGGCCCAAATCCAGGCGGCCAATCCCATTTTCGTCATGGTGTTCATCCCCCTCATCACCGTATTTGTTTATCCCAGGGTGGCAACGCTGGCAAGGCCCCTGGTGCGCCTCGGAACGGGATTGGCCCTCAGCTCCGCTACATTCCTGATTGTCGCTTTCCTGCAATACCGGCTGGAGGAAGGAACCTCCATGTCCATCGCATGGCAGCTGATTCCTTACTGCGTACTCACCATCTCTGAGATCCTGGTCAGCACCACCGGCCTGGAATTCGCCTATACGCAAGCCCCGGCGCATTTAAAAAGCCTCATCACCAGTTTCTGGAACCTCACTATCTTTGCAGGCAACATGCTGGTGGCCGCAATTACTTTTTTCCTGTCCAACGGAGAATCAGCCAACGCCATTTCTACGGACCGCTTCATCCTGTACGCCGTGCTCGCCGCCGTGGTGGCGGTCGCCTACTCCTTCCGGGCGCGCAGGTACGGAAAAACGGAATAAAGAAAGCACTGCCGTTCCCGGGCGCGTGGCCGGGTTTAACCATGTTTTGAAAAAACAATCAGTCCGTACCAGCACGCGCTCCTCCCATTCCCTCCGGCAGGTTTCCTTTTGGGAAAATGCCGGAAGACACAAATTACATAAGGACATGACCGGACAAAAATTCCTTGAAGCAGGTCAGGAGATACGGCAGTCGTTAAGCAGCTCGTCCATGTAAAAGGTCATTTCCGCCAAAGCTTCACGATATTCCGTTTGGGGAAGTAGCCACAGAATTTCGCGGGCCGCCTCGTTTTTCTCCAGAGCTACCTGAATCGCCTTGTCCAGAGCCTCTGCAAAAACGGGATTATCCTGAAAGGCGGAGTAATCAACCACTTCACGGTTTTCAATGGCGTCCCGCAGGGTAGCTTCCACATTCCTGTCACCGCATTCCAGCAAATTGAAGATGGGAAGAGTCAGCTTGCCCTTGGTGGCGTCCGTATGAAGCGTCTTTCCGGCATCGTCTTCATCTCCCACCATGTCCAGGCAGTCGTCGTAAATCTGGTAGGCCACACCCAGCAAATCCCCCAGCTGGTAAAGGGATTCCTCCACTTCCGGGGTTACTCCGGAAATCCAGCCAGCCCCCCCCGTAGCTGCGGAGAAAAGGGAAGCGGTTTTTTTCCGGATGATTTCAAAATATTCCTCGCGAGTCATGCTCAGATCATACAGGCGGCTGGACTGGGCCACCTCCCCCTGGCATACGTTCCTGACGGTATTCGCCAGCCTGCGGCAGAATTCCGTACTGCCGAATTCCGTACCCAGCACCATGGCGTGGGAAAAGAGGACATCCCCCAGCAGTACGGCGAGGCTGTTGCCCCAGAGGGCATTCGCCGTAGCCTCGTCCCGGCGTTTGTCGGCCTCGTCAATCACGTCATCATGCACAAGGGAAGCCAGATGCACCATTTCCAGCAGAGCACCCAGCCGGATATGGGCAGGCTTGATGCCGCCCGTAGCTCCGGCAACCAGCAGAACCAGGGCCGGCCGGAGCATTTTCCCCTTGGACTGGCATACCGTTTCCATGTAATCGGCCACTTCCGGGTCAAAACATGATGATTGCGCTTCAACAAACTCGGAAACCTGCTTCAATTCCGGCTTAACCAGTTGAAGATAATGCTTCTGGGATCGTAATTTCGAAAAGAACGGAATGGACATGATATAGAACGGGGGCGGCGCTGGTCAGCGTCGCAGGGATTGTGGCATATTTAAAGTTTCCTAGCAATGTATTTCACAGGGCATCTTTCTCATAACCGGACGGCAATCCGCCAAACCCGGTCCGCCAGGCACCGGGCCCCCTCCCGGGATAGGGCTCATTTTGACCTTGAGCCAGGAGTTTTTCCTTCTACACTGGGTCATCATGAGAGCCTTGGTCTATGATTGCAGCGCGGGCATCAGCGGAGATATGAATCTGGCCGCCCTGATTGATTTGGGAGCGGACCGGGAAAACCTGGAACGGGAATTGTCCAAATTGCATGTGCACGGGGAGTGGAAGCTGGAATGCAGCCGGGCGCAGCAGCACGGCATCCGGGGAACAAGGATTGACGTGCTGACGGAGGAAGAAGGGCATTCCGGCAGCAGCCATGCGCACCATCACCGGACTATGGCGGATATAAGAAAACTTATTGAGACAAGCGCCCTTTCCAATACCGTCAAGCGGACTGCCCTTTCTATTTTTACCCTGCTGGCGGAGGCGGAAGCCCGCGTACACGGCACTACTCCTGAAGAAGTACATTTCCATGAGGTGGGCGCGGTGGATTCCATCATCGATATCGCGGGAGCCGCCATCTGCCTGGAAATGCTCCGGGTGGACGCCGTCTTCACCGGACCGGTGGAGCTGGGGTCCGGTACCGTAACCTGCCAGCACGGAACAATGCCCGTTCCTGCGCCGGCAACGGCTTTGCTGGCGAAACATTTCCGGGCCACCTTGAATGGAACCACCCATGAGGCCACTACACCCACCGGAGCTGCCTACATTGCCGCCCTGGCGCAGCCCGTCCCCTCTCCGCTGGCAGGCCGTATTACCGCAACCGGCTATGGGATCGGCCACCGCCAGGGACTTCCCATACCGAATATTCTGCGGGTGATGCTGGTAGAAACGGAAGAAGAGGAAACTTCCCCGGAACTGCTGACGGAGCTGTGCGCCAATATAGACGATATGACGCCGGAACAGACAGCCTACCTGGCGGAAAAGCTGATGGAGGCAGGCGCTCTGGATACCTGGCAGGAGTCCGTCTGCATGAAGAAAGGCCGTCTGGCAGTCAAGGTTTGCGCCCTGTGCCTGCCGGAACAGACGGACCGCGTGCGGGAAGCCTTCTTCCGGCACAGCAGTACGCCGGGCATCAGGCAGCATGGCATGCTCCGCCATATTCTGCGCCGGGAAAGCTCCCCCGTCCACACTCCCCATGGAACGGTTCATGTAAAAACTTCTTTCATGCACGGTCGTCCCCATTACCGGAAAGCGGAATTTGAAGATTGCAGAATCCTGGCGGAGAAAACCGGGCTGCCGCTGGGACAATGTCAGCTGATGGGGCTTTTTCCCATACCTCCCCATGACAACGACGCCACAGACTCCGTTTGAACGGCTTCGCGCCGTCCTTCTCCCCAGGGAACGCCTTGCCGTCGCCTTGTCCGGGGGGCTGGACAGCAGCGTGTTGCTTGCCGCCGCCGTCCGTATCCTGGGAGCGGATCACTGCCTGGCCCTGACCGCGCGAACTCCCTATGTGATGGAGGAGGAAGTGCGGGACAGCACGGCGTTGTGCCGCCGCCTGGGCGTCCGGCAGGAAAAACTGGCGTTTCCCATCCTGCCCGCCCTTGCGAATAATCCTCCCCTGCGCTGCTACCTGTGCAAGCACGCCCTGTTTTCCTCCCTGGCAGCCAGAGCGGCTGAGATGGGGTTCCCCCTGCTGGCGGACGGTTCCAATCTCGACGACCTGGACGATTACCGGCCAGGCCGCAAAGCTTTGCAGGAGCTCGGCATTCCGAGTCCCTTTCTGGAAGCTGCCATGGACAAGGCGGATATCCGCCGGCTGGCCTTTCGGCTGGGCCTCCCGGAATCAGTCTGCGGTAAACCGGCCTATGCGTGTCTGCTGACCCGCCTGGAACACAACCGCCCCGTAACGGAAGTTCTGCTGAGACGCGTGGACGCAGCGGAATCTTTTCTGAGAACCCTGGGGCTGAAAGGTTGCCGTGTCCGTGCTCACGGAGACAGCCTGGCCCGCATTGAATTGCCGGAAAAGGAACGCAGGCTGTTCTGGGACGGACAGCTTGCCTCCACCGCGGCACGCCGGCTGCGGGAACTGGGCTTCCGGCACATTACCCTGGATCTGGAAGGATATTCCAGAGGGAACATGAACGAACCCTCATGAACGACATCACCTCCATTCTGCATCAGTTTAAAAAAGGCCTCCTTTCCACGGAGGAAGCGGCGGAAAAAATCAGAGCCGGCACCGTACCCGCCTCTTTCCACACGGATATTGATTACAGCCGCCTGGAACGCACCGGGTGCCCGGAAGTCATTTACGGCGCGGGGAAAACGCCGGGCCAGATTGAAGAGATAGCCCGCAGCCTGCTTGCCGCCGGACAAAATGTTCTGGCTACGCGTCTGAGCGAGGAAGCTCTGGATTACCTGAACCGCGCCTTTCCGACGGCGGACATGCACCCGGAAGCCCATCTCATGCGCATTGCTCCGAATCCCGTTCCGCGAACGGCGGGCTTCGTCGGCATCGTCAGCGCGGGGACCTCGGACCAATACGTAGCGGAGGAGGCCGCCCTGACAGCGGAATTTCTGGGCAGCCGGGTAGTCCGGTACCGGGACTGCGGCGTGGCCGGCCTGCACCGCCTGGTTTCCCATCTGGACTCCATCCGCCAAGCTACTGCGCTGGTGGCCGTGGCGGGCATGGAAGGAGCTCTCCCCAGCGTGCTGGCAGGCCTGGTAAAGGTTCCTGTGATAGCCGTGCCTACCAGCGTGGGCTATGGAGCCAATTTCCGCGGGGTAACCACCCTGCTCGCCATGATGAATTCCTGCGCCAACGGTGTTTCCGTCGTCAACATAGACAACGGCTTCGGGGCCGGTTTCAACGCCCACCTGATCAACAGCCTGGCATCCCAGCCCAGCTGAGGGCCGCCTGTCCATGACGAAACCTCCGGCATCCGTCATGGACAGATCCTCCGAATAGGCGTTAAATATTCCGGAAACATCCCTCTCCATTCCCGTCATGACCAGATTTCCCCTGTTCCATGCCTTCTCCTGCTCCCTGCTGGCCCTGGCTTCCCAGGCGCTTGGGTGGCAGACCTCCGGAGAATCCGTTCCCGCTGTCCCCCAGGAATTCCGCGCGGCATGGATATCCACCGTTCATAATATTGACTGGCCCTCCCGTTCCGGCCTCTCCGGAGCAGCCCAACGCGCGGAGCTGCTGAACATCCTGAATACCTGCGCCCAGTTGAAGCTGAACGCCGTGTTTCTCCAAGTGCGCCCGAATGCCGACGCCCTGTACCGCTCTTCTCTGGAACCGTGGAGCCAATGGCTTTCCGGCCCGGGCGTCAATCCTGGGTATGATCCTCTGGCTTTCGCCATTCAGGAGGCTCACCGCCGCGGCATTGAACTGCACGCCTGGTTCAACCCATTCCGGGCGAAGGCCAACGTCAAGCATGCCGTAGGCCGCAACCATATTTCCCTCACGCGCCCTGATTTGATGAAGCGAAACGGCTCCGTGCTGCTGATAAACCCCAGCGCCTCCGCCTCCCGCGACCACGCGCTGAAGGTTATCATGGATGTCGTGCGCCGCTACGACATTGACGGGGTGCACCTGGACGACTATTTCTACCCCTATCCCACTCCCGGCCGCGCCTGGTCTCCCGCCAGCTTTGGAGACGGGAAATCCCCCTCCCAGCGCCGGGGCTACATTGACGACTTCGTGCAAGACATGTACAAATCCGTCAAATCTTCCAAACCTTGGGTGCGGGTGGGCGTCAGCCCGTTCGGCATCTGGAGGCCGGGCGTTCCCGGCGGCATTGAAGCGGGAGTGGACGCCTACGAGCATCTGGCGTGCGACGCCCGCAAGTGGCTTTCCCGCGGATGGGTGGATTACCTGGCCCCCCAGCTTTACTGGCGCTGCAGCCCGGCCAAGCAGAGCTTTCCCGCATTGATGCAATGGTGGGCCGCCCAGAACTCCAGACGCCCGGTGTGGCCCGGCATTGCCACGGCACGTATCATGAGCAGCGAAGACCCGGGCCGCCCCGCCTCTGAAATAGCGGCGCAGGTCAACTACTCCCGCAGCCTTGCCAGAACCGCCCCCGGGCAATGCTTCTGGAGCATCAAATCCATCATGCGGAATGCCGGAGGCATCCAGAAATACCTGAACAGATTGTACCCCTCCATGGCCGTTCCGCCCGCCATGCCCTGGTGCGGAACCGGCACACCCGGACAACCGCAGAATTTTTATGTGGCGGACAATGGTTCCACCGTAACCCTCTCCTGGCAGCCGTCCGGCAATCCCTCCCGGAAATGGGCCGTCCAGGCGCGCTACGGCAGCCAGTGGGCTACGCGCATCCTTCTGCCGGGCAGCCAGACCCGCGTAACCCTGCCCAAATCCTTCCTGGGGGATGCAGGATCTGTCGCCGTCAGGGGCGTCAGCGTCTATGGGGCCCAGGGCCCGGCAGCAGCAGCCAGAAGGTAGAAAAGCTTTTTCCCAGCTGCCTCTACAAGAAGAAAAATAGAACCCCGAGGTTCCTGTTTTTTGAACAACTCAAAAACAACCCATGTCCAAACACCCATGCATTCCCATGGCGCGGACATGAACAGAAGGCGTTTTATTGCTCTTTCCTCATTGGCGGCGCTGGGAACAATCAGCCAGGCCCGGGCAACAGGGCCATCCATACAACCACAGCACAAGATGACTAAACAGCAAGACCCCTCCACGATCGGCTATGCCGACGGCAAATATGTACTGCCACCCCTTCCGTACGCCTACGACGCGCTTGAACCCATGCTGGATGAAAAGACCGTGCGCATCCACCACGACAAGCATCATGCGGCCTATGTCGCCGGCGCCAATGCCGCGGCTGAAAAGCTCCGTGAAATTGCGGACGGGAAACTGGACGCTTCCGCCACCACCAACTGGGTGCGTAATTTGTCCTTCAATGCTTCCGGCCATGTTCTCCATACCATTTACTGGACCAACATGACGCCTGATCCCAAAAAAGAGCCGCAAGGTCCTCTGGTAGATGCCATCAAGGAAAAATTTGGTTCTCTGGAAGCCATGATGAAGGAATTCAAGGCGGCTTCCCAGGGCGTGGAAGGTTCCGGCTGGGGTATTCTGGGCGTGGACCCCATCAGCAAGACGCTGGTAATCTGCGGGGCGGAAAAACATCAGAATCTGGAAATTCCCGGCCTTGTCCCCATTCTCGTCTGTGACGTTTGGGAACACGCCTATTATCTGAAGCACCAGAACCTGCGGGCGGACTATATTGAAGATTTCTGCCGCCTGATCAACTGGGACGATGTGGAACGCCGCTACCAGGAGGCTATGGCTTCCTGACCGTTTTTGCAGAAGTTGATTTTTCCTATCCCCAAACGGCACGGGCTTTCTGTAGTCCGCGCCGTTTTTTAACGTATTTTCATCTCGCTCTTGCATCCGGCACGGCAATAGGGCATACTGTTGCAGACTAATTATCTATCATTACACGCATGAAAAAAGTTTTCGTCTCCGGCTGCTATGATATCGTCCACGCCGGCCATATCCAGTTCTTTGAAGAAGCCCGCGCTCTGGGCGACTATCTAATCGTCTCTTTCGCTTCGGAACCCGTGCTGTGGCACCACAAGCAGCGCAAGCCGTCCATTCCGGACGAACACAAAAAAGTTCTGCTGGAAAGCCTGCGCATGGTTGACAAGGTTATCCTGGGTACCGGCATGAAAAAGGGCCTGGATTTTGAAGAAGAGTTTCTTCAGGAAAAACCGGATATCCTGGCTGTGACGGAAGATGACCTTTACAGCGATATCAAGAAGGAGCTGTGCGCCCGCGTCGGAGCCAATTACGTGGTGCTCCCCAAGACGCCCCCCAAATTCACTCCCGTCTCCACCACCATGCTGGTGAACCGCATCAAGGCTCCGTCCGCCGTACCGCTTCGCGTGGACTTTGCCGGGGGATGGCTGGACGTGCCCCGCTACGCCAGAAAAGGCTCCTATGTGGTCAACTGCGCCATCACCCCCATGGTTTCCCTCTGCGAATGGCCGTATGAAAAACGCTCCGGGCTGGGAGGCAGCGGCGCGTGGGCCATGCTGGAAGGGCGCGATCCGGTCGCGTCCGAACTCGCTCTGGGCGTCGGTTGGCAGGATCCTGCCGTCATTGCGGAAACGGGGTTGTGCGTATGGCGCTCCGGCAGTTCTCCGGTGCTGGATGTCAAAGGCACGGGTGACTTCCTGGAAGGAAGAATGGCCATTCTATATACGGGTGAAGAACACGATACCCCAAAGATGGCGGATGAACAACGGGACTACGTACGCATCTCCCAATCCTCCCTCATTGCCCGCACCGGAGTTCTGGAACGCAACATCAATACACTGGCGGCAGGCGTAGCCCTGTATTACAGTGTGCAGCTTGACGAAGGAATGCGCCCCCTGCCGGATATTCCCAATGCCCTTGCAAAAAAATATCTGGGAGGCGGCTACGGGGGATACGCCCTGTACCTTTTCCCCTGCCGGGATGATCGCGACCAGGCTGTCAAGGACAATCCGGCAATGAAACGGGTGGAGCCGTATTGCCGCCAGCTGTTCAAGTAAATTCCCCCCTTTCATGTCCCTGATGCGGAACAGCCTGGTTGCCTCCGGCGCCATCTTCGCCTGCCGCCTGACAGGCATGGCCAGGGAAATTGTGTACACCTCCCTGTTCGGGGCTACGGGAGCCCTGGACGCCTTTTACACGGCTTTCCGTATCCCCAACCTGTTAAGAGATCTGTTTGCGGAAGGGGCTCTTTCCCAATCCTATACCAGCGTAGCCTCCAAAACGCGGGAAGCGCAGGGAGAAGCGGCCGCGTGGGAACTGACCAACAAGGTAGCTACCCAGCTTTCCTCCCTGATGATCGCCATTGTAACGCTGGGGATTCTATTTGCAGGGCCCGTCATGGAAGCCCTCTACAGCGGAGATCACTCTCTGACGGAGCAATTGTTCGCCACGGACCTGAGCCGCATCATGTGGCCTTTCATCGGATTCGCCTCCCTGTCCGCCCTCATCATGGGGGCGCTGAACATGGTGGGGGTTTTCGGATTGCCCCTGCTGGCCTCCGCCGCTTTCAATGTTACTTCCATCCTGCTTGGCCTGCTGATTGGATATTTCATTGATCCATCCTTCGGCCCCAAAGCTTTGTACGGTTTTGCCTGCGGCGTCACCATCGGGGGCATGGCCCAGATTGCCGTGCAGCTCCCCAAACTCAGCAAAACCGGCTTCCGCTGGAAACCCAATTTCCAATGGGACGATCCCCGCGTGCGCAAAATCTGGGGGCTGATGCTTCCCTCCGTGCTGGCTTCAGGCGTGACGCAGTTCACCATCTTCATCAATACGGGGTTCGCTCTGGATCTCCAAAAAGGCTCCGTCACCGCCCTGACCACGGCGTTCCGCCTCTGGCAGCTTCCCGTGGGGCTCTTCGGAGTCGCGACGGGCATGGTGGTGCTGCCCGCTGTTTCCCGCATGATGGTGGGAGATGGCAGAAAAGAGGTGGCGGTCCACATCGCCAAGGGGTTGCGGCTGGTGGCATTCTTTGCGGTACCCGCTTTTCTCATCCTCTCCATCCTGGGAACGGAATTCGTCTCCGCCGTATACCAGTGGGGCCGCTTCAACCAGGAGGCCGTGCGTTATACGGGGGAAGTGCTGGGAGCCTATTCCCTGGGCCTGCTGGGCTATGCCGGGACCAAGGTGGTGCAGCCCGTCTTCCTGGCTCTTGAAAAACGCTGGGTTCCCCTGATTGCCGCCGCCGTGGCTCTGGCTATCAGCATCGGCCTCAACTACTGTTTCGTCTACATCCTGCATAAAAACGCGGCGTGGCTGGCACTGACCACCTCCGTGGTCACTACCTTCAATTTTCTCTTTTACTTCTTTTACCTGCGACGCCAGCTGGGCGGCGTAGACGGACGGACGCTGCTTTCCGGACTGGTCAAGATCATGGCGGCGGGAATATTGCTGGGGGCCGTGTGCTGGGCAGGCAAGGCATGGTTCCTCCAGGGCTTCCTGAACTGGACCTTCCCGGCCAGGGTGCTGGGGATATCCCTGGTCTGCGGTTGCGCCGGCATCGTCTACCTGGCGGCGGCTTTCCTGCTGAAGACGCCGGAGCTGGAAGCGGTGCGCGCCAAATTCCTGAAACGCTGACGGGAAAAATCCCTTCCATAGAGGGAGGAACGCCCTCCGCAAGAAAAAGAATGGCCGCCGCAAGCATTCTCCTTGCCAGGGGTGCGCTCAATGAGTAAAGTCTTTCCGCCTATGCGGAGAACAGCCTGTTTTCCGCCAAGGCATCAAAATCTACGACTGCACCACAACAATGGACATGATTTCCCCCAGCATTGCGGCATTGACCCCTTCCCTGACCCTCAAGGTGACTAACCGGGCCAAGGCTATGAAAGCTTCCGGTGAAGAAGTTTACGGTTTGGCAGGCGGTGAACCTGAAATGGACACCCCGGAAAACATCAAGCAGGCAGCCATCGCGGCCCTGAACAACGGAGCCACCAAATATACGCCTTCCGCCGGTCTTCCCGCACTCCGCCAGGCCATCGCAGAAAAGCTCAAGAGGGAAAACAACCTGGAATACGATTTCACCCAGATCACCGTGGGAGCCGGCGCCAAGCACGCCTGTTTCAACGCCATCATGGCGACCGTATCCGAGGGGGATGAAGTCATCATCCCCGCACCTTACTGGGTCAGCTATCCGGAAATGGTCCGCATGTGCGGAGGCATCCCCGTCATCGTGGAAACCACGGCGGAAAACGGATGGAAGCTTACCGCCGAACAATTTGAGGAAGCCATGACCCCCCGCACCAAGATGGTCATCCTCACTACCCCGAACAATCCGACCGGGTCCGTTTATTCCGAAGAAGAACTGCGCGCCCTGGGAGAAGTGGCCCTGAGCGAAGATATCCTCATCCTGGCTGATGAAATTTACGAACACCTCGTATACGGGGACACCAAGCACGTCAGCATCGCCTCCCTCAGTCCGGAACTGTACGACCTGACCATCACCATCAACGGCTTTTCCAAGGGTTACGCCATGACCGGATGGCGCCTGGGCTATTCCGCAGCCCCGGCTGCCATTGCCAAGGCCATCCAGATGATTCAGGACCACACCACTTCCAACGTCTGCACGTTCGCCCAGTATGGAGGCATTGAGGCCCTTACGGGAGACCAGAGCTTCATCAGCGACATGCGCGACGAATATGACATGCGCCGCCAGTACGTTTACTCCCGCCTCAGCGCCATCCCGAATATCAGTGTTGTGGAGCCGCAGGGCGCTTTCTACTTCTTTGTGGACACAAGCAGGCTGGGACTCACCTCCCTGAATCTGTGCGACAAGCTTCTGGAACGCTACAAGGTCGCGGCCGTCCCCGGCATCGCCTTCGGCAATGACAAGGCCATCCGCATCAGCTACTGCACCACGCTGGACATTCTGAAGGAAGCTCTGGACCGCTTTGAAGAATTCTGCAAGGCGCATTAAAAAACGTTGATCACCATAAAAAGGCGTTCCACGTCAAGCGGAACGCCTTTTTACTTCCGGATTTCCCGCCTGCAGCAACCCTGCGGCAAGGAAATGCGCGCCATGCCTCGCAACCGGATTGCCCCGCACGAAAAGGCATGATTAAATAAATCTTATATGAATACCCCCGTTCTCAACGACAACCTGCGCGCCGCCACGGAAGCCCTTTGCAATCTGCTCGCCAAGGAAGACAAGGTTGTGGCCTCCAAGGCAAAAATAGGTCTCTTTTTCCAAAATCCGGAAGCAACCAAGCTTTTTGAAGAAGTAAACGCTTACGGAGAAGAACTGCGCAACAAGCACCTGGCCGGAATGCCTCCTACCGAAGAGGAAATTTCCAAATTCGACGCCCTGCGTGAAAACGTCATCAAGAATGATGCGGCCCGCGGCTTTTTGGAAGCGCGCCAGACCATTGACGAACTCCTGAACACCATCAATCATTATCTGGGCATGTCCATTGACCTTGGCCGCGCTCCCACTCCTGAAGAAATAGAGGAAGCCCGCCAGCGCGCCATGAGCGCCCAGTCCTCCTGCTCCTGCGGCGGCCAGTGCGACAAGGAAAATTGTGATTGCGACGGCAAGTGCGACCACGACCATAAGGACGGTGGTTGCGGCTGCGGCAACCATTAAGACAATCTTTCAGCTTTTGCCAAACGGCTTCACTCAAAAGGTGAAGCCGTTTTTTCTTCCCGAAAACAAACGACACTGTCCAACGCGTCTGCAATTCCCTCCGGAAAACCGGGCGGAATACTGCACCTCTTTATTGAGCGCCATATTTTTCAACGCTCCGATGCTTGCTCAGTACCGGCATTTTTCACCTTCCCTTCTCCGCCAGAACAGGCAAGATGCTTGAATGGAACGGGAACCCGTGCTAGCCTCATCCTAAGGAATCATGACTTTTTCCAACCGTCCCGCTCCCCTCCCGTTCTTCAAAACGGATTTCCCCCTGTTCCTGGCTCCAATGGCTGGAGTGACGGATCCCATTTTCCGCACCATCTGCAAGGAACTTGGAGTGGATGTGATGGTGACGGAATTCGTCTCTGCGGAAGGAATTCTCCAGGCATGGGAGAGAAACCGCAGGTACACAAAGATAGAAAATGCCCACCGTCCCATAGGTATCCAGCTCTTCGGAGCGGACGGGAACCACATGGGAGAGGCGGCCAGAATTATCCTGGACCATGAGAAGCCGGATTTTATCGATATCAACTTCGGCTGCCCGGTTCCCAAGGTGGTTGGCAAAAATGGAGGTTCCTCCCTCCTGAAAGATCTTCCCCTGCTGGCTTCCGTTGCCGGAGGCGTCGTGAAAGCCGTAGGAGAGAGAATCCCCGTCACGGCCAAAATACGCATTGGCTGGGATTTTCAGAGTCTGTGCGCCATGGACGCGTGCCGCCTGCTGGAGAATGAGGGAATTTCCATGATCACCATTCACGGGCGCACCCGCTCCCAGCAGTATTCCGGAACGGCCAACTGGGACATTATTGACGAATGCGCGCGGGCCATGTCCGTGCCGGTCATTGGGAACGGGGATATTTCCACCCCGCAGGCTGTAGCTTATGTAAAAGAAAATACGGCCGTCAGCGGCGTCATGATTGGCCGTGCGGCCATGGAAAACCCATGGATTTTCGGAGACGCCAAGTATTATCTGCTGCACGGAGCCATGCCGGCCCTGATTTTGCGGCATGCCCGGATGGCCCTGGAGTCCCGCCATTATGGGGATGAACTTCACACGATGCGCCATATGAGGTCACGAATCCTGGCTTATACGAAGGGATTTCCCGGCGCCAAGGAAATGCGTTCCCGCCTGGTGCGCGTATCCAGCATGCCGGAGCTGGAAGACCTGCTTTCCAAGCTCCCCCGCCAAAAGCCCTGAGAACAGGAAAAATCCCGCTTTCCGGGAGATTTCGCAGGTTTGGAAAGCGGCGGAAAGAGGAGGAGGTTCTTCCCGCCTCCGGACACGCCTGAAAAAAAATGCCATTTTGAGGGAAGCTAAGTTGACTTTACGTTCCGAACCTGTCAGAAATAGGGGAGTATCCTGCCGCTCCATTTCGGCAGACTTCCAACAATAGCATCCAGAGATCGACGTGTACTCCAACGAATCATATCTCATCGAACTTCTTACGCAGGCCGGATATCTGAATGAAGAAATTCTTCAGTACGCGCGCAGTCAAAAATCTCCCACCCAGGACCTGGTCGATTTTCTGATTCAGGCCAATTATCTTACGGAAGACGTCATCGCTCAGGTGGCGGCGTCAAACTCCCTGCTCCCCGTCGTGGACCTGGGCTCCATGCACATCCCCCAGGAGGTGCGCGAACTCATTACACCGGAACTTGCCAGGCGCTTCCGGGCCATCCCCATTTCCGACGACGGTTTTTCCATCAACATTGCCATTGACGACCCCCTGAATCTGGAAACCATGGACAGCCTGCCCCAGCTGATGGGGCGGGACGTGATTTTCAGCGTCGCCACCCGCAGCGCGGTGGAAAGCCGGTTGAATGAATTTTACCGGGATCTGAGCGTTCCGGAAGAAACCGACGAGCTGGAAGGGGAGGATGCTCCCATTATCCGTCTGGTGCAGCAGATGCTGACGGACGCTTTCAAAATGAGGGCTTCCGACATCCACATTGAGCCCATGGAAAACAGGCTCCGCATCCGCTACCGCGTGGACGGCAAGCTGGTGGAGGTGGCCACCCATCCAAAAAAACTGCTCAGCCCCATCATCGCTCGCCTCAAGGTAATGAGTACCACCATGAGCATTGCGGAAAAACGCTCCTCGGTATCTGCTTTGCCCATGGCTATGAACATTCCTCCGAGGCAGGCTCCGGCAAATATGGCAACGAAGTTTCCGAGCAGGTATCCGCCCTCGAGTTGATCG
>OMDF01000504.1_pt1 | contig 22764 bp, 17 predicted proteins | sample 1673631 | NCBI WGS metagenome assembly OMDF01 (sample SAMEA103958117, study PRJEB25191) | human gut metagenome | biome: human-associated habitat [ENVO:00009003]; feature: intestine environment [ENVO:2100002]; material: feces | place: Germany | collected 2013/2015 | reverse complement strand
TCTGTATTAAATTAATATGCAAAGTAACGAAAAAGTTTCCATTTTGTATGTCCAATCGTAATAAATTATCTATTTTTGCAACCGGAATCATCACAACTTCTTAAAAATTATATGAAATGAAAGTAGCAATTGTAGGTGCGAGCGGCGCGGTGGGTCAGGAATTCCTGCGTGTGCTCGAAGAGAGAAACTTCCCATTGGACGAATTGGTATTATTTGGTTCAACCCGCAGTGCAGGTTCCAAATACAAATTCCGTGGCAAAGAAATCGAAGTGAAGCTTCTTCAGCACAACGATGATTTTAAAGACATCGACATCGCCTTTACCTCGGCCGGTGCCGGCACATCCAAAGAATTTGCCGAAGACATCACCCGTTACGGGGCAGTCATGATAGATAACTCCAGCGCTTTCCGCATGGACAAGGACGTGCCTCTCGTCGTACCCGAATGCAACGCAGCCGATGCCTTGGAGCGTCCGCGCGGCATCATCGCCAACCCCAACTGCACCACCATCCAGATGGTCGTTGCACTGAAAGCCATCGAACAGCTATCACACATAAAGACCGTACACGTGTCTACCTACCAGGCAGCCAGCGGCGCCGGAGCAGCCGCCATGGACGAACTGTACACACAATACCGTCAGGTACTGGCCGGAGAGCCCGTCACCGTCGAGAAGTTCGCCTACCAGCTTGCCTTCAACCTCATCCCGCAGATCGACGTGTTCACTGAAAACGGCTATACGAAGGAAGAGATGAAGATGTACAACGAGACACGCAAAATCATGCACTCCGACGTAAAGGTCAGCGCCACCTGCGTACGCGTACCCGCCCTCCGTTCTCACTCCGAGAGCATCTGGGTAGAGACCGAACGCCCCATCTCCGTCGAAGAAGCCCGCGAAGCCTTCAGCAAGGGCGAAGGACTGGTGCTGATGGACAACCCCGCCGAGAAGGAATACCCCATGCCTCTCTTCCTGGCAGGCAAAGACCCCGTATACGTAGGCCGCATCCGCAAGGACCTGACCAACGACTGCGGACTGACGTTCTGGATTGTAGGCGACCAGATCAAGAAGGGAGCCGCCCTGAACGCTGTTCAGATAGCCGAATGGCTCATCAAGGAGAACGCCCTCTAAGAGTGTTCTGCCTACCGCGATAAAACAAATGACCCGGATGCCGCGACAAGCGTACCATCCGGGTCATTTTTATTTTCACTCCCCACCATTCTTCCGACGCAGGAATTCGGTCGGTATCTCGCCGAAATACTCCTTATAGCACTTGGTGAAGTACGAGGGCGAACTGAAGCCTACTTCGTAGGTAATCTCGGCCACGGTCTTTTCGGTCGAGGCCAGCAGCGAGGCAGCACGCTTCAGGCGGGCAATGCGCAGCAGCTCGTTGGGCGAGTAGCCGCACAGGGCCTTCGTCTTGCGGTACAGCTGCACACGGCTCAGGCCTATCTGTTCGCCCAGCTCCTCTACGCTGAGATTGGGGTCGGACAGACGCTCGTCGATCAGGCGGCGCAGCTTCTCCATAAAGCCCTTATCCACATCGGTGACCGCAGGTTTGGGCTGCTGCAAGGCAGTGTTGCTGCCATCGGCAAAGAAGTTCTGCAGGCGGTGGCGGTTTTCGATAAGGTTGCGCAGGCGCACGGTCAGCAGGCGGGCACTGAAGGGCTTGGCAATGTACGAGTCGGCACCGCATTCGTAGCCTTTTATCTTCTGCTCGTCCACGGCATAGGCGGTAAGCATCATCACGGGGATGTGCGACGTCTGGAGTTCGGACTTCAGGCGGCGACAACACTCCATGCCGTCCATCACGGGCATCATCACGTCGCAGATGATGACGTCGGGCACGTACTTCATGGCCTGCTGAATGCCCTCCTGACCGTTGGCGGCTTCGACTACACGGTAGTTGTCCTGCAGGATGGAGCGCACGTAGTCGCGGATGTCCTGATTGTCGTCTATCACGAGCACGGTTTCCTTATCTTCGGCAGGGGTGTCGGACTCGGCAGCTTGCAGCGTCTCCTGGTCGGCAGCCAGCACGGCACCTTCTTTCAGATTGGCCAGCACGGCGCTGCGTGTGGTGTCGGGGTCAAGGTCGCCCGTCTGGCAAGCGAGCATCTCGATGGTGAAGCAGGTGCCCTGCCCTTCGGTAGTGTCTACACGGATGGTGCCGCGGTGCATCTCGACAAAGGCTTTCACCAGGGCCAGACCGATGCCCGAACCGGCATGATGGACATCGACCTGATAGAAACTGTCGAAGATGTGCTGCACGTGCTCGGCGGGCATGCCTACGCCGGTGTCGGTGACTTGCAGGTGCAGCGCGGGTTCGCCTTCGCGGCTGAACAAAGCCAGGCCGACACTGATGCTGCCGTTCTCGGGCGTGAACTTGAAGGCGTTCGAGAGGAGGTTGTAGACGATGCGTTCCAGCTTCTCGGCATCGGCGGTCACGGTGTAGTCGGCAGCAGGGTCGGCCTCAATGCGGAAGTGTATGTGCTTGCGGAACGACAGGGTGCGGAAAGCGTCGGTCCACTCCATCAGCGCCGTACGCAGGTCGAAGCGGCTCAGACGCAACTGCAGTTTGCCATCCTCGAACTTCCGGAAGTCGAGCACCTGATTGACCAGGCGCAACAGCACGGTGACGTTCTTATGAATGATGTTCAGCAGGAAGCGTTCGTGCTCGGTCAGGGTGTGGCTGTGCATCAGCTGCTCCACGGGGTCGGCAATCAGGGTGAGCGGGGTGCGGAAGTCGTGCGAAACATTGGTGAAGAAGGCCAGTTTGGCATGCGTGGCGTCCTCCAGCTGGCGCGACAGGTGGATGAGCTGGTCGCGCTGTTCCTCCACCTGCTGCTTCTGTTGCGAAAGTTCGGTATTCAGGCGATTCTTGGTCCAGAAGGCACGCACCACGAAGACGAGCAACGCCCCTACCAGCACCAAAATAACGATGCAGGCATATAGAAACATGCGTTGGGCCGAGTAGCGCAGCAGGAAGGCGTCGAGCTGGCTGTTGAGCTTCTCGATTTTTTCGTCGAGGGTGCCTATGTGGGTCGTCTGCATCTGCATGATGCGGGCGTTCTGACGGTTGACCAATGCGGTAGAGAGGAGCGTCTCGCGCGGATAGCTGCGTCCTTCGAGAATATCCATGGCCACCTGCACGACGCGGTCGCCGCCGGTGGGATAGATGAAGGTGGCATCGAGGGTGCCGTCGGACACCATCTCCACACCCAGTCCCTTGCCCGAAAGGGCATCTACACCGACAAACAGCATCTCTTCGGCACGTCCCCGTCTGACAGCAGCATCGTGCGCACCGGAGGCCATACGGTCGTTGTGGGCAAAGACGAGGTCGATGCGCGGCTGGCGGTCGAGGATGGAGTCGAAGGCCTGTTCGGCCGATTGCCTGAACCATCCGGCATCGGCTGCAGCCACGACGTGTATGCCCGGAGCGTCGGCCAGGGCGTCCATCAGTCCGCGATGGCGGTCGCGCGCTGGGGTCGAACCCTGTAGTCCGGTCAGTTCCACAACGTTACCTTCCCCTTTCAGGCGACTGACGATGTAGGCACCTATCTGGCGTCCCATCTCGTAATTGTCGGCACCGATGTAAGCGGTATAGCGGTCGGAGTTGATACGACGGTCGACCAGCAGCACGGGGATGCCCTTGTCGTGCGCTTTTTCGATGGCGGGTGTCAGCGCTTCGGCTTCGTTGGGCGCCACCACAATCAGGTCAGCTTTCTGGTCGATGAAATGTTCGATGTCGGCCGTCTGCCGGGCATTGTCATCGCCGGCCGAGCGGATGTCCACTTCCACACCGGGATAGAAAAGTGCTTCGCGACGGATTTCCTTGTTCATCTGCGTGCGCCACTCGTCGTCGCTGCATTGCGACACGGCTATCAGGAAGCGGGCCCGTTCGCGCCCGCATGCCGTCAGCAGCAGACACAGTGCGCACAAGGTAAAAAGGTAGAAGGTATTGTGTTTCATGGCCTTTCTTTTGGGGATTAGAGAAGGCAAATATAACGAATATAATGCAGAAGAGCGACACGGGGCGGGAAAAGATTGGGGGAAAGGCTTGGAAATTGGCAGGCAAATGCCTACTTTTGTATGTAGAACTTACTTTCTTCATCAATCGACTGTATATGAAACGCCCGCAAATTGTAGAACGCATCCGCGAAGCCCTGGCACAAGTGGCACCCGAAGCTCAGGCCATACTCTATGGCAGCGAAGCCCGTGGTGACGCCCGCCCCGACAGCGACATCGACCTGCTGGTGCTGGTAGGCGGCGACAAGCTGAGCATCAGCGAGGAAGAACGTATCATTGCCCCGCTATACGACATCGAGATAGAAACCGGCGTGGCCATCAATGCGCGCGTCCTTCTGAAGAAGCTTTGGGAAAACCGTCCCTTCCGCACACCTTTTTTCGTGAACGTAATGAGGGAGGGAATTGTGTTATGAAAGAGCAACTGAGTCGGGAGAACATCGAGGCACTGGCTGCCTATCGGTTTCAGCGTGCCGAGGAAACATTAGCCGAAATTCCTTTTCTGAAGCAAAAAGGGTATTACAACACAGCCGTCAACCGCTTGTATTATGCCTGTTACTATGCTGCCGTGGCCTTGCTCATCAAGCACGACATCAATCCGGGCACTCACGCCGGCGTCAAACAGATGCTGGGCATGCATTTTGTAGCTACAGGACGCATGTCGCGCGAAATAGGGCGCTGCTTTTCCCTGCTGTTCGAACGGCGGCACAGCAGCGATTACGACGACTTCGCCTACTCCAGCGCAGAAGAGATAGACGAACTGTTGCCCAAAGCCGAAGCCTTTATCGACACAGTCAGAAAACTGTTACAGGAATAATCGGGTACGCAGGCATCACGCCTTCGTTCAAGCCCCTTCATTTCCCTGCATTGTGAGACACTTGCATTCCATTTATGAAACACAAGCACGGCTCGCGAGCCGTACTTGTGTTGCTCGCGAGCCGTGCAAGTGTCCCAGAAACGGGTTGCAGGCAATGTTTCGGAAGCCTTTCAGCAGGCTTGTTCTGCCTCTTCTTTTTTCCTCTTTTTCCAGAGCTGCCAGGAGTTGATGATGTTTTGCCACAGCACGTACGAGCCCGGACCTACCGACGACAATGGGTTCAGGTAGGTGTAGGCCATCCAGATGGCAAGCACGGTATTCTTCTGTCCCAATGCCTGTCCGCCGCTGATGCGTTCGTGGTAGTGTCCGCCTATGCGTTTGCCTAAATAGAACTGTACGCAACAGGCCACCAGTCCGGCAACGGCTATTAATATTTCTACAAAGACGGGTGCGTCACTGTTGACCAGCGAACGTACCGTCTGGCCCGAAACGATAGCCAGCGCTACGGCCCACAAGTAGAAGGCGGCATCGCGGAAGCCCAGCAGAATTTGGTGTACCTTTGGCACGAAAGCCCGCAGGAACCAGGCCAGGAAGAAAGGGCAGAGCAGCAACGGGAACACCTTGCCCAATATCTTCAGGAAAGCCGAAAAGAAGCTGATGTCGGCATGAGGCTCGACCAGCGGAAAGACCAGCGGCACGGCAACGGCAGCCAGCAGATTGGAGAGCAGCGTATACGTAGTCAGGCTTGAAGCACTTCCACCCAACTTGCCGGTGATCACAGCAGCGGCAGTGGCCGTGGGGCAGATGAGGCAGACCATGGCACCCTCGAACACTTCGCGGTAGACTTCGTCCATCGGACAACAGATGAGCAGAGCCGCTACCGCCAGACACGACACCGTCTGAAACAGCAGCAACCATCCGTGCCATGCTTTTGGCTTCAGTTCGTGTACTTCTACCTTACAGAAAGTAAGCAGCAGTTGGGCAAAAATCAGGAAAGGAGTCAGGAAGGCAATCATGCCATTTACCACAGGTTTGGTGGGGGCGAGTAGGGGCACTCTAGCAAGGATGAAATACCCTATCGTTCCTGCCAACATTGCAACGGGCAGTGTCCAGTTCTTTAAAAAGCGGATAATCATAGTGCTTGCATTTCGATTTTCGGACGGCAAAATTACTGCCTATTTGCGTAAATTGTTCTTTTATACCCGAAAAACTGTGCTAAAAAGCTGTCTTCCTGATAAAACTTAAGCGAAAAAGTGAGTTTTCTCCAAATTTCCACTACCTTTGCAAACGATAGTTTATATATGAACGCATATCGACGATACATATTATTTATAGGTATTTACCTAAGCCTGTTGTTTCTCCCCTTCTGCATCGGCAATGCGGAAGCGAAGGATTTTGTGGTAGTGATTGATGCCGGACACGGTGGTCACGACCCCGGAGCCGTAGGGCGCATCTCCAAAGAGAAAAACATCAACCTGAATGTTGCCCTTAAGTTGGGCAAACTGATTCAGAAGAACTGTTCCGACGTCAAGGTGATCTATACCCGCAACCGTGATGTGTTTATCCCCCTCGACCGCCGTGCCGAGATAGCCAATAATGCCAAGGCGGATCTCTTCATTTCGATACACACCAATGCGCTGGCCAACAACCGCACTGCCAAGGGTGCTTCGACGTGGACGCTGGGTTTGGCCAAGTCGGATGCTAATCTGGAAGTGGCTAAACGTGAAAACTCCGTTATCCTGTACGAAAGCGACTATCAGACACGTTATGCGGGGTTCAATCCTAACTCTTCCGAGTCGTATATCATCTTCGAGTTCATGCAAGACAAATATATGTCGCAAAGTGTACATTTGGCATCGCTCGTGCAGAAGCAGTTCCGTAATACTTGCAAGCGCAGCGACCGTGGTGTGCACCAGGCCGGTTTTCTGGTGCTCAAGGCAAGTGCCATGCCCAGCATTCTGGTGGAACTGGGTTTTATTTCCACTCCCGAAGAAGAACGTTATCTGAATTCAGAAACTGGTGCTTCCTCGCTGGCAGAAGGCATCTATCGTGCCTTCCTTACATATAAGCGCGAACAGGAAATACGTCTGAACGGTACTTCGGACACCGTTGTACCCGAAGCGCAGCCGCAGCCCGCGGTTGAAAAGCCTGCACTGGATGCGGCAGCCGACTTGAAAGAGAAAGTAGAAGAACCGGCGCAGCATCGTCCACGTCCGCGGGAAGCCATGCAGCCCGAGAAAACCAAAAGCAACGGAATTGTGTTTAAAATACAGATACTGACATCTTCGAAGCTCCTGAACAAGAACGACAAGCGTTTGAAGGGGTTGAAAGATGTAGGTCATTATAAAGAAAAAGGTCTGTATAAGTATACGTACGGTGATTCGCCGGATTATAATAAGGTGTTGCGTACCAAGCGCGCCATATCCGCGAAGTTTAAGGACGCCTTCATCATAGCCTTCCGCGACGGAGAAAAGATGGACGTCAATGCCGCTATTAAGGAATTCAAGCAAAATAGAAATAAAAAATAAGAAATCATCAAACATCATGAAGTATATAACCAAAGAAGTCAGGATAGGTATTGCCGGTATTGCAGCGCTTTGCATACTGGTGTATGGTATCAATTATCTGAAAGGTATTCACATGTTCAAGCCGTCGAACTATTTTTATGTACAGTTTCAGAATATCAACGGACTGACTAAATCGAGCCCTGTCTTTGCCGACGGTTTCCGGGTGGGAATTGTGCGTGAGTTATATTACGATTACAATCAGGCTGGCAAGGTGGTGGCCGAAATCGATGTGGACCCTGAATTGCGTATTCCCAAGGGAAGTTCGGCTGAGTTGACTTCCGATATGCTGGGAGGCATCAAGATGACCCTGCTGTTGGCTAACAATCCGCGCGAGCGTCACGAAGTTGGTGATACCATTCCCGGACGGTTGAACAACGGCATAATGGAACAGGCTGCCGCCATGGTGCCGCAAATTGAGAAGATGTTGCCTAAGCTCGACTCCATATTGGCATCGTTGAATGCAGTATTGGCCGATCCGGCACTGCCTGCAACGCTGCACAATGTTCGCGATCTGACGGCCAGTATGGCTGTTACAAGCCGTCATCTGGAGACGCTGATGAGTAAGGATATTCCGCAACTGACCGGCAAACTGAATACCATTGGTGATAATTTTGCCCAAATCAGCAATAATCTGAAAGATATAGATTATGCGGCTGCCATGCAGCGCGTAGACTCTACGCTTGCCAACGTAAAAATGATTACAGACAAGTTGGGACGCACGGACAATACGGTAGGACTGTTGTTCAACGATCCGACCCTTTACAATAATTTGAGTGCCACTACGGCCAATGCAGCCAGTCTGTTGGAAGACCTGAAGGCGCATCCGAAGCGTTACGTTCACTTCTCCCTGTTTGGTAAGAAGGATAAGTGAAAAATAGTCACTATATAGATTTTGTCTAAATAGAGACGCTGCTTGCTCAGTATAAAACAGAAACTCTGATATGCCTATAAAAGAACGCTAAACCCTTATTTATGGGTTTCTTTTCCGATAGTCGGATATACTGTCGGTAAGCATGTAAGTGTAATGATTATCAGAAAGTTGAATATAAACAATAGCCTCTTTACGGAGGCTATTTTTATGCTTTTCTATAAGTGCCTGAAAGTAAAGTGTTTATTGTCCGATTGAAAAAAGCAAGAAAAAAGTGATTTGTTTTTCTCAAATAAGATTGCGAATTTTGCAATCGTAGAAGTTTCGCTTAATCAATAAATGTTTAGAAGCCGTTATGAGTGTAGTTGATCATGTCGGACTGTGGAACCGCTGTCTTGAAATTATCAGAGACAATGTTCCGGAGCAGACGTACAAAACCTGGTTCCTGCCTATTGTCCCGTTGAAATATGAGGACAAGACTTTGGTTGTACAGGTTCCCAGCCAGTTCTTTTATGAGTTTCTGGAAGACAAGTTTGTAGACTTGCTGAGAAAGACTCTATATAAAGTGATAGGTGAGGGGACAAAGCTGATGTATAATGTAATGGTAGACAGAAGTTCCCGTCCGCCTAAAACGGTGGAGCTGGAATCGACTCATCGTACCATTATTCCTCAGAAGCCTGTTGTAAACAAGCAGATTCCGCAGGTGCCTGTGTCCGACTTGGATCCACATCTGAATCCGGAGTATAATTTCGAGACTTTTATTGAGGGCGGAAGCAATAAGCTGTCGCGCAGCGTAGCCGAAGCAGTTGCACTCAATCCGGCTAAGACTATCTTTAATCCGTTGTTCTTCTACGGTGCGTCAGGAGTGGGAAAAACCCATCTGGCCAATGCCATTGGAACAAAGATTAAAGAACTGTATCCTGAAAAACGTGTGCTGTATGTGTCGGCTCATTTGTTTCAGGTGCAATACACTGATTCGGTGCGAAACAATACTACAAACGACTTTATAAACTTCTACCAGACAATTGATGTATTGATTATTGATGATATTCAGGAATTTGCCGGCGTTACCAAGACGCAGAACACTTTCTTCCATATCTTTAATCATCTGCATCAGAACGGCAAGCAATTGATTCTGACTTCCGATAGAGCGCCTGTGTTATTGCAGGGTATGGAGGAACGTCTGATAACCCGTTTTAAATGGGGAATGGTGGCGGAACTGGAAAAACCGACGGTTGAATTGCGGAAGGATATTCTGCGTAACAAAATTCATCGCGATGGCTTGAAGTTCCCGCCCGAAGTAATCGACTACATTGCAGAGAACGTAAGCGACAGTGTCCGTGATTTGGAGGGCATTGTGATTTCCATCATGGCGCACTCTACGATCTATAATAAGGAGATTGACTTGGAGTTGGCTCAGCGCATCGTTCGCAAAGTGGTGAATTGTGAAAGCAAGGCAGTTACGGTGGATGATATTATTACGACTGTTTGTCGCCACTTTAATCTGGATGCTTCTGTGATTCATACGAAGTCCAGAAAGCGTGAGGTGGTACAGGCGCGTCAAATAGCCATGTATCTGGCTAAGAAGAATACGGATTTCTCTACGGCGAAGATTGGTACGCTGATAGGTAATAAGGATCATGCAACCGTGCTTCATGCCTGCAAGACGATAAAGGAACTGACGGAAGTAGATAAGTCTTTCCGTGCTGAAATCGATGAAATACAGGCAGACTTGAAACGAGGAAACTGATTGAAACGGAATATTCTTGATTCTTAATAACGTGAGCTCGATATAAAATTAGAAAATAGAAAGTGGTCCGTCATTGGCAAAATTCACGTCAATGGCGGGCTTCTTTTCAAAAAAGCAGTATGCTGCGATAGCCGACAAAGAGTTGGCTATAAAATTATTGAAAGAACGATGTCTGGAGTGTTCTATCTGTGCAATATTCTTCAATTCGTCATTGACTGTTTCAATCAAGGCTCTTTTTCTGAGCAGAATTTTGTCGGCAATACTCATCAGTGAGTTCTTCATGTTGTTTTTAACTTTAGTGACAAGTTGTATACCATTAAGGAAGAGGTTCTCAAACAGAGCCTGACCGATATACCCCTTGTCTGCACATAGCTTTCCTTTTATGTTCTCCAGAAACTTATCCTGCTTCAACGGTTCACGATCATCCACATTTCCAGGCGTGAACATAAAATTGAGAATCTCACCCTTGTCATTGATTATCAGATGCAGCTTGAATCCGAAGAACCATCCCATTGAACATTTTCCACGCTCGGCAAGTCCCTCAAATGTCTTATGAATAAGGATTCTTTGATTACGACAGACGCGTAAAGGAGTGGAGTCAACAAAACTGATACCGGTACAGGTTCCCAACAGTACTTTTTTGATAAAAATGGTCATGGGAAGCAATACTTCCTTCTCCAGTTCTACAAAACGGGTTATAGGAAACCTGACGCGGAAAAAGGTGTTTCAGATGTTTACAGACATATTCCTTGTAGTAATGCTTGAAACAGCGGAAACCACCGAATAACCATAATCTCAACATCACTCATATCGAATTCACGTTATTTTAGGAATATCCCTAAATATTTATGGTGAAGAATAAAAGACTCGATATCAATTTTAATCAAAAGTTAATATCGGGTTTTCTATTTATGAAAAATACAATGTGTACTTTATCGGATGCTTACACTGATTCAAGATAGATTAATATAGACTTCTGTAGGATTAGTGAACCATGATTCAGCAATAGCTCTGCTTCTTTGTTATTTAATGGATATTTATCAATTAAATTAGCTATGTCACTTTTATTATAGACATAAATATTAGTATTTTTTGTAGTGTATTCTTTTCTGAACTTCAAGACAAAATTATGCAATGCTTCTTTATTCATACTTTCACCTTTATATAATACATGAAAATTTTCAATGGCATGATTGTAGCTTTCTTTTAATATTTCATATTGAGATAGTACCAATTTATTCTTAATGATACGTTTATTTTCATGAATCAATATAGAAATAAGCTTATATGATTCTGCTTTTCTTTACATTTTATAGAATCTTATATCTCTATTTGTTAATCCTTCTATTATTTGTATTTGATGCATTTCATCCATATTTAAACCAAAATAAATCGATTTTAATGCAAAAGGATTATATCCTTTCCGTTTTGAAGTTGAATATATTAACCTTATCTCATTCTCATATTCCCATGATTTAGATTTTGTTCCAAACATTTTAATCAAAAATCCATCTTTATTATAAATATCGTCAAGTTCAATTATTGGTGGTTCATTTTTATTTTATACAAAAAAAGTAACTATAACAAAAAATCTCTATCTTTGTATTTAGGAATCGAATTAAAGATACAAATTTTATGGTTGTCTTTGTCGACATATCGGGTATTCCTTTATTAGATTTTTTGCAGCACTGGAATAAGCGGAATGTTTGATATACAGGTGTTTGTAAACTTATTATTGTTCCGGGAAGTATCCTTTCAAACAATTTTTTATGTTGTACAGTTATGATTAATTATGAATAGAATAATACTTTTTCTGTTTTTCATTGTTTCACTCAGTTCTTATGGGCAAAAATATTCCCTTTCTTCTGTACAAAAGAACGAAAATGGGGTTACTATTTCTCTTGAAGAAAAACAAATTGAGATATCTTTTTTAAAGGATAATATCATACATGTCCGAACTTATCCTGCAGGACAAGAACAGAAGCCTTCTCTTATTGTAAATGATAAAGTTTTTGCAGCACAGGATATAAAATGTCGTTCATTGCAAAATAAGATTATCTTGAAATCGGCAAAGGTAGAAGCAACCTATGATATTTTGCAGGATAGGGTTCTTTTTACTGATGTTCAAAACAGTGACACGATTCTCGTAGAAGGTGGTAATCATTTTTCTGAAGTCGATGACTTAGGGGAAAAAGCATATACTGTGAGCCAAACCTTTATTTTAAAGCCCGATGAAGCTATTTATGGTTTGGGGCAGTATCAAGATGGAGTTTATAATTATAGGGGGCATAAGGAATTGTTGGTGCACGCCAATCGTGAAATAGCAAATCCGGTTATTGTATCCACTTCAAATTATGTGTTGTTTTGGGATAATTATTCTTGCTCCACCTTTGAAGATACTCCTGATGGAGCTACTTTTACTTCTGAGATAGGAGATGGAGTAAATTATTATTTGGTAGTGGGGAAAGATATGAAGGATGCTATGTCGGGATATTGCGAATTGACAGGGAATTCGCCAATGCTTCCCAAATCGGCTTTTGGATTCTGGATGTCAAAGGAACGCTACAAGACATTTGATGAGCTTCAAGATGTGGTGAGAACTTACCGAATGAGAAATATTCCATTAGACAATATTGTTCAAGACTGGCAATATTGGGGAGAAAACCTCGATTCGTGGAATGGCATGGTTTTTAACCCGGTCACTCATCCTAATCCCCAAAAGGTTATTGAAGATTTGCATAAGAAGTATCATGTTAAGTTAACATTGTCTGTTTGGCCCGGTTTTGGAAAATCCACGAAAATATATCAAGAGATGGATTCAGCCAATGTGCTGTATGATGTGCCCACATGGGCAGGTTATAAGGTAGCGGATATATATGCTCCCACAGCTCAAAAAATCTTTTGGAACCATTTGTATCAGGGACTTTATACCAAAGGTGTGGATTCTTGGTGGTTGGATGCGACAGAACCGGCTTATAAAGACGGGCTATATCCTGAAAAGCAGACTCAGTGGAGTAAAAAAGCCGGTAAGACTTTTATCGGATCTGCTGCTCGTTATCTCAATACTTATTCGTATGTATTAACTAAAATGATGTATGAAAACTTAAGGAAGCAGAGTGATAATCGCGCATCTGTCTTGACTCGTTCTGCTTTTGCAGGGCAGCAGCGATTTGGCACTTCTATATGGTCGGGAGATATCTATGCTTCTTGGGATGTATTAAAAAAGCAACTTGTAGCCGGTCTTAATATTTGTATGACCGGCATTCCTTATTGGACTACCGATATCGGTGGCTTTAGAGTGCGAAGTAGGGAAAATTCAGGTGAAGGAACCGGAGAGATAGGTACAGAAATCCATAGAAACATATCTTCTTGCGATGGAGGGTATGCAAAGGGGCTTAAAGATTCTGCTTATTTGGAATTATACACAAGGTGGTTTCAGTACGGAGCTCTTTCTCCGATATTCCGGGCTCATGGAACGGAAGTGCCACGTGAGATTTGGCATTTTGGCGAGCCCGGCAGCCTATTTTATGACATTCAAGTTGAGATGATTCATCTTCGTTATTCACTCTTGTCGTATATATATTCAGAAGCTTGGAAGGTTACGTCAAAAGGTTCGGCAATAATGCGTGGTACAGTAGTGGATTTTTCTGACGACCGGAAAACGTTTGATGACGGGAGCAGTTATATGTTTGGGGATGCATTAATGATTCATCCAATAACCAGACCAATGTATTATAATCGGGAGGGGGCTATTTCGGATGTTAATACATTAGAATTGATTTACTTACCACAACATTCCGGTACCTATTGGTTTGACTTGCACTCCAATAGATGCTACGAGGGAGGACAAGAAATAAAATATGATGCTCCCTTGGAAAAGCTGCCAATATTTGTAAAAGCCGGTTCCATTGTTCCACGTAATAAAGTGGTTCAATATGTTGCTCAAGACGATGGCTCTGAAATTATGTTATCAGTTTATGCAGGTAAAGATGCAGAGTTTTTATTTTATGAAGACGATAATGAAACTTATGCCTATGAGAGAGGAGGTTATTCAGCGATTCAAATGAAATGGGATAACAAACATCAAACGTTTACTCTATTTGCTCCTATCGGTAAAATGCCGCCTAAATTAGAGAATAGAAAGTTCAAGATTCAGATTTTTACTCCTTTGGAATCGGGACACGTGTCTGTTATTGAAAAAGATATTATTTACAACAACAAAACAATGAAACTGAAATTTTAGTTTGCTGAGGGTATAGAAGGCATACTTCCCGTTAGCAAACTTGAGAGGAAGCACCACGTTCCGCTGTTGGTTGTCTGCCTTTAAGTCCGGCAAGCGTCTCCAGTCCGTCAGATTCGGGTGCGCACTATTCTGACTCTCGCCAAGACGGACGAAAGGTTGTGCCGGTGTCGTGTCGTTATGCCGCTGGCGCAATATTACCTTTTATTTATTATTCTCAATTAATCTTTTATAGTAAAAATGCATTTATTGATTGTCAGGATAGAGAGACATACGATAAACTCGCTGATAAATTGCATCTTCCAGTTCCAACTCAAATACAATCTCCTGTGTCTCGGGATCTACTTCTGTCACGCGTGCACCACGATTGCCATTGCTAAGCACATTGCTCATTCCCGGACAAATTAATCTGTTACCCGTTTGTTCCAAATATTGCACCCCGGAACGAGCCGGAGTAAAATATGCGGTACCCCGTTCTTTTCCATATTGCCAAACTTGACGAACCGTACGGTTTACTTCATCCACTTCGTACTCTATTCCACAAGTATAAACATTTTTTCTATCCGTAAAATCAAGCTTGAAATTTCGCCCATAGCCATTATTGAAATAAAAGATATGTCCATTAGGCAACGGAACAGCAGTATGGCACCCCCAAGGCCATTCAAAATCATCACAATTCTTCGTTCCGGCTATCACATCAGGATCAGTAATGGGAGTTCCGTCGGCATGAAGAGGATTTAATAATAATTTCAAATATCTATCTCTCCAATACCCATGAGGTGATATAATCCACTCAATGCCTCCGGCTTTATTAAATTTGAATATTCCTTGATAGCGAGCTGTAGCCAAATAATCATTTCCCCATTCCACTATACCATTATTATGCGCCCAATTACTGGCATTTTGCGCATAAGGATCAGCGGTAAGATTATAATCGGTCATACCATACCGTGCCGAATCCAGCATGTGCACCAAATCCCATTCTTGCAATATTTCCCCTTTTTCGGGATCCATTCTAATAATGAAATCGTTTATCCGTACATCCTTTCCATTGGCTATTTTAGCGGAAGTCTTGCTCACCGTAGCTAATATATTGCCTTGTTTATCTTGAGATATGGCATGATGCATAGTATATCCCCTTTCCAGCATATCCCAATTATGAATTGTATTTCCCATCATATCCACTTCCACCATCCGATGATGGTTTCCGTCACCGGTCATATAATGTCCGTTCTGCATCCGAATCAGTCCGCACCCGATTCCGATATATCGATGTTCATCCGACTTCTCCCAATCAAGAATCCAACGGATTTCTCCGTCAGCATCTACCATATAAGGGATAGAAGTGTCTGTTTCATCCTGTCCGGGAGAGTTAACTAAATTCATGCCTGGCTCCATACGGTCATATTGAGCCTTTACCACTCTGATTTCCTTGGGCAGTCTTCTGCTTTCCAATGTTTTTGTCTGAAGCTTTAGATCGGACCGGGCACGTTCATTTCCTTGCAAATCTGTATAAATTAAAGTGACCTGATTATTATAATTGGGATAAAGTCCCAATACCGGGATATTCTGTTTTAATTCCACACTCTTAAATGCATATTCCACGTCAGGTGTATGCTTTCCCGGTTTGCTGTGTACAATCAGTTTAATGCGTCCCAATACAGGTAATTTTACAACTACACTGGCCGATAATGGATTGCAACCGGAAGGATTGACTGTAGAACTCAATATCAAGTTGTCAATCGAAGTGCCTAAGGTAGGTATAACATAAGTGCTTCCATTGACAAATGTCAAAGTCGTTTTCCAGTTTTCCGCATCCACATCTACACTTTGGATTAACTCTTGCGGAAAAATTACCTTATTGGACTCAAATAACAAAACACATTGTTCACGTTCCTGAGAAACAGATTTCAATAAATCATTTTCCTTCAACTGGTTTTGTATATCCTGCATAGCTTGGGTACAATCCTGTTCTTCATCACGACATGACAAAAATACAAATATCATAACCAACAAAGAGCATAAATAATATCCTTTCCTTTTCATTTGGCTTCATTGTTTTTATAGAGGGAGAGATCCCCCTCCCTCTCATACTTTTTAATTATCAGTTCAATACAATCATCTCCATTCCGGCTTTTGCTCCAAATTCAAATTAGCGTCCACCTCTGCCTGAGGTATCGGGAAGTACAAGAATTTAGCTTCAAAATGGTCAAATCCTTGTGTATCCGAAATGCGGTCTGTCGGTTTATATCCTACCAATTCCTTTTCACCACTTTCATTTTCTTCGTAAAGCAATTCATAATGTTGAGAATCGGTCTTGCGTTCGTGCATGATAGCTTTCAACTTAGCAGGATCATTTCCGTACCAACGAACCATATCATCCCAACGTATATTCTCTCCGGCAAATTCCAGCAATTTCTGTTTCTGGAGTTCTGTCATTATAGCATCTTTTCCACTCAAGGTTTTCTCCGGCAAACCGGCACGTACACGAATCCGGTTAATATCTTTCATTGCTCCGCTTTCATCATTGGTTTCCAGACAAGCCTCAGCGTGAAGCAACAAAACTTCTGCAAAACGCATAATACGTAAATTGTTGATACGTCCGGCATCGTTAGAATACATCGTACATCCTGTGGGAACCCACCAAGCTGCAAACTTCTTCATCATGAAACGCCCTTGAACACCCTCGATAACCGGATAAGCAGGAGCATATCCTTGCTTGGCAATACCATATTTGCCGTCGCCTTCGGGCAGTACCGTCCATTTAAACATATCATCAAATTCCACTTTACCACCATAGAATTTTTCATCCGGTTTCACATCACCGAAATCAGAGTATTTAAAGAAGCACGTAGTGTATAAACGCTTATCCCATTTGGAATCAGAGCCTTCCGGACGCTGTTCGGAAATGAATTCTTTTATCAAATAGGGAGAAGGTTGCATCTTATACCAACCACCGCCAATATTCTCACCTTTCAGTGTCGGACCAAAATAATGAGCAAGGTTGTTTCCCATAAACGAGTCGTCACTAGTGCCATTGCCCCAAGCGTCACCCGAATTACCTTTGGCATCATAATTGATTTCCCAAATAGATTCAGCATTAAATTCCGTATCGTCACGGAAGTTATCCTCATACTTTTGAGTCAAATCGTAACCATAACCATTCATTATAATTTCAAACTCATTCTTTGCGGCCTGATAATCCTCTTTCCAGATATAAGCTTTACCCAACATGGCAATAGCCGCACCTTGAGTTACACGACCGTTTTCATCGCTTGAACGAAGTTTAGGCAAACGAGACTTGGCTTCCTTAAAGTCTGAAATAGCCTGTTCCAGCACTTCATCACCGCTAGACAGTCCATGAGTTTCCGGATCTGCATCCTGCGGGAGAGTACGGATAACCGCATCACGATAATCAGTACGCAAACGGAAGTACCAGAATCCACGTAAGAAATAAGCCTCACCTATCATTTGCTCACGTTTGGTTTCGTCCATATCAACCGTAGCCGCACGATATATGAATTCGTTTGCCATCTGAATGCCTTCATAGATGTTTCCCCAGCTCAAATCCTTTGTATTCGTTGTGTTGACAAACGACAAATATTCCCAAATATAAGGTTCTTCTCCGCGAGTGGGGTAAAGGTCATCACCGCGCATCTGAAGATGCATGATGCCTTCCAACCCGCCATAATATCCACTGGTCATACGGCGGAAAGGATTATAAACTGCGGACAAGCCTTTCATCACATTATCCTCGGATGTCCAGAAAGTGGTCGGAGTCTGACGGTTAGGGTCAATCTCATTCAGAAAATCATCACTACAAGAAGACAACAACATTGGAGCTACAGCCAATGCAGCTATGTATTTTATAAAATTCTTTTTCATATTCTGCAAATATTACTTATTCCTAATTAGAAATTTACTTGTAAACCAAAGGTGATAGTACGTGCCATCGGATAACGACCGTCATCACAACCACGGGTCATTACACCCGAACCACCTGATGTACCGGCACCATCGGCATCTACCATACCCAAGTCAGGAGTATATCCTTTATAATCGGTTATAGTGAAAAGGTTTTCCATAGCCGTATAAACACGCACATTCTGCAAACCGGCTTTGGATACCCATACTTTAGGCAACGTATAACCTAATTCCAAAGTCTTCAAGCGCAAGAATGAACCATTTTCCAGCCAACGGTCCGTATAGCCCCAGTTTGTACCATTAGGATCGCTAGTACCAAACAAACAGCGAGGAATATCAGAATGATTGTTTTCAGTCCAGCTGTTCATGCGTTCTGCATACTGGTTTCCTGTTGATTCATTATAAACCGTAGTATAATACTGGGCATTGTAAATCTTGTTGCCAAAGTTTCCGTCAAAGAACATATTCAAATCCAAACCTTTCCATTCAGCACCCAGACTTACACCCAAGTTAACTTTCGGGAAAGCAGAGCCTACATCCTGACGGTCATTATTGTCAATCTTACCATCTTCGTTATAATCCACGAAACGCAAGTCACCCGGTTGTGCATTAGGCTGGATCTTATTACCATTCTTATCCACATACGCATCAATTTCTTGTTGGCTTTGGAATACACCATCCGTCTTTATCAAATTGAAATAACCTATGGAATGACCGGTCTTGGCATAAGTGATCGTTCCTTTGGCATGAGGATTGAATCCCTGCCATTCATCACGACTTCCGTTTACTTCCGTCAGTTTATTCTTGATGAAGGTAGCATTGACACCTACATGATAATACAAATCGCCTACATTATTACGGTGATTCAATGAAATTTCAAATCCTTTGTTTTCTACTGTACCTGCATTTACTGTAGGATTTCCACTCAAACCAAAACTCAAAGACTGCGGCATAGACAACAACATATCTTCTGTTTTCTGAATAAAATAATCAGCACTGACACTGAACTTATTGTTCAAGAAAGCAAAATCCAAACCCAAGTTCAAAGTCTTCGTCTTTTCCCAAGTCACATTCATGGGTGAAGTCCATTCCTTACCGGTAATGGCACCTTCCCAAAGTTCTGTACCCATTATGTTATTCATACCTTTATAAACAACAGACTGGGTAGCATAATTGCCAATACCGCTCAAATTACCCAGTACACCATAACTGGCACGAATTTTCAATTCATTCATGGTTTCCTTGATATTTTCAAAGAAATCTTCATTCATCACATTCCAACCCAAAGATACAGACGGGAATGTGCCCCAGCGGTTTCCATCTGCAAATTTGGAAGAACCGTCCCGACGAATAGAAGCAGACAGCATATAACGATCGGCATATGAATACATCACACGCCCAAACATAGAAATCATTGTATTGGCCCAAGCGCTACCCGATGTATTTTGTGAAGAAACCGAACCGGCGTCAATCACAGAGAAACCTTCCGGGAAACCCTTACGTCCTGCACCAAAACCACGTGCATTGTTACGCTGGGCAGAATAACCCACCAAAGCAGAAACCGTATGATTGCCAAACGTATTATCATAATTGATTGTATTTTCAATCAACCAATCGTTCTCCCAGTCTGTACTTTCCGACAATTCCGCTTCATTCTTTTGTGAAGTAGAACTGAAATAATAAGGAGAACTATAGGCATAATTACGTCTTGTATATTTATTTATACCTACATTGAATTTATATTTCAATCCTTTCAAGAACAAATCCACTTCGGCATAGCCATTCAATAAAATGTCTATCCCATGTCTTTGGTAATCATAGGCTTCTGTCCAACCCACAGGATTATCTCCTCTGGTCCATTCCGGAGCGACACCCCAAGTGCCATCTTCACCATATACATTCCACATAGGCACAGCTGTCAGAGCGGCAGTATATGAAACATCTTCGTACTTCTTTTTATAGAATTTCATCATCAACGTAGTCCCCATACGCAAATGATTATTGAAAAAAGAAAAAGTATTCTTAGAACGAATGTTCCATGCCTCATAACCGGTAGTATTTACAATACCATCCTGGTTAAGATAGCTTCCCGACAGATTATAGGTCGAAGTCTTGTTTCCTCCAGATACATTCAAGCTAACCTTGCTCACCATAGCCGAGTTATAAAGTTCTTTCTGCCAGTCTGTTCCAGCACCTCCATTCCAATTCAGCAACCCTTCTGCCGAACTATAACCGGTAGCCTTTGCCAAATCGCGAAGCTGATTACCATCCATTACATCAATGTATTTGGCAACCATCTGAACGCCTGTATAGGCATCCACTGTCACACGGGCAGGAGTTTCCAAACGACCGCCTTTAGTAGTGACCAATACAACACCATTAGCAGCACGAGAACCATAAATAGCAGCAGCCGAAGCATCTTTCAACACTTCAATAGACTGAATGTCAGCGGGATCAACCATATTGATATCGCCATACACACCGTCAATCACATAAAGCGGACTGGTGGCACTCAATGAACTGATACCACGGACATTAATATTCAAGCCTTCCCCCGGCTGACCGTTGGCAGCCGACACAGTAACACCGGCAACTCTTCCTTGCAAAGCAGCTGAAGCACTACGTGCAACATTTGCCTGTAACTCTTTACCGGAAACAGAAGCGACCGCACCTGTCAAATGGCTTTTCTTCACTGTACCGTAACCGATAACCACCACCTCGTCCAACAATTCACCTTCCAACAATTTCACATTAATCACACTGCGGCCATCAACCTTAACAGTTTGCTCCTGATAACCTACATAAGAGAATTTCAAAGACTGACCGGAATTTACTTTAATGGTATATTTACCATCAAGATCGGTAATAACACCATCGGTAGTTCCAAGAACTAAAACAGCAGCACCAATCAACGGATTATTTTCCGCATCCGTCACTGTTCCACTAACGGTGATTTGTTGTGCATATGTGCATATACTAAATATGCACAGCATTAGAGTTAATGTAATTTGTTTCATAAAATATGTATTAGAATTTGATTAAAATAACACTCTTTGTCTGTCGGTCTGAAAACATATTGAATCAAAACCGTTAAGAATGAATCATCTATAGGTTAAAGGCACTATATTAATTTCTATTTTGCTTCGTATGAGTAGAAAACAAGAAATTATACAAAGGATACTCCTGTTCCACTCTGTCATATTATGGCTTGTACAGCCAACAAACGCCAACGAAAGAATAATCAATAGAAATAAAGATTTCATCGTTTTTGTCATAAATTTGATTTTAAGGTTAATTTTTCACATTGCAAATATCCCATTTCTTTTATCAACCTACAAATACAATTCAAGCATTATATAATGAAATCTTATCAATGGTAAAAAACATCCAGTTATTCAAGAGGTGACCGATTGGTAACAGAGAAAACCATATTTTTCATCCACAAAATATGCTGTGACATGATAGATAACGTAAAATAAGGTTCATTTTATAAGCGTGTGTATAGACTCCTTTCACTCCATCGCTGGTAGAGAGAAAAGAGATATCCAAACGGACATAATACAAGGAACGCATCGTATCTTTTCAACTTTATGGTTAGAAACTCTTTTGGTATAAATGCAAATAACGTAATTAAAATGGAATATCAAGATGGGAATGACAGATTGAGTGAATAGTATCAAAAGTTGATAATATAATATTAATTGACTTTTTCGTTTTTCTCTACTTTTGCAGAGACAAGGGAAAAGTGAATGTAACTTGCTAAAAAGAATGAAAAGACAAAGAATTATGCAGCATGATACCCGATATCTATTTTTAAGTATGACGATAAGTGGAGTAGCTTGTTTTCTGTTTTTCCGCTTCGCCTATCCTTATCATCTTCTTCACCGAGAGCAAATGCTATTGTTCACTTATACAGTCGATCAATTTATCGATTATTTCAATCATCCCGCCCCCTTATCATGTCTGGGGGGTGACTTTTTGACTCAATTCTTCCATAATATCAATATGGGGGCAGCTGTCGTTGCCTTAACTATGGCGGCATTAGGGACATTGACTTATTTCACTTGCCGTAAATGGACCAACCGATGGATAGCCATAGGTATTTCAATAGTGGTTTTTATTTGGGAAAGCCTGCGCTTCTGCCAAATTCAGTATCCATTTTCGGCGACCCTTTCACTCATCGGTGCTTTGTCCCTGTTTTTGCTGACAGACAAATTAAAAGGAAAATGGGATTTCTTTATCGGAAGCATTTGCGGAACCATGTTATGCTATAGCCTGTTCGGTTATGGTATGTTTGCTTTCACATTATTTACTATCCTTTCCGCCTTGAAGCGGAAACAGAATTATGTGGTTATTTACGGAATGATACCGGTCGCTTTGGCACTGCCTCCCTTAGCTGCCCGCAAATATCTGGTCATTCCTTCGCAAGCATACTCTTTCCCGGCTACGCTTTGGTATGGAACACCTGATTTTGAGAACGAGCGCATATTAGGTCTGAATACCGAAGACTATTTTGAGAATTGGGACAAGATAAATGAATTGGTACACGACGGTGTTCCGGGAAATGCCATATCCGTGTGCT
>OMDF01000468.1_pt1 | contig 23930 bp, 18 predicted proteins | sample 1673631 | NCBI WGS metagenome assembly OMDF01 (sample SAMEA103958117, study PRJEB25191) | human gut metagenome | biome: human-associated habitat [ENVO:00009003]; feature: intestine environment [ENVO:2100002]; material: feces | place: Germany | collected 2013/2015 | reverse complement strand
TGCCTCTGTCCGAATTGCGTGTTGGTCTGAAATGTGGCGGTTCCGATGGTTTCTCCGGTATTACAGCCAATCCGTTATTGGGTATGTTCTCCGACTTTCTGATTGCGCAGGGTGGTACAAGCGTGCTGACAGAAGTTCCGGAAATGTTCGGTGCAGAGACCATATTGATGAACCGTTGCCGCAACAAGGAATTATTTGAAGAAACTGTGAAACTGATTAACGACTTCAAGGAATACTTCCTTTCACATGGCGAACCTGTTGGTGAAAATCCGTCTCCGGGAAACAAGGCGGGCGGTATCTCAACTTTAGAGGACAAAGCCTTGGGATGCACCCAGAAATGTGGCAAAAGCTACGTGGAAGGTGTATTGCCGTATGGTGAACGTCTGAAAGTAAAAGGATTGAATTTGTTGTCAGCTCCGGGAAATGACCTGGTGGCAGCAACAGCACTGGCTTCCTGCGGTTGCCACATGGTATTGTTCACCACAGGACGTGGCACACCATTCGGAACGTATGTGCCGACCATGAAGATTTCCACCAACTCCACACTGGCAAAGAACAAACCGGGATGGATTGATTTCAATGCAGGAGTTATCGTGGAAAACGAGCCGATGGAAAAGACTTGCGAACGGTTTATCGATTACATTATCCAGGTGGCAAGTGGTGAATTCGTGAACAACGAGAAGAAAGGTTACAAGGAAATCGCAATCTTCAAAACGGGAGTTACTTTGTAAATTAACAATTGACAATTATAGAGATAGAGGGCGGGCAAAAACTATTTTGCTCCGCTCTTTGTTTTTTATAATTTTGCAGCGAATAAATGGCTTATCCTGGTACAGTAATTACTTCACCACAGATTAACACAGATTCTCACAGAGTTTAATCAATTAAAATCAGAGAAATAAAATTCTGTGGAAATCTGTGTTAATCTGTGGTGAAGTAATTCCGTATTACAATATATATTAAAATGACAAATACAGCGAATAAACGAAAAGGTGGATGGTGGGCACTGAGCCCGCTGGCGGTATTTTTATGCCTTTACCTGGTGACTTCATTGATTGTAAACGATTTCTATAAAGTACCTATTACGGTAGCATTCCTGTTGTCATCTTGCTATGCCATCGCACTGACGCGCGGATTGAGTCTGGAAAAGCGGGTGTATCAATTCTCGGTAGGAGCCAGCAATAAGAATATCATATTGATGATATGGATATTCATCCTTGCCGGAGCTTTTGCACAAAGCGCCAAACAGATGGGAGCAATCGACGCTACAGTAAACCTGACTCTGAGTATTCTGCCGGACAATTTATTACTGGCAGGAATTTTCATCGCTGCCTGTTTCATTTCACTTTCCATCGGCACCAGTGTGGGAACAATTGTAGCACTGACGCCCGTAGCCATCGGACTGGCGGAAAAAACCGGTATAGATCTGCCATATATGGTTGCCATTGTAGTGGGCGGTTCATTTTTCGGAGATAATCTCTCTTTTATTTCGGACACAACAATTGCATCCACCAAAACACAGGATTGTGTGATGAGGGATAAGTTCCGGGTGAACTTTATGATTGTGGTTCCGGCAGCACTGGTCGTATTATGTATCTATATATTCCAGGGATTATCAATATCAGCCCCTGCACAGACGCAAGCGATTGAATGGATAAAGGTTATCCCCTACCTCATCGTATTGGGTACGGCAGTGGCAGGTGTAAATGTAATGTTGGTTTTACTGCTGGGGATTCTCAGCACAGGCATCATAGGCATCATTACAAGCGGAACAGACATAAGTACAGCTTTCTTCGACTGGTTCGGCGCCATGGGAACAGGTATCACGGGAATGGGAGAACTTATCATCATCACTTTACTTGCGGGCGGCATGCTTGAGACCATTCGGTATAATGGAGGCATCGATTTCATAATCTCCCGCCTGACACGTCACGTAAAAGGTAAGCGAGGTGCAGAACTGAGTATCGCCGCACTCGTCAGCATTGCCAACCTATGCACCGCCAACAATACCATCGCCATCATTACCACCGGACCGATAGCCAAGGACATCGCCCAACGCTTTCATCTGGACCGCCGGAAGACAGCCAGTATCCTGGACACGTTCTCCTGCCTGATACAAGGTATCATTCCTTACGGGGCGCAACTATTGATTGCCGCCGGATTAGCGGGAATTTCTCCCATCAGCATTATCGGTAGCTTGTATTATCCGTTTACAATGGGAATATGTGCATTACTGGCAATATTAGTGAGATATCCACGGAAATATTCGTAAAAAATCTCCCATATCCAATAAAAAATGAAAATATCGAAAAAAAATATGGTAAAAGATGATGCATTATTAAAATAGAATGCGTTACTTTGTACCCGAACAATAAGAAAGTTTATTCGATTTGATTATTTCACGTATGTATTTCCTCTACATTGAGTATTTCCATCTCTGACCTAACAACTTCCAAAAACTTTGTTTATTGAATTATTAATTTATTATTTTATTTAGATTTATGAATTTGTATGTAGGTAACCTTAATTACAAGGTTAGAGAATCAGATTTGAGAGAAGTTATGGAAGAGTACGGAACAGTAGACTCAGTAAGAATCATCACTGACCGTGAAACAAGAAGATCTAAAGGATTCGCATTCATCGAAATGCCGGATTCTGCAGAAGCATCTAACGCTATCAATGCATTGAACGGTGCTGAATACGGAGGCCGTCCGATGGTAGTTAAAGAAGCATTACCGAAGAATTAATCATTCTCAGATAATACGTTATTAAAAAGAGGGATGGATTTCTAATGAAATTCATCCTTTTTTTATAGTTGATTTACTGAAAATAATAAGCAAACTCTTTGTCAATCAAAATAAAAAGTCCTACCTTTGCAGCCGCTATTACGAGATAGTAGCATAATTCAAATCATTTATTTAAAACATTATTTAAAATGGCAACAAAAATCAGATTGCAAAGACATGGACGTAAGAGCTATGCTTTTTACTCTATCGTTATTGCAGATGTAAGAGCACCACGTGATGGTAAATTTATTGAGAAGATTGGTACGTACAATCCGAACACCAATCCTGCCACAGTAGATTTGAAGTTCGACCGCGCACTTGACTGGGTTATGAAAGGTGCACAACCGACTGACACTGTTCGTAACATCTTGTCACGCGAAGGCGTTTACATGAAAAAACACCTGTTGGGTGGTGTAACTAAAGGCGCATTTGGCGAAGCTGAAGCTGAAGCTAAATTTGAAGCTTGGAAGAACAACAAGCAAAGCGGTTTGGCTGCTTTGAAGGCTAAGGATGAAGAGGCCAAGAAAGCTGAAGCTAAGGCACGTCTGGAAGCTGAGAAGAAGGTAAACGAAGCAAAGGCTAAAGCATTGGCAGAAAAGAAAGCTGCAGAAGAAGCTGCTAAGGCTGCTGCAGAAGCTCAGAACGAGGAAGCTGCTAACGCAAGCGAAGAAGGCGCAACAGAAGCTGCTGCTGAATAATTGAAATAAAGCGAAGGGGAAAAGCCCGTCAAGCAGTTTACAATCTGCTTGACGGGCTTTTTGTTCATCGGCATTATTGGTAAAAGAAGTAGGATATCTTACTTCTTTCAGTGGAATATGATCATAGATCGTGCTCTATAAAGGATACCCTGAAAAATCCTTCAAATCCTTCAGACTTCCCGCAAACGCCTTGTTCGTGGGCATTTCGGCTGAAGGATTGGGTTCGGGAATGCTTCAGTCGGGGATTGGAATCCTTCAGCCGAATCGGTGTTTCTCTGATTTTCAGGGAATCGTTTTTCCTGAAGGATATTTTTCGGCTGAAACATTTCGCGATGTATATCTTTCAGCCGGAATGTCGGCGGGCAGGGTGTTTGCGGAGTAGCTGAAAGATCTGAAGGAAAAATAAGGAGTTTCGGCATGTAGATGCCGTTATGGAAAAAACAACAGGTCAAATTTTAAAAAGCTCTTGTTCTTTCAATGAAAACGTCTTGTTCTTTTTTTTAAAGACCTTGTTCTTTTCTGAAAGGAACAAGACGTTTGAAAGGTTAGTAACGTGCATACCGGAAGGTTAGTAACGTGTCACCTCATACGTTACTAATGTGTGGGTTGTAAGGTTAGTAATGTTACAGGTGAAAGATTATATATCCTACAAGCAATACATATAATGGATGTTTGTGATTGCCCCGCATCTATTTTGCAGAGAGCCATGAAGTGACTTTCTTCATAAAATAAAATTGGAGGAAAACAAGTCCGTCTTCCTCCAATGATTTTTAGATATCATCTCTTCCGTCTATTCTTTTGGGGTGTTTCTTCTATTATTGGCACTGGGCGTACCGTTCTTTTTCCCCTTATAATTGCCTTGTTTTCTGGAACTGCCACCTTTGTGATTGCTACGACCGGCGCCACTTCGCGGGTTGTATTCGGGCGCTTCTCCCAATTCCTCGGGAACCGGGATTTTATAGATATTCCTACCCAAGAAATTTTCAATAGCTTTGAATTGGGTCTGCTCTTTCTCACTGACAAAAGTAATGGCGCAACCATCATGGTTGGCACGAGCTGTACGGCCGATGCGGTGTACATAATCCTCGCTGTCATGTGGTACATCGTAGTTGATTACCAAACGAATATCGTCAATGTCTATTCCTCGCGAAACAATATCGGTAGCAATCAGGATATTGATTCTGCCACTTTTGAATTCACGCATAATCTGTTCCCGCTGGGACTGCTCCAAGTCTGAATGCATTTCACCTACGTTCAGTTTCATCCGCTTGAATGCTTGTGTCACCTCCTTTACTTTCAATTTGGAAGAGGCAAAGATAATGACCCGTTCAGGTGTTTGATCCTGGAACAGGGATTGAATAATTCCCAATTTCTGGCGTTCATAACAGATATAAGCCGTTTGGATAATCTTTTCCGCAGGTTTTGAGACCGCTAATTTTATTTCTACCGGATTGTTTAAGATCGTTTTTGCCAATTGTTGTATTTTAGCCGGCATAGTGGCCGAGAACATGATGGTCTGACGTTCTTTCGGCAGATATTTCACTATTTGCATAATGTCTTCCGAGAATCCCATATCCAGCATACGGTCCGCTTCATCAAGAATAAAGAAAGAAACTTTAGACAAGTCTACGTAACCTAGGCTGAGATGACTTATCAGACGTCCCGGAGTAGCAATGACTACATCGGCCCCCAAAGTTAAACCTTTCTTTTCTTGCTCGAAGCGCACACCATCGTTTCCTCCGTAAACAGCTACGCTGGATGCCGGTAGAAAATAAGAGAAACCTTCCATTTGCTGGTCTATCTGTTGCGCTAATTCGCGTGTGGGTGACATGATCACACAATTGATGGCATCTTCCGGATATCCGCCTTTGCTTAATTGATTAAGAACGGGCAAAAGGTATGCGGCAGTCTTGCCGGTTCCGGTCTGTGCCACTCCGATCAAATCTTTTCCTTCAAGAATGACCGGTATGGTATGTTCTTGTACAGGAGTGCATTCTTCAAATCTCATGGCATCTAATGCCTGAAGCACCCCTTCTTCTAAATTTAGTTCTGAAAATTTCATATATATAGTTACTTCTTTCTTTAGAGTTTGCCACGTTCTTCCAGGTAAGAGTCCTTGAAACCTAGGAAATAGAGGACGCCGTCCAATCCGATCGTATTAATGGACTGTTGTGCGTTAGCCACTACTTTGGGTTTTGCATGGAATGCTATACCCAGGCCGGCTTCGGACAACATGGGTAAGTCATTCGCTCCATCTCCTACAGCAATAGTTTGTGCTATGTCCACACGTTCTACTTGAGCGATCAGTTTCAGCAGTTCGGCTTTACGTTTTCCGTCAACTACATCTCCCAGATATCTTCCGGTTAATTTGCCATTTACTATTTCCAGTTCATTGGCATATACGTAATCTATGCCGAATTTATCTTTCAGATAATTACCAAAATAGGTGAATCCACCGGATAGGATGGCTATTTTGTAACCATATCTTTTCAACACGAACATCAGACGTTCCACACCTTCGGTGATGGGAAGGTTTTCTGCGATTTCTTTCATTACGCTTTCATCCAGTCCTTTCAGCAAAGCCACCCGTTCTGTGAAGCTTTCTATGAAATCAATTTCTCCACGCATAGCGCGTTCTGTGATTTCTCGTACTTGGTCACCCACACCGGCGCGTTCGGCTAATTCATCTATACACTCTGTCTGTATCAATGTGGAATCCATATCGAAACAAATCAAGCGTCGCATACGTCGGTACATATTGTCCAGTTGGAAAGAAAAGTCCATTTCCAGGTCACTGCTCAGTTTCATTAACGCCTGTTGCATTTCTTCCCGTTGGTGGGGGGTGCCACGGACGGAGAATTCGATACAAGCCCGTACATTCGCTTTCCGCTCATCCAATGGAATACGCCCTGTAAGACGTTTGATAGCATCAATATTTAAACCTTGTTCCGCTAATATTCCTGTGACTGCTGCGATTTGTTTGGCTGTCAGCTTGCGTCCCAGTAAAGTCAGGATGTACCGGTTCTTGCCTTGCATATTTACCCATTCCTCATATTCTTCCACAGTAACGGGATAGAAACGGATATTGATGCCTAATGCGGAAGCTTTAAATAGCAACTCTTTCATGATATTACCTGAATCTTTTTCCTGGCTTTTGAATAAAATGCCTAATGACAGGGTGCTATGAATATCGGCCTGGCCAATATCCAAAATGGTAACATCATACTTTGACAAAATCTCCGTAATGGAAGCGGTTAATCCCGGCCGATCAAGACCGGTAATTCTGATTAAAATAAGTTCAGTATTATTATTCATACTTTGTGGTTGCTATTTACATATTGCAAAAGTACGTAAATAAATCCTTATCAGCTATATTTTCTGCATTCTTTTTTCTCGATGAAAAGGATGATTTTATGCTATATAACATATTTTTTGAGAAAAAATCTTGGAGTTGATTTCAAAACTCCTTACCTTTGTCGCAGATTTCTAATTTAAATGGTATTGATTATCAGTACTAAAGATAATGTTCCGGGTGGAAATCACTGTTTAAGGGCAGTCTCGGATAGTATTAACTAAGATCGAATTACATGATTAAAAATGTAAAGTGGATTTTTGTTGTATTAATTATTAGTTCCTTGATTTCATTCTCTTTTGTAGGGAAAAACACGCCGACAGAAGGCTTGACCATAGGAGACAAGGCTCCTACATTTACTATCTGTGGCGAAAAGCAGTTGATTGACTTGAAGGATTTAAGAGGTAAATATGTACTGCTAAGTTTTTGGGCCAGCTATGATGCTCTGTCAAGGATGCAGAATGCTACTTTGAATCATGCCATCGCGCAGGCCGACAATGTAGAAATGGTTTCCGTTTCATTTGATGAATACAAGTCGATATTTAACGAAACCATTAAAAAAGACCAGATATCAACTTCTAATTGTTTTGTGGAATTGGCTGGTGTTTCATCGGATCTATATCAGACTTATCGCTTGAAAAGAGGCTTTAAGAACTTTTTGTTAGATGAAAATGGCGTTATTGTTGCCAAGGATATCACCGTATCCGAACTCTCTTCTTATTTGAATTGAGAGAACATTTCCGAAAGGAAGAAAAATACAACAAAAATAATTACCGTGGATTCTCAATGGAATCTGCGGTTTTTTTTGCTATATGGTATTTTATTGACTTACATCATTTATCATTCACAATCAAATGCTTACCTTTACGGCGGATAAATAAAAAGGTTATGAAACAGATTAAGAATATTGTGTTTGATTTCGGCGGGGTTATCATTAGCTTTGACCGTGAACAGGCTGTAAAGGCGTTTGAGCGGATAGGAGTGAGGGAAGCGGACAGTTTATTAGGGAAATACCATCAGCAGGGGATTTTTCAGGAAGTAGAAAATGGGAACATGGACGCTGAAACTTTCCGCTGTGAATTGAGTAAAATTTGTGGGAAAGAATTGACTTATCAAGATGTGGAAAATGGGTGGAAAGGATTTGTTACGGACGTGCCGCAATATAAATTGGATTACTTGAATGAGCTTCGTAAGAAGTACAAGGTATATATATTGAGCAACACCAATCCTTATGTGATGGGATGGGCGAGGAGTAATGCATTTACTTCTGCGGGAAAGCCATTGGACGCTTATGTTGATAAGATTTACACTTCCTACGAAGCCGGTTCCACCAAGCCGGATCCTGGCATCTTTAACTATATGATAAAAGATAGTAAACTGAATCCGGCTGAAACAATATTTGTAGATGACGGTGCGGCCAATATTGTTATTGGTAAAGAACTGGGCTTTATTACGATGCAACCGGAGAACGGCGAGGATTGGCGTCAAAAACTAGAAAAGCTCCTATAATTATTTAGGAGCTTTTCTGTATAAATAGATAGCAATAAATGTGTAAAGTATATTAGGAATCCATACCGCTATAATAGGAGGGGTGTTTCCGTTGACAGCAAAGGTTGCTGACACTGTTTGGAACAAAATGTATGAAAAACTAAGTGCTAACCCTACTCCTAAATGCAGTCCCATTCCTCCTTTCATTTTTCTGGATGATAAGGAAACACCAATGGTTGTCAAGATAAAAGCGGCAAAGGACATGGCTATACGTTGGTAATATTCAATTTCAAATTCCTTTATGTTGGCGAACCCGCGTCTTTTCTGCTTGTCTATATATTCTTTCAGTTCAGGGCTTGTCATGGTTTGTTGCTGCCCTTTCATAATCAGGAAATCTTGAGGCTCCATTTTAATGATCGTATCCAAACGGTCACCACGAGTGATTTTTTCACGCATACCTTCCATCTCACGTATCATATAGTTCTTGATTGTCCATTTGTGTACAGATGCTGTATCATAAGTGACACTTCGGGCAGTAAGGTGGGCAACTAGTTTCTTGTCATCAAACTTGTCTAAGGAGAAGCGGTATCCCGTTTTATTATAATTTTCATAACGTTCTATGTAGGCAATGACTCCGCTGTCTACTTCCAGTTGCACATTCCGCACATATTCCTGTTTCTTTTTTTTCTTATAACGGTCCTCAAAATCCAAACGGGTTACATTTCCCTTAGGTATGACGTATGCTCCCAGTCCGAAAGTAACAACGGAAATGATTGCAGCCGAAATCATATAGGGCCGCATCATTCGTTTAAAACTCATTCCGGTGGAGAACATGGCAATGATTTCCGAGTTTTCTGCCAGCTTGGAAGTAAAGAAGATAACAGCGATAAAGACAAACAAGGGGCTGAACAGATTGGAGAAGTAAGGGATGAAGTTCATGTAATAATCAAATACAATCGCTTTCAGCGGAGCTTTATTATTGATGAACCTGTCTATATTTTCGTTCACGTCAAACACTACTGCAATGGAGATAATCAATGCAATAGCGAAAAAGTAGGTTCCCAGAAACTTCTTAATGATATATATGTCCAGTCTTTTCACCCATTTATCCAGTTTCAGCCAACTGATATTCGGCTTCCACCATTTTTTATCCTTTGGGGATGAATCTGTGTTTGTCTTGAACCAATTCTTCATTTCTAGTAATTTATAATCTTGTAGATAAGCGTTTTACCATCATTGGTTTCCACGTAGAGAAATCTCCTGCAATGATGTGTTTACGGGCCTCGCCTGCTAGCCACAGATAGAATGCCAAGTTGTGGATAGAAGCGATTTGCATGGCCAGCAGTTCTTGTGCGTGGAACAGATGGCGCAAGTAAGCACGGCTGTACATGGTATCTACATACGATGCCCCTTCGGCCTCGATAGGAGAATAATCATCCTCCCATTTCTTGTTGCGCATGTTCATTATGCCGTTTTTAGTGAACAACATTCCATTGCGTCCGTTCCGGGTCGGCATTACACAATCAAACATATCTACACCGCGTTCTATACCCTCCAGTATATTTACCGGTGTACCGACTCCCATCAGATAGCGGGGCTTGTCTTTGGGTAAGATTTCATTGACAACCTCTATCATTTCGTACATTTTCTCGGTTGGCTCACCTACGGCTAGGCCACCGATGGCGTTTCCGTCAGCTCCCTTGGAGGCAATATATTCCGCTGATTGTTTGCGTAAGTCGGGATAAACACAGCCTTGCACTATGGGAAATAATGACTGTTGATAACCATATTTGGGATCGGTTTCGTTGAAATGTTTTATGCAACGGTCCAGCCAACGATGGGTAAGCTGCATTGATTTTTTTGCGTATTCATAATCTGCGGTTCCCGGAGTACATTCGTCAAAAGCCATCATGATATCTGCACCGATAGTCCGTTCAATGTCCATCACCCGTTCAGGAGTGAACAAGTGCTTCGAACCGTCTATATGTGAGCGAAATTCCACACCTTCTTCTCTCATTTTGCGGATACCTGATAAAGAGAATACCTGAAAACCACCACTATCAGTCAGCATAGGACGGTCAAAACCATTGAATTTATGCAGACCTCCGGCACGTTCTATTATATCCAGTCCCGGTCGCAAATACAGGTGGTAAGTGTTTCCTAGGATTATCTGCGCTTTAATGTCCTCTTTCAACTCATGCAAATGCACGCCCTTCACCGTTCCCAATGTGCCTACAGGCATAAAGATGGGGGTTTCTATTTGCCCGTGGTCAGTCGTTATCAATCCGGCACGGGCATTCGATTTAGGGTCTGTATATTGTAAGTCAAAAGTCATATTTATTTCTTTTCTTCTGTTTTTTGATTGGTAATATTAAAATCAATGGCACCGTTTACTTTTTCATTGGTGAGAGCTAAAGCCAATACTTCCTTAATATCCGTGACATAATGGAATGTCAGTCCTTCTAGATACATCGGCTGAATTTCTTCAATGTTCTTGCGGTTTTCCTCACATAAAATGATGTCTTTGATTCCGGCACGTTTGGCGGCTAGAATCTTTTCCTTGATACCGCCTACGGGCAGGACTTTTCCACGTAATGTGATCTCGCCTGTCATTGCCAGGTTTGCTTTTACTTTACGCTGGGTGAGGGCGGATGCCAATGACGTTACCATGGTGATACCGGCTGACGGACCATCTTTGGGGATAGCTCCTTCAGGTACATGGATGTGGATATTCCAATTGTCAAAGATATCCTCCTGTAAATTCAGCAGTTTGGTATGTGCCTTAAGATATTCCAAAGCCAGCATAGCCGATTCTTTCATTACATCACCCAAGTTCCCGGTCAACGTCAGTTTACCGCCTTTTCCTTTGCTCAAACTGGTTTCTACAAACAAGATCTCACCTCCGACAGCTGTCCACGCCAGCCCTGTGACAACACCGGCGTATTCATTTCCTTGATATTTGTCACGGCTATATTCTGGCGTGCCTAGGTATTTGCGTACATCGGCAGGTTTTATTTCATGCATCACTTCATAGCCGTCACGTGCAAATTCCAACGCTATTTTACGCATTACCTTGTTTATCTTCTTCTCAAGTTCGCGTACCCCACTTTCACGAGTATAATTTTCTACGATACATTCCAAGGCAGCTTTAGAGAACTTCACATATTCTTTTTTAATGCCGTTGGCTTCCAGTTCTTTGGGGACAAGATGCCGGCGAGCTATTTCTACTTTTTCTTCTGTGATATATCCGCTGACCTCTATCAACTCCATACGGTCCAGCAGAGCAGGAGGGATGGTGCTCAAATTGTTTGCCGTAGCGATGAACATTACTTTAGACAAGTCGTAATCTACATCCAAATAGTTATCGTGGAAAGTGTTGTTCTGTTCGGGGTCAAGCACTTCCAGCATAGCGGAACTGGGATCTCCGCGGTGGTCACTGCCCAGTTTGTCTATTTCGTCCAAAATGATAACCGGATTAGAGGACTCGGCTTTTATCAAACTTTTGATGATACGGCCCGGCATGGCACCGATATAAGTTTTACGATGGCCACGGATCTCGGCTTCGTCATGCACACCACCCAATGACATACGTACATATTTACGTTTCAATGATGCCGCTATGGAACGCCCTAAAGAAGTTTTACCGACTCCCGGAGGACCATAAAGGCAGATGATGGGTGATTTCATATCACCTTTTAGTTTCAGCACTGCTAAATGTTCAAGGATACGCTCCTTTACTTTCTCTAGTCCGTAGTGGTCTTTGTTCAATGTCTTTTCGGCATTACTTATATTCAGGTTGTCAGTGGTAAAGACATTCCAAGGTAATCCTAACAGGGTTTGCAAATAGGTAAGTTGCACATTGAAATCTGGTGATTGGGAATTTGTCCTTTCCAATTTGGAAACTTCTTTTTCAAAAAGTTCTGCCATTTCCGAACTCCATTTTTTGGTTCTTCCTTTTTGGCGGAGTTCATCTATCTCATCTTCCTGTCCGGCACCCAGTTCATCCTGTATGTTTTTAATTTGTTGCTGCAAGAAATATTCGCGTTGCTGACGGTCAATATCTTCGCGTGTACGCATTTGAATGCTTTGTTTGATATCAGCCAATTGTACTTCACGATTTAAGATCTTGACCAGCATATACAGGCGGCTTTGCAAATCGCCAGCTTTTAGCAATTTTATCTTTTCTTCTACCGGAATAGGGAAGTTTGCACAAATAAAGTTTACCAAAATTTCCGGATTGTCCAAGTTCTTGATTGCAAAAACAGTATCCGGGCTCATCTTCTCGGAAGCCTCTATGAACTTGCTCGTCAAATCCTTGCAGGTGTCAATCAATGCTTTGAATTCGTCCGTTTCCAGTTGGTCATTTGCCTCTGGAATAGGAGTCACTATTCCTTTCAAATATGGAGATGTTTTTGTGATACTGTCCAAATGTACTTTGGGCCCGTTTGACTGCATAATTACTGTGGTATTTCCACCTGGCATTTCGAATACACGGAGAATCTTCCCAATAACTCCTACATGGTACACATCATTAAAACCAGGATCATCCATGTCTCCCTGTATCTGACAAACTACCGCTATGGGAAGTTTTTTCTTGTATGCAGCATTTACCAATTTCAATGTGCTGGGGCGTCCAATGGTTACAGGCATTACTACAGATGGAAACATTACCATGTTGCGTAAAGGCATAACAGGTATTTCTTTATTAAATTCCATAGCAGTTACTTCATCCGGATCCGTTTGGATTTCAGCTAACATAGAGATGTCATCGTTATCAGTATTCAACAAAATATCCTCTTTCTTATTCCTCTTCATAATTTATTCCTCTTGTGTTAAATTGAGCCCAATGCCCAAAACGGGGACAAAGTTAATCATTCCTTGTCGAATAAGGAAAATTCATGGGAACTAATTGAGTTTTAAAAATCAAATATTTCCTAATAATTGGAGTAATTAAATGGATTTTTCTATTTTTGACAGCTAATTTAATAAATATAGTATGCCAAATCCTTATTTTTCTTTTAAGCAATTTACTGTTTATCATGATAGATGTGCCATGAAGGTTGGTACGGACGGAGTTTTATTGGGAGCTTGGGTTGATGTGGTTTCTGCCCGTAATATTTTAGATGTTGGTACTGGGACCGGATTGATTTCTTTGATGATGGCACAGCGGTGCAATGCCCAGATAAGAGCAGTTGATATAGATGCGGATGCTGTGGAACAAGCTCGTGGAAATGTGGCGGCATCTCCGTGGCAGGATAGGATAGAAGTGGAGTTGCAGGATATTTGTCATTTTACATCGGAAACACTCTTTGATGTTATTGTTTCCAATCCTCCTTATTTTACCGATTCATTGAAATGCCCTGAAAGGCAGCGTAATATCGCTCGGCATACAGATCTTCTTGATTTTGATAAATTAGCAGAATCTGCCGCCCGTTTGCTTCATTCCGAAGGTGTTTTTTCTGTGATTATTCCTGCTGATGGTAAAGAATCTTTTTTGATGGCTGCCACTCGTTACGGATTACATCTCTCACACCAGACTTTAATTCATACAAAACTTGGAACTGAACCCAGACGGGTATTGCTTGCTTTCAAATTCTCTGTGGATAAGTGTATTACAGACGATTTGACCATCGAATTATCACGTCATGTGTATAGTGAAGAATATATAGCCTTGACTAAAGAATTTTATTTGAAAATGTAGAGGGTGGATTATTCTGAACATCATCAAAGAAACTGTTTTTATTTGGCAGAGTCTTTACTGATGTTCAGAAAAAAGATATTTTTTATTGTTTTTTGGATAGACGACGCAATAAACTTTTGTTAAGCTCAAATAAATGGCTGTGCCGGAAAGCAAAAGTTTCAGCTTTAGGCTTCATACCACTGAATATTTCGGATATTTGTTGTAAGAGACTAAAAGGTTCGTTCTCTTTTTTTTTATCAGAAACAATGATGTTGAGTCCGTGTGGAATCAATTCTACCTCAATATCCTTTCCTCCCATGATCGGATCTCCGTCATAATGCATTACTCCGGGTTTTGAACGATGTATCTTAATCTTTTTAGTACGGAATGTCTTGATCCGGCTGTTTTGGTCTATGGTTTTGTTGAAAAGTTGAAAAGATAAAGAAGGAACATCCAACACTGTGAATGGCTCTAATATTGTGACATCCATCAAACCATCGGTTAACGAGGCTTGTGGAGCAATATATGCGTTATTCCCATATTGGGAGGCATTGCCGCAGGCTATCAGGAAAGCCTTATACTTTAAAGTACCGTCTTCCGTTTCCAGTTCGTAAGTTTCGGGCTGATACTTCAGACTCTCCAGCAGAGTCTTTTCTAAATAGGTAAGAGGGCCTCTCCTGCCCGCCTTTGCAAACTTCAGGCTGACAAAAGCATCAAAACCCACACCGCAGGTACAGAAGAAAGGCACTTCATTGATTTTTCCGTAATCGATGACGTCTATAATTCCTTCGTTGATGATTTCTATCGCCTTTTTGGGCTCCATCGAAATTTGCAGATGGCGTGCCAGTCCGTTTCCCGAACCACACGGAATGATGCCCAATGCAGTTTTTGTATGCACCAGCGAACGGGCTATTTCGTTGATCGTGCCGTCACCGCCAATAGCCACTACAGCATGCACATTTTCCTTTGCTTTTTGTGCAGCAATTTCAACAGCATGTCCGGCATATTCGGTATAGATTACCTCTTGGACATACTTTGCCTTATCCAGCTTTTCATCGAGCAAATGGAGGATTTGCTCTTTGCTCTGCGTACCGGATTTCGGATTTATAATGAATGATATTTTCTTTTTTTCTTCGTCCATGCAAGGGTTGTTTCACTATGCAATTTTATAAATGGCAAAAGTAATACAAATACTTGAATTTTTAACCATAGAGTGGGCTTTAATCCATGGGCAAATATATTTTTTAGTAAAAAAAGAACAGATAAGCACATATTTTGCTATCTTTGCCCCCTGTTTTCAAAAGGCTTGTAATTAAGAGTTAAATATTTCATATTATATAATAAACATTTCATGGGATTACTACAAGACAAATTGGCGAAATACGACCTGCCACAGCAATATATGGCAATGGGCGTATACCCCTATTTCCGCACAATTGACAGCCATCAGGATACTGAGGTGTTGATGGATGGTAAAAAAGTCCTGATGTTCGGTTCGAATGCTTATACAGGACTGACTTACGATAAAAGAATAATAGAAGCCGCAAAAGCCGCCACAGATAAATACGGTACAGGTTGTGCAGGTTCCCGTTTATTAAATGGAACTCTTGATATACATGTAGAGTTGGAAAAAGAACTGGCTGAGTTTGTCGGAAAAGACGATGCACTCTGTTTTTCCACCGGATTTACTGTAAATGAGGGTGTTATTCCGCAATTGACGGGACGTAACGATTACATTATCTGTGACGACCGCGTGCACGCTTCCATCGTAGATGGCCGCCGCCTCTCCTTTTCTACTCAATTGAAGTACAAACATAACGATATGGCCGATCTGGAAAAAGAACTCCAGAAATGCGAGCCGGATGCTATCAAACTGATCGTGGTGGATAGTGTTTTCTCTATGGAAGGCGACCTTGCCAACCTCCCCGAAATCGTACGTTTGAAGAAAAAATACAATGCCAGCATCATGGTGGACGAAGCACACGGATTGGGTGTATTCGGAAAACAAGGACGCGGTGTTTGCGATCATTTCGGTGTGACGGATGATATCGACCTGATTATGGGTACGTTCAGCAAGTCACTGGCTTCTATCGGTGGTTTCGTTGCCGGAGATGCTTCGGTAATCAACTGGTTGCGCCACAATGCCCGTTCTTATATATTCCAGGCAAGTAACACGCCTGCTGCTACGGCTGCTGCCCGTGAAGCTCTTCACATCATTATGAACGAACCGGAACGTCAGCAACGTTTGTGGGACATCACCAACTATGCATTGAAGAAATTCCGTGATGCCGGTTTCGAAATCGGTGAAACTGAATCCCCTATCATTCCGCTGTATGTGCGTGATGCAGAAAAGACATTTATCGTAACTAAGATGGCGTTTGACGAAGGCATCTTCATCAATCCGGTTATTCCGCCCGCTTGTGCACCGCAAGACACGCTGGTACGCGTAGCATTGATGGCTACTCACACCAAAGAGCAGGTAGACTATGCTGTTGAGAAGTTGACGAAATGTTTCCGTGAACTCGGAGTGATTGAATAAGGATTTTCCTGAAATCAGATAAAATGCAAAGAGACTGTCTTCAAAAGGCAGTCTCTTTTTTTTAGGAATTGATAAAATTATGTAAGTTTGTAGCAGAATACTGAATTCCTATTCAATGAAAAACATCATTAACAAGATCAGGCAAGTTTATCCGGTTTCCGACGAAGCACTTCAGGCATTGCAGGCAGATATGCAGGTAAGATATTACCCTAAAAATACTTATATAGTGCACTCGGGGGTAACGGACCGTCTGGTTTATTTTATTGAAGAGGGAGTTGCCCGTTCCGTATTTCATCACAACGGACAAGATACTACCACCTGGTTCAGCCAGGAAGGTGACATTACTTTCGGTATGGATTCGTTGTATTACAAACAGCCGTCAGTAGAGAGCATTGAAGCTCTTTCGGATTGCAAAATCTATGTCATCCATATAGACAAGCTGAATCTTCTTTACGAAACGTACATCGATATAGCCAATTGGGGAAGAATCCTGCATCAGAATGTAAATAAGGAGCTTAGCCATATGTTTGTGGAGCGTCTTCAGCTTTCGCCCAAGGAGAGATACGAACAGTTTAACCGGCGCTATCCTGGATTGATAAACCGGGTGAAACTGAAGTATGTGGCTGCTTTTCTGGGTATTTCCATTTATACACTCAGCCGGGTGCGTGCCCAAAAATAAGTATTCGCCGGTCTTTTTTGCTTTTGAGCAAAAAAACTTCAGATGGCAAGCTGTATCTTTGCCATCTGAAAATATTAACTTAATACTAAGAAACAAATGTCTAATACCCCCTCAGCAGCATTTTCGGATACCAAGGCGCATTACGATCTTCTGGACGGACTTCGTGGTGTAGCGGCCCTTATGGTGATATGGTATCATATATTCGAAGGCTATGCTTTTGCAAGCGATACCATGATTACAACGTTCAATCATGGATATTTAGCCGTGGATTTTTTCTTTATCCTTTCAGGTTTCGTTATCGGCTATGCCTATGATGACCGTTGGGGTAAGAGTCTTACAATGAAAGATTTCTTTAAGCGTCGTTTGATACGTCTTCATCCTATGGTGATAATGGGGGCTGTTCTGGGTGCTATTACATTCTGTTTTCAGGGTTCCGTGCAATGGGATGGAACACATATCGGTATCTCCATGATAATGCTGTCTCTGCTCTGCACGATATTCTTTATCCCCGCAATGCCGGGCGTAGGTTATGAAGTGCGTGGCAACGGTGAGATGTTTCCGTTGAACGGGCCTTGCTGGTCGTTGTTCTTCGAGTATATAGGTAATATTCTTTATGCCTTGTTTATCCGTCGCTTATCCAATAAGGCGCTGACTGTGCTCGTTGTATTGTTGGGAGTGGCATTGGCGCTATTCGCAGTCTTCGATGTTTCCGGTTATGGAAATATAGGTGTGGGCTGGACGTTGAACGGTGTCAACTTTGGTGGCGGATTATTGAGAATGTTGTTCCCGTTTTCTGTGGGTATGCTTATGTCGCGTAACTTCAAGCCTATGAAGGTGAAAGGCGCGTTTTGGATATGTACCATTGTATTGATTGCTTTGTTCTCAGTACCCTATCTGGAAGGTGCGGAGCCGATTTGTACAAATGGTGCTTATGAAGCATTTTGTATTATCGTAGCTTTCCCCGCCCTTGTATGGATAGGAGCATCGGGAACTACTACGGATAAAAAGTCAACTCAGATATGTAAGTTCCTGGGAGATATCTCGTATCCGATTTATGTGATACATTATCCGTTCATGTATCTGTTCTATGCATGGCTGATTAAAAATCAACTCTTTACTTTGGGAGAAACCTGGCAGGTTGCTTTATGCGTTTATGCCTTGAATGTAGTGTTGGCTTACCTGTGCTTGAAGCTGTATGATGAGCCTATACGAAAATATTTGGCTAAACGGTTTTTAAAGAAGAAGTGATTACACCCTTTCAGGGTTCAGGTCGGGGCTGAGATCGCGATGCCCCACTACTCTAGTACACATTATTTTTCATAACCTTTCATTTTCAATATAATTATGGGTCGCATGATATAATCTTTAAGAAAGGAAGCATTATAGTATAAACTGGAATCTTGCCTGCAATACACTAAAATTCTTGTCGCTTATCTCCCGAATGTGTTTTCCGGGGATTACATAGCTGTAGTTTACTTTAATCCCTATATGCTTGTTTATGTAGTAATTCAATCCCAGAGAAAAATCCTTTTGTGCTCCGCCTAATACTTCTGCAGTCCGGTTGTTCATATCTACGATATTGAAACGTCCGCAGAGTTCGAGCGCACGGCCTATAGGGCGGGCAGGACATGCCAGAGCTGCATCATAGGCATAAGTATCTCCTATCAGGAGCCACGAACATTGCGCATATCCACCCTGTCCGGTATAGTCGGCAAGGGCATTCCTGCGTTTCACTTGAGTACGGATATATTCGCTTTGAAAGAAGAATTTTCCGTAATAGATCAGCAGTTCAGTACCCAGCTTCACTTGATAGCGGGCATTATCCACTTCCGCATAAATCAGGTTACGATTGTCGATAGTACTCACTCCGGCAGATTTATAGACAAAGGTATTCTTGTTATCATCATCCGGCAAAGCACCATCGGGAGTGCGATAGATAGCGGCAATACCGAGATGCAATAGCTTTCCAGCTTCATTTACAGGTCGGTAAACAAAACGTCCGTCTACGGCATAACCTTGCGAGGTATTCTTTAAGTTACTGATATCGTTGTCGGTAAACAATCCTCCGCAAGCATAATAATGCGTAGCATTGTAAGTGTAGGCAACTCCCAGACGCCGACTGTTGGTCATGGCAAGCACAGAGCCGGGTGATTGATGGAAACGTAGGTCGAAAGTACTGCAAAGCATATCCATGGTGAAAGGTTCGTAGAATTGTCCTACCTGGATGATATGCTTACCGGAAGTGTAAGTGGCGAAAGCATCTTTGATAGAAACCTTGCTGCCTACATAACCTATTTCCACTTTCATGTCCCAGCGCTGGTAAGTGGCCTTCATGCCTACGCGCAGATCATTGAATTCCGTACCGTTACCGAAATGATTGTTATTCCTGAGATAAACACCGCCATCCATAAGCATGCGGCCGGTTACTTTGTACTGTAATTTGTCGGAGAGAGTTTCCTGTGCTGTGGCGGTCAGAGAAGTGACGACCGCCAGCAGACACAGGGAGGATTTAGAAAGGTAATTCATTAGTAAGAAGTTTGTTGGACTACTTCTATCAGACGTGCGAAATCTTCAGGATGTACATCTCCGATGTTGCCAATGCGGAAAGTATCTGCCTGGGATATTTTGCCCGGATAGATGACGAAACCTTTTTCTTTCAGTTGGGTGTAGAAAGAGTTGAAATCGAAACCTGCTTTCGGATAAAGAAAAGAGGTGATGATGGGCGACTGGAATTCGTCCGGCAGCAAGGTTTTGAAGCCGAGTGCACGCATTCCTTCTACCAATATGCGGTGGTTTTCGCAATATCTCTTGTGGCGGGCGGCTACTCCCCCCTCTTCTTCCAGTTCGGCAAGTGCCTGCTTGAAGGCTCTTACTACATGGGTGGGCGAAGTAAACCTCCATTTGCCATGTCCTTTTTCCATCGTCTCCCATTGGTCGTAAATATCGAGTGAGAGTGAACGGGAAACACCTTTGCAGTGTAACAGTTCGGATTTGCGGGCTATGATAAAACCGAAGCCGGGAACACCCTGGATACATTTGTTGGCACTGCTGATCATGAAGTCGATACCTAATTCATGCATATCCAGAGGCACACCGCCGAAGCTGCTCATAGCGTCTACAATCAGCTTTTTGTTGTGGAACTTCACAATGTGGGCAATCTCTTTGAGAGGATTCAGGATACCGGTAGTGGTTTCGCAATGTACTACGGCTACATGGGTGATATCTGAATTATTGGACAGGTAATCGTCTACATAGTCAACGGAAACCTGTTCGGTTTCTTCGAAAGCAAGCATATCGTAGTTGATGCCGTGATATTCGGCAATGTGGCCCATACGGTCACCATAAGCGCCATTGCTGAGGATAAGTAGTTTGTGCTTGGGAGTGATAACACTGCCGATAACGGCTTCCACGCAATAAGTACCGCTTCCCTGCAAGAGTACGGAAGTGTATTCGTCGGTGGCTGTAGTGGCAAGGGCAACGAGGGATTTGCGGATTTCTTCTACAATGTGTACGTTATAGTCGGCGTCCCATGTACACCAATCGGTCATCATGGCTTCTTTTACGGTTTCTGACGTGGTTAATGGGCCGGGGGTTAATAATAAATAGGGTTTCATATTGGTTTGATATTTAAAAGGATTAATGATTCGTATTCAGTTTATGATTGATAAGTTCTATGATTTTGGGAAGCTCTTCGATGCTGTCCACCACATAGTGGGCACCTGCCAGAAGCATGCGCTGTCTGACTTCTGCTTTCCGGGCAGCGAGCGTTGCGGGAGACATTTGCTCTACTTCCTCCTGGGTTAGTCCCAGTTCGTTACTGCCGAGTATGACACCGACGGTCCAGACTTTGGCATTGATACCCTCTTTGATGTCGGCAATGGTGTCACCGTACTTCAGAACACAGTCTGTTGAAGGGATGGCAAGATCGATCATGTTTTGGTAAATCATATAAGGGAAAGGACGTCCGGCAGGCAGGCCGTTGGGAGTGACACACTTGTCGGTGGTGTAACCTTTGCGGGCTGCATTGGGAAGCACTACGTCCATCATGGCTTGGGTGTAGCCGGTGGTGGAACCTATTTTGATGCCTTGTTTTCTCAGTTCATTCAGGGTATCAATGACTCCGGGAATGGGGTCGGTGTAGTTTGCCAGGGAAGCAAAAAGGTATTCCTCGAATTTGGCGTTCATATCTGTTACGTCCTGTTCGTTCCAGGGACGGTGATAGAGTTTCTCAAACTCCTCGCCTACTCCGTCCATCTTGAACAGTTCGCGGATGTGGTCTATCTTGGCCATTCCCATAGGGCGGCGGGCTTGTTCCATCGTGATGTTGATGCCTATTTCATTGAAGGCTTTCAAGAAGGCGGCTACCGGAGCGAAACATCCGTAATCGACCGCAGAGCCTGCCCAGTCCATAATGATACATTCTATTCTTTTCATGTTTACTTGTTATTTTATAATGAGTTGTTTAATAATAAATTGGGGTTTATCTATTTTTGTAAGCCTTTTAGGCTACCTGCAAAACTTGAATTATTCATCTGTTGAATTATTGCTTATTGCGATAAGATGTTCTTATTTCTCTTACTTTTTTAGCTGGGCATCACAGAAAATGCAGATTGTAACATTTCCGGTTTCTCTTCTACCGCACGTCCCGTACGCAGGAGTTCTTCTTTCTTATGTCTCTGTACCAGGTAGACAATAGAACAGCTGAATGCTACGGTACAGATTATTCCTACATAACCGGACATCTGGTTATAAAAATCGAGCCAATTGATATCCGTATTAAAGAATTCCTTGAACATCAGGACGAGTACGGTACCGGTATATCCGATGAAATCAATCGTCACAATAAAGAATCCTACATTGCCTTTTATCTTGAAGCATGCTATGAAGCGGTCGAAAAATATGCTTTGAAAACAGAGGTAGGCAATGTAAAGGCTCAGGCTTTGGATGAACAGCCAGGTCACAGTGCTGAGTTGAAGCGTATCGTAATTGAGTGATACGAAACTCATGGTAGCCGTTCCGGCAACCACCATACTCAAGAGGATGACCAATACTTTGATATTACTCTTTACAAAGACCATCATTCCGAAAAGTGCCAGGATGATAAGAGTAACAACACTGTCGATCTGTGCAAACAGCCAGGAAGAATGTCCGCTCATGTCGATAATCTTCACCAGGAAATCTTCTTTAATATCCCGGAGGATAACCAACAGAAGGTTGGCTACGAACAGGAGGATCAATACAGGCATGAAGTTGCGGAACAGTTCTTTGCGTTGTTTTCCGTTGAGAGTGACACGCTGGCTCTTTTCGGCAATGTCTTGTTGGGTGGGTTGCGGCAGGCGATTCAGGGTGTAACCCAGCAAGGCAAGCAATGGCAGGGCAAAGCCACCGATGAGAGCGGGCATCCAGAACTCTCCTACATGCAGGGTGTTCATAACGAACAGTCCGATAGATTTTGCCACGCCGGAGCTGATGACAATACTGATACCCAAAAGGCTGGCAAGAATATCGGTGGTGCGTCTGCCTTCGATGAAGCTGAATATCACGCCCCACATGCAACCCAGTGACAAACCGTTGAAGAACATGGCGAAGATATTATAAGGAGCGGGCAAGAGTCCGAAGAGAACCAAGGAGAGTTCCGCTACCAGAATAGAAGCCAGAATGAACTTCATGCGGTGCTCCTTCTTTAATTCGGAAATCAACTTGATACCGACAAACTTGGCGATGAGGTAGCCCAGAATCTGGACGATGGTAACCAATACTTTATAATCCAATCCGAAGGCATCCAGTCCGTCGAAGGAGGCAGCGGTGAAAGGTTTGCGAAGCGCATATACTAAGGAGTACGAAAGAAGCGCTGCACCTCCTGCCCAAAGTATGAATACAAGATCGGATATTTTCTTGTTTGAAAGTAGTTCCGTTTTAATGTCGGTAATTGTTTTCATTTTATTCTCTTTTGATTTCGAGGGCAAAAGTAGAAGGATGATGTTACAGAAAAAATGAATATTTATTATTAATACATTTAATTATCGGATAGAAAATAAAGTAACATTAATGTAACATTTATGCAATCGGAATATAACACAAGAGGCTGTTCTTTGCAAATTAAAAACCAAAAACACTTACAAAATATGGAGGAACTATTAGAGATATATAAAGGGGTGAAAATGAAAGATATAGCTGACAAAACGAATATGCCCGCCAGTGTGCTGTCTTCTCTCTATTCAAGTGTGCTGCCCACCTTTGCAAGATCGGTAAAGAAAGGAATGATGGAAGAAGAAGCATTGGACTATGCCCTGTCTCAAGTGAATAATGTTTCGAAGAAACGTTTGCTCGGCAACCTTACTGAAATGAAAGAGCAGTTGCTGGAACTGGAACCCGTGGCAACCGGTAACCAGAAGGAAATTCCATTCGTCAGAATGTTGACCGAAGAGATGAATCATTCGGCACAGGAAGTGTATAATTATAGTGGTATATATATAAGTTATAGTCTTTCGTCTTCGAGCGATTGCCTGAAGATGGAACCGTATCTGATTAGTGCCTCTGAAAACAATGACTATGTACAGGTGACTCATATGAGCGCTTACAACACAACGCACCGGGGGATCGGGTTATTAAATAATCATCAGAATGCATATATCATCTTCAACGAAAGGGAGGCTCCGCAGCTTGCATTATTCACCATCTATCTGCAACTGCCCATGTACGACTATC
>OMDF01000444.1_pt1 | contig 24680 bp, 22 predicted proteins | sample 1673631 | NCBI WGS metagenome assembly OMDF01 (sample SAMEA103958117, study PRJEB25191) | human gut metagenome | biome: human-associated habitat [ENVO:00009003]; feature: intestine environment [ENVO:2100002]; material: feces | place: Germany | collected 2013/2015 | reverse complement strand
CTCACTGCGCGGCACGACACTGCCCCGGATGGTCAGCTTTCCGCCCTCGGCGCCGATGGCGTGGATGGCGTTGATGCTGATGTTCAGCAGCACCTGCTGCAGCTGGGTCGCATTGCCCAGAACGCATTCGCCGCTCAGCTCATTTTCTTCCTTCAGCTCCACATTCTTCGGGCAGTTCGTCTCCACCAGCTTCCGGGTCTGATGGAGCAGTCCCTCCGCCGACACGGCGTCGTAGACCGTCTCCACGTTTTTCCGGCTCATGGAGGAAATTTGTTTCACGACCTCCTGCGCCTTCTGCGCCGCCTCGCTGATCTCCATCGCGTTGTCATAAATTTCGCTGCCCGGGTCGGCGTCGGCCATGATGAGGTCGGCATAGCCGGTGATGGGGGTCAGGAAGTTATTGAACTCATGGGCGATGCCGCCGGTGAGGGTCCCCATCATCTGCAGCCGCTGGCCGTGGGCCAGCGACTCTTCGCTGCGGTGGAGCTCTTCGAGGGTCTGGTTCAGGGTCTTCAGATCGCTGATCTCGGTCGCGCTGCGGCGGTCGCGCTCCTGCAGCCGGAACATCTGGAACATGAAGAGCACCAGCACCAGCGCCACGCCGCCGAAGATGAGGACCACCTTCACGAAGCTCTGCTGTACCGGCTCGTAGAAATCGTCGTAGTCCACCACGGCGCTGACGATCCAGAAGCTGCCCCCCACGTCCAGATGACGGAAGGCGCTTATCTTATGCACCCGGGGCAGATCCGGGTCGGCCCACCAGTAGGAGTAGTAGTCCAGCGTGCCGGATTCCTCTTCCTGCTGAGCGCGCAGCAGCTCACTCAGACTGCTCATGTCCAGTTTCTTCCCCTGATAGATGCGCTGGCGGCCCTCCACGACCTTGATGCCCCACTGAACGGCTTCGGGGTGCATGACCACAAGGTTATCGTCATTCTTTATCATGATGTAGCCGTTCCTGCCGACATGGATCTCCGAGATGAGCTGCTGATACATGACCGTAGAGTCTACCACGAGGCAGACTGTCTCACCCCCGGCCTTCTTCTTCATCACAAGATAATGCTCGTCGCCGCTGTGGTACTGCCAGTAGGAGATGTCCTCCGTCCGGGTGATGAGGACATCGCAGACGGCGCTGAGGCCGTAGCAGCTGTAGATGACCTCGCCGTTGCTGTTTTCCAGCCAGACGTCCCGGATGGTATCGCTCTGGGCCACCGTGGGGCGGAACGCTTTGCCGGCCTCCGCTTTTTCGGCGATGGAGTCCAGCCGGTCGGCGTATTCTTCCAGCAGGACGCGGATGCTGTCGGCGGTGCTCTGCACCACCAGCTCCATCTGCCTCGTCTGGCTGTCCATCATGGCGGTGCGGTAGTCCTTCCACACCATACCCACCACGACAGCCAGTGCGGCTACCGTGACGACGCCGATGGCCAGCGGCACCCACAGGGTGCGCAGCGTCTGGAAGCGTATCTTTTTCGGGGCGTTCTCCTTCATATCGAGTCCTCCTTTGGGGCGGTCTTGCTCTTCCTGTCTAAAAATGTTATAATTTTATTTATCGCAAGTGAAACAAATTTTTCCGGTCAGAAAAGTGCAGGGAGTTATCATGTCGTATCATGTTCTTATTGTAGACGACGATCCAGCAATTTGCAAACTTTTATCGAAAGTTATGATAAGCAATGAGATGGACCCCCTCGTCGTCAACAGCGGCGCGGCGGCGCTGGACCTCATCGCGCGGCAGAGCAGCACGCTGGATATGATCCTGATGGACATCACGCTGGGCGACATGGAGGGCTTCGATGTCATCCAGACCATCCGGCGCAACGGCGTCACCACGCCGGTCATCATCATCAGCGGCCGCAACGAGGACTATGATTTCATGTACGGCCTCTCGCTGGGCGCTGACGACTATGTCACCAAGCCCTTTCGCCCCCAGATTTTGGGCGCAAAGGTCAAGGCCCTCATCCGCCGCAGCAAGAGCTTCTCGCAGGAGAACAACCAGCAGATCAGCTGCGGCCCCTTCCTCTGCGACACCACCACCATGCGCTTTTATAAAAACAATGTGGAGCTGAATCTCTCCGAGAAAGAGCGCAGCCTGCTGCTGCTCTTTGTGCGCCACCCGCAGCAGGTGTTCACCAAGGACATGATTTACGAGCAGATATGGGGCAACCTCATCGCTGTGGACGACAACGCCATCATGGTCTACATCAACCGCCTGCGCAGCAAGATCGAGGACAACGCCCGCACACCCCAGCACATCATCACCATCCGGGGCGTCGGCTATCGTTTCGTGCCGTAAGAGCGTCATTTATTTTTTCATAGAAACAAAGAAGAGCAGCCAACTGCGCGCGGTGCAGTTGGCTGCTCTCTGGTTTTATGCCGGTATAAAACACAAAACCTTGAAAAAGGAGAATCGCATGAAGTTTGTGTGCATATTTAGCCGCAAAAGCGGGGGTGAGAAGAGCGAAGGAATCTCCGTGAATCCATTCCGAAGCGTGGTTGGCAAGCCACATTCCCGCTTTTACACTATATCACTCAATCTTCGCGGAAAGAGAAAGGCTTGACTTCGCGGACGACGTGTGCATGTAAACTTTTTTGAATTGAAGGAAAGGATTTAAATACTATGAAATACTTTGGCGGATGCGACGTAGGTTCCACCTACACGAAGGCAGTTATTCTCGACGAGAACGGCAAAATGTGCGCCGACACGACGATCCGCAGCAAGATCAATGCGGAGCAGTCCGCGATTGCTGCCATGCAGGAAGTCTGCGATAAGGTCGGCCTGAAGGACTCCAAGGAGCTCGCTTCCTTAACCCTCTAATTCTCTGTTTCCACACCCGTTTTTCCAATGTACAACCTTCAATCACTGCCATCCTTCCTGCAGGGATCGTTATTTGTCGCTTTAATTTTAACATTCCAATCCGTCGCTACGAAATCGGGTGCAAACACTCAACTGTTTTCGACAAAAAAGAACATAGCAATCACTTTTTTGCCTGAAAGTCATTGCCATATCAAAGATAATATCTACCTTTGCAGCCCCGAAAGGGAATATTCAATAACTTTTTAATTAAACATTTTATGTATTTAGACGCTGCTAAAAAGCAAGAAATCTTCGGCAAGTACGGAAAGTCTAACTCTGATACTGGATCAGCTGAGTCTCAGATAGCTTTGTTTTCCTACCGTATTGCCCGTCTGACTGAGCACATGAAGCTCAACAGAAAGGATTATAGTACTGAAAGAGCCTTGACGATGTTGGTAGGTAAACGCCGTGCGTTACTGAACTACCTGTACAACCGCGACATCAATCGCTATCGTGCCATCGTTAAAGAGCTTGGCTTGCGTAAGTAATCACACTTGCGGCAATAGCATTAAAGCAAAAGGAGATGTACCATATTGAATACATCTCCTTTTCTTTTTTCTGCAGATCCTATTAGCCTTTTGTCCTATATTCCAATGGGCTCATACCTACATAACGCTTAAAATATTTGCCAAAAAACGAAATATTGGCAAAGTTCAATGCATCCGAAATCTCTTGAATGGAAGCATCTGTTAATTTCAGTTGAGACTTTGCATCCATAATAACCATAGACGAGATAATGTCTGTACACGTTCTTCCCGTAACATCTTTAACCACGCTACACAAATATGCATGACTTACCCGTAACTGCTCCGCATACCACACAACCTGACGCACATGGGAATAATGCAAAGTCACAAGCCGTTGGAAATTACGAAACAACTGCTCATTTTTGGAAAGTATCCGAAGACCACTTTTATGTGCCGAAAGCTGATGAATAACCAAGTGAACATCAGCAAACAGATTTTTGGCTGCAACTGCCCGTCCTTTCTCATCAAGGAACTCATATAAGCGTATAAGCAAAGCAAAATAATCTCCAAGCAGTTCCGAGGCTTCTTTACGGAGAGGAATAACCGGAGACTCGGACAACAGACAGCAGGCATCAACTAAATGTTGTGAAGGATTTCCTTTGATATAGCTGGACGAAAAACCTAAAAAGTAAATTTTCAGTTCCCCGCTCACCTTATGTATCTGAAAAATGGTACCCGGCACCAATAAAACAGCTTCATCCTGATGTACGCAAAAACGGTTCAAATTGACCGATGCCTCCACCTCGCCTCCGTGACATAGAATAAGTATCTCACACTTCAGTCTTACCGGAAAATCCGTATAAAGACTTAGCAAACCTGGATTAATATCAGCCCCCGCAAGCCAATCCTCCGGCAAGTCTATCTTGGGCATATCTTTTTCATAAAAGCGACCTTCCATATGATTTCTCTTATACAATATCAAGTTACAAAGATAATCTCATTTTAAAAACAGACAAATAAAAAAGAAAAGACTTATCGGCAAAAATATCTTTATCGCACATTTATAAGCAAATAACCGAATCCATCCAAAGATCTATTTAAAAAAAAGAACAAAAATAGAAAAAACAGACCTTGCACAAGCAATGACAAAGCCGTTACTTTGCAACCCGAAAAATCATGCATAAAACAAGTACTATCCCAAGAAGTGTCTTAAAGAAATAGTCATTAAAATCAATTATATGAAAATTTACAACTTAAAGTATTTCCTGATGGGCTGCATAGCATCCCTGATGATCACATCCTGCGCATCAAATGAAGACCCTGCTGAAAATAACGGAAGCGGTAGTATCCAATTGGGAGTTACGGCCAGTGCCGTATTTACAAAAGCCGTAAACGAAAACGATTATGGAGATATAAATCGATATTCTGTGCAAATACTAAATGATAAAAGTAGCGTTGTAGAAGAGTTCATTTATAGCGAAAAACCTGAACGAATCAGCTTAAATAATGGGAATTACACACTGAAAGCATTTTATGGTACAGAAAGTGATGCCTCACGCGATGAATTCTATGTAGAAGGAGAAACGGGATTCACCGTAAACGGAGAAGAACTTCAGGAAGTAGCAGTCGAATGCAAACCTACCTGCGGAAAGGTAAAAGTAAGTTTCGCCAACAACATGTCTCAATACTTCAGCAACTATTCTGTGGCATATGAAACGGCTGCATTAAAAGAGACCGGAAGCAGCGCCATTTGGCAAAAAAACGATACTGAACCATGGTACTTGAAAGTTAATGCAGCAGGAGAAAGCGTAAAAGCCTCCATCAACTTTACTCGCATCAGTGACAACAAGTCTGCCACTGTGGAAAAGACTTATACACTGGCTCCGGGTAAATCGTGGACACTGAACATTGCGCCGCAAGACAACAACGGTAGTTTGGGCATCGTTGTTACCATCGATGAATCGACAGATGATGAAGAAATCGATATCGAAGTTCCCTCCGAATGGATTTAAAACTCAATATCCTTAATATATAAAGAAGAGATTTATGAAACTAATCAATATAATAGCCTTAAGCACAGTAGCCATCCTTGGTTTGGCGTCGTGCGAGATGAAAAATGAACTGACTGGCAGTCTGGTGAGCAAAGAAGATACAGGCGCTTTAGAACTTGGAGTCAGCGTAAAGCAACCCATTTCACAGACACGTGCTACAGAAGTGACAACCAACAATTTCCCTGTAACCATACAAGGAACAAGTGCCGAAGTAACTGACGTAGTAAAAGAATACGCTACCGTAGATGAAGTTCCGTCCAGCATCACTGTTCCGGTAGGACAATATACCGTAACGTCACATACCCCCGGAACATTGGAGAAAAAGATGGAGAATCCTTATTATTCGGGAAATACAGATATTACTGTAAGTAAAGGCATTACAAGCGAAGTCGATGTCATTTGCCGTATGGCCAACAGTCGTATTCAGATGAAATACGGAAACGATTTCAAAGAAGCATTCAGTTCATGGACGATTACCATAGACGACGGCACAGAAACAGCACTTTCATACACCGAAAGCGACTTGAATCCGGCTCCCATCTATTGGCATTTCGGCGATAACATCACAGCCATCACTGTCAATATCAAGGCTGTGACAACTAAAGGAAACACTGTAACCGAAAGACGAGTATTCCAAAAGAAAGACGCCGCCGAACAGTATGAAGAAGTGGGCGATGCATTCACCGGTGGCGACGCTCTGGAAATCAACATGGGTACCGTAGAATCTTCCACAGGAGAACTGACAGGAATAAAAATAACGACCAACATTACGTTTGAGAATGAAAGCGAGTCGGTAGAGATTCCGACAACAGATCCTGATGAGGGTGGAGACTCTGGAACTGAACCGCCAGCTGGAGATGGAATAGACATTACCGAACCTGACGGAAACAACTTCTTAACAGATGGAGTTGATATTAACAATGGAGTATCCCCCGATAAAGAAATCACGATTTTAATGTCTGTTCCTGACAGCATACAAAATCTATATGTAAAAGTAAAAACAACCAACTCGATATTTGAAGGAATGGTTTCAGGAATGGGATTAACAGCAGAAAACGGATTAGATCTAACTTCACAAGAAGCTATCGATCAGGCTTTAGGCAGTCTGTTCCCTCTTCCTGAAGTCGGACAAACAAACTACTCTTTTACGTTAAGCAAAACACTTCTGGACCTACTTAAGGAATTTGATGGTGAGCACCAGTTCATGCTGACTGTAATTGACCAAAACAATCAGCAAGCAAGTGCAACACTTACCGTCCGTGTGACGAAATAACTCAAACTATCAATCAGAGAAAAAGTATGAAAAATATATATTTATTCCTTATTACATTGCTGACATTACCTACTTTAATTTCTTGTCAGCAAGACGATGTAGATAACATCGGTTATCTTCGTATAGAAGTAGGAACCAATGCCTACGTAGATACCCGTATCGCCTCAGATTATAACCCTAAACAAATTGCTTTGCAAATACTCGATAGCAAAGGAGGAATCGTAGAAAGCACCGACGATTGGGAAACTCTGTCGGGACAACAAATTCGTTTGGCAGCAGGTACCTATACCGTAAAAGCCTCTTCCAATGGGTTCGACGGTTCCGAATCGGGATTTGACATACCTTACTATGCCGGTAGCCAGCAAATAACGGTACAAACTGGCAAAGAAGTCACCGCCAACATTACTTGTACATTGGCCAACGTAAAAGTCACCGTGAATTATGATCAGTCTTTTATAGATGCTTTCCAATCGGCTACAGCCACCGTCAAGTCGGCTATGGAGGGTGTTAACGAACTCAGCTTCAGAATGGGCGATGAACTGAAACCAGCTTATTTCCCGGTTGCAGACCTCACCGCTACTATTTCTGTAACCAACCATTCCGGACAACAGTTCTCGCAAGATACACCTATCACTAACGTGAAAGCCCGCAAACACTACATTCTGAACTTTAAGGTGGCCGAAACCGGCGATATAGGAGGAGTCAGCGTCAGTGTAGATGGTACTGAAACCGTATATACATTTACGTTCAATGTATCTACAGAAGCCAGCACAAAATTAGGAGCTGAAGCGGCTAACGCCTGGAGTAACTTTGCTTATTTAGAAGGAAGTATTCTTTCTTCATCCGAAGAACTTGATCCGGCCAGCATGCACTTTGAGTATAAAAAGGCCGATGCAGAAGAATGGCAAACTATCTCAGCCAACTATAATAGCGGAAACCAGAAATTCACAGCGACACTTACAGGGTTGGCACCTGCCACACAATATACTTATCGCCTCGCTTATGAAAAGAGTGGAAACACTTATGCAAGCGAAGAAGTTACATTTACTACTGAAACAACAACCGAATTACACAATGGCAATCTTGACGCTTGGTCGCAGTCTGGTAGTACTTGGTATCCAGGTTCTTCCAGTGAAGCCGGAAATACTACTTGTTTCTGGAATACCAGCAATCCAGGAACTTCTCAAGGTATGGGAGCAATAGGTGGGGCTGTCAATCCTACACAAGGCGTAACCTCACCCGTCCATACACCGGGAGGAAAAGCTGCTGAATTAAAATCAACAGAGAAACTGTCTGTCTTTGCCGCTGCTAGTTTATATACCGGTAGTTTTTTAGGCCTTGATGGTATGAGTGCCAATATGGAATTTGGGAAACCATTTACTTCACGCCCCAGTGCACTCCATGGATTCTACAAATATACACCGGCTGTTATTAATAAAGTGGACCGCACCCCCGATGGCGTTTCAATCATAAAAGGCGAAACAATGGACCAATGTGCTATCTTTATTGCTTTGGCAACCAAGAGCTTCCAGTTTAATAATAAAAAGGAGGAGGAATACATCGATTATGCCAATGATCCTGCCATTATCGCTTATGGAGAACTTCCTTCTGGAGCTGCCACTTCAGGTGATAATTATACCGAGTTCACAATACCACTCATTTATAAGAGCCTGACGGAAAAGCCTACACATATTATCATTGTATGTAGCGCAAGTAAATATGGTGATTACATGACTGGTGGTGTAGGTAGTACAATGTATGTTGACGACTTGGAATTACTTTACGGAGTTCCTTCCACCAAGTAAAGCCATATACAATTATTAATTAAAAAAAAGAGGGTGCGTCATAACTCACCACTGATTACACAGACAGGCACAGAGATTACTTATAATATATCTGTGTTCCTCTGTGTAATAGTGGTAAACTGCGGTTTTGATGCCCCCTCTTATACACGTTTTTAAACATTTATGTTCAGAATACTGTCACTCATCCTATTGTTCGCTATCGGTAGTACATTCCAGACACTGCAGGCGCAGAAGTCTATCCGCATCGAAACCACCCTCAATGGCGACAGCATCATCATAGCCGACTCAACAGGACATGTTTACAAGATAAAGGCACCAACCAAAAAGAAACGGAAGAAAGTCCAACGGCCACAGCGCATCGACCGCGGCATCATGCAATCAGTCTTCATTCCCAAAGGACAATGGATGGCGGGAGGTACGGTTTCTTACTCCGAACACGAAGAGGACAACTTGAACTTTCTGGTCATAAAGAATGTAGAGGGTTTGGGATATACGTTCAACGTCAGTCCCTACGTCGGCTACTTCTTCAAGGACAATGTAGCGGCAGGCTTACGCTTCGGCTACAACCGTACCTATTTAGACATGGCCAACTTCGAACTGAATCTGGGTGAGGACTTCAACATCAGCCTCAAGGACCTCTATTACCTGGAGCACGAATACCAGGTATCGGGTTTTCTGCGTACCTACATGCCCATCGGCAAAAGCAAAATTTTCGGACTGTTCAACGAAGTGCGCCTGACGTACGCCTACGGAGTAGGAAAGAACTCGACCGGTTCGAATACCGAATACGACGGTACTTTCGAACGGACACACAACCTGCAAATCGGTATAGCACCGGGCATGACCGCCTTCGTCACCGACTGGTCGGCAGTCGAAGTATCGGTAGGCGTGATGGGCTACAACTTCAAATGGCAGAAACAGACAACCAATCAGATAGAAAGCGGCATGAGAAGAACGTCTTCGGGAAACTTCAAGATCAACCTCTTCTCCATCAACATCGGCATGACCTTCTACCTGTAAACCAACGATCAAGAAACGAACGAACTATGATAAAAAGACTCTTCTGTTATATATGCTGCGTACTGGCACTAACCGCCTGTGCCATCGAGAACGACATTCCCTACCCCATCGTTGACGGAAGCATCCAGGACTTTGAGGTAGAAGGACAATGCGGTCCCGACGGCAGTGGAAGCCAGCAAGCTACCATTGATAAAAATGCACGTACGGTGAAACTGTATGTGGACGACTCGGTTGACTTGTCAGAGCTGCGCATTACCAAACTGACCGTCAGCAACAACGCCACGCTGGTGCCCGACTCTATCCTCTGCCACAACTATGCCAAGTTCCCGACCGTAGGCTTCAGTTCGCTGGACGATATTCCCATCTCGTCGGATACCCGCATGGACTTTTCGAACTCTGCAACGATCGTCCTGCGCACTTATCAGGACTATGCCTGGAGCATCAGCATCGAGCAGGTGATAAAGCGCGACATCGTTCTGGAAAACCAGGTAGGCAACGCCATTGTGGATGACATCAACCGGAATGTCATCATCTACGTGTCGCACGAACAACGGCTCGACCACATCAAAGTAACTTCGTTCAACCTCGCCGGCCAGCACGGCACGGTATATCCCGACCCAACTGCCGATGCCTACTTCGACTTCTCCGAACCGCGAACCTTCTTTGTTTCGTATGGTTGGGAAGAGGTGAGCCACCAGTGGACCGTCTATGTCTATCAGACCGACGAAAACGCGTCGGGGCAGATAGACGTCTTCTCAAGAGCCACAAGTGCCACACTGAAAGGCAGCATACAAAGCGGCAAGCAGCCTGTGGTGGAATACCGCAAATCGACCGACAGCAACTGGACTTCACAGCCTTCGGCCGACATCGCCATCAGCGGAACCAACTATACGACCGACCTGCAACAACTCACTCCCGGCACCGCATACGAATGCCGTGTCAGCATCGACGGCACCGTAGCAGGCACACAGACGTTCACTACTGCGCCCACAACTCCACTGACCGACGGCAGTTTCGACAACTGGTATCAGGAAGGAAAACTGTGGAACCCGTGGAGCCAGGGCGGAACTTCTTTCTGGGACACCGGCAACAAAGGAGCCGTCACCATCAGCGACAGCAACTCCATCCCCACCAGCGAAACCTGCAACGGAAGCGGACTTGCCGCCTCGCTCGAATCGAAATACCTTGTCCTGAAGTTTGCGGCAGGCAACATCTTTACGGGCAGTTATGTGAAGACGGTAGGAACCAACGGTGTGCTGAGCTTCGGACGGTCTTTCTCGTCGTTCCCCAGCAAACTGCGCATCAACTATAAATACACTTCGGCCACCATCGACAAGGTGGGAGAAGATGCCCTTTCTTATCTGAAAGGACGTCCCGACTCGTGCCACATCTACATCGCACTGACCGACTGGGACGAACCGCTCGAAATCCGTACGCGCCCCAGCGAACGCCAGCTGTTCGACAAAGCCGACTCGCACATCATCGCATACGCCGAACTGATACAAGGTTCCAGCACATCGGCCTACCAGCAGAAAGACCTTGTGCTCGACTATCGATACACCAACCGCACACCGAAATACATCGTCGTGGTGGCCAGTGCCAGCAAATATGGCGATTACTTCACCGGCGGAGTAGGCAGCAAACTGTGGTTAGATAATTTTGAACTGATTTACGAGTAAGTATGACAAAAAAGAATAGAAGAACCGTCACAATGAAATATATCAAAGCCTTATATGTGGGCTTCATCGGCTTGCTGCTGGCAGCCTGCCAAGCGGAGCAGTGGGAAGGCATGGAGGGCGGTTTCCAGATATCGTTGGGAGAAGACGTGACCGTAACCACCAAAAGCACTCCCGCCGAACTGGGCAAACCTGTTAAAGAACAATTTTCACTGAAGATTGTGAAAGAAAGCACCGGCAGCACACTGTACGATGGCATCTTTACTTCGAACCAGATTTCTGCTTCGGCCGGACTTTACACCGTAACGGCCACCTATGGTGACAATCCTTTATTAGGACTGGACACTCCTTATTACAAAGGAGAAGAGGCAGGAGTCGAAGTAACCGAAGGAGAGACCCGGACAGTAAACCTGAGCTGCAAAGTAGCCAATGCACTGACCAGTGTGACATACGAAGAGCCCGAGAAGTTCGATGCCCTGTTCTCCTCGTACGGTCTGAAGGTTTCTGTAGATAATCAATTCGTCACGATCAACAATAACAATGCACAGAAAAGTGCCTACTACCGTGCAGGTACCATTCCTACCTTTCAGTTCGTCGGTACCCTGAAAGACAACGGTCAGGCAGTATCCATGACATTGGAAGATGACAAGCTGAAGAATGCCGATACCTTTGGCGCTGGCAAGCATTGCAAACTGACGCTGAAAGTGAAACCCGCCACCTCCGGAGTCATCCTTACCGTAGCAAAGGTAGAGGTGGAGAATGTGACAATCTCGGAGACGATACCTGTGGAGTGGTTGCCCAAACCCAAGATAGAAGCCGAAGGCTTTGAAGGGAATTCGTTGTCGTTTGCCGAGACCGAAAGCAAAGCCGCAACTGTCAAGCTGAACACAGCAACAGCATTGCAAGACCTGAAAATCAAGTTCAATTTTGCCGATCCGCAATTTGCAGCATTCAATCAGGAATACCAGCTTTCCACACTCTCTGAAGACACCCGAAAGGATTTAGAAGAAAAACTGGGCATCACACTACCTACCATAGGCGATAGTTCCCCCAGCATACAGTTGGACAATCTGATAGCCAGACTACAAACCAATGCCGGTGAAGCGACTGCCAACACCATTGAGCTGGATGCACAAGCTAACGGCCGATGGAGCCATGAAGACGCAGAAGCTAATCGTAGCTATACATTGAATTGCAATAAGCCGGAGTTCAGCGTATCTGTAGATGCCAGCAACTGTTGGTCCAGAGAATTTACCATAAACGACATCACGGTAACAACCGGAAATGCAGAAACCATCAAAAACAATTTAATATATCAATATTATAATGGAACGGACTGGATAGAATGCAGCACACGAGACAATCAAAAAGGACGCGTCCAACAATTTGACGAAGCTGCAGAAGACATATCCCCAAAGAGCTATCGAGTACGTGCTTTGTATCGGGGAGCCATAGCCTCAACAGAAGCCGAAGCGACATTGGAAACTCCGGAACAATTACCGAATTCGGGGATGGAGGAATGGCATGAAGAAATATACAAAGAATATGAAACGGGATTCTTTAATAAAGTTAAGCACAGCTATTATGCATTTTATCCTTGGAAGGACGAAAACAATTTATGTTGGGATACAAACAATATATTCACAACTAGACACCGATATAATTCATCAACAACATCATATAGTGAAAATGGACTACATGCTGTATCCTATGTATTAGGACGCAATAACTCAGGTCTTGCTGCAGAACTAAGAAATACTGCAAATGGAAGAGGAAATACAACCGGGATACCTAAAACATACAATAAAGTACCAGGAGAGTTATTCACAGGAACAGCAAAACTAACCATGGGGCCTTATGGTAATATTTTTAACGATGCAGACGGATCAAAAGATACATTTGAACATATAAAAAATACTGAATTTAATAGTCGGCCTACAGCTTTAAGTTTTTGGTATAAGTACAAACCTTTAGAAGGTTCATCTGATTCATGGAGTGTTCTAATCCAATTATTTGAATCTACAGAAACCGAAACAACCATAATAGAAAAAGAAGAAATATCTTCTGAAGCACAAAATGAATGGAAAAATATCATAATCCCATTAGGTTTTGAAAATGCAAAAAGTTATTCTAAATGCAAACGTATTTACATCTATTTTAGATCATCAATTAAAAGTGGCGATGAAATGCCATATACTAAACAAACATTAACTTTTTACATTAAAGATTCTAATGGAACATTAACCGAAAAAAAACATGAGGATGCATACATAGGCAGCATCCTCACCATCGACGACATCTCCCTCATCTACGATAAATAACAGACATATGAAACGAACATTATATACACTCATTTCGCTCCTCCTGCTGATAAGCTGTCAGCAGGAAGACGTACTGACCGAAACGGGAAAAGGCTATCTGCAATTAGAAAGCCTTACCCTCAGTTCCGTTACCGCGGAAAACATCGTCACCCGTGCCGTTGAGGAAGACCTGTACATCAAGATCTCCAACGGAACTGATGCGGACAAAGTCTATGCACCGGGAGAGTTTCCCCAAACCAAGGTGGAACTGAATGCCGGCTCCTATACCCTCGAAGCCTACAACGAAGCTTACCTTACAACAGGAGCCGATGCCCCACGCTATTATGCCCGGACAAACTTCAGTATCGAGTCCCAGAAAGTAAGCTACATCGACTTGCAGGTACCGATGATCAACGTTGGCATCAGCCTGGCACCGTTCAGCGACGAACTTACCGCCTTATTCTCCAACCCTACGCTTACTGTATATACGACGGACTCCGGCGCTACAAAAACGGTTGCCCCCGGCCAGACCGCCTACTTCGATCATACGGACAACATGACCTTCACCTATACACTGACCGCCACCAACACCGACGGGGAAACCTTCACAACAATGCCCCTGACTTATGGAAACAACGACGGGCAAAGCGTAGAGCCGGGCCACTGCTACATACTTAACTACTCACTGGCCGACACCCGCCTGCAAGCTGCCTGCACCGGAACTACATCGCGTTAATACCGTCCGCGAGCCATAGCCATCCGAAATTCGCCGTGTTTCATCTGAAGTACCACGACAGGTATTTTTTCATTTGCCCCCTCGTCATTTTTTCCCAGTTAGGAAAATATTTTTTTCTAACTGGAGAATTATTTTTTCCTAACTGGGGAAAAATAATTGCAAGAGTGGTTGCTCACGATTCATGTAACAGGCTGATAGTTAATATCCTTTTTATAGCGTATTCTATTGCTAAAACATTCCAATACAAACCTGTATCTGCTTGTATTTTCAAGGCGAATCGTTATCTTTGGTTTGCCGAACTCATCAGTAATAACAAACGATATAAAAAAGAAAGCCTTATGAAAAAATCCTTCTGCATCATTCTTTTTACTGCGGCCGTTTGCTTTCCGCTTCATTTATCCGCACAAAAGGACAAACAAACCGAAAAGGTACGCAATGAGCAAGCGGTCAAGAAAGCCATTGATGAACGTCATTTTCGCATTGATGTCAACTACATGACCCCTACACGCGGGCGAAGCCGTGCACTAACGGATAGCTATAGTCTGGAAGTACGCAACGACTCTTTATTTTCTTACCTGCCTTATACGGGCGAGGCCTACAGCATCCCTTACGGAGGAGGGAAAGCACTAAACTTCAATGCCCCCATCCAGACGTACGAAACAAAAGAGAAGAAACGGGGCCGTAAAGAAGTCAAGATTACTACGAGCAACGAAGAAGACAGTTATACCTATTCTGTAACAATCTCTTCAAACGGTTCGGCATACATACACGTACAGCCCATTCGACGTCAGCCAATCTCCTTTAGTGGACAAATAGAACTTGAAGAATAGCCAATACGCTTCATCCTAGAAACAGATGTACATCAAGCAAAACAAATATTCTATTGATTACCAGCAATATGTATTTCAAAGATGTACATCTGTTTTTTTGTTCTGACGAACGATATCCGTTAATTTTGCAAACGAAAAGCCAAAGCTAACACAGAAAGAAGTTACAACTATAATAGCGATTCATAACCACCCTTAACAATGAAAAATAAACTTTTCTTTTTCATACTCTTCAACTGTGTGTGCCTTGCTCTGCCTGCTCAGCAACGGGAAAAACGTCCGTTCTGGAAGGTAGAGCTGGAAGGCGCACTCAACAATTACGATGCTTGGGAAGTGGAACCCTCCATCACATTTCTGCCCATACAATATGCTGGCATCAGCCTGGGATTGCTGTTTACACAACCTTATCAAGATGAAAGCATCAGTGGAGTCTCGCAAAACCAGCAATTTCTTTGGAGCAGCACAACAGACCACGCTACCAGCTACTTTCTAGCTCTGCGTCCCAGCCTCCAACTGAATACTCCCAAACTATGGGTGGGACGTGACAAAGACTATGCCCTTTACCTCTCCATATCTCCCGGACTCACCCTGCCCTTATCTGCCAACAACGAGTTCAACATCGACTACTATCCCAATCAGACAGGCGTATGGACGGCCGTCCGTCGCGAGCACGTCAGTAACAAAGGTGCCCGTACCGTCTACTACCACCTGCGTACGGCTTTCTCGCTGGAAGTGGACAACGGACTCATCTTCTCGGTCGGATATACCTGCTCCGACTTCGACCTCTTCGGCGGAAGCCGGAACATCGTCATCGAAGGAAGAAAAATAGACTTACCCAAGCACAAGTTGATGCACTCCGTTTCGGTAAGTATAGGATACCGTTTCTGACCCGCACACCTGCTACTGGGTCAGAACCGATAGGCACACTCTACGCCAAAGATGTTTTTGCTGCCGTCCCATTCCCACTGCCGACAATAGAAAGCCTCTGCCTCCCATCGCTCTGCCAGGGGAAAGCTCAGACCAGTGCGATAGCGCATACGCGCCACATCAAAATGCTCGCCGCGTCCCAATCCGTTATACATCTCGACCGAGATATAAGGTTCCAATCGGCAACGGGCTATGTCGTAAGCCACTTTCAGCCGAGAACGCAGACGAAATTCTTTCTCTTCGGCACTGAATGTATGCTGAAAACGCTCACGCAACGACAGCTTGACGCGCTGTATCCGATGTGAAAGTGTGCCGTCTACATGATAGCGGTGACGGAACTTCCAGCCGGCTTCCTCCAGATTGCGGTAATGCACTTCGTAACCGGCACCTATCTTCAAGAAGGACAGCATCTTGTATGAACCACCTACGTCGAGTCCCCAACGGTCAGTCATACTCAAATCGTCTTCGGTACGCCACTCCAGATTACTTGACAACGTCAGCTTCGGCAAGACCTCGTATTTCACTCCCAACTTTGCCCAAGTGGTATTGTCCACATCCTGTGCAGCAATCCGTATTGTCAGCACCTGCAATAAGAGAAAGGCGATAAGCCCTATGCCATATTTGCTATTGTTTTCCATTATGGTGTGTTCACTTACTTATCTAAAACATTGTTTTCCCTTTACAGATTGCAAACATACAGGGCAATTTTGGAAAAAATCTGAAATTACAATTGTGCAAGAACTGTTTCTACATTCGCTATAGCTTTTTTAGACAAACGTTCCACACTCTGCATCGATTTTCCCGAAATGTAGGGTGTATAAAGCACATTGGCATAGGGTGTCAGCAAATCTTTCAACTGGCCCATACCTGTAGCATCGCACAAATAAAAACTGTTAGGACATGCCTTGAGCCAATGGCAAAGAGCCTGAAAAGTCGGCCCGACGGAAGTATTCACCAGAATCTTACGGTTTCCCAACAGATTGAATTCACGTTCGCCCAACAGATAATTGTTGCGGGGAAGGCAAGTGCATACAATCTCTGCTTGCTGCAACAGTTCGTCAAGCGACAAATAAGTCATGCCTACAGCCTCTGCATCAGGCTTACGGGTACGACTGTAATAACATATGTCAGCTCCCAGAAAACGTAAAGCATCAGCCACCATACGGCCGGTCTTTCCAAGCCCGATAATACCGATTTTGCGGCCGGTAAGTTCTGTACTCTGATCCAGCCAGAATACTCCTCCGAAACCATGCAGCAAACGAACCAGTTCGCTGATAACGTATTCCACCACTCCTTCGTCGCCATAATCCTTCACACCCAATACCGTAATGCCCCTCTTGCGTGCTTCGACCACATCGACATTGCAACTTGCCGGATCATAAAGAGTGCAGCACATTCCTATGTAGCGCAGACCTGGACAAGCATCAAGCACATTCTTTCTCACCGGTGTCCGAAACGACACCAACAGGCAGTCGGCATCTCCGATCCGGTGTATTACCTCTTCCTCTTCCGAAGGAAAATCGTGATACATCACTACTTCCTCTCCCAGTTCATGCAACCGTTCAATAGCCGCCGTATTCAACAGTGTTTCGTCAACTCCTACAATCTTCTTGAATTTCATCTGTAGACTTCTTTTATAGGTTAATATCCATAAGGTTTTCTTTTCATCCGAAAGCAAACTATACAGGACTATTTGTCCCGCCAACACTCCATCTGTTTCCGGCTCGAAACTTCTCTTTTGCAAACCTACACATAAACATCGGTTTATGAAACTTTTTTCCGTATCTTTGCCGCCAATTGAATTAAAATCCGGGCTAAAAGCCTGTTTAACTTTTATCGAAACAACAAATTATGGAACAACCGACAGGAAAACACGCCCGGGTAGAAGTGGCCGACGTATTGCGCGGACTGGCCGTTATGGGCATCATCTTGCTGCACAGCATCGAACATTTCAATTTTTATTCATTCCCCGACACCGCCGGACAAAGTGCCTGGCTCGCCTTTACCGACAAGGCTGTCTGGGACGGGCTTTTCTTTCTGCTGGGCGGAAAGGCTTATGCCGTTTTTGCACTACTCTTCGGATTCAGTTATTTCATTCAATACGACAACCAGCGAATGCGCGGTCATGACTTCCGTCTGCGCTTCTGCTGGCGACTGATATTGCTTTTCCTCATCGGCAACCTGAATGCTATGTTCTTCACTGCCGAAGTACTGGTGCTTTACTCGTTAGTAGGATTCATTCTGCCTCTGACCTGCAAGATGAAAGACAAATGGATTTTCGTCCTGGCCTGCATCCTGCTTATACAGCCTCTACCTCTTTATTATACCCTGCGTGCCTGCTTCGATCCGGCTTTTGTAACTCCAGCACTGCCTACGGGTGATTTGTGGGGAGCCACATTCGAAGTACAAAGCCATGGCACTTTCTGGGAAACAGTACGTGTCAATCTGTGGGAAGGGCAACTTGCCAGCCTTGCCTGGGCATGGGACAATGGACGTGTATTCCAAACAGCTGCCCTCTTCCTACTCGGATTTCTGGCAGGAAAACGCGGTCTGTTCCTGAAAGAGAACCTGAAAATCTGGAATAAAGTCCTCTGTGGTTCGCTTTTAGCCTTCTTCCCCCTCTACGGATTAGGAAACATGTTACCCGGTTTCATCGACAACCCTTCTATCCGTACTCCGCTGCTGCTTATCATTTCTTCTTTATATAAGTTTGCCTTCATGCTTCTGCTGGTATCGGCTATACTTTTCGCCTACTATCGCACCCGCCTGCAACGGCGTCTCGCACAGATTGTCCCTTACGGACGCATGAGTCTGACCAACTACATTACTCAAAGTATCTTCGGTTCCCTGTTGTTCTATAACTGGGGATTCGGACTGCACGATGATCTGGGCATCACAGCCAGCTTCCTGACAGGAATCCTGCTGTTTATTCTTCAGTTCAGCTTCTGCCGCTGGTGGATGGCACACCATTCGCACGGCCCGATGGAGTATCTGTGGAAACGTGCTACATGGCTGAAATAAATATTCACCTTTTTCGCATAAATAGTTGTAATAAGCAAAAGTTTATCTTATTTTTGCGTTTTAACTACATTAACAATGTAATTCAGAAGAAAGAAAAAAGAAGGAATATTGTAACTTCCTGCTTGGGGAAAAGTAAGAATATGATAGTTCTCTTTTATTTCCTTTCTTCTTGGATTTCCAATTCAGATAAATAACTTTTAAACCAAAATATAATTATGGATACAAGCAAGATTGTAGGAGAAAAGATCAAATCACTCCGCGAGAATCAGTCTATCAGTGTAGAAGAACTGGCTGAACGTTCTGGCCTTGCCGTAGAACAAATTGAGCGAATTGAAAACAACATCGATCTGCCTTCGCTGGCGCCACTCATCAAAATTGCACGTGTATTAGGCGTACGTCTTGGCACATTCCTTGACGATCAGGACGAAATGGGTCCTGTAGTATGCCGCAAATCGGAAGCTACCGACTGCATCAGTTTCTCGAACAACGCCATACAGAGCCGTAAACATATGGAATATCATTCACTGTCGAAATCGAAAGCCGACCGTCATATGGAACCTTTCATCATTGACGTAGCACCTACCGAAGACAGCGACTTTGTACTTTCCTCACACGAAGGCGAAGAATTCATCATGGTCATGGAAGGAACTATGGAAATCAGCTACGGGAAAAACACCTATCTGCTGGAAGAAGGTGACACAATCTACTATGATTCCATTGTGCCGCATCACGTACATGCCTACCAGGGACAGGCTGCCAAGATTCTGGCCGTCATCTATACTCCGGTATAAAATGTGCGGAAGGATGTATCGGAACAGAAAAGAACGGATATATTCATATTTTCAGGTACGGATTACATGGGTATCTGCGGATAAACTTATCCCCCCAACTTGTACTCCGTACCTAAAAGTTTATTGAGCCTTTTCTGCCTTCCTTTTTCACGTTAACCTCTAACCACTCATTACATATGCATCTGCACAAAATTACATCAGGTATACTACTATTATTTTTGGTTGTTATCAGCGGCCGTATTTCTGCTCAAGACTCCGACCTAATCCGTACCAAAAAGAACTTCATCCAATTATTGGGAAACACCGGACAAGAGCAGCTGAACGCAGTGCTGGAAAAACTGCCACGAGAAGAAAGCGCTTCTGACCAGATGGTAGTGGAACTTTTCCAACGCCAGGCTTCACAAGCAGCATCCATCCAAAAATATATATCCGAACAGACAGAAAACGGCACCTGGCCAGACATTAACTATCAGGACCAAAAACGTTCGGGATGGGAACCGCGCGTCCACACCGAACGCATTCTGGAACTGACCAAACAATACACCTCGCCAGAAAGCCCTTATTACCATTCCAATAAAGTCGAGGCTTGTATCCACAAAGCACTCCATTATTGGTTCACAGCCAAACCTGTCTGTCCGAACTGGTGGTACAATCAGATCGGAGTTCCGAAAACACTGGGCAATGCTTTCCTGTTATTCGAGCCACAACTGACAGCTGAAGAACGTCAAAGCGCCATTCAAGTAATGGAAAACGCGCGTTTCGGCATGACAGGACAAAACAAAGTATGGCTGGCCGGCAATGTGCTGGTACGTGCCCTGCTTCAGGAAGACAAAGAACTGGTACGACAGGCACGCGACACCATCGTATCCGAAATCGTAACGGGGCAAACCGAAGGCATACAGCCCGACTGGAGTTTTCACCAGCATGGCACGCAACAGCAGTTCGGCAATTACGGACTGGCTTTTCTGGCAAGCATGAGTTTTTACTCAGGCGTTTTTGCCGGAACTTCAATGGCCTTCAGCGATGAACAACTGGAAATCCTCCGTCAGCTTATTGATAAAGGATATCGCTGGATATTGTGGAAAGGCCAAATGGACATCAGCGCACTGGGCAGACAATTTTTCCGTGAAGGGCAAACCCACAAAGGTCTTTCTACCGCTTTTGCGGCGACCGAACTGGGAGGAGGCATGTCCGAATCATGCAACAGCACCGCCCGCGCTTTGTGCAATGAGAACTTCCAACTTCATTCAAGAAATGATCTGATTGGGAATAAACACTTTTTCTGTTCCAACTATACCGTACACCGCCGCCCTACATGGATGGCCACCGTAAAAATGGCTTCGAACAGAGTCATCGGAACAGAAACACTGAACGGTGACAATATGAAAGGTTTCTATTCGGCCGACGGAGCCACTTATGTGTATACCAACGGACACGAATACCTCGACATTTTTCCTTTGTGGGATTGGCGGAAGCTGCCAGGTGTCACCGCCTTCGAAAGCGATGCTCCTATACCAGTGGTCAAAGGCAACCGCCCGCGCAATAACGCAGACTTTGTAGGCGGTCTATCAGACGGACAACAGGGAATGACTGTCATGGATTTGAACCGTGCCGGACTACAAGGGCGAAAAGCATGGATTTTCACCGACAACTATATACTATGCCTCGGAGCAGGGATAGAGGCCGACAGCACTTTGGCCGTAACTACCGCTATTGAGCAATGCTACAAACGTGATAACTTATATTTCTTGAGCCCCGATGGCAATTGGCAAGTCTTAACAGGAAGCGATACCCAAAATCAGACCAGCGAAGTACGCTATTTCCATCATCACACAGGTTACATCGCCTGGAACGAAAAACTGAATGTAACAGCTACAACCGAAAAGCGTACAGGACAGTGGCACGATATCATGCAGATGTATCCTCGCGAAAACGTAAGCGGCGAAGTAATGCAGCTCTGCCTGAATCACGGAACAGCGCCGAAGAATGCTTCTTACCAATACCTGATATTACCCGATTCCGACCGTCGGCAGACTGCCCTCTTCGATCGCCATTCCATCCGTGTGCTGCATAACGACCGCTCATTGCAGGCTGTTATACTCGAAAACGGAACCTGCTGGATGGCAACCAGTCGCCCTGCCACTCTGAAGTTGCCGGACGAAACAATCGTAGAAGTCCTTACTCCTGGTATCTACAAAATAGCTCCAAGCAAAAACGGGAACTACACCGCTTTATGGACTTCACCTTCCCGACAACATACACAAGCAGAACTGCACATTGGAAAAAAACAACTCATACTGACAGATACATATCAAATAAGTAATCTTTAAGTCTATAAACGGATGTTTATAAGCTCAATAATGAAAAAACGAAATACTTATAAATGAAAAACGAATAAAGAAAAACGCTTATGTTATACGAACGTACCCTCGGCCAATGGCTGGAACATTGGGCCGAAACAACACCCGACAAAGAATACATCGTTTATTCCGACCGAAATCTCCGCTTCACCTGGAGCCAGTTCAACCACCGTGTTGACGACATGGCCAAAGGTCTCATCGCCATCGGTGTAGAACGTGGTACTCACGTGGGCATCTGGGCCGCCAATGTGCCCGACTGGCTCACATTGTTATATGCCTGTGCCAAGATAGGAGCCGTCTACGTTACCGTAAATACCAACTATAAACAAGCCGAATTGGAATACCTCTGCCAGAACTCGGATATGCACACCCTGTGCATTGTCAACGGTGAGAAAGACAGCGATTTCGTGCAGATGACTTATCAGATGCTCCCCGAACTGAGAACCTGCCAGCGGGGCCACCTGAAAAGCGAACGCTTCCCACACATGAAAAACGTTATCTATGTAGGGCAGGAAAAGCACCGGGGTATGTACAACACATCTGAAATTCTATTGTTGGGCAACAACGTGGCCGACGACCGACTCAATGAGTTAAAGGCACAGGTAACCTGCCACGATGTCGTAAACATGCAATACACCAGTGGAACCACCGGTTTCCCAAAAGGCGTAATGCTGACCCATTACAACATAACCAACAACGGTTTCCTGACAGGAGAGCACATGAAGTTTACTGCCGATGATAAACTTTGTGTCTGCGTACCTCTGTTCCATTGCTTCGGTGTGGTACTGGCCACCATGAACTGTCTTACGCACGGATGTACTGAAGTGATGGTAGAACGTTTCGATCCGCTTGTCGTACTGGCTTCCATTCATAAAGAGCGCTGTACGGCCCTATACGGCGTGCCTACCATGTTCATTGCCGAACTGAATCATCCGATGTTCAACCTGTTCGACATGTCAAGTCTGCGTACGGGCATCATGGCCGGCTCTCTCTGCCCTGTAGAACTGATGAAACAGGTAGAAGAAAAGATGTTCATGAAGGTAACCAGCGTATACGGACTGACAGAAGCAGCACCCGGCATGACCGCCACCCGCATCGACGACTCGTTCGAAGTGCGCTGCAACACCGTAGGCCGCGACTTCGAACACACTGAAGTGCGTGTCATCGACCCCGAAACAGGCGAAGAGTGCCCCGTAGGCGTACAAGGCGAAATGTGTAACCGTGGTTATAACACCATGAAAGGATATTATAAGAACCCAGAAGCAACGGCCGAAGTAATAGACAAGAACGGTTTCTTACACTCGGGCGATTTGGGTGTGAAAGACGAAGACGGGAACTACCGCATCACGGGCCGCATCAAAGACATGATTATCCGCGGTGGCGAAAACATCTATCCGCGCGAAATCGAAGAATTCCTTTACCAGCTTCCGGGTGTGAAAGACGTACAGGTAGCAGGTATCCCCTCGAAGAAATACGGTGAAGCCGTAGGAGCTTTCATCATTCTGCACAAAGGAGCAGACTTGCACGAAAGCGATGTACGCGACTTCTGTATCGGCAAAATCTCGCGTTACAAGATTCCTAAATACATCTTCTTCGTCAAGGAGTTCCCCATGACCGGCAGTGGTAAAATCCAGAAATTCAAATTAAAAGACCGGGGACTCCAGCTCTGTAAGGAACAGGGTATCGAAATTATCTAAAACATATTACTTTTACAATTATCAGGAGGGAATTCGAAACATCATAAAAAACGTGCTTCGGATTTTCTCCTTCTCCTAATACAAGCTAGTATACAACCTATCCACACCGGCTTTTCTATTAACAATAATTAATATATCCCATACAATCCTTTATTATATATAGCATCAAGATTAATAGCAGATCAATCTACTAATTACCAACAATATAAAATATAAAAATGTATTGTCTAGATTCAGAGCGAAGTTCATAGGGATAATCATTCCCATATTTCCATTTATTCAATAAATCTGCAAAAAATATACGAAATCATATTATTTACGCGAATCAAATAACGTTCTATAAGCAAAAAATGCAGTTTATATTAAAATAAGTTCTGATTTATCATCACTAATCAAAAATAATACCTATATTTGCCGACAAAATCAGAAACAAGCATAAAATTAACAATAAATTAAAAAAAAAATGTGGACTGCAAAAGAAATCCTGTCGCAAGCTATATGTTGTTATACATTGGCAACAGCCAATTATACCTTCAACAAACGGCAGGTAATGCACAAAGAAGCAGGAGAAAATTTATACCGCAATCCCATCCTTCCTAACAACTTCATGTTGTCACCTGTTCCTCCTTTTTAATTCAACAGATACCAAATTTTAAAAAAGTATTTTTTTGAATTCTTTGTGTATTTCAAAAAGGCTTTCAGACAATTGCTATTTACTAAATACATAGCAAGAGAAAACGTCTGTACATACATCGCAGCTATTACAGGATTTTGCATTCCTGCCAAATAGTATGCGTTTTTACCCTGACCATATTTATTTACAAATCCTAAAATCCGCAAGCAATCTCAATGGCAATCTCAATTGCAGTAAAGAGCTTGAA